>Ga0316201_10001375_pt1 | contig 16242 bp, 14 predicted proteins | sample CS6wburrow_MG_FD_204516 | JGI IMG/M metagenome (GOLD analysis project Ga0316201, IMG submission 204516) | Coastal sediment microbial communities from Delaware Bay, Delaware, United States - CS-6 worm burrow | ecosystem: Environmental > Aquatic > Marine > Coastal > Sediment | place: USA... | reverse complement strand
GGTATTGTTGCCTTCAAGAAGCTGTTCTGAAGAAACGCGCATTTCTTGAGTGTAGGGTAACTCACCATCCCAAAATTCATCCCCAATCACGGTGCCATTTAATCTGATCACAGTATGGTGATTGGGAACCGGTGGCGCGGTGGAACGCCCTTGAAAATTGACACGCACAATGGCTTCACTCGGTTCAGACGCAGGAGAGGGCACTTTGAGGCTATATTCTTTAGTCTCACCCGCATTCAGTCTTTGCCAAAACCAATAATCTTGTTCAGGTGCATTGGGGGTTTCCAACCAAAATGACTGATTATTTTCAAAATGAAGAGGCTCATAAAAGGCCTGAATTTTTTCGCCTTCGGCAGTTACACCACCGTCAATCTCAGCCATCCGTTTGCCAAAACCCTTTTTGCGCCAATATAACCAATAGACATTGATATCAGTGAAGGCGTTATCGATACCTTGGGCATAAAATCGAATTTCATCACCGGGTTGGAAGTGTGAAGGCGATTCTGAAATGACTTGGATAGCCACTTCTTGCCCTTGGTTAAACAGATGCAAATGCTCAGGCTTCATCCATTGAGGGTGTAACCCAGCGTCAGCTAAATCTTGGTAAGACAATTTATAAATCGCCTCTTCAGTGATTTCGATTTTTAGAGCATCATATTGTTTGCTCAGTCTTTTTGGCACAGCCCGATGAACATGACTTCTCGTGTTTCGTAAGGCCGGCATTTTGTAATTGAGCAGAGTTGTTTGCAACACGCTGTCATAGACATCGCCGACATCAGGCTTTTGCACAGCCCTTTTTCGCAAAGTTGGGGGAATGGGGTTTTCAAATTCGACTTGAAAAACGATTTGCGTGACATAGCGCAACTCTTGCGTCGCGGGATGCCATTGAAACGGGAAAATCCGTAAACGACTGACAGGCACACCACGCAAAATCCCAGGTTTCTCCACTTTGAGCAAAGCACTCGGGAAAAACGCCTCTCCCTGATAGGCCTCATCATTTTTCAACTGATAACTGATAACTGATAACTGATAACTGACAGGGCATAAGTCGATGTTTTGCAATAATTCATCTTGCATTTCAATAACTTGAGTCGTTATTTCGCCGTTTGGGGGCACTTGTATCAAAACACTTGTCATGGGTAATTCGGGATAACCCGGTTTCAGTGTTTTTGCCCAATTTGGCATCACGATGCTCTGGCAAGATTCCCCTTCGCGCGTCTCAATTTCAAAAGGGGGTAAAGTCAGTTCTAAGGTTAATCTATAGTCATTTTCGGCGATGATTTGGAGGGCGGGGTTTTTTGCGGCGTTAGCATGGATTGTGCTAATTAATAATAAGGATAAAAACAGTGTGGCGGTTTTGGGTAGCATGGTTTTTTGCCTTTGGTCTGTTGAGTGGCTATAGCGTTTTTTGATTGGGTTAAATACAAAGATTTATGCATTCCAAATACAACATATATGTTTCAATTAGGGCAATTTAAAAATGCACAACCCCAAAGGGGTTGAATGTGAAACTTCGTTCCGAGCGTAGCGAGATCATAGCCCCAGGTTCCACCCTCATCGTTATACATAAGTCAAAATGCAATTAAAATGTAGGCTGGGTAGAGCTTCGCAAAGAACGTTTTTAGGCGAAGGCGAAGGTGGCATTGTGGCAAGCGGGCGGTAAGATTCAGGATAATCTGTGGCGCTGAGTTTAACGGTTGAATTGGATTTGACGGATTGACAGGAATTGAGTACAACGAAGTTCAGCAGAGCAAAGTTTCGTTGTACTTTTGTTTTAAAAACTTGAACGTTGAGTTTAAGTTATTTTATCAGGATGAAGTGAACGGGCACTATGATAAACCGTCAAAATTTGAACTTCATCCTCTTGCAATCTATAGATAATACGATAATTTCCAAAAATAATTTCTCGAATCTTCGGCTGATTAACCTCTGGCACTTTTCGCCCAGACTCAGGAAATATTTTAAGTCTATCAGTTGCATTAAAAACACGAGTTGCAAATAGCTGTGCATAACGTGGAGCATCTCTTGCAATAAATTGACAAATAGCCTCAATATCTTCAAGTGATTGCGGTGTCCAAACTATTCTAACCATTTTTTCATCCGTTCTTTAGCGTCTTCATTAGAGATTGTTTGCCCAGCATTAGCTTGTTTTACCCCTTTTGCAACTTTGAAAAGTAAGTATAAACGTTCCATTGCCTCTTCAATACAATTTTCATCCGGCAAATCATGAATCGTTTGTAAAATTAATTCTTTTTCTGTTGCCACTGCCACTGACATAATATACCTCAATAATTACTCATTAATATTCCTATTCAAGTTTCATATTATAGGTCATGCTCAAAATAATACAAGTTCATGAATATTATTTTGCTCGAAGCTATTTTTAAACCCAATTGATTTTGCGAAGGCCCAGAGACGCGAGCATCGCGTCTCTACTGCAAAATTGATTTTGCGAAGGCCCAGAGACGCGAGCATCGCGTCTCTACAATTCAGCGTTGTGTATTGGCCCTGCGTGTTGTAATCGCTTTGAGTTTGTCAGGATCAAGGGGGGCAAGCCCAAGATACTGAAATTCGCCAGCATTGCCGCCATCATCTGTCCAAGTGCCCTTCAGCGTAGTTGGATCAAGACTAACGGCATTTTCAAACACAAAAGTATCGCCCATATTTTGGGTAAATGACAGGCGATAGACATTATCGTTGTTATCAAGCAAAGCGGAACCATGAAGTGGATACTCGGCATTTTCGAGAATCGTCTCGCCAATCAAAGAGAAGTAGCGCCCATTAACATCATTGATTTCAAAACATAAAACGTGAGCAAAAGGGGCTTGTTGCCAGCAATGGGTGCCAAGACTGCCAGCAAGGGCAAATCGTGGCAGAGTGATCAACAGTATTGTGTGAACAGATAATAATAGTAACTTGATTTTTCTCATTTTTTCATAATCCTGTGTGGTTAGATATCAACAATGGGTAGTTTCTATGAACCTACCTGAATTTAATAATAGCCTATTCAAAACCCTTCATCTCCAAAAACCACAATCGCATCTAGTTCTTTAGCTTGGGTGAATTTGGCTTTGGCTTGCATTGCCTTGTTTAAGTCGTTTTCTAGTTTGGCTGGTCAATTTAATTTGTGAACGTTGTGGCAAAAAGGGGGTGAAATTAAATCTAGAACTGTAGGGCGGATAAGGCAATAGTGAACAGAAGATCACCACGCGCCATTCCCAAAGTTCTCTCAAGGTGTTCTGTAACATTGGCAGCCGTTACCAATTCAGTTAGCTCAACTTCGGCATCGACTTTAAATTGCTCGTCTTGAATGGTTAAGGGCAAGCGGTGAAGCAGTTGTAAATTGTCATAAATTTCAATGTGTTGGGCAATCGCATCGGCACCTTAGTCTTGGTTTTCAATTCTTGATGTCAACCATTTCTTGCGTTTTATCATAAAGATAATAGCACCCAAGGGTATTGCAACTGAAATCAGGACTGGGCCATAGAGACCCACTTTCCGAAACCCAGCACCAAGCAAGAGGATACTAAGCGGATCAATATTGATTCCTCCAGTCGTCCAGTTTACAGTGACATTAACAAAACCAAACAAAATAAATATGATCCAAAGCCATTTTCTTTTTGGCATCGGCGTTTTGATACAAAGCACTAATGCAAAAATAATAAATAAAGGAATAATAATAGCTAAAGCCAAAATGAGGTAATTTCCAATTGGTTTACTCTGAAAAGTAAACCGGTTCATATTTTCAAGCGAATCTGAAAGTGGCTGAACATTAATACCGTTGACTAACAATTCATCACCCTTTTTATGAAGGACGATGTTGACTAATAACCACTTATTTGAAAAATCGTACTGAAAAGTCAGATTGAACTGCCGAAATTGAGGGCTTGTGAAGGTATGCGAGCCAACAATTTTGATGTCTTTCGGTTTTTCTTTTGGAAAAAAGGCGGCCATCTGCTCAAGTTTAGTCCTTAACTGCTCATTTTTTAGAGCCGGATTCATTTTGTTTTCAAGGCCATCAAAGTCCTCTTTTTGAAAAAATGTGAGGTACTGTTTTGAAAATTCAATCTCTTCTTGTGGGGCAAATTGGTCAAACAATGCTTGTTGATTGCAGCCAATTAATAAAAAGATAACACATAGCGAGAACACTATATTTTTTACCATTCAACATTTCACCTTTGGTTAGATTGAGAGTTTATCAGTATTGACTATTTCTTCACATTAATACAAATTGAAAATTTAGCAAGCAAATTAAATCCAATAAACATTTATAAAGATCGTATACCTATTATCCAATATGTTGAGGATGAGTTGCAAACCCACAATCAAGATGGTCTAAATAGTTCATCATTTGTTCTGATAATAATTCAGCAGGTAGATTAAAATTGGCCAAAATATGTTTTTGATTAGCTGAACGTGGAATAATTTTTAGATTATTTTGCAGGGCCCATTTCAATAATAAAGCGGTACTCGTTAGTTTCCCATTATGCTCGGTCATGATTTCCAATAATTGTGGGTTATTGAGTTGTATGCCTTTAGTCAGTGAGGAATGTGCAACCAGATGAATACTTTGGTTTTGACAATACGCTCTCAGTTTTTTTCGCGGTAAAAAGGGAGTGACTTCAATTTGATTGGCATAAGGCTTGATATAAGCCCCTTCTAATTGCTTTAAATAATTTTTTTTGCTTTTATTTGTTTTCGATCTACTCATTATGGATTATGGAAAGTGAGGCGATTTGGTGGGTTTCACTATCGTTCTACCCACCCTACGAAAAACCAATTTCATCTCGGGCGCATTCCCAAGGGTCATTATCAATTTTGATTGAGTACTTTGGCCGAGTACACTTCAATCAATCGCACCTTCGCGAAAATAAATTTGGCACTCCATTCGCTGCGACGCAAAATTTGGAACGAAAAGAGCAAAGACGTATTATACTCTATTTTTGGAACATCAATTTTATTTTTGATGTGACATCATATCGGTATTTATGATTCAGTACCTACATTTTATCAATTAAAAATTATGGATAGCAAATAGCTTATCAGCTCATCATAACTGTATTTATCTCACGCTTTGGGAGCAAAGGCGCAAAGTTTTAAGATGAACTGACTTGGCGTTCTTGGCGGCTTTGCCAGATCATTTAATGAAGCTAAGCAAATGCGTGCGGTGGTATCAAGATTCTCACGGGTTGTACTGATTGGATAGCACGCTGATGAGTGTCAATCCGTTTGATTTAAGTCTCTACATTCTCAAAAAATAAATGTCAAAATTAAATGAAATCAAAGTGTTAGTCACAAGGCCTGCCCATCAAGCTGAACCGTTATGTCAATTGATAGCAGCAGAAGGTTACGAGCCGGTCCGTTTACCGGTGATAGAGATTGTCGAAATCGACGATAAAACCGCTTTACTTGATTGTAGCACTCATTTGGATGAGTTGGATATCGCTATTTTTATCAGTGCTAACGCTGTGGAAAAATCATTGCCGACTTTGTTAGCACAAGGGCCTTTGCCGCCACAACTTCAATTGATTGCTGTTGGTAAACGCACGGCTAATACGTTGAAAACTTTGGGATTAAGCGCACTAAGTCCTAAACCGCCTTTTAATAGCGAAGCGATGCTGGATATGCCAGAAATGCAGACGGTGCAGGGTAAAAACATCGTTATTTTTCGGGGCGAAGGTGGACGTGAATTACTGGCAAAAACGTTATTGCAACGCGGCGCTGTTGTTAATTATATTAATGTTTATCGGCGCGTACAACCGCCTACGCCAACAGGGATAAACGAGGTACGCATTGATATCATCACTGTTACCAGTGTGGAAGGATTACACCATTTATTGGCCATGTTGGCAGGACAATCTTGGTTGTACCATACGCCATTGGTTGTGATGAGTGAACGTATTCGTGCAGCAGCACAAGAACAGGGGGTGCAAGCGCCAATTTTTGTGGCACCCACTGCCAGTGATCAAGGGTTGTTAGAGGGTGTGCGACAAGCGCTTATTCCTGCAAAACAAAATCCATAAATGAGATGAGGGCAACCCTACGGATTGCCCTGTGGGCTTAAACATCGGGGCAATCCAACTCAATACCCGATTTATAATGCTCTATTTTATAGGATGTTTTAGGCCTAAAAAGCTGCCGACACCACGCAGCATCCGTTTATAGATTTTATCCTTTTCTGAATCATGTAAATCCAGTTGAGATTGGGTTTTCATTTGGCGCTGTGTCAAGATTTTACTGATCAGTTGCGTGACTTCAGGTTCTTTTTGCATTAAAGGAATAATATCATCTTTAATGATTTCTAAAAGAATGGTATCGGTCATAGTAATAATTGTAGCGGTTCTCTCTTGACCGGTAAACAGTGCCATTTCACCAAAAAAGTTACCCGCCCCTAAACGCGCCACTTCAAGAGATTTTTTCTTTTCTAACTCCAGATGAACACTGACTACCCCTTCGACAATGATAAACAAAGAATCACCTTTTTCTCCTTGTTTAACAACGGTTTCACACACTGTAAACCGATGACGGCGCATTCGATCGTTAAGGTAGGCTTTATGTTCATCCGAAAAGGGTTGAAAAATGTCCATTTCATGTAATAAAGCCAATGGCTTACTGGCTTCATCCAAGTTTCTGGATTTTATGCCTTGAAAGCTTTGAATTTCTTGCCGTTTAATGGGGGGCACTATACCCGCACGGTTCAAATGGACCCAAACACGCTTAAAAACGGCATCATTACAAGCCGCTTTCTTGCCATAATCATCCACATAAAACGAGATGGAATAGTCTGCTACCCAGTCTGTGAATCCTTTAAACTTGCAAATAGGCTTTGGTTCTCTTAAAACATCATCTGTAGAGAGTGTGGCGTCAAGGAGAATTTTTTCAACACGTTCCGGCGGATGGGCATAATCAATGCGGATATTAACCGAGGATAAACACAGATCTTCGGTGTAATTGTAATTATGAATCACCGCTTCAGAAGCCATGTTGTTAGGAATACTCAGAATATAGCCATCTTTGGTCAGCAGTCGGGTGGTACGCCAAGTAATATCCACCACTTTACCTTCATGGAATACTTTACCCATTTGTATTTTAATGCCATCATTAACTCGAAATGGCCGCTCTACATTAATCACAATGCCAGAAAAAATGTTGGCAATATTAATTTGAATAGCCAAACCAATAATCATAGCCACCACCCCAGAAGTGGCCAATAAACTGGTGAGCGCCTGATCGTACACAAAGGCGATGATGCCAAAAACGGCTAATAAATAAACCATGAAAGAGACAAAAAGACGGACAACATTCGGAATGGTTTGACCCGTTTTTTCTTCTAAAGGTGTCCATAAAAAACGTTTCACAATTAAATTAACCAGATAGGCCGGTGTCACCCACCATAGTAAGTCAAAGACGATAATAATGTATTTGAGATGAGACGTGTTGCTTTCAAAAGCTAACAACTCAATTAATACCACTTCACTTGTCAACAAGAACAGAAACGCAAAAAAGGCCTGAATAAACCAGATAGCGTTAAAAAACCGTTTAAATTTATCAACTAACCTCAATAGTAATAGCATCATAAGACTACATAAGGCTAAATTGGCTGATAATTTTAAAGGCAGTCTACCCCGTAAAGTAAATTGACTATTTTTAATTTTAATTGCCGCATTGAAGCGCGAGTATTCAATTTGCCTGCCTGGCACATTGATGTATTGAAGACTGCCTAAAGGACTTTTTTGGATCGTATCTTGAAAAAACCAGAAGTTTGAGATATTCCAGTCAAAAAAGGGGCTTAAAACTTGCATTTTTTGTATTTTTTCCAACAACGATTTATCTTCTGTGAGTCCCATCCCTAAAATATCGGTGACGTAAATCAGATTGTATCGGGTTAATTCTTTGTGATGAAAACTCACACCCAGTTCATACTGTTTATAAGCGTAGTAGTTAGCAAAAAAGCGACTCTTCAAACGCGCTTTGATGTGATAGAGATGGCTTGTTTTGTCACCTAATTTTTCAATTTTCGGGAGTTCTAGCTCAATTGGCTCGACAGCGTTAATAATTTCAATGTTTTGAGTCTCTAAATCACCTTGAAATCGAAACCATAAATAAAAATCCAGGGTATAGGTTAATTTGGCAAAATCAATATCGGTGATTTCATTCAGTTCAAAACCGACATAAACGACATTGGTTTTATACATATACTTATCGCCAATGAGCAAAATGCGTTCTTTCTCAACTTCAGCTTCAAGGTTGAAAAGTTGATTGATATAAGGCACGACTTGAAGTTGGGTGGCAGCAGAGATAATATTGCCATTTTTGAAAACACCAATCGAAATGGGCTTGAGTGCATCACCCTGTTCATCAAAATAGTTAAATCCAGTGAGGCCCTTTATGGCCTTCTCAATGTTATTCAGGTTAGCCAGATAATCGCGTATTTTCTGTCTGTCTTCGGTGATTGTCTCTGGTTGCCCAGCAATAGCAGTCTGTTTAATCGCTTCAACCAGCACCCTGGCAGAATCCACGGCATAAGCCGCAGCCCAATCCGGTTTTTCGTTGTAAGTCGCTTGATATTCATCCTTAAATCGTTGAGCCTCTTCATTGGCTGTATCAAAGAGTAAGGGTGTGGCAACATAAATACCATTTGTGTAGTAACCGGGATTATTTTTTTCTATTGGAAATTTTTCAAAACCATGTATAAAGGTTTGCTCAGAAAAACTGGTTTCGCCTATGATTCGATTGGGTCGCTTTGCATCTTTCATTAATTTGACTAATTTGATGCCTTCAAGTGCTTGTACGGCGAGAAAAATGACACCGGCCTCTTTTTCAGTAGAGAGTTCATCAACAATGCCAGTGAGTACCTGATCCAAATTCGGATCAGCACTATCAAAACGCCGTTTATATTTGATTTGACTGCCCAATTTAAGAGAGGTTTCTTCAAACACTTTAGCAAGATAAGCGCCATAAGCGGCTTTTTCGTGAATTATGGATACGCTATCTTCTTTAAATACTTTTTTGACATAATGCGCTAAAAATTCTCCAGAGGATTTGGCGGTAAAGATATTCCTGAAATACCAATCATTATTGAGGGTGACATTGATATTGGTTGAACCCGGTGTTAAGGCCGGAATGTGATATTGTTTATAAATTTCTCCCCCACTCATAGAAGCGGAACTATACCAATGTCCAATGACAGCAACGGCCCTATTTTGTTTCACAATCTCTAGTGCTTGTTGTCTTGATTGGGTTCTATCATTTTGATCATCAAAACGATCCAGCAGGATTTTTCTACCGTTGATCCCGCCTCTTTCGTTGACTGTATCCAAATACAATTGAATCCCCTGCGTCATCAATTTACCCGCTGCGGCACCGTCGCCTGACAGGGGGCCGATAAAAGCAAGATATATCGGTTCTGCTTCCTGTTTAAAAGAAAAATTTAAACCAACCCAAATTAACACAAATAAAATGATAACAACGACGAAAAAAATTTTAGATAACTTAACTTTCATAATGTTTTGCCGACATTATCATCTGGTAATAAATAAGTGGCAATAAAGCGTTTTAGAGTTTGTCGATAACCGTCAAAGTGTTTGATTATAAAGCACTTATCAGGTTGTAAAGAGATTTTTAAAAAATTGACAGTGTTTCACTGACTTCCACAGAAACTTATTCCAATCCAAAAAAATGCCAGATGCCACGAAGTAATCTTTTATAAATGACTTATTGTTCTAAAGTACCAAGGATTATTTTCTGTCACCTTAACATTGGTAGAACTGGTACTCACGGCTGGAATGCCAGATTTTAAATAAACTTCTCCACCGCTGATAGAGCATGAACTATAATGATGTCCAATAACGGCAACCGCTTCATTTTGTTCTACAATTTCAAGTGCTTTGGCCTTGGCTTGAATAGGATCATTCTGATCATCAAAAGCATCAAGCGTGATTGTTTTCCCGTTTATGCCCCCTTTTTGATTGATGCTATCAAAATACAATTGAATGGCTTGAAGGGTTAATTTCCATGACCGGGCACCCTCACCCGATAGGGGGCCGACAACAGCAATATGTATAGCGTCTTGGATTTTAAAATACGGGTTATAGCCTATCCATAAGAAAACGGATAGAACAAGCCCAATACTCCAAAATAGTTTTCTATGTTTTTGTGCGTAAAAATTTGAACTTTGAATTTTAGATTTGATTTTCATAAACGCTTTCCTCATCATGATCGTTATTTGGAGCTAAAAATGGGCAGGTGCTATATTAATTTAATTTTGAAATGATTGATATAAAAATCTATATACCGTTGATTTAATTCTGATTATAAGGGATGAAAGTTGATTTGGAGTCACAAACTTTTTAGAGTTTGTGAGTTCTATATTATAGAAGATTAGATTAGTTTGGTGATAGGAGATAGAACGCTGATTTAACTGATTATGGCCTGATGCCACGCAAAAGTTTTTGCACACAAAAACTTTTGCGTGAAACGCTGATATGATCTCAGTGTCAATCCATTTTATGATGACAAGCGGCGTTCTATCTTTTAAGAAGTGTTCTACATTCTCTGAGCCTAAATCAGGCGCATCGGCCTAAAAACGAATGGCAGGATGACATTTTATTGTAGGCGATGAGACTTTTTGTTGGTAGGGGTTGCTTGTTGGTAAGAGCTGCTTGAGCGGGATAAAATAGCTAAAACCACGACTACAAACCCTGTCTTCTGTACGAGTATATTTCACACTTTATGCACTGTCTTTTGTATTAGAAGGTTCAGCACTTTCGACTTTGGTATCAGAAGGTTCAGCACTTTCGACTTTGGTATCAGAAGGTTCAGCACTTTTTACTTTGGTATCAGAAGGTTCAGCACTTTCGACTTTGGTATCAGAAGGTTCAGCACTTTCTGCTTTGGTATCAGAAGCTTCAGCACTTTCGGAACGGTTCTCGCTATTGACGCTTTCGTCACGCTTTAAGCGATTTTCACTTTCTAATGGGTTGTCATCGCTCAACCGCTTGTCATCACTTGAACTACCGTCGCGCTTTGAACTGTCTTCTGTACCAGACAGTTTAGCACTTTCTGAACGGTTCTCGTTATGGACGTTTTCAAAACCCTTTAAGCGAACTTCTGTACCAGAAGACGGTTTAGCACTTTCTGAACGGTTCTCGTTATGGACGTTTTCGTCACCGTTTAAGCGACTTTCACTTTCACTTTCACTTTCACTTTCACTTTCACTTTCACTTTCTAAATGGCTGTCATCATGGCTGTTTGAACGCTCCTCATTATCCGAAGACTTACCGTTGTCAGGAGGGCTAACGGCGATGATGTTGACTGTAATGGTATTTTCGTCAGTCAGATTGCCAGCATCAGTCGCTTGAATAATCAGCTGATAAGTGTCACCTCCTTTCAAGGCGCTGGCATTAGCGATTGTTATTTCACCGTTGTCATTAATAGCAAATACGTTGTCCGTGTTACCTGCGAGAAGGGTATAACCGCCTGTGGAACTGAAGTTGTTTTCGGCATCGTTTATGGTGACGATTCCGACACTGTCCCCATTGTTAGCCTTTTCAGTTAAACTGAATGTGCCCGCATTGAGAATAGGCGCAGTATTGCCTGATCCTTTAACGCTAAACTGATAGGGGTTATCGTCGCTATCATCATTGTTTAGGCTAACACTACCGTTCACAACACTGCTTTCTGTTGGCTGGAATTTCACCTGAAAAGTGCTTGTACCAGTGAGGGCAACAACGGGTGAAGTCGGTTGGTTGATAATCGAAAAACCGGTGCCCGTGACGCTCACTTCGGGAGAACCCGTCAAGTTTAAAAGCAATTCACCCGTATTTTTGATGGTAAAAGTACGGGTAACGCTACTGCCAACATTGACGGTGCCAAAATCAGTGTCATCTTCACTGCTGGGTGTGGTGTCATTGTTAGCAATGGCAATCTCTTTGCCTTCTACCTTGATTTCAGAAGCCGGACAGGCTGAAGTTGCACGGCCAAGGTTGCCAAAATAGTTGTTATCACTTGTAGAGGCCGTATTGGCACTATGCCCTCGATCAAAAGTCACGCCACAAGATTGTGCGGTTACCATTGCATCGCATGAGGAAGCTGTTGAGTGATTGATTTCACCTCGTCCACTTCCGTGTTTGCAAACAAAAATCGCCCCGCCTTTACCTTCACCGGGTTGAAAACCTTGACCGCCTTGAGCGGAATTCTTATCAAATTGAACATTTTTTAAAGTTAAATCACCCCCCTTAATAAAAATAGCTCCCCCAAAGCCGGCACCACTGCCACTGTTGTTGCCCCCCCCAAAACCGCCGTTACTTCCGACACCGCCAACACCGCCAATGCCACCGCCGCCACCAAAGCCGCCATTGCCACCGATAGCGCCGATAGCGCCGCCACCGCCACCACCGCCACCAAAACCGCCGTTGCCGGCGCTACCTGTGAGGCTTAAGCCGCCCCCTCCGCCGCCAAACCCCCCGATACCACCGCCACCAAAGCCGCCGATACCGAAATGGTTGCCATTATGACCATAGTTACCATTGCCACCATACCCCCCGTTATGGCCTACACTACCTGCAAATAAACCAGCGCCCCCTTTGCCACGGGCATCGCCCCCCATACCGCCGCCACCATTACCTAAAAAATTAAGACCACTTTTACCGCCAATCACTTGATTATTGCTAAAAGTGACCTTTTCAATTGAAACAGAACCCGCATAAATAAATAAGGCACCACCGAGTCCAGCGCCCCCCCCGCCTTTATTGCTATCTCCCCCTTTTGCTTGGCCTTGGGTAATGGTCATATTATAAAATTTAACCCGGCCTGATTTGACAAAAAAGGGACGATATTGATTGTTCCCATCAATGATCGCTTGATTACCAATAAATGTGATATTACTGTCAATCAGCGTTTTCATCACACCATCAATCGTGACATGGGTTTTGAGAGTGATGGTGTCATCACCTGCGAGGGTATTAGCCTCCTGAATTGCCCAACTCAACGTATTGGGTGTTTTGCCTTTGCCATTGTCCGTTGTCTTCGTGATCTCAAAATTTTCCGCATAGACTTGCGTACTCAGAGACAGTGCTGCGGCAATAGATAGGGCAAGTTTAGTTTGACATTGTAGAGATTGTGTGGAGAGTTTGAAAAAATTCATTTTTTTAACCTTTAAAATCCGTTACACCAATTTTCCTAAATGAGGATGAACCGTTATTTTTATTTTAATCCCCCCCTTGCCTTAGGAAGTTCCAAAAAAATAATTATCCCAAAAGGCAATTCAAGCCGGTTTGTTTAATTTCTCTCATTCTCTGCGGCTCTGCGGCTCTGCGCGACAGTTTGTTACAAATTATTTGTGTGCATAGAGTATCCCTGCGGGATAATTTATTTTTTTGATATTCCTTAACTTAACTCAATGGGTGAAAAAGTTTAATTTGCAACCCATATCGTATTCATGCAAAAATGTATTTTTACCCATAATATAAAAATAGGTATTGCTTTCTGGATGCTGTCTCGTTGGGGTCAAGTCTCTTTGGCAAAATTCGTTCCCGATAGGTTGGTCGTAGTCGGCGATTTATCACCTATTTTATATTAATAGCATTGAAGGAACAGGCGTATTACCCCTTTTCCCCTTTAGACTGAAGGGGTAACATAAGAATAATTGACCTGTGGTAAAGTATGGCGGGATACCCCATGAAGGGGGTGAATGTGAATAGGGCGCATTTCTAAAAAAAGGGTCATTATCACTCTCCTAAGAGTTGTACTGACTTAACCAAAATAAATCTTGAACTCCAATATCAATAAATCTTGAAGGCCCGATTTTAAAAGCCAAATTTATTTATCGCTAAGGGGCAATTTTCGTTCAAAATTTATTTTGCATCGGCGCAATTTTCGTTCAAAATTTATTTTGCGATGGTCTGATTGAGATTGATAATAACCCTTTTTTTGGGAATGCGCCCTGTGAATAACGCCTACAAAAAATATGATTTCAAGGGTTTTCAAGGTAGGTTAGTTTGAGTGGGTGCGATTAATTTTAATCGCACCCAGTTTGAGAAGATTTTCGGTAGTCCCTTACTTATATCGCCTGGGACTACCTACCTAACAATCTGTGATACAGACCATTTTGATGTGATGAAAGAAATGAATATAATGGAATCTATTTTTTTACTTGCTCTGCTTGGATTTGGCGCATGGTTTTGGTTTGATACGCAACACTCTCAGGAAATGGCCAAATCAATTGCTAAGGAAGTCTGTGTGCAGTTACACTTGCAATTGTTAGATGATACAATTGCTTTGGTGCGCGTGCGCTTAAAACGCAAAAAAAATGGCAAGTTAAGTCTACAAAGAACTTACCAATTTGAATTTTATGATCGCGGTGACAAGCGTCTGCAAGGGACTATCATTATGCTTGGCATCTCCTTGGAAATGTTGGAGTTGCCAGGCTATATGAATAGAACTATTTCACCCGTTTAAGTATCGGTTTACCGCGATGAGGGGGTCTTCTGGGAGGTTCGGGGGGAGGGGGAGGAGAAGTCTCTTGTTCTTCTTCAGACTGAAAAAACATCCCCTTGCCATTTTCTTTAGCATAAATTGCTAACACAGCAAACACGGGAACAAATACGGAAAATGATCGCCCAGAAAAACGGGCGCTAAAACTTACCCAGTCATTCTCTAATGTTAAACCTTGCACCGCCATCGGGGCAATATTCAAAATAATTTGACCATTTTCAACAAATTGGCGAGGTACTTCAACCTGATCCAATTCCGCATTCACTAAAAGATAGGGGGTCAAACCGTTATCAACAATCCACTCATAGAGGGCACGTAATAAATAAGGCCGCATTGAAGTCATGCACGCATCTCCCGTTCAAGTTTGGTCAAGCTGGTTTGAAACGCCTCGCGATTGAATAAACGATCAGCGTAAGTATACAAAGGTTTAGCTTGCCTGGGTAATTCAATCCCGAATATTGGCAAACGCCATAATAAAGGTATCAGATAACAATCCATTAGTGAGTATTCATCTGACATAAAATAGGGTTTTTGTATGAAGACAGGCACTAAAGAGGTTAAATTTTCCCGAATTTTTCGTCGGGCAGTTGCGGTTTTTTTTGTGCTGCCTCGTTGTAATATGTCAACATGGTTATACAAGTCACGTTGAATGCGATAACGGCAGAGGCGATTATGGGCCCGAGAGACGGGATCGACTGGCATCAAAGGTGGGTGGGGGAAGCGCTCGTCTAAATATTCGATGATAATTTGTGCATCATGCAAAACAACCTCACGATCCATAAAAATAAGCCTTTCGTTATAAGGATTTAATTTAAACAAATCTTCAGGTTGATTTTGGGGATCAATCAGTTGAAAGTCAAAGTGAATACCTTTTTCTGCCAACACCAAACGCACACAGTGATTTTCAGGACAAATGCCGTCCGAGTAAAGTGTCATCACGGCTCAGTTAGTTATCAGTTGTTGTCAGTTATCAGTCAGTTATCAATTATCAGTTATCATTATCAAGTTAGGTCTGATGGGGAAAAGGCTTAATTCCCTTTATAGTTATATCAGAAGTTAAAGCGAATAAAAGGCACTTGCAAACCATTTTAAACGAATGCTTCATTATGAATAACAAAGCGTTTTATATTATAAATCATTCGATTTAAAGACTAAATCGGTTTCCAAATCACTTTTTGAAAATTTAGCCTAAGGATAAATCCCCCTAACTAACAACTCAGGCCAATCCAAAAAATATACCACCATTGATATTATTGATAATTGAAGGCTAGCAAAGTGGTTTAGCGTAGCACACCGAAGGTTCGAGGTTTTTAACAAACATTTTAACCTCGAATATTTTGTCATTGGGAGTTGCCTCAGTTCAGTACCCTTAAGGGTGCTTTTAGACTTTTTGTAGCTCTTGGCTGAAAGGCTGTTTTAATAGCTTCCAGAACCCGTATTAATATCGAAATATTGTTAAGTTAAATATAGAAATAGAGCTATCTTAATAAATCTGTACACGGGAACAATCAACTCATTATCCCCTCGCCTAAGATCAGGATTCACGAAGCTCGAACTCATTTTTTTTAACGTTTCAGGCTAACCACTCTCAAGCGTTTTTTGTTTATTCTACTTTGCATTTTAAAAAATGTAAAGTTTATTTAAAGTGAATAGAGGTTATAAAACCTCCCTATATTCATAAGTAAATGGTTATTAATTGTTTTTTGTACGATAAAGCGCCTTAAAAGATAGAATTTATTCGGTTATCAA
>Ga0316201_10001374_pt1 | contig 16251 bp, 12 predicted proteins | sample CS6wburrow_MG_FD_204516 | JGI IMG/M metagenome (GOLD analysis project Ga0316201, IMG submission 204516) | Coastal sediment microbial communities from Delaware Bay, Delaware, United States - CS-6 worm burrow | ecosystem: Environmental > Aquatic > Marine > Coastal > Sediment | place: USA... | reverse complement strand
TCCCCTCTTTCAGTTTTGCAAATACCTGCTTACGTTCGGCCATTGTCTTGAACCGATTCACATAATCGACACTCACTCCAAATGGACCTAAACGCTCTTTGAATGTCTGGTAATGCTGGAGTGCGAGAATTGTTGTTGGCACAAGAATCGCTACTTGTTTTCCTCCTACAATGGACTTGAAAGCAGCCCGTACAGCTACTTCAGTCTTCCCAAAACCAACGTCTCCGCAAATCAGCCGATCCATCGGATAGTCCTTCATCATGTCCTCCTTCACGGCTATCGTTGCAGACATTTGATCCGGGGTATCTTCATATATAAAAGATGCCTCCAATTCATTCTGCAGATAACCATCCGGTGCAAAAGCAAAGCCTTCAGAAGCTTTTCGTTTGGCATATAGTTTTATGAGCTGGCCAGCAATATCCTTTACCTTCTTCTTCGTCCGGCTTTTTAACCGTGCCCAGGCATCACTGCCTAACTTGCTCAAAGCGGGAGCGGTTCCGTCCCTGCCAACATAACGCGAAATCTTGTGTAATGAATGAATACTGACATACAGTATATCATTATTCTTATAAATCAGCCGCACAGACTCCTGGACATGACCATTGATATCAATTTTTTCAAGGCCCGAATATTTCCCAACGCCGTGATCTATGTGCGTGACAAAATCTCCGGGTTTGAGCTCTCGAAGCATTTTAAGACTTAATGCCTGTTCCCGCGTAAAACCTTTTCTCAGATTGTATTTGTGAAATCTTTTAAATATCTGGTGATCAGTGTAGCAAGCCACCCCGAGCGCAGGATCAATAAATCCCTCATGAATGGCAACACCGATCGGATGCATCTGGACATGCGCTTCCAAGTCTTCAAAAATGCTGTAAAACCGTTCGATCTGCTTCACATTTGCACTGAAAATGTAATTCTCTATTTGATTGCGTGTGTTCTGATTCAGATTTTCAATGAGCAGCTTGAAATTTTTATTAAAACTGGGCTGGGGTAATTGATCAAATACAAAGGGTGTTGGAGCATCAAAATGACCAGTTGGCGGGTGCCCAAAGATCAAATGATATGCCTCTAATTCTTTCACCACATCACCGGGTGTTACAAATGCCTTTTCCTGGATAAAAGTCCTGAGTTCCTCCTCCTCTTCAGGGTTTAGCTGACTGAAGGATATTTCATTTACTTTTTCAAAACAAGTGACCAGTTTATCTACAAAAACCTGCATATCCTCGATCCAGATCAATGAAAAGGCAGGAAGTGTTGTCAGGAGCGAAGTCTTATCCGTCACGGCAAATTCTGATGCTACATTTGGAATAATTGAAACCGCCTCAATTTTTTGCTTTGAGAGTTGAGTCAATGGATCAAAAGTTCTGATACTCTCCACTTCATCATCAAAGAGTTCAATACGATAGGGCCATTCATTGCCATATGAAAATATATCGATGATACCCCCGCGCACTGAAAACTGACCAGGTTCATAGACAAAATCCATGCGTGCAAAGCCAAAATCAATGAGCAAGTGTGTCAAATCATCCAGATCTATCTGCTCATTCTTCCGAAAAACAATCCTGTTTTCTTCCAGTTTTTGAGGGGAAACGACTTTTTCGAAAAGCGCCTCAGGGTAAGTCACAATCACGTCATGATTTGTGAGGTCACTATGCATTTTATTGACCGTTTCTGTCCTTTGAAGCACATTGGCTGACCTGATTTCTTCGTACTTGCCTGGTTGCTTAAAAGAATCAGGAAAGAAAAGTGACTGCTTTCTTGTGAGGATATTGGAAAGTGTGTTTTGCCGGTAGGCGGCTCTTTCTTTATCCGTTTCGATGATGAGAACAGTGCGTGGCTGGATACTTTGAAGTGCGGACAGGACAAAGGAATCCCCTGCACCGACGCATCCTGTGATCAGCATGCGTTCCGGTGTTTCGGATGTGAGTTTTTGGGATAAAGCCACGACTCTCCGATCTTCCGAATAGCGCGTTAACAAGCGCTTCAAATTCTCCACGAGGTAAAGATAAATGATTATTTTGGACTCCACAGTGATGATGAACATCCTTCTATCTGCGGACTAAAAAGGAATGGAAAACAAACGAAAATACCCGGCGAAAGTCCTTCTTTTTGGAGAATACACCGTGCTCCATGGTGCGCAGGCTTTGGCGATTCCCTTTTTTGGAAAAGTAGGCGAATGGGATAAGGCACATCCTATTCCTACAACGTACCAAAATCAGTTTGTTCCATATCTGAAATGGTTAAAAGAACACATCGCTCCAAACCTGCTCAATTTTGAACAAATCGAAAATGACTATCAAAATAACTTGATATATCAATCTAATATTCCTGATGGTTATGGGCTGGGCAGCTCTGGTGCTCTTTGCGCGGCCATTTATGACAGGTATGGGAAAAAGGATGAAGCTGATCTGAGTATGGCACAACTGAGAACTGATCTTGCGAGCCTTGAGTCCTTTTTTCATGGTAAGAGCAGTGGCATTGACCCCATTGTTTCATTTGTCAGGTGTCCTGTCCTGCGTCAGCGCAACGATCGATTGCACCAGTTACCCCAAATTGGATGGCCTGATGAATGGGGGATTTTTTTGATCGATTCCGGACAGCCTCGCTCGACAGCTGCATTGGTCAAAGTATACCAGGAAAAGCTACAAAATGATGCTTTCAATCAGCAAATCGACAGGCAACTCATCCCTTCTGTTGAACACGCCATTCATTTTATCCTGTCTCAGGGATGGGAACTCACCTGGGCACATCTTGAAGTCATCAGCCAGTTTCAATCCATGCATTTTACTGAAATGATCCCAGATCACATCATGCCATTATGGATTCAAATATCTAATACCGATCATAGTCGCATGAAACTTTGTGGTGCAGGTGGCGGTGGCTATTTTTTGGTTTTCAGCCGGGATACCGAAAGAACTTTAGCGTTGTTGGATGGGAGCGAATATGTGCGTGTTGTGTAGGGAGGACACTCTTTTCATTCGTATAACTATTTCGGCATTGAAGCATAGATCATCCTTATTCAAAGGAGTCCATTTATAAGATTTGTCATTCCCTCTCTTTACGATTATTTGCCCTCCTTTGTCCGCTTTCTCAAAATAAAGTAGTTGTTGATTTTGCCTACCCTTACTTTATACTTACAAGTACCCAGGCGGGAGGCAGGTTGATCAGCACAAAATTGACGGCAACATTTCCGAAAACTTTAGCGTACATTTTTCTCAAAACGAGGGAGTAATGCACCTGGATGAATTTTCCTCCGATTTCAAGTGCACTTTTACACGCTTCTACGATCGTGAAGGCTTCTTTCTCCGGTACTACGACGAAAGGAATTGCAGAAATGATATAGTCCACACGAGGAAACTGATGTTTTTCGAGGTAAAAATCGATTTTCTCCGCCGAATCTTCTATGACGATCAATCGATCATCATGGATATCCCGGAGAATATGACAGAACTTCGGATTCACCTCAAAAATGATCAACCTGGCATCAGGGCGCAAACTATTCAGGATATGTTCCGTAATCACGCCATCACCAGCGCCTAATTCGACAATGTATTGTGCCGTTTCAAAATTTACATGCTTGATAGCGCCTCTGCATAATTGATGCGAGCTTCTTGTAAATGTTCCTACTGTTTTCAAGTTTCTAATACTTTCTCCAAAAAAGCTCATATTATTGTTTCTTGTACATTATTCAAATAGATTCAAGAGGTCAGGATATTGATCAGTGTAATCCAAAACTGCATTTCTTTCTATGCGCATTCCCCCAATGTAAGGAACCACAAATGCATCATTGAATCCTTTTGATTTTAATTCTTCCAGATGCTTTTTGATCTGTTTATATTCTTTGGCCATTCCGACCAGGTATCTGTAATGCTTCCTGGATTGCTCAAATTCAATCATCGCATAATCCTCTTTTTCCAAAATCGGATTTTGATACATTTGAGTGGTGGAAGCAATTTGGACCATATAATACAATTTTCTGGTCAACTCTTCATAATTCTTTTGTTCATCCTGATCAATGAGCTCCGGAATTTGTACCTGCTCCTTCAATATTATGATCGGTTCTGTTTCAGTTTTATGAAAACGAATATCAATCCTTCTGTTCAGTTTATTGATCAGCGGGCTCATTTTCCCTGAGGAGGATATCGGAAAATAATTACCTGCTCCCTTCATATGAATCCGGTTGACATCTACCCCTTTTCGAACCAGGAAATCACGCGCTTTTTCAGCTTTTTTGATTGAAAAGTAAAGGCTAAAAGCAGGCGCAATTTCTGATGCTTCATGACATACCATTTCGAGCTCTATTTTAGGATAAATCAGCATCATATTGGTGATCAACTCAAGCTTCTTAATATTTTGCGGAGTCACGATCACATCGTCACTATTATAATACAGGTCACCGATATAGTATTCTTTCTTTTCGATCATGTCAGGATCGACACTGCCTGATTGCATGGAATCTCCAATTTCATCAAGTCGTCTCTCGGAGGTTTCCATTTGCTGGTAGAAGGATACAGGATCAGATAATTTCAATTGTTCCTGCACTTGATTCTTAAAATAGACCGAATAAAGATCAAACCCTCCAAAACCTGATTTCCTGTTCGAAGACATGTACGCAAATGACCCGTCGCTACTTAATTCAAAATGAATATCGTCTGCGGGTGAATTGACAGGAATGCCTAAATTTTGGATATCAGACCACTCTCCCCGGGCATCAAGAAAATCAGATCGGAAAATATCAAGCCCGCCAGTACTTTTCAGATTATTTGAGCTAAAAAACAAGGTTCTTCCATTTGTGGCTAAATATGGATGTCTTTCATCATAAAACGAGTTGATCTGCGGACCGAGGTTCATTGGTTCTAGCCATTTCCCATATCGATTCACGCAGATATACAAATCGTACCCTCCATACCCGCCTTGCCTTGCACTCGAAAAAAGAAGGATCGTATCGTTAAAGATGCGGAGATCCTGATCGCCATATTCTGATTTAATTGGAGACATTATCCGTCCTCGTTTGGGAGGTAATTCCGGATCTAACTGAAACGTGTCAGTAAAAACCTTTCCATCTACAAAGGTATTCCCCTGAAAATGATAAACGATTTGTCCATCCAGGCTAAAATCATAAATGTAATTATGTTGCCCTGTATTAAACTCCCCTTGCATTGGCAGAACTTGTTGCCAGGCACCATTCGCTTTTTCAATTGTAAATATATCAAAGGGGGAAGAACCATATTTTGAATCCACTTGGCCGTTCCTGTTCAACTTCTCACCTTTACTCCCGAACCTGTTCGAAGAAAAATATAAGCGATTCTGATAATTAGGGCTTGGTAAAGGAGCTATTTCATCCAGTAAAGTATTGATTTCTGCTCCTAGGTTTTCTATATAGGCGATTTCTTCTCCATACTTCAAATGCATGCCGTTGGCACATCTTTTTATCTCATCTTTTACCCATTCCCTGGTGAGTTCGTCTGTCTTTCCTTTTCGTAAGAATTGTTTGTAAAATATAATTGCGCGCTCAAATTGATTCCGATGCTGATTTGATTTCGCGATATAGAGATACACTGTTGGATCAGTTTTCCCTTCAGCGACCAGGTCATTTAAGGTACGAATTGATTCATCCAACCTGTTTATTTCAAATTGGCAAATCCCGACACGCAGTTTTGTTTCTTTCTTCCAGGTTTCTGCATTTCCGGCTTCCTGGTAATACTGCAATGCTGCCCGAAACGCCTGTTGCTCAAAGTACCCATCTCCTTCCTGAACCAGCCTGGCAGAGGAAATCTGCCCTGAAGCAAAAAAAGCGATTAAGAAGAACCAGGCGAAAGAAAGCCACTTCTTTACATTGGGTGTAAGTAATCGATATGTCAATTGATGCTTCAGTTTAAATGGATTGATTTTTGTCAAAGGCTTCCAGATAATCCGCAATGCGTCTCAAAAAGGAACCGCCTAATACACCATCGACAACTCTGTGGTCATAGGATAAAGACAGAAACATCATTTGTCGCACAGCGATTAAATCACCATATTCAGTTTCGACTACAGCAGGCTTTTTCCGGATCGCTCCAACGGCCAGAATGGCCACCTGTGGTTGATTGATTATTGGCGTGCCCATGACGTTTCCAAAAGTGCCCACATTCGTTACTGTAAATGTACCTCCCTGAATTTCTTCTGGTTTCAGCTTGTTATTACGAGCGCGATTGGCCAGGTCATTTACTGCCTTTGTCAGGCCGATGAGGTTTAATTGATCTGCTTGTGGGATGACGGGTACGATCAGATTTCCAGTTGGCAAAGCCGTTGCCATACCAATATTGATGTTCTTTTTCACGATGATCTTTGTTCCATCAACAGAAACATTCACCATTGGAAAATCCCTTAATGCCCTGGTAACAGCTTCTATAAAAATTGGGGTAAATGTGATTTTCTCCCCATAATTTTTCTGAAATGTGCCTTTTACTTTATTTCTCCATTCGACGATGTTGGTCACATCAGCTTCGACATATGAAGTCACGTGAGGAGAGGTGCGTTTTGACATTACCATATGATCGGCAATCAACTTACGCATTCGGTCCATTTCTACTATCTCATCTGCACCGCTCATGGAATGAACGGGTGCTTTAAAAGTAGGGGTGCTCTGAGTTACCTGGGGTTGACTGACGATTCCTGCCTTTCGTTGCTTCAAATATTGCAACATGTCATCTTTTGTGACTCTTCCTTCATGGCCCGAACCGGATATCAAATCCAATTCGGTGATTGGAATACCTTCCTGTTGAGCCATATTTCTAACAAGCGGAGAATAGAATCTACCTGATTGGCTACTCACGCGCACTACCTTTTCGGCAGGTGATTTAGTGATCGCTTGCTGCTGTAATGCGGGCTGAGGAGGTGCAGTAACAACTTGTTTTTTAGTACTTGTATCTTGTTCTACGACTTGATCTCCAATCTGAGGGGTATCATCCGCATCATTGTGCATCCCATTTCCATTCACAGAAACTTCCTGGGCCGGGCTTGCTACTGGTTGATCTGAAGCACCTTCAGTTTCAATCATTGCAATGACTTTTCCAATTTCCACCACATCATCTTCCTTAAAAAGAATCTGAGTGATCTTTCCGGCAACAGGTGATGGGATTTCAGAGTCTACTTTATCTGTTGCGATCTCAAGGATTGTTTCATCCAAATCCACCGTATCGCCGACTTTTTTAACCCATTTCAAAATGGTTGCCTCCATAATACTTTCTCCCATCTTCGGCATGATCAATTCGACTTGTGCCATACAGTTAAAATTTTTGGTTTACAACAAAGACAATTCGGTTAGGAGTGTAAAATTAACACAATTCCGACTCAAGAATAAATTTCCTGAGTAAAGTCATGCAAGTCACTGATGTATAACGGATATTCAGTACCCGATCCTTCGAAAGTTCTAGTTTTTTTGTTTTTATTCCACCTGGACCTGCACAGGCAATCCAAATCGTGCCTACAGGTTTTTCGTCTGTTCCACCATCCGGTCCTGCAATACCTGAAGTAGCTAATCCATAATCGGTATTTAGAAGTTTGCGAACATTTTCTGCCATTTCCATCACGGTTTCTTTACTCACTGCGCCGTGGCTTATTAACGTCTTTTCCTTCACCCCCAATATGTCCATTTTCACCTGATTAGAATATGCAATCACTGAACCATTGAAATAAGCAGATGATCCGGGGACTGATGTGATCATATGGGCCAGATAGCCACCAGTGCAACTTTCTGCTGTGCTAAGTGTCAGCTTTTTGCCAACCAGCATTTTCCCGATTGCTTTTTCGAGTGGCTCGTTGTCATACCCGAATACAAAAGGTTTAATTTTTGATTCGATTTCATTCGCAATTTGTTCAACTAGGTTTTGAGTCTCTTCAGCATCAAGTCCACGCCCTGAAACGCGAATACGCACTTGTGCCATACCAGGCAAATAGGCAATCGAAATCCCCTCCGGCAAATCATCTTCAATATCACTGATCTTCACGGCCAACCTGGATTCTCCCTCGCCAGAGGTCATGAGAATCTTGTGAAAAATCGGATATACTTCATATCGCTCCTGGATGATCTTTCCGACATGCCTTTCAAAAATGTGCTTCATTTCATATGGAACCCCAGGCATGCTGATCAGGACTTTCCCGTTCTTTTCCATGAGCATTCCTGGTGCTGACCCCATGCCATTTTTCAGCAGTTGGGCAATCTCAGGCATGAAGGCCTGGTTTCTATGAGCCTCAGTTGGCTGCTTTCCAAACTTTTCCATGAGTTGGCAAATTTCCTTGTACGTGGACTGCGAAAAGATTTGCCCGCATTCGAAAAAATTCATCAAAGCCTTTTTTGTTAGATCATCCTTCGTTGGCCCTAATCCACCAGTCATCAGTACAAGTGGAACACGTGCATATGCATATTTCATGGCCCCGATGATATCTTCTTCAACATCTTTTACGGATATTTTTTCCAAAACTTCAATGCCAAGCCCATAAAGGCGTTTACCCATCCAGGCACTGTTTGTATCAGTGATCAGCCCGGAAACAATTTCTTCTCCAATTGTGATAATGACACACTGTGTTTGATTCATACGTGCGAGTTGATGGATCTTTCAAATTGCATATTAATGATCCATTTCTATTTTAACTTCTGTCATTGCAAAGGTACGTAGTCCGGAACTCGTCTCAACTATCAATTTACCGATTTCATCAACACCAATAATCGTCCCTACAAAATTTTCACCTTCCGGCATTGAGAAAATCGATTTTTGATTGTACTTGTAAAGGAGTTCCTGATAGTTTCGGTCAAGCAACTTGTGGTTTCCATTGTGATACAGATGATAATGATGCATCAAATGAGTACAAACGAGTTCAATGATTTCGTTTATAGGAGGAATGTCCTCGCTAAACGAACAAAGGGAAACCGGGTTTGGGAGGTTAGAAGGAAATGCTTTTTCATGCACATTGATTCCGATACCAAAGATGGCATGACGGATAGCATGGCCCATGGATGAAATATGAATGAGGAGGCCAGCGACTTTTTGATGATAAATGTATATATCATTTGGCCATTTTATTTGGAATTCTTCTTCCGGCAAGATATTTGACAAAGCAGAAACAATACCCAGAGACAAGATTTTATTCAAGTCGAATTGACGATGGACCTCAATATGTTTTGGATAGAGGATAACTGACATAGTGATGTTTTGGCCGGGTGATGCGTGCCAGTTCCTGCCAACTTGTCCGCGTCCGGTATGCTGATCGACTGACGAAATTACCGTTCCTTCTTCTGGATTGGTTTTTGAAACCAAAAAAACAGCGAATTCGTTGGTTGATGAAACGCGATCAAGCTGGATATGTGGAAAGACATTCATAGAGCATCAAATAGAGTCAACAACGGTTTTTTTGTAGATTTGTAAAGGAATCTATTATTTCATAAAAGTATAACATTTGAATAGATCATCAGAAGCGGCAAAATCTCCAGAATCTCTGGGCATTTTGAACGACATCATCATCGATAGCATACAAGATATTAAAGGCAAAAATATTGTGAAAATTGACCTGCGGGGGTTAGATGATGCCCCAACAAATTTTTTCATCGTTTGTGAAGGAGAATCCAATACTCAGATCAAATCGATTGCCGACAGAGTCCACCAAAGAGTAAAAAAAGAATTGTATACCCTTCCTTCTCATATGGAAGGACAACAAAGTGCAAAATGGATCTGCATCGATTACTTTGATACAGTTGTCCATGTTTTTTATCCTGAGACAAGAGAGTTCTACGATTTGGAAGAACTATGGAGCGATGGAGATTTTACCGAATATCATAGCTTGTAGGTCGAAAAGATTGAAACTCTTTATATATCCAAACGTTTTAGGTAGGTAACAACTAATTATAAAATTTCCCCTCTTAAGAAGATTTTTTGTTAAGGGGAGAATAGAATGATAGAAAATGGATCAGAATAATAAATCTCCGGAAAACGAGAATAAACCCGGTAAATTCAATTTCAATTCTTATTGGATTTACGGAATCATTATTCTAGCCCTAATTGGCTTTAACCTGATGTACATTCCGGAAATGTCGATTAAAAAAATCAACGTTTCTGATTATGCCGAAATGGTGGACAATGGGGATGTCAAAAGATTGGAGGTGCTCAATCAAAAAGATGCCCGTGTATATATTAAAGAATCGAAACTGTCGGATGAAGCGCACAAAGACCTCCCGACATCCTCGTTTTCAAAAAACAGACCTCAATACACATTTCAGATCGGCCCTCCTGAGACCTTTGCTCGTGAGATCAACCGGATCAATGAGGCTGCACCTTCTGAAAATCGTGTATACCCGGATTATATAGAAAAGCAAAATTGGCTTGCCCCGCTGTTGGGTTGGGTCGTCCCAATTTTTATTATCGTAGCCATATGGTTATTCATCATGCGACGTGTAGGCGGTGCAGGCGGTGGCCCGGGTTCTCAAATTTTTAACATTGGGAAATCAAAAGCAACCCTTTTTGATAGTAATGCAAAAGTGACTGTCACTTTTGAGGATGTGGCTGGTCTTGATGAAGCGAAGGAAGAAGTCATGGAAGTGGTTGACTTTCTTCAAAATCCGAAAAAGTATACTGCACTTGGTGGTAAAATCCCAAAAGGAGTTCTTCTTGTAGGCCCTCCGGGTACAGGTAAAACGCTGTTGGCCAAAGCTGTTGCTGGAGAAGCCGGAGTACCTTTCTTTTCGATTTCCGGATCTGATTTTGTTGAGATGTTTGTTGGTGTCGGTGCATCCAGGGTACGGGATTTATTCAAGCAAGCACGTGAAAAAGCACCTTGTATCGTTTTTATCGATGAAATAGATGCGATAGGTCGAGCAAGAGGCAAGAATGCTTTTACAGGTGGAAATGATGAGCGTGAAAACACTTTGAATCAACTCCTTGTCGAAATGGATGGTTTTAGTACCGATAAAGGTGTCATTCTCATGGCGGCTACAAACAGGCCTGATGTATTGGATATCGCACTGTTGCGACCAGGACGGTTTGATCGTCAAATCGGAATCGACAGACCTGACCTGAAAGGCCGTGAAGCTATCTTTAAGGTACACCTGAAACATATTAAAACGAATAGTGAAATCAATCCGAAAGCACTCGCGGAAATGACACCAGGATTTGCAGGAGCCGATATTGCCAATGTTTGTAATGAAGCTGCATTGATTGCTGCCAGAAGGAATAAGTCAAGCGTGGGGATGGATGATTTCAATTACGCCCTTGACCGGGTGATTGGCGGTCTTGAAAAGAAGAACAAACTGATTTCGCCACATGAGAAAGAGATCATTGCCTACCATGAGGCAGGACATGCTGTCTGCGGATGGTTTCTCGAACATGCATCTCCACTTGTGAAAGTGACTATCGTACCGCGTGGAATCGGAACATTGGGATATGCTCAATACCTTCCAAAAGAAGAATATATTACACGTACAGAGCAATTGATGGATAGAATGTGTATGACCCTGGGAGGAAGAGCAGCAGAAAACGTGGTTTTTCAACAAATCTCAACAGGTGCACAAAACGATCTGGACCAGGTCACAAAAATGGCTTATGGGATGATCTCTGTATACGGAATGAATGAAAAGGTGGGTAATGTGTCCTTTTATGGATTGTCGCAGGACCAATTTCAAAAACCATATTCCGATGAAACGGCCAGGCTAATAGATGACGAGGTGCGGAATCTGATAGATTCTCAATACCAGCGGGCTCAAGAATTGCTAAAAGATAAGAGAAAGGAATTAGAAATTATCGCTAAAACACTACTGGAAAAAGAAGTCATTCTGAAATCGGATGTTGAACGTTTGATCGGTCAAAGGCCATTCAAGGAAAAAACGTTTACTGCTGTTGCAGAAGAAGCGAAAGCTGAAAAAGAAAAAAGTGGTCAAAACGCGTTGTTAAATGGCACTGATGATAATGATACGGATGAAGTTGACTCCAAAGAGGTAGGGACTCAATCAAACGATTCAGATATCGATAATTAGCAGCACATTCATCAATAAAAAAAGCGCTTTCAATTCCGAACTTGAAAGCGCTTTTTTATTGTACACTAATTATACACTATTCAGCTTCCTGGTCAGCTTCTTCCTGAACGATCATCCTGAAGCCATTTCCATGGATGTTGACAATCTCAATTTTATCATCTTTCTTCAGGTACTTGCGCAACTTAGTCACAAAGACATCCATTGAACGCGCCGTAAAGTAATTGTCTTCTCCCCAGATTTTTGTCAACGCTTCAGAACGTGTCAAAACATCATTCATCCGTAGGCAAAACAATCTGAGAAGATGTGCTTCCTTAGGTGATAATTTTTCTTTGACTTCATTTCCTTCTGCTGTATAGGTCAGAATCCTGAGTGGGTAGTTAAAATGATAGCTTCCAATTTCGAATTCCTTTTGGTCTTCTTCAGGATCAGCTTTTTTCATACTTCTCTTAAGGATTGCCTGGATGCGGAGGAGCAATTCTTCTGAATTAAAAGGCTTGGCAATATAATCGTCGGCGCCAATTTTAAACCCTTCTAATACGTCTTCTTTGAGATTTTTCGCCGTCAGGAAAATGATAGGGGTTTCAGTGTCTCGTTCACGTACTTCTTTTGCCAGCGTAAAACCATCCTTTCTCGGCATCATCACATCAAATATGCATAAATCATAAGGACCTTTTCTAAAGGCGTCATATCCTTCCATACCATCTGTAGCCAGATGTACATCAAAATCATGCATTTCGAGGTATGATTTTAGGACATCGCCGAAATTTTGATCATCTTCTACAAGGAGTATTCTGGCGTTTGACATAAACTGTGTTTTTTCGTTTCTAATATAAAATCTACGCAGCGAAGTTTTTATTGTGTTTGAAAGGGAAATATAATATAAAACTGCTCCCTTTTCCAGGTTCGCTTTGAACAACTACCTTCCCATGATGGGCATCTACAATTGCTTTTACATAACTCAACCCGAGTCCAAACCCTTTTACATTGTGCAAATTGCCCGTTGGAACCCTGTAAAACTTTTCGAAGATATGTTTTTTTGCATCTTTTGACATTCCAACGCCTTCATCTTCGACAATGAGCTCGATTCCATTCCCTACATTTCTGGTATGAATGGTGATACGAGGTTTTTCGGGAGAGTATTTATTCGCATTGTCAAGCAAGTTATAAATGATACTTGACAAATGGGTTTGATCTCCTTCAATAATCGTCTTATCAGCCTTGAGTTCCTTAAGCAGAACACCATCCCGCTTTTGAATTTGAAGGCTGGCATGTTCTACTGCTTGCTCAATAATTTGATGCATGTCGATATCTGTAACCTTAAGCTGGAACTCCTTCTTATCAATTCTGGCCATTTGGAGTACTTTCTCGACCTGCCCGAGCATCCTTTTGTTTTCCTGCTTGATAATATCTGCAAACCGACTCACCTTTTGATCATTGCCCATAACCATTGGACTTTTGATTGAATCAGCCGCAAGGGAGATAGTAGCAATCGGCGTCTTAAATTCGTGGGTCATGTTATTGATAAAGTCAGTTTTCATCTCTGATACTTTCTTTTGCCGAAAAATGACATGTATCGTGTAGCTAAAGCAAAACAAAATCAAGCCGGTAAATAATACCGTACCGAGCAGGGTCGGTAAAAGGGAAGCCCAAAGCCATGTCTGTTTAGTCGGAAAGTGTACTTTCAAAATACCCGGTGAGCCTTGCAAGTCATCCCTGAATAAATCAACATGGTATTCTGAATTAAAAAGTGTCCGGTTGAGCTCAAATCCCGCGTCGGTCGCATTGGGTTCATCTTCATTTAAGCTGATCACAAAATTGTCATTCAGTATGACAAAACTTTGTGTATTGTGAGAAAACACGCCCAATTGAAAGTTGATATCGATATTATAATTTGAAAGTTCGGATTTGACACTTTCAAATAATTCGGAAGGATCTATCCGTTCTTCAATTTCTTTTGATGTGGGCATCATCGAGAGAATCTCCATAAGCGTTCGCTGGCGTGTCCATTGATCCATTGGCCGGAGTAGTTCGATCACTGCATCATTTTTCATCAGCACATCTCCCAGGTGCTTATAATCCTTGAGAATAGTCGGTCTGACGATACCCGTCTCCTGCATAAAAATCGCCTGGTCCTTGTAGTTTAGTATTGAACCCGGAGAATTGAAATACTTCAAAACCTCCATAGGGGCTTCATCTTCTTTGGCAGAAAGACGTTCTTCAGCCCGGTTGAGTGCGTCAAAAACATTGTTATCAAACCTGTTTTCTTCGAGACTAATTGAAGACTTAAACCATAAAACCTGAATCACAGCAGTGCCAAGGAGTGCAACACTCATCAGAATAATTATGGCCCAAATTGCTGTCTTGTTCATATGTCAATGTCCATTCGTATCTGAAAAACAACCGATTATGGAACAAAATTATGTATTAGCTTTGTCAGTCAATCTTATTTAACAGACATTTAACTGCTTCCTTAAAAGGAGCAAATGAATTCTAAAGTTATCAAAACCAGACTTGATGAATAAGTTCAATAGGAAATATTGCTTTTTTATAATGCTATTCCTGGCATCTCCCCTGTCTTTCTTATCGGTCAATGCTCAAGCAAACCAATCAACGGAAGATATTGAATTGAAAGATGCATACCAGAAACTCAAATTTGTAAAACCCGAAGATAATATGCTCTTAAACCAGGAAATGCTCATCGTACTAGATGATGGGGAAATCCTGGCAGATAATCGCGGATACCTTGGTGCCCATGTGAAAAACGCCGCTTCGGGAGGCGTGGTCATAGAATCCTTTACTGAAAATAGCCCTGCCGAAGCTGCCGGATTGAAAACGGGAGATATGATCCTTTCCTTAAACGGACAAAAAGTAATTGATATGGAAGGGCTGATTGAATCGCTTGGAGAACATGCACCAAACGAACAGGTCAAATTGACATATCAACGAAACGAAGTCGAAACGACAATTGACATTACACTGACCAGGCAGGCAAAGGTTGTAAAATATACAATCACAGGTGACGAACCATTTTTATACAGTGCAGATATACCGACACTGAAGGCCGATTCATTTGACATTTTAACAAAGTCAACCAGACAGGCAAACGGGGTACGCATTCAATTTGTAAAAAAAGAAGGAAAAGGAGATTTGATCGGCCTGAAAAACGGAGACATCATTCTAGCGTTAAATCAGGAAAAAATCCAATCAAACGAGGATTATCACCGTGTCATTTCTCAACTTCAGAAAGATACACAGGTCGAATTCAAAATACAAAGAGGCGACCAAACAATTCAACTCATTACAGAGGAAAAGGAATAATGGCTTCGATTTTATACAATGTCACCGTCAAAATTGAACATTCCATTATGGAGGAATGGCTCGATTGGATGAATGAAGTGCACATTCCCGATGTCATGGCCACTTGCTGTTTCAAGACCTTTCAACTCTCCCGGTTGATAGGTTATGAAGATGAGGACGGTATCACTTATGCCGTCCAGTATGAAGCTCCCAACATGGAACTTCTGAATATTTATCAAAAAGAGCATGCATCGGCCTTACAATCCGCCCATCAGGAAAAGTTTCAAGGAAAGTATGTGGCTTTTCGAAGCTTGCTCGAGGTGATACAAAGAGGATGAAAAACCGTTCAGCGATTGTTACGCTTTTTATTGCCAATCTGATATCTGGAGTGGCACAAGGGTTCACGATGATCGCTATTCCATGGTATTTTGCACGCGATTTCCAAATGTCAAAATTTGGACTCATCTATATTTTGGTCAATGTCATTGCCTTCTTTTGGGTGCCTTATGCCGGGACATTTGTGGATCGGTTTGATCGGAGAAAGATCTTCCTGGTTCTTACGATTACAATCGGAAGTTTAATCGGATTGATAGCATGGTCAGGCTATCAATCCGGGGGCTTGCATTGGGGTTTTGTGGCAGCTGTTTTTATGCTCACTTTCTTTAATTATAACATACACTATCCAAATCTGTATGCATTTGTTCAGGAGATCACTGAACCACGATACTACAATCGAATCACATCTGCGTTGGAAATTATGGGCCAGGTTGCCACGATGTCTGCAGGTGCTGGTTCTGCGCTGCTTCTCGAAGGAGCAATAGATGGGAACATGATGATCTTTGGCTTTCAAATGCATCTCCCTTTTTCTTTTCGCCCATGGGAAATCTATGAAATATTTACGCTTGATGCAATTACCTATTTCATTGCTTTTTTCATTATCCTCATGATCCGGT
>Ga0316201_10001373_pt1 | contig 16253 bp, 11 predicted proteins | sample CS6wburrow_MG_FD_204516 | JGI IMG/M metagenome (GOLD analysis project Ga0316201, IMG submission 204516) | Coastal sediment microbial communities from Delaware Bay, Delaware, United States - CS-6 worm burrow | ecosystem: Environmental > Aquatic > Marine > Coastal > Sediment | place: USA... | reverse complement strand
TTTCAGCGATGAGCAGAAGCAGCAGATCGAAGTTGCATCCGCTGATATCGGCATCGTGTTTGCGCCGAATATGAGTGTCGGGGTGAACCTTTGCCTGAGGCTGCTCGATGTGGCTGCGCGTGTGCTGGGTGATGAAGTGGATATTGAAGTTATCGAGGCACACCATCGGCATAAGGTGGATGCACCGTCCGGAACCGCGCTGCGTATGGGGGAGGTTGTTGCCGAAGCGCTTGGGCGCAATTTGAAAGACTGTGCGGTCTATGGACGCGAAGGACTGACCGGCGCCCGGGACCGCAACACCATAGGCTTCGAAACCATACGCGCCGGCGATATCGTTGGCGAGCATACAGTGATGTTTGCTGCCGAAGGTGAACGCGTGGAAATTACTCACAAGGCATCCAGCCGTATGACTTTCGCATCCGGGGCTGTGCGTGCCGCCGGCTGGGTGATGTCACAGCCCGCCGGTTTGTACGATATGCAGGATGTGCTCGGATTGAATTAGGGCCTGTTTACACTATGAAAGCGGTCTTTTCGGAGCCCTGGTTCTCCAGTGTCACCGCCGCGCTGAGTATATGCGCCCAGGGTGCATCCCCGGGCTCTCAGACAATCGCTGGCTGAGCAAACGCTCCAACCTTTGTTCGGATTCAGGGCCGCGTACCAGTGCGCGCAGGAACACGCCAGTATAGCTCTGCTCCACGATGGCGCCCTTGGCTGCAATTGCCGGCTTCATCAGTTCGTGTAGCTCGATCAGGTTATACCAGGGCACGGTCGGATAGATATGATGACCGATGTGCCAGTTGATGTTGTTCCAGAAGAAACTGTGCAGAGGATTTGAAATGACTGTGCGCGAGCCTACCAGCTGCCCCCGATTCCACGGCGTCTCATAGTGTTCGGCGATAAAACGAATCGAGTTAAACAGGGAAAAAATATACACAGGCACCAGCCACACTTCCAATGTCTTGCCCAGTACGCCGTGTTTTTGCGCCCAGGCTAACAGCGCCCAGTAACAGGCTATTTTAAGCAGGGTTTCAAACAAGAGTATGGCCCACTTTCGGGCATTGAAACGCTGGACCGGGTAGATGAAATTGAAGTGTACGAAACTCAACAAGGCACCCGCCAGAATGTAGCCGTAGAATGCCACAAAGTCGAGTACACCACGCTTGCCCATAGTGAAGGCGTCGGGATCCTTTGGGGACCGGTTGTAGCGGTGGTGTTCCATATGGTCATCCTTGAACGAGATAAAGGGGGCCATAAGCGGAACCATGGAGACGATGCCGAACACCCAGTTCATCCACGGTTTCGCGAACAGGGTGTTGTGGGTGGCATCGTGCATAAAAGTGACGATCCCCATCCACAGGTAACCGAGAGTCAGGTAGGCCGACCACTTGAGCAGGATGGACTCGGTGGTCCAGGCCAGCCAAGTGAGAAAAATCATAATAACGAAGAAAAGCGGAATCTTGATCAGGTTGGGCAATATTCTGAAAGTTCTGAGGCGTGTCAGGTCCTCGCGCGAAATGTAATCGCGCCGCTGGGCGCTCGCTTGTGGTGTGTTTGTCAAAGGATAGAGTCGCTGTGTAGTGGTGTGGTGGAAACCGCCACTATACAGGAGAAAAAGAAAAAGGGGTCGGTGACAAATCGCAATCGTTCTCATTTGTCACCGACCCCGCTTATGGACCCCGCTTATGGTCGAATAAGAAGCCTGAGAGAGCGTTCAACTAATTTGAGCAGTTTTCTCAGATCGGGCCAGGACCAACGCAAACGCTCGCCTAGTCGCATCGGCCCATACTCTCTCTCATAGAGGTGCCGCCATAATGAGAAAGCGGGACATTCGTGTAGCTCGTGGTACAAGGGAGCAACGTAGCGTCCAGAGCGCTTACCGACGAAGGACCAGAGGCGGGCATACAATGGAAACAGAGGCGGAGAGCAGAAGAAGGAAGGGGAAGGGGCTTTCGCGCCCATGTAATGGATAATGTGGAAATCCAGCAAGTCCCGTTGCACATCGTCGATTGAGGCTCTGGAGGGGCTCGCGCCGACTACACATATCAACTCGGGCTCTATAGGAAATGTCGGGATGCCGAGTTTGCGAACCAGATAGTTCAAGCGTCCCTGGTCCCGGAAGAACAGCTCACTGGACTTCCAGGTCCAGTCTTCGATGCCGAGGACGTCCTTGTAGAATGTTCTCTCACGCTGGTTCAGCAGCGCAAGGTCAATTTCCTTGATAGCCCCGCGACGGCTGGCAAAAACACCTGAATTGAACGGGAAGTCTGCGAAGAAATCCTGATCCGGATCGAATTTGCAGAGGAATTCGGTGCCGAATTCGCTGGTGACGAGTCTGAGGTACTCACCGTGTTTCGGGTTTTCTGTGTCCTCGATTCCTGACCGCCAGTCTTCAGCGCTGATGTTGGCCTGGATATAGATGAAATCGTGCTCCTCGAGGGCTATCCTCCGGGCCAGGCCTTCCAGGGACTTGGTGCAGATAGTATCGGCGTCCAGGTACAGGAACTTCTCGAAGGGGCCTTGGAAGGCCCAGAAATCCCTGTCCTGGTGCCCGATCTCGGCCCAAAAACCGGTCGGTATGGGCATGATGGGGACATCGAAGGGGTGGTTGTCCAGATCGAACCCCTCACCGGGGATTATCATGATCGGGATATTTGGGCAGACCGCCTGAATACTTCGCACAAGCATGCTCGACAAGTGGAAGTCTCCCGGATAGGTCTGGATATAGATCCCGAAAGTGTTTTCGCTCATCGGTTAAGGGGTCCGGTAAAGGGGTCGGTGACAAATCGCAATCATTCTCATTTGTCACCGACCCCTTTACCATGCGCGGCAATTACTACGCAATGCGTGTATTACCTTTTCGCCCAGCAATTCCAGAAACTGTAGACCATAGCCTGTGGTGGTGGTGCGCACAACCTTCAGCTGGATGTTGGCCTCATTGTCGGGGATATCCAGCTTGATATGGTCCCCGATCGAGAGTTGCGCGTCAGTTGCGATGTGTGCACCGGACTGACTGAGGTCGCGAAGGGTTCCGCTTGCGTTACCGGATTGGTGGGATAAAAGCACTGCAACGGAAACCGCGGCACGCTGGTGCGTGCGCCGTGTGGACAGCGCCTCGACGGTGCCGTCCTCGGCCAAACGAACCAGTTGACCCGTCTGCAGACAATTCAAAGCGCCAGTTACACCGACAACTGCGGTTAAACCATACTCCCTGGCGACGATGGCCGAATGGCTAAGCCAGCCGCCAACCTCGGTGATCAGACCGCGGGCCCGGCGAAACAGGGGTGTCCAGGTAGGATCGGTGAAACGTGCGACAAGGATGTTGCCAGATGTAAAATGGCCGATATCTCCCGCGTCCTCTATGATCTGTACCGGACCAATCACTTCGCCTTTGCCGGAAACCTTGATACCGCGCAGGGTCTGCGCAGGTCGCGTGGCCAGGTTTTGAGAACCATCGAGGTCGATTGACTCCAGGTCCTTCAGTGTCAGCACCGAGGGTAGCCTGACGCCGGTCCAGGCTTCATTTTGCTGTTTTCGCCTGGCCACGATGTTGCGTGCCTGTTCCACGAACGCACTCCGCTTCAATTGCAGTACTTCATCACAGTGGAGCTGAAATATCCCGTCGCCCAGGCCTGTTCGGCGACCGATTTCCAGCACTACCCGGCGGATATTCCGCAGCTGGCGCAGACAATGGTGCTTGGCTTCTTCTTTCAGGATCTGGAAGCGGCGTGCTCGTTCGACACTCAGTGCCAGAACAGGGTTGGAAGGCAACACTCTCGCGGGCATTTCAGCTGCTGTATCAGCGCATTCGTTGTATGCAGCCCGTTCGATCAACGCGTCCACCAGGGCCTCGTCTTCGATGTATCTGGGCTGAGCCAGCTCGTAGTCATTAGGTGCGCGATGGCCGAAAAGTTCGAGAAACTCGCGTCGGTTACGTTTCCCCGCGTGAATCTCGGGTAATAGTGCCATGGCGCAGCACACGATGGTCTCTCCGGTGACGCCGAGATGGAGCGCCGGGTCTTCGTCAAGTTGCTGGAGTTCCTTTTGTGCCGTCTTCCAGTAAAAGTCAGCGGCCACGTTGATGATCTCGGCCTGAAGATAGGTATTGGCCACGAAATCTTTCAGCCAGCGATCCAAAAGTACGATCAGCTCCTTGGCCCGTAGCTGTGTCAGGTCCATGATTTCGTGACGGCGCATCTTGCGCACAAAACCCTTTAGAAAACGCTTCCTGAAATCCCTCTCCAGCTGCTCCGCGGATCTCGCCAGCTTGAAGGCGGCAACAGCCCCGGGGCCTTTGGCCGAGCGCCTCCGTCCTTCCGGCTTGTTAACATAAAGTGCCCCGAACACAGAAACCAGGTAAGGTTTGGATAAAGCGTTAATCCGGTAGGGCACGCCGATTTCCCGACAGGCCAGCTCGGTGCTGCCATCAGCCTCCCAGAGCCGCTCCATGACAGACAGGCTGAGCGGTGTGGGGCGCGGCAGTATTTCCGCCAGTGCGTCCTGGACCAGAAGAGGTTCATCGATGCTTTCATTCTGCCCGGCAACCGCAAGCAATCGTGCCCGTTCCTGCTCCAGCAGGCCGAGCCGGTCTTCACGATCCTGCACTGATGCGGTGATATTCCGCGCCTGCAGCAGATAAAACTGCCCCCCGGCGTAAGCCCACTCGACGTCCTGTGGCTGCCCGAACAGCGCTTCCACCCTGCGCCCCATCTCCAGTAGCGGCGTCAGATCAATCGGCGGTGACTTGTGTTCCAGGCAGCGGCTGCTGACACGTCCGAAACGATAGGATTCCGGTGTAACGCTACCGTTTACCAGCGACTCCCCGAGTCCCTTCGTCAATTCGACCAGCATACAGCCCGTGGATGCGGGGTGCTCGGAGAAAAGCACCCCGGCGTATTGTGCATCGACCATCTGCTGCACAACGACGCCGCCGGTTTCCCGCGTGTTGCCGGAGTAGGCGGCCGCCCGTCCCGAAGCCAGTGACTGGCTGACTTCCGCCAGGCTGCGCAGGAAATCCTGTCGCCCAACGTTCAGACGTGACTCAAACACGCCGGCGTAACTCTGGTTTTCCCCGTCCTCATTCAAGCCGGAACTGCGCACCGCCACTCTGCTGCTATCTCCGAAACGTCTCCACATGCGCTCAATCTGGCTGCTTTCACGTGTGCTCAGTCGCGGGCCTGTACCGGCCTGTGCGGCCAGAAGCCGACGGGTCAGGCTGGCGGTCATGGCGAAGCCCCCGGGAACGGTCAGACCGGCCTGGAGCATTTCCCCGAGTCGGGCGGCTTTGTTGCCGACTCCCTGGCATCTGTGCGCTTCCGCGAGCGGAACGATCGCCGATTTTGCAGTCCGTACCGGCTGCGAAGCCTCGGTGCAGCTGACGGGGTGGCGTTTTTGCAGCAGGCGCCAGATCAGGTTGGTCTGGGCAAAGATGAAAACCAGGCTGAACAGGAGATAGAGGTTTACCCCGGTATTCAACTCCATCATCAGCAAAGCTATGGCGATACCGCAGGCCACGTAAAGCCCGATAAACCATCGTGAACGCCGCTTGGCGATATACACCAGATAGCTGGTTAACAGGGCTCCAACCAGTAGCGGCAGAACATGGACCGGATCGGGTTGGCTCAGTTGCGGAATCCAGTGAAAGGGGTCCTGAGAACTGGCAGAAATGCGATTTACCACACCGAAAAACATCAGAAACAGTAGAATCTGGAGGGTCGTACCCAGCAGATTGCGCAGTGGTGTAATGCCGTGTTGACGATAGAGTTGCATAACAGCCTGAGAGGCGTATCGCTTATTGCCGCCGAAACGCTCTTTTAACGCCTGCGCCTGAGGTTCCAGTCGGCGTTGTACCCACTGGTCACGCTCTGCCTTCCAGGCCACGGGTGAGAACAGCAGGCGTAACAGGATCACCAGCATAAGGATCCCTGCGGCAAGTTGTCCCGTCCACTGGCTCAATGCAGACAGCAATGACTCCAGCGACCGTTCCAGAAAACCAAGTGGCGTCTGGCCGGCGCGATCTTTACGCCACTGGGCCACATGTGCCTTCTCGGTGCGGGGAATAAAAAATTCGTGCGGCACCGTGTAGCGCCCCCTGAAGTCGTAACCCAGCCGATGCAGCTTGAGCCCCAGGACCTGGCCATAAAAGCAGCTTCGCTTGTCGTAACAGGGGGCAATGACAGGCTGCCTGGGCAGCGCTGTCAGCTGCTGATCCAGTTCCGTGGTCGGCAGCATGCGGATCGGTATGTTGATGGCGCCGGGCAGATGCCCCATGGCAAAGTCGCCGGGGTAGCGAACATCGACGAAGATGGCCGCCTGCTCGTCGAGCAGCGCGGTTACCTCCGGCGTATCCAGCAGCGTTAGACGCTGCGGAAAGTCCGCCAGTTCGCGCAGCTCATCGGCGGACCGATTGCCCGACATCTCCAGCGGCAGCCCCTCGGCGATCCACTTCTCGTAGCCCCCGATGACGAAATTGCACTGCCTGCCGTCTTCGGCAAACCTGCTGCACAGCTCGGAACTGCGATTGCCGGAATAACACATCAATACCAGGTTGCCGTCCTCGACGAACAGCGGGTACGCCTGGGCAAGCAGGTCCGGATAGCGCGTATGCCGGGCGCCGGGCACACGTCCCATTTCCACTTCCTCTGTCTCGCGGACGTCGACCAGATCAAGCGGCTTGTTCTGTTGCAGCCAGTCGGCAAGCTGGGCAGTGGGAATGCCCAGGGGGTGGCCCTTCTGCTCACTGAACGAGAGGGTTTTCAGGGAAACGTCGCCCACCGCCAGGCCGTTTTCCACAGAAGGGCGAATCAGGTTGGTCTGCAGGCGGTGTTGCTGCTCATCCAGTCGCTTGGTGTACTGAAACAGATTGGCAGCGACAGACACCACAAAACCGACTACCAGTAGCTGGTATATCCATCGCCAGGAACGCCTGCGTTCGCTGTGGCTGCGCGGCTTTTTCCTCGCCGAGTAGGCGAATCCACCGGCTACGACGCTCAACAGGCCCAGCGTCTGGGCAGCGCTGGCAGTGAGATTGATGAGAAGATCGGGAGAGGGAATTGCCGCCGCTGGTGTGCTGGTGCAGCCGAGAATTACCGCCAGTGCCGAGCTGGCTACCCGACCTCCAGGTAATGGGAATACAGTGGTACCGACCCGAAAATCAGCCATATCCTACCAGTCCTCCAATCATCCGTATAAAGGCAGCAACAGAGTCCGGACGATGCCGGTCCATTTTTCGGGTTTTATCTGGAATTTCTTATAGACCCTAGTTTATAGACATTAGTGCATGTTTTAAGGATTGCAAGTAAAGTTACCCGGTTAGACGAACTTCTTTGAGCGATTAAGCGATAAAGCGAGTATTTACCGCAGTGGCCTCCGCTCCGAAAGTCCGCTGTGCATCATGGGCCAGATAACCCCTCGCGCCGGAGCGGGACGATTAACAAACTGTTTCTAAGATGGTTTTTATTCAAGTTCGGGACCTGTCGCACGATAACGTTGCATAGAGGGAGGATCGGTACCCGCTCCAGGCCGATTATAAGCTTAAAGGAATATAGAGAAATGCGATATATACTATTGTTATTATTAACATATATTGTATCAGGATTTGCTTCAGCAGAGGTCAGTTTGAATTTCGGGGTGTACGCGTCGGATAAACCGACGACGATGGTCAAGAAATTCAAACCGATACTGAACGACCTGGAACAGGCCATGAGTCGGGAACTGGATGAGCCGGTATCCATCAGAATGCAGGTCTCGAGCAGCTACGAAAACGGCATAAAGGCCATTGCCAGCGGTAAGGTCGATTTCGCCAGGCTTGGCCCTGCCTCCTATGTTGAAGCCCTCAATATGGATGCCGGCATCAGGCTGTTGGCGATGGAGAGCAAGAACGGCTCCAAACGTTTCAATGGGGTGATCTGTGCGTCCGGCGCGAGCCAGCTACAGTCGGTGAATGAACTCAAGGGAAAACGATTCGCTTTCGGTGACGAAAGATCGACCATCGGCCGTTACCTGTCCCAGCAGTACCTCCTGCAGCACGGCGTCACCGCCGCCGATCTCGATTCTTACGAATACCTTGGGCGTCACGACCGTGTCGGTTATGCGGTCGCTGCTGGGGAATTCGACGCTGGCGCATTGAAAGAAAGTACTTTCAAAAAATTGTCGAAGAAGGGCGTGGCGCTTCGTCCCATCGCCACTTTTCAGAATGTCACCAAACCCTGGGTTGCACAATCCGGAATGAGTGAGCGCGTCTTTTCCGCGCTACGCCGTGCACTGTTCGAGTACAAGGATCCTGAAGGCCTGCAGGCTTTAGGTAAGGATGGGTTTGTAGCCGGTTCAGAAGAGGACTTCAGCCCTATCGTCAGTGCGGTGCGTAACAACCCGGAATTTTTCAAATAGAGTCGTCCAGGACAAGGCGTATCGATAGTTCTCCTGGTGGTTGAATGTTAGCCCGGAAACCAGTTCTATGTTGAAGAACGACACGCAGAAAAGGGTGCCTTTGATGGCTCAGCTGCTGCTCATTATGGTGGCAGCGGCCCTGCTCGTTTCGTTCGTGGCCGGTGAAGTGACCCGGCAATTCGGCAAAAAAGCCTATATCGGTGAAATGCTGAACCACAGTCAGAGAATGGTGTCACTCATTTCCGCATCGGCGCTCGAAGCCGTAATCAGCGAAGACACCCCGCTTCTCCTGAGCATCGTCAAGGCCACCGTCAGGGAAGAGCCGGACATCCAGTCGGTGCGGTTCGTGAATGAGCGCGGGGTGCCGTTGGCGTCCTGGAGTCGCAGCGGAGTCAACGAGTCCTCGGAAACAGTAACCTACACTGAGGATGTGAGTTTCGAGAACGACCTTTACGGGAAGATCATCGTAAACTGGAATACCGATCGCATCCACCGTCAGGTTGACGAGCACGTACTCTGGCTGCGGCTTTGGTCCACCCTGATACTTTTACTGCTGACGGTCATCATTACCCTTGCGGTTCTGAAGGTTACCGTACGGCCGTTGTCCAAAATCCACCGCCGCCTGCAACAGTTGTCTGAGGGTAACCTGGAAACGCAGCTCAAGGTGAACGGCTCTCGTGAAATCTATGCCTTGTCCGAGTCGGTCAACGCGCTGTGCCAGGCCATGGTTGAGAACAAGCGCCACAATGAAGAACTGGAGTGGGCCAGACTGGCATTGTTTGACGCCAAGGAACGTGCTGAAATCACCCTCCATTCCATCGGCGATGCCGTCATTACCACCGACTCCGAGGAGACTGTGGAATACATGAATCCGGTGGCGGAAGAGCTGACCGGCTGGTCACTGCAGGAGGCAAGAGGTCAATTGTTCTCCAGCATTGCCACAGTGGTTCAGGAGGACAGCAGAAAACCTGTTGGCAGCCTGGTCAGGATTGCACTGAAACAAGGCGAAGTGAGCCAGCTGAACACCAACAATCTGCTGATCGCCCGCGACGGTGCGGAATATTCTATCGAAGAGTCCGGTGCCCCGATACGTGCCCAGGACGGAAAGGTCCTGGGCGCCGTGGTGGTATTCCGCAACGTCACCAGTTCCAGAAACCTGACCAGAAGGATTCAACACCAGGCCGCCCACGATTCACTGACCGGCCTGGTCAACCGTACCGAGTTCGAACGTCTGCTCCAACACGCACTGGACCGCGCAACCCAGCAGAAGCGCCAGTGTGCGCTGCTCTATTGTGACCTCGACCAGTTCAAGGTGGTGAACGACACCTGTGGACATGCTGCCGGCGACGACCTGTTAAAGCAGCTCGCTTCCATACTGTCCAGTCAGATACGTGAAAACGACACCTTTGGACGACTGGGCGGCGATGAGTTCGGGGCGATCATGCTGGATTGCGAGCCGAGTGGCGCGATCAAAGTGGCAGAGAAACTCAGGGCATGCACGGGGGAGTTTCGCTTTCTCTGGCAGCAGAAGACGTTCGCCATCGGCGTCAGTATCGGGGTGGTGTTTATTTCCGATTCCTTTGCAAACACCGATTCGCTGCTGCAGGCGGCGGACGAGGCCTGTTACGCTGCAAAAGAGTCGGGGCGTAACCGCATCCACGTCTACGAACCGAACGACGATACCCTGGAACGGCGTCGTGGCGAAATGCAGTGGGTATCACGCCTGCACGCCGCACTCGAAGAAGACCGCTTCAGGCTGTTCGCGCAGACGATCCAGGGATTGGGTTCCAATGCAGACCCGGGTTTCCACTACGAGGTTTTAATCCGCATGGTGGACGAGGAAGGTGGGCTTGTGCCGCCGGGTGTATTCGTACCGGCCGCGGAAAGATACGGCGTTATGCCGTCTATCGATCGTTGGGTCGTCCGCAATGTCATCCAATGGTTGTCGACGCAACAGCGTCATCTGGATGGACTTTCGTTCTGCTCTATCAATCTGTCCGCCCCGACCCTGTCGGACCCTGAGTTCCCGCATTTCATCAAGGACCTGATTGAATCCTCGGGCGTTCCACCGGAAAAACTCTGTTTTGAAATAACCGAGACTTCCGCCATATCGAATTTCAATCAGGCTCTGAAACTGATATCGGCCCTGAAAGAGAAAAACTGCCTCTTTGCCCTGGATGATTTTGGCAGCGGTATGTCTTCGTTCGGTTATCTGAAGAACCTGCCCGTGGATTTCCTCAAGATCGAAGGCAGTTTCGTCCGTGAAATCGTCAGCGACGATACGTCCATGGCGCTGGTGCGATCGATTAACGATATCGGTCACGTTATGGGCAAGAAGACCATCGCCGAGTTCGTCGAAGATGATGCCGTACTCGCAATGGTGGCGCAGCTGGGCATCGATTACGCCCAGGGCTACGGAATAAGCAAGCCCATGCCGCTCGATGAGTTTGTCGCCAGCCAAAACGCTGAAGAGCCGCGCTTGGTCACGGGATAGCGGCGGGAAGTGCCGGCGAGCCGCCCGCGATTCCGCTAACGACCTGTTGATGCCGGAATCCGCCATGGCAGGATCACCGGCAATGGCGGGTGCAATCGTTTCAAGGTACAACCCCAGGCTGAGACGCGGACCTGTTTATGGTTCAGAGTTCCCGTTTCGATTTTTGGCTGCAACTGCCTGCCGGCAGGTGACTGCCAGCCAGTCACGCTATACTTTTCTCTGTGGGCCCGGTAAATCCTGTCCTGTATGGGCTCATCCGGGATCCGGGTGCAGCTTCGACGTGTTCGTGAACGGCTTTACAATACCCTGAAAAATAAATAAAAAACGATAGATAGAGGAGTCTGTTATGGATAAGCATGTAAATGCGATTGTGCTGGCTGTGCTCTCATCTGCGATGTCCGGCGTGCTTCAGGCGGGTGAGAATCCACGCCAGGGGCAAGCCGAACAGGCAGCGACTGTTGAGGCGGGTGACTATTCAGGTCGCAGTCCGTATCACAGCGTGAAAACAGTTTATTCTGACTGTCAGCGTCGCGGAGTGGTCTGGTCCGGAGGTGTGGCACAACGAGGTCCTGATCGTATCAGGCCGCGTCCCGTGCGCAGCCGTTGGCAGGGAGCGGACGAAAAGCAGATTTTTTGTACGGGCGGCGATCCCTTCAGCCGTAAAAGGGTTGCCGACCAACCCTGGATTCGATAGCTGTCTGCCTGGTCAGGCTACGCGGTTGCGTCCTTTTTGCTTCGCCCGATAGAGCGCCTGGTCAGCCTGCTGCACAATGTCCTTCCACGTCAGTTGCCTGCTGGTGGCGCTCTGTCGGTATTGTGAAAGTCCGGCACTGACGGTGATCACCTTGTAGGGGCTCATGATATGTTCCAGCCCGGCGGTGTGCAGTTTCTCAAGCAGCCGCCTGGTCAGGCTGCGCGCGCCAGTGGCCGCTGTGTCGGGTAGCAGCAGCAGAAATTCTTCACCGCCGTACCGATACAAGCGGTCTGATCTGCGGATCCCGCTGAGAATAATGGCCGTGACTTGCTGCAATGCAGTATCACCCGCCATATGCCCATAATGATCGTTATAGGTTTTGAAATGATCGACATCCAGAAGCGCAACAACGTAACTTCGCTGGTGGCGCGTGGCCAGTGAATGTGTGTGTTCCATATCCACTTCCATGGCGCGCCGGTTACCGATGCCCAGCAAGGCGTCTTCCATGGAAAGCAACTCGAGTTCGCGATTGGCGACTTCGAGCTCCTCGGTACGATCGCGGATGGCCCGGTCGATCAGCGTACGCTGCAGTTCAATAACATGGAAATGCGCATGGGTGAGGTCTGTATGAGTGACGATCCCTGCCAGCTTGTCATCATCGTCGACCACCGGCAGGTGGCGGACTTTTTCCGCATGCGAGATCACCAGCGCATCGAACAGTGACTGATCGCTGCGCACGGTATGCGGCGGTGCTGTCATATAAGTGGATACAGGCTGATCAGCCAGAGCCGGATTGTCGATGAGTGATTCCATCGCCTTCACAAGATCGCGTTCTGTGACAATACCGGCCGGACTGTGATGCTCACCGATCAGGCAGCACGAGTGTCCATGGCTGTGCATGTTATGGATTACCGACCGCAGTGGCGTATCCGGCGTGACCAGTTCAACATCGTGGCTCATCAGTTCTGTGATGGGTAATTCTTTCACCTGGGGTCACCTGTCTGCCGCATAAGCCGGCGGTTTATCTTTATGCTATCGGCCAGTCGGGGTGAAAATGTTGTCGGCTGCCAGTGGTTTGCCGAATCAGGTGAGTGTCGGGTCCGCGGGTGGTTTCCCTGCAGTCGGGCTTTACGGATGCTGTCGGGAGGTAACAGGGGTATGCGGGCGTATCCAGTGCGATAGCCGGACCCGCTTAACAGCAGGCGTGTCTCATCGGCTGTTGACGATTTGCCAGGAGCCGTCCGGTTGCAGACAGGAAGTGCCATAGGCCTGCTGTGTTCTGCCGCCGATGGTGACAGTATGCTGGAATTCGCGGCACTGGAGACCGGAAGCAGACTGGCCGATGCGCACCGTCCTTACCGCACCCGAGGCATTGCCATCCTGCCACACGATAGGCTCGCCCACCGGTGCCATGGTGGCTGCAGCCATCGCCGACTCGTGTCTGCGTTGCTGGTGTGCGTCCAGGTTGTCGAGCAGTTTCAGCGCAATGGTGGTGATAGCCAGGTACTTATAGGGATCGGCATCGATTTTATAGGCGTCACCCCAGTAATAAGGTCCACGGTAGTAAGGTCTGCGGTAGTGAGGCCGACGGTGAGGGCGATACCCGTGGCCTCGTCTTGCCGGATAATGCTGTGGACCATGCTGATTGCCCGGTGGCCCCCAGTGTTTGTCGCCGCCCCGATCGGCGAGGGTGTCTGGTGCGATGAACAGGCTGGAGATTGCGGTGAGCAGGCCCAGAATGACAGCAGCCGACGTTTGTGTGCCTTTCATCTCTAGTTCCTCAACATTACTGAGTGAGGTCTGGATTTTAACACGACATCAGGCAGGAAGAGCGTTCATTCGTGTCTTGAGTTCCTGCCATAACGAGCGGTAGGCGTCGGCAATCCGGCTGCTGTGGGCGTAGGTCGGCAACGGTGCCCGTTTAACACCCATCTGTTCGACTTCGCTGGCATAGGGGATGTCGCTGGCCAGAAACCCGCTTCGGGTCCGGGGCGGATCTTCCACCATTCCCCGGTGCAGGATCTTGCGACGGTCCACCATGGAGAAGAAGGGTAGAATATCGAGGTGTTTGTATTTCCTTTTGTCGCAGAATCTCAGTAGCTGGTAGAGGGTGCGTACGGATAGCGTGGTGGGAATGGTTGGAACCAGTACCACGTCCGCCGCCTGGAACACATTTTCCGAAACCAGCGAGATGCTCGGCGGACAGTCCAGAAACAGATAGTCATAGTCATCTTCCACTGGCTCGATCAGTCGTCGCAGACGGGTACTGGATTTTCTGAATTGTTCCAGGGTGAGATCCATGTTGCGGTAGGAAAAGTCTGCCGGGATAAGGTCTAATCGATCGTAGTCGGTGGCCTTGATGACATCGTCCAGCACCCGTTTGCGTCGCAAAAGCCCTTGGGCACCGCCTTTCACTTTGGGCTTTATCCTGAAATAGAAGCTGGAAGCGCCCTGTGGATCGAGATCCCATACCAGTGTTGAGTTCCCCTCACGCGCGGACATGTAGGAAAGATTCACAGCAGAGGCGGTTTTACCAACCCCGCCTTTAATGTTGTAACAGGCAATGACCTTCATGGTGTTTTCTTCAAGACCTGGCTCGGGTTGAATAGATGTCGAAACCGGTTTTCATTGGATTTGCTGGAAAATTGCTCGAACCGGCTGGCGAAAATATCACGGACTTCCTGCATGCGTGTCTCCAGGCCCTTGAGCAGGATGTCCATGGCCAGCTCGGTTCGCGGCGTCATGTCACCCTCCTGCTTCATCTGATCGCTGTAGTGTTGCAGGGAATGGATCTGTACCTCCAGATCCTGGAAATCACCGAGATTTTCCTGCAAGCCTTTAAGCTCCTTGATCAAGGCGCGTATTTTCTTTGCCGGATAGAGGTGCTGAAAGAACTCCATCAGGTAACGGAGCTTCTTACAGGATTTGCGCAGTTCGTGCAGTTCTTCCGCGGGTGATTCCGGTGTTATCGCACGGCCTTCACGCAGCACCCGTTTATACATACGCCAGGTACGACGGGGCGCGACTTCCCCAATGGGTTTGCAGGCATCGTCGGCAGCGGGACGTTTCGGCAGGGGCGAGTTCAGGTAACGGCGCCACTGGTTTTTCAGCTGTCGGTAGGCGGCCGTCTGCAGCTGTCTCGACAAGCTGGCCTGCTCCTGCTGGTGATGCCTTTTTAGAAACGTCCGCAGCGGTTCCAGGTCTTCGCGCAGGCTTTCCGGTAACTGCTCCTGGTAGTTCTCGAACTTGAGCAGATAGACATCCAGGTCACGGGTCTGGCTGGTGATGGACCCCAGCCAGGCGAACTTTTCGCGAAAACGCGCGAGTGTGGCCGGTGGGAAAACGGTTTTCATTTGTCCCTGGGCAGAGCGTGTGCGGCGCACGGCAACCCTGAAATCGTGCAGAAATTCGGTATCGAGGTTGGCGATAGTGCCCGCTTCGTTGACTTCCATGGCGTCCAGCAGCGTCAGCAGTATCCGCCGCATGGCCTCATCCGCACGCAGTTCCGGTTCCAGCGGAATGTTCAGTTTGGAGCTGTAAGTGCCCGGTACTTTGTGCATGTCGGCCAGTGCCAGGTCGAGCAGATCGTCGTCCTGCCGACTCAGGCCGAACTCTTTTTCCAGGACGTTGATGACGCGTTTTTCTGTCTTTGCATAGCCTTGCAGGGGTACCACACGTATCCGTTTGCATAGAATGCTGCGTCGGCCGCCCGGTTCAATGAGCCTGTGCTGTTCCAGGTAGAGGCGTAAGCGGGTTTTGCCCTCCTTATCTATCCACTGGAAGGGAAGGCTGCGTGTTTCAATGGTTGCGACGGGCAGAAACGCGCGCAAACCGAGCAGTTCGTCCAGCTGCTGCCGGAGTTGCCCCGCTGGCAGCTCAGTGGCAAAGCGTGGCGGCTCCTGTTCCAGGCCGATGGCGATGCGTGCGCTACCGTCCTCCCTGCCTTCTGAATACAGCTGCGAATCGTCATTTCGCTGTTGCCATACCAGCACTTTGTTAGCCTGGAACAGCCGCCAGTCGAAGCTGTCGTAGTAATGCGACCGGTAGGTTTCAGACGGCGCGGATTCGAACGGCAAGTGCTGCAACAGCTGGTTACGCCAGTGCGGCAGGCTGTCCTTGTTTGCCAGCGGGTAGTGTAATGGTTTCTTCATGAGGACGGCTTAACACACAACTGTCAGCATTGTGTGCTCCAGGAATGTACACGTCATGCTATTTTTTTTCTTTTTCATCGAGGTAATCGCGCATCACTTTCAGAATCATGTTGGATACGCTGCGTTGCTCCTTCTTTGCCTGTCTTTTCATGCTTCTCTTTAGTCTATCGTCAATACGTATATTTAAACGATCGGCCTTGTTTGGCATAAATGTGTACTCACAATGGGCGCATCCTGGCGCCGGCGGCAAGTATACTTCAGTGACACTCACATAGTAAGTGCTGTGAAGCGGCCCGGTTCATTGGCGCTGGAAGTCGTGGAGATGTCCGGATTCACTCAGCCTTTGACGCAGATGACGGGTGCGAGTTTCACGACTTTGCGGGCGAGACCGGCTTTTTCAGCCGCGTCCACCACGGCGTCGACATTCTTGTAGGCGCCAGGGGCTTCTTCGGCAACGCCGCGATAGGAATGACTGCGGATCAGTATGCCGTGTGCCGCCAGATCGTCGATGACCTGGCGTCCCTGCCAC
>Ga0316201_10001372_pt1 | contig 16255 bp, 12 predicted proteins | sample CS6wburrow_MG_FD_204516 | JGI IMG/M metagenome (GOLD analysis project Ga0316201, IMG submission 204516) | Coastal sediment microbial communities from Delaware Bay, Delaware, United States - CS-6 worm burrow | ecosystem: Environmental > Aquatic > Marine > Coastal > Sediment | place: USA... | reverse complement strand
TGGGCCACCGTCAATCCGCCGCGGGTCGGCAATGTCGCCGTCAATCGGCGGCGGCTTGGGGAGAGCGGGCCGGGATCGTGGCGGCCGCTTGCCCCCGCGCTGGGGCCGGTCATGCGCTTTACCGACGATACGATCCGCCCGGGCACGGCCTTTGAATATCAAGTGCTGCGCAGCGCCCGCGACATCGTCGATGTGGGCTACTGGGTCGCCGGCACCGAGGTCCCGGCCGAGGAGACCCGCGGCACAGCACTTCTTGTGGTCGACGATACGCTCGCCGCCCCCCTCGCCGCGCGTCTCGACCGCTTCGCGATGGATCTGGTGGGCGACGGCTGGCGGGTAATCCGCCACAACACTCCGCGCGGAGACGACCGCGATCCGGTGGCCAACCTCGACCGCGCCTGGGCGCTCAGATCATGGGTCCAGAAGCAATATTTCGTCGATCCCTTCGGCCGCCATGCACTGATCCTGATAGGCCATGTGCCGGTGGTGCAGAGCGGCCGCGCCGCGCCCGACGGGCACGCACCTGTCGCACATCCAACCGACCTCTTTTATGCCGAGATGGACGGGAAGTGGCAGGACAACCGCGCGGGCATCCTGTTGCCCAACCAAGTGCCCAGCGACACCATCGAGATGCAGGTCGGTCGCATTGACATGGCCAATCTAAGCGGTGGCGACGGGGATCGCGAGATCCGGCTTCTGGCTGCCTATTTCGACAAGAACCATCACTGGCGTCAGGGCCTGCTTGGCGACCTTCGTGAAGCATACGGCGGGACGGGCTATCTGCAAGTTGAGCGCAATGCCTTACGCAACATCGTCGGGCCAGAGGCGGTGACAGTGGGCGGGCATCACGATGCAGGCGAGGCGCAGCCCTGGCTCTGGGGGGTGGATTTCGGCAGCGCGGACGCCGCACGTTACCCAGAGTTCGCCAACAAGGCGATCTTCACGATCAACTTTGGTAGTGGAAAGCAGCGCTTCAACCGGCGCGGCAACCAGATCTCCGCGATGCTGGCTCAGCCCTGGTACACAATCGCCAGCGGGTGGGGCGGGCGGCCGGCCTGGGTGCTGCATCCCATGGCGCTTGGCCGCAGCATTGGCGAGGTCCACATGCGCACCGTCAACAATGGGACGGTGGTGGGCCCCTACCGCGAGGTCATGGATTATTTTCCGACCGGGCAGTACCTGTGGCGTAACTCTATCTGGGTGAACTTGATGGGCGACCCGACCAGCCGCGCCTTTCCGACCGCCCCTGCCCGCAAGGTGATCGCCCGTGCTACGGGCGCGGGGGTGGAAGTGTCTTGGACCGCTTCGGCTGATCTCGATGTTCAAGGCTACCGGGTCTACCGAGCGGTAGACGGCAGCACCAATTTTGTCCCCCTGAACAAAGATGCACTGATCACCGGGACCACCTTCATTGATCCCGATCCACAGCCCGGCGATTGGTACATGTTGCGAGCCCTAGCCCTGAAAGAGGTGCCGGCCGGGTCGTTTTACAGCTATGCACAAGGGGTCTTCGTCCGGGTGGGCGAGGAGCCCCCGCGAGCGACGGATCAGACAGTGACGACCACGTCGTATCAGCCAATTTCGCTGACGCCCGGTCCAGAGCTTCAGGGTGTTTTATACGCCTTCATCGAGGGGCCGGAGGCGGGCCAACTGCATCCCGAGGGAGGCGAATGGATCTATACCCCGGCTCCGGGATTTGCAGGAGAGGTGCGGCTGCGCGTTTCCGTTTCCGACCGATTTGCGACAGACGAGGGCAGCCTTACCGTGATCGTAGGCGAATGACCCTGATCAGAGCACAGATATCGGGCATTTGACGCGAGTGCGTTTAAGATAGTGAAATGTAAACGTCACAAAAGACCCTAGCCCGGTCCTTAGGCCTGCTTCCGCTAAGCCGGAACCGTTCTGCAATTTGCTTAGCGTCACGCCGCACCTTTGGGGCTTCCACGGTTAGAACCTTGCCCGCTGAGCGGACCCCGGGTCCATCCCGCAGCAAACGACAGCTAAAAGCCCTTTTGAAACGCCAGGCACGCAACGCATTTCTCAAACGCCTCACAAGGCGTCTGATTAACCTACGCCATACTCGTAAAGTCTGCTCAGATAGTTGTGACAACGACCCAAGCCACAGAGCCGCTTGTTTCGGCCGAATGGGTGCATCCCGGTTTGCATATTACTGCCATGGGTTCGGACTTGCCGGGCAAACAAGAATTGGAGTCAGAGATATTGCGGCGCGCTGACTTGGTTGTCTGCGATACGTTGGCGCAATGCAAAATCGGCGGAGAAATTCAGCATATGGCGCGTGCAAACATTGATCGCGATGTCATCGAGCTGGGAGCCTTCACCTCCGGAGCCAGACAATTCGAGCGCACGCAACAGTCAGTCACAATATGCGACCTAACCGGAACGGGCGCACAAGACACGGCAATTGCGGTTGAAGCACTTGCGCGGATCAAGCGAGAGGGATTAGGCACTTTGGTCGGTTGACCATCTAGGAGTTGTTCGCACGACCACGACCGCCATGAATGACGTCATAGCCATACTTCCAATCCCTACTCACCAAAGCGGATCGTCAAGCTTTAACAACGCTTGACAGCTTGATCCCGCGTGTCGGGCATTTGCGTAGCCGCCGCGATACACCATCTTTGAGCGGACACACCGGATTCGCGAGCGTAAATCGCCGGTAGCTTGCGCGTTGGCATTCTTGGATTGCGTGAATACACATCTGATCCTAGACTCTTAAGTTGACCTCGACTGGGCGTGGAGGTCTGTCGTCTACCCTTTTCTTTTTTACCAAAGAAGCGGTTGGGCCCTACACCAACGTCATTGATATTATTGAGCTGTTCAGACTGTTTCAGTCTGTAGCGATATTCGCGCTAATTTCTGCCTTCTTTTACTGCGTGGCCATGGTTGCGATGAAGTCGCTAGCGGAACTTCCGAGCGTTGGTCTGGCTCTCATTATTGGAGCCGCGCTCCTTACGGCAGCGACTTTCGAGGTCTTCGCGCTTAGGCGCGCGCGGCTCGGGCTAATCTACGTCGGCATCCTGGGGGCTGAGGTGGTTATCCTTGGTACGATCTCTCTGCTTCACTTTGATGAAACGTACACCGTTCGAGAACTGGCCGGGATGGGCTTGGTGCTGGTCGGGACAGCTATTTCTTGGACCTGATGCCAAACAGTTAGCGGTGTTTATATCAGGACCGGCGTATACGCACCCTGCTGTGAAGACTTAGTACGATCTGCGGCGAAGGCATGCTTTGAGCCCCGGGGGACATGCTTAGGAAGTACCGCGCAGCCTCTGAGGCAGCTCACGCTCAGCGGTGCTGTATATGAAAAACCTTGCATATTTCCTTTTTGACGGGCCATTCTCGCATTGCTTCGAATGTGGTGGTGAGACATGCAATACCAACCCCTTTCTGACGTTCGCGAGACCCTAAACGTCCAATGGTACCGCTCCAAGATGCCGCCCGAGCGGTTTCGCGAGCTTTCCAAACGCAGCAATCGGCAAGGCTGGATTCAAGCCGGAGGGCATTTTGGTCTCTTCAGCCTAACAGGTGCGGCGGTTTATCTGACCTGGGCCCAGGGCTATTGGATCGCCTTTCTGGCGGCGCTATTCGTCCACGGCACAATCGCGACTTTCTTCCGTGGCACCGCAACCCATGAGCTCGGCCATGGAACCGTTTTTGACACCAAGTGGCTCAACAAGTTCTTTCTTTTTCTCTTCAGCTTGATCAGTTGGTGGAATCCGTTCGACTACGCGGCCAGCCACACCTATCACCACCGCTATACGTTGCACCCCGAGGGCGACCGCGAAAATCTTCTACCATTGCATCCCAATGTGGGCGGAACCTTTCTTCTGCAGCTTTTCACGGTCAACCTCTTGACCCAACCCGGGCGCACGTTTGGCAAAGGCGGGCTGTTGTCAACGATCTGGGTCACGATGCTGGATGCGGTCGGCAAAGTCGGCTCGACCGAAATTCCTGCCAACGAGTGGTTGCGGGCACTACACGAGGACCAGCCGGACCAGCACTCCCGCTCAATGTGGTGGTCGCGCGCACAATTGGCATTCCACGGCGCGGTCCTCATCGTGGCGATTGTGACCGGTCTCTGGGTCCTGCCTCTCATCATCACCATCCCCAGCTATGTCGGAAACTGGCTCAGCTACTTCGTTGCTTTACCCCAGCATTGTGGTCTGATGGAAAACACCAGCGACTTCCGCAAGAGCACCCGGTCAATACGCCTACCGAGGGTCGTTGAGTTTCTCTACTGGCATATGAATTGGCACACCGAACATCACATGTATGCCGGCATTCCTTGCTATAACCTTCCCGCGCTGGCTGCTGAGATCAAGGACGATATGCCCGAACCGCGCAATCTGCGGCAGGCGTGGCGCGAAATGCTCGACACTTGGGAGCGTCAAAAGTCCGAGCCGGGCTATGTTTTCGACATACCTCTGCCTGTGACGGCGAAGACCGAGCGACGGCGGAAAGCGAAGGTCGAGGAAGCCTCGATAGGGGACCTAGCACCCGAGGGACTGGCTTGAAGCATTTTTGAGGTTCGATACAATCGCCCTTGACCCGTCGCGTATAGACTTTCGTCTTGTCCGCGTTGTGACAGTTCGTGCGCAGCGCCCCGAATGACCCGCTTCCCAAATCTGCCATAGGTTCGGAGCGCGGCGAATACTCGCTTGGAGCCGGAAACGACCGCACGCCACCGAACAACCAGTTGTAGCAATACGCTCAAACTCTAGCCAACTATAACCATCGGCGGCGATGCTAGGCTCATGCAGCAGATACTGCTGCATTCCGGAGCGAAAGTGGTAACCATGCTTAGATCATCACGGGCAGGTGGATGATCTCGGGACTTGTTTTGAAGTAACGGAGGGGCTGCGTTTTATCGCTTCGCAAGGACAGTTCATCGCCCTGCCCCTCTCAAGTCAGTTTCCTCTGACAGCGCAGGCGCAGCGCCAATTCAACCCTTGCACAACCGACGCACACCACACATGAGAGGCTATTCACGTAAGCCAACTTCTGGAGATCACAGATGGCTTTCAAGAAACCTGCACCGGGCCCTCGCCTGCGACCATGGTCAGAGCTGAGCGGTACGGCGCAAGGCATCGCGCTGATGATAGCCACTATGTTCTTTTTTAGCGTATTGGACGCGATGGCCAAAGAAGTCGCCCACCGTACTGATACGGTCATGGCGATCTGGGCTCGCTATGCCGGACAGACGGTCGTGGTGACCTTGTTGATTGCGCCGCGTATGAAAAGGGTCCTTAAAACCGGCTATCCGGGCCTGCAATTGCTGCGTTCGGTTTTTTTGCTGATTGCTACGTCGTGTTTTTTCTTCGGTTTCGTGACCATCGGGCTGGCAAATGCGGCTGCGATCATGTCGATCAACCCTATCCTTATCACGCTGGGCGCTGCGCTTATCCTGGGCGAGCGGTTTGGCCCGCGCCGGGCTTTTGGCGTTGGGGCTGCGTTGGTGGGCGCATTGATCATCATCCGCCCGGGTTCACAGGTGTTTTCTGCTGCCGCGCTCCTGCCGGTGGGTGCCGCGCTTGCCTACTCCGGCTATGCGCTGACCACGCGTTTCGTTGGCCGCGATGAAGACGCGTGGACCTCGCTGTTTTACACAGCCGCTTTCGGAACAGTGGTGCTCAGCCTGATCGTGCCGTTTTTCTGGGTGCGCCCTGATCCGCTGGCGGCTGTTTTGATGATGGCCCTGGGGTGCTTCGGCGCGCTAGGCCATTTCTGCCTGATCCGAGCATTGATGGCGGCAGAGGCGAGCGCGATCGCACCGTTTTCCTATGTCGGGCTGCTCTTTGCCACAGTTTGGGGCATGGTCATCTTTGGTGAATACCCAGACTTTTTCACGTATCTGGGCGCACTGGTGATCGCAGTCGCCGGCATTTATGTCTGGCACCGCGAAATCCAGACAGCACGGGCAACGGCGCCGGAATAATAAAACCGTCAAGCCGGTACTGTCAGACGCATGCGAACTAGTCTCTACAAGGACAGTCAACTCGCCCCTTATGCCGCTCCGAGACTGCATTCCTGATTGACGTGGTCATGAACAGAGGGGTGAACTTCGACACACTTCGTATTTAGCGGTTCTCAATTGAAGCATTGAGCGACCGAAAGCTGCCTTTGGCACAGGCGCAGCGAAAGCTCACTTTGTCACGCTTAGCAGACCTTAGTGCAAACGGCAGTGAAGGTCTGCTGTGGGCCCTCTTAACCAAAGTTGAAGACGCAGCAGTCATCTGCACCGACCGTTCGAAACGCTCTGCGGGTGTTTAGTCGCTGAGCTTTTTTCTCGATCGTGTCCTGCGGCCAGCCGAAACCGAGTGTTGGTCCTTCGCCTTCTGTCGATAGTTAGCTCCTTGCAGACGTGGTCGAAACAACTACTCTTACCCTCGATAAATTCAATTCAGGGAGTGGGCATCATGCCGGATGGAAGTAATGCAGCGCCAGCATCGCGCCGTAGCGTCGTTGTTCAGGAATTCACCAATAGCGTGCTCGATCCCAATGAGAAGATGTTGGGACCAGTCGAAGACGGCGGCACGATCATCGCAAATACCGCGCCCGGCTGCTGGGGGCCAATGATCACCCCGAGCCTGCGAGGCGGGCACGAGGTAACCAAGCCTGTATATGTCGAGGGGGCCGAGGTTGGCGATGGTGTCGCTATCCGCATCCGGGACATCACAGTGACATCAATCGCCACGGCGTCTGGGCATGACAGCTCTCCCGAAGGTTTTTGCCTGGGCGATCCCTATGTCGCCGCGCGCTGTCCCGTCTGTGACACGGTCTGGCCAGAGACGCATATCGAAGGTGTTGGGCAGGAGTCGGTCAAATGTGACGCTTGCGGCAACGCGGTGAAACCCTTCGAGATCGTACACGGCTATACCGTTACTTTCGACGAAACTCGCACTGTAGGGCTGACGTTGCCGAAAGAAGCAGCGGAAACGATTGCTAAAGACGCAGATCACTACTCAGCCCTGCCCGACGAAAGCCGCCAGCATTCGATCCTTAATTTCGCGCCCTCGGACATGCCAGGCACGCTAATCCGGATGCGCCCCTTCATGGGCCAGCTTGGCACCTGCCCGTCGATGCCAATGCCCGATAGCCACAACGCGGGTGATTTCGGCGCCTTTCTGGTCGGCGCGCCTCATGATTACGCCATCACGGCCGAGCAACTGGCCGAGCACAAGACCGATGGTCATATGGATATCGACGCGGTACGCGCGGGCTCGATCCTGGTAGCTCCGGTCAAGGTTCCCGGCGCGGGCATCTATATGGGGGACATGCATGCCGGCCAGGGCGATGGCGAAATCGCCGGGCATACCATGGATGTCTCAGGCAGCGTGACATTGCAGGTAGAGGTCGTGAAAAACTATCCGCTGGATGGGCCCGTTCTTTTCCCTTTGGAAGAGGATTTGCCGCCGCTAGCAAAACCGTTTAGCGAGGCGGAGAACGCGAAAGGCCAACGCCTTGCTACAAAATGGGGCGTGTCTGAGATAGAGCCTCTGGCCCCAATCTCAGTGATAGGCACTGCAGCCAACCTCAACGACGCAATCGAGAACGGCCTCACTCGCGCGGCCAAGTTGCTTGACGTGACTGTGGCCGAGATCCGCAACCGGGCGACAGTAAACGGTGCGATCGAGATCGGCCGCGCCCCTGGCGTCATTCAGGTAACGTTCCTCGCCCCGCTCGCCAAACTCGACGCCGTGGGGCTCGGCGACTACGCACGCGAGCAATACGGACTCTGACCTGTTGCTTTTCAAAATACGTGGCAGGCCATGCCGGCCTACCACTCCCCAGCGGCTATGCGCAGTTGTGGTAAGCGACAGTGCCAAGCCCCGGTGCCGTACCGAACCCGCCAAACGCAGCAAACTCGGGCAACTGTTCCCGAACAAGCCGGTATTTGGAACGAGTGAGCGATGAACGACGGTGATTTAAACGAGGACGGGTGCGAACTGCAGCGAACGACGGCCGCTTTGAAACCATCGATACTTGGGTTCGCGAACGAACTCTTGTGAAATGGCGGAAAGCCAATAGCATTCACAGGGATAACTCGTCGGAGGTGACCTTGAAAGAAATGGCTATCAGACGTGGGGGCCGGGAAGACGAGGAGCGACTGGGCGCACTATTGTCTGTCGCATTCACTGACGATCCATTTGTTCGTTGGGTGATGCCAAATTCACTAGACTTCCTGCGCGATAGCAAAAAGCACCCAAGGCGCGCTTATTCTGAGGCATTTGATGCGGGCACGGTCTTTGTGATCGGTGATTTTGCTGGGGCTGCGATCTGGCTTCCGCCTGGTGCAAAGGCTGACCGTTCTGAAGAGGTTGCGCAGGCAGAACCTTCGTCCGCGGCTGCGGGACACGGTTTCCCGCCTGAGTTCCCAGCCCTGATCTCTCAATGCGCTGCCTATTGCCCAAGTGATCCACACTGGTACCTTGGGCTGATTGCCGTAGACCCCGTGTGTCGCGGGCGCGGTGTCGGAACGCAGATTTTGGAGTATGGTCTTGCCATGGTCGATCGCGATGGGTTGCCCGCTTATCTGGAGTCGACAAACGCAGCCAACACGTCTCTCTACAAACGTTTCGGTTTTCAAGAGTTGGCGAAGGTGCGCGTTGGTTCGTCGCCGCCCCGTTTTCCAATGTTACGCCCGGCCCGAAAATAACCGCTATTTCAGACTGACCGGCTCTCCAAAACTACTAGATGGCGACTTCTCTCGAAAGTGGGCTTTGAGCACTAGGTGGACATGTTCTGCACTGCGGCCAATGTCCGCTTCCCCTCATAAAGTTTTCAAATCACGCAAGTGCAGGCACGAGGCTGTACCGCAATTCTCAACTCTTCTCGTTAAACGCTCCTGCCTTTATCGCGCCACAGCCTGGGAACCTCCTACCAGTCGGGAACCGGGGCGGTCTCAAAGCCATAAACTTTGCCAGTCGCGATTTTTTTGAACTATGCGAACCTATTAAATCCTCCTCGCCGCGCATTGATTTCGCTCAAAGTATTTCAGCTTGCAGGGGCGGCATGGCCGACTTCCTGGGGGTCTTTGCAGGCATGGACATGGCATTCCAATTCAAGTGTGAAGTGGGAAAGTCCGAACCCATCACGCAGGGCGGATTTCACAGCGAGCTTCACGCTATCCGCCTCCATCCAAACGCCTTCTTTGATAACGACATGCGCATCCAGCGCTTGTTCGTGTTCCTGCATCTGCCACAGATGCAGATGGTGCACATCCTCAACGCCCGGTACGGCGTGTATTGCCTCTAAGATGGCGTGAATATCCAGATCAGGTGGGCTGCCGAGCATCAATATTCGCACGGAGCCGCCGATTTCGGTTACAGATTGCCAAAGGATATAGCCCGCAATCAATAGGGTCATGAGCGGGTCAATCAGCCGCCAATCATACAATATGATCACGGTGCCCGTTATTATAACCGCAACAGATCCAAGCGCGTCTGCGAGGTTGTGCAGGAACGCGGCGCGAATATTCATACTTTCTCTCGACAGCGCGTAGGTCAGAAAGGCGGTGACCGCATCAACTACTAAAGCAAAGACCGCAATGACAACGACAGACCAGCCGTCAACGCTGGTGGGTTCGAAGAGCCGCATGACGGCAGCATAGGTTAGGTATGAGCCAAGCAGGATCAGGGTCGTATAGTTGATTAACGCCGCGACGATTTCTGCGCGCCCATATCCAAACGTCATGGTGTCGTCGGCAGGCCGCTGTGCGATCTTGCGCGCAAAGAATGCAAGAACAAGCGTCAGCGCATCGGACAGGTTATGGATTGCATCCGCAATCAGCGCCAGGCTACCGGTTAGAATGCCACCTATGATCTGCACGACCGTCAGGAGGATATTGATTGCAACAGCCCAAAATATCCGCGTATTCCCAGCTTTGGGGTCAAGATGGTGATGATGTCCCGGAAGCTTATATACTCCTCTTCTGGCTGATCTCATGAAACATACCACGTCGAAAGTCCGGCATCAGTACGGATGCCAAGCAGACATGGTTCGACGAGACTGGAGCACATTTCTATTGTTAAGCAATTGAGCGGGATAAACCAATTGGTTGATCTGATCTCGCGCGAGTACGGGAAAGCGATCATCTGACGAAAGTGGCGAGCTTACTCGGTCTTCCCGAAAGCAAGCCTTTGGCCTTTGCGAAATATGCCCCACTTTCAATCTCTCCATCGCTCTAAGTCGAGTGTCCGAAAAATCCCTTACAAGCAGGCCTCAGGCGGTAGAATTGCATTGCCTGTCATTCTGCACATGTGGTTTCAGCGAGTGCTTTTCTATTGCTACGAGTAACCCGGTGCGTTAAGCGACCTCCCGGTTGGGTTGCCAAAAGGATGCGTCGACGATCGTCCATCGGTGTGGCGTGCAACTGTCGTAGCGCTTGAACCGCAGTAAGGTGAGCAAAGACTATATGAAGAACTCTAATCGAGATGGCTTTGACGGGCGCCTCAAGGCCGCGTCTGAAGCCAAACAGCATCTGCTTGAACGGTTCAAAGCGGCGGCAGATGATCCCAAGAAGCTGGCAAAGCGCGCAGAAAGGCATGCAGCAGCTGTAGCCCGTGAAGCAGAACGGAAGGTCAGTGCGATAAATCTGCTGCGAGAAAAAGAAGACCTGGAGCGGCAACAAGCTGAGGCTGCCGAACGTGTAGCGGCGCAAGCAGCGGAGCGTGACGCAGGGTTAGAGGCGGAACGTGCTGAGACTGCCGATCGAGAGATCGCGCAAAAAGCGGCGCATGAAGCAGAACGTAAGGCAGAACGTGACCGACGATATGCTGCGAGACGCAATCGCAAGCGCTGATTGGGCGATTGCCGATGTTCGCACCTCTTGCTGAAATTTGACACCCCATCGGGGTGAGCTAAGCCTTCAGACAGCATCCGACGAATATCAGGTCTGTCCGTTTGGCCGTAAAAACTACGCGCTTCGGATGTCAGTCCTTTGGGCTCGAATTAGACCTTCTCTGCAGTTCGCGCCACGGTCCGACATGCGGACTGAGACGGTATTTTCTTAGAAAAGATAAGAGGTGACTCTTTGATCGCAAATGAACGACTGATGCCTTTGTCGCTGAATGTCCTGACCGATCGAAATCGACGCCAAACGTAAGGCCCCATCTTGGGGCCCTACATTCATAGAGACATCCATAGAGACATCGTTTAGCGATTTAGCGATCGAACCCACCAACCTGTTCATAAAACGTGGCTCCAAACCCAGCCAACCCTTCGCGCACACCGCCCTCTGCTGGACCATACACATGCAGTCCAGTTGGAGAGAGGATTGCAAGGAAGCGTTCTGCGAAGTTTTCGCCAAAGTTGCCTAAATGGACTCCCGCATCTCCGTTGGTTTCAAAGCGCTCATTGATATGCACAGTGCTGCCGGAGCGATGCCATTCATATGATTTTGTACCGGTTTCTTCTTTGGTAGCCGCTACCATTTCAGCCATCAGCAACGAGAATGCATCGTCTTGACCTTCCGCGAGATCGAGAGTGAGCGTCCAAGCGATATCGTCGGTCGCGTCGAGGTGGCCGTCGGCCATAGCGGTGGTGGTCATGAGTCCTCCAATCAGCACGGTTGCGAGCGCTGCTGTTTTCATTGATTTCGTGAGCATTTCACTTTTCCTTCACTGTCCCGGGACAATTTTTGTCGCCGTTAAGATCAGGATGCCGCGAATTGACCTCCCTACGTATCGGGAGAGTTCCCTATTTTCCGACGAAACTTCTCAATCCATCAAGATTCCGTGCTCAAGCGCAAACAAAGCCAAAGCTGGTCGCGCACGGATATCGGTTTTGTTGTAGATTGATTGAATATGATGGTCGGCAGTTTTGGGCGATATTCCAAGGCATTGCGCATTCTCGGAGGTAGATTCGGATTTGGCGAGATGCGACAAAACCTGAGCTTCGCGACGCGTAATCCCAAAGGGCAGTGAGGCCCCTGCGTCTTTAACCATGTGTCCAGCAGCCTGAAGAACCAAGGAAACAGCGGTTGGCACAAACTTTTTCGATTTGGCCATGCTGTTTAGTTCTTCAGCTGCAGCTTTAGCGTCCAATGCTGGGCGCGCCGGAGACCCGTGGGTCAACTCATCATATTCGTTGGCCGCCGCGAGGATGTTCGAGCCCAGATCGTTAAGGAATGAGCGCCTATGGTAGCCTGATCCATCCGCCCGCTCTTGGACTGAAGCTGCGACATTAGCCCACTCAGCAAAGGGTTTTCCGTGGCTTAGGAAAAATTGAGTCTCGAACGTGTGTCGTTCCTTTTCCAGACGCTCGGAGACGGAGAGCTCTTCGGCCTTGTACCAAATGCGATTGGATATCGCACATTTTCCGATGTCATGAACCAATGCGGTCAATCGGAGATCTTCTACGCGCGCTCTGGGCAATTTGGCAATTTGCGCCGCCTGAGCTGCGAGACCAGCAACCCTTCGAGAATGACTGCGAAAACATGTAGCCTTGTGGTCAGTCATATCCGCTGCGACGTCTGCCAAGGTCTCGCGACAATTAGAGGTCATTTCGATTGGATTGCCCGGCTCTGCCGCGACGAAAGCCTCGAACTCGGGCGTTCGACTCGCAACCTGAAAGACATCGTCCGCATGCTCAAGGAATTTGTGGCCAATGTCCGGATCAACTTCGTGACCAAGCTTTGACGCGATGACTTCTTTGGCGCGGTTTGTATTTTCGAGCCGCCGCACCAATTCCGCCATTTCGGTAATTCGGACCAATCGCGACAGGTAGGGAATGTCCAATCCGCCGAACGGCAGAATTTTCCCGTCCCAACGGGCATAATAAAATGGAATGCAGTCCAGTACTGTCTGAGACACCGGTAACCTGCTCGCTAAAAGATATGACTGTCGGCAATGGGCAGCTGTGAAATCTGGAGCGGCATCCGGAAGGATATCGCAGATGTAGTTGAAAGCCGCATCGCGTTCATCTTTGGTAGCCGCGTGGGCAATGAAGTGATTCAGGTGTTTCTTGAGGTCCTCGCGATCCGCCCAATCGCCGAGCATTGTTGCCACTGCAAATCCCTGATCATCCCCGAATGAAAGCATTCCAGTTTCATGGCTGGTGATCGTGCAGCCAATAAAGCGAACCAATGCCAGAAAATAGGCGTCTTTCTGAGTTGCGAGATCTTCACCGATCCTTCGTGAGAACTCGGCAGCCACAATTGCAGCAGACAAGCCCGAACCCCTCGGCCTTCCCGTTGCCGCATCGGCGGCGAGTGCCAATACTCCCAAGCCCTCTGTAATTCTGACCATTCCATCCCCCTCCCAAAAGTGCCCGATTAGCAAAAGATCAGGTACAGTACTTTTGCACAGGTGGATCGTGTGCGCCAAAGCAGAAAACTCAAACACACTGGCTTCTTGGTGAAATTGCGGCGCAATTGTTATTTTGTCGTAAACGGTCATGTATGCGGCGTTGCAGCAAGGCCAGCGCCTTGTGTTCCATGAGACGCCGCGAGCAGTATATTGAGACCCACGCGCGATAGGATGTTTGATGATTAAAGTGTTGTCCGGTGTCTGGGCCCTACTGCTTGGTGTCGTGCTCATCATGCTGGGCAACGGCATGCATTTCACCCTGATCGGCTTGCGGGGCGGAATCGAGGGATTTTCGTCTGCAGAGCTGGCCATCGTTACTTCGGGCTATTTCATGGGCTTCTTGTCGGGCGCACGGTTTACACCATTGCTGATCCGGCGCGTCGGGCACGTGCGCGTTTTTGCGGCGCTGGGGAGCTTCATGTCAGCGGGGCTACTCGCTTTTCCACTGCTGGCCGATCCCTGGGCCTGGACTGTACTGCGGTTGCTTGTGGGCTTTTGCATGTCAGGTATTTACGTCGCAGCCGAGAGTTGGCTGAATAATGCCTCCACCAATGAGACGCGTGGCAAGGTGCTTTCGGCCTATATGATCGCGCAGACGCTTGGGATCATCGGAGCCCAAGGGCTGCTGACGCTGGGGGATGCGGGGACTTCGGTGCTCTTCATCGGCGCCTCAATCCTAGTGTCGCTTTCTTTTGGACCAATCCTTCTCTCCGCGACCTCGGCGCCGGTCGCCGAAGTCGCGCGCCCTATGCCCCTTCGCGACCTATTCACGGGCTCGCCGCTTGGCACTGTGGGGATATTTCTGCTGGGCAGCGTCTATGCGACGCAATCAGGCATGGGCGCAGTCTTCGGCACCCAGATCGGGCTGACGACATCGCAGATCGCGCTATTTATCGCGATGCTGTTCGCCGGGGCGCTGCTGCTACAATACCCCATCGGCTGGCTTTCGGACCGGATGGACCGACGCAAGCTGATCTTCGGGGCGGCTTCTCTCGGCGCAGTCTCCTGCGCGATGGGGTGGATCACTGGTGGTGGTCTTTGGCCCTTGATGGCGTCTGCCTTCTTCGCCGGTGGGGTGACGACGCCGCTTTATGCCCTGTTTCTGGCCTATACCAACGATTCTCTTTCGGCCGAGGATATGCCGGGGGCATCTGGGGGGCTCATCTTCACGTTCGGTCTGGGCGCAATAATAGGCCCGCTGGTCACTGGCTGGGCGATGCAGGGGCTTGGCCCCTTCGCATTCTGGCTGGTGCTTTGCGCGACTTTCGTTGCCATTGCACTTTATGCGCTCTACCGTATGACGCAGCGTGCGGTCGTTCCTGTGGAGGAGACCGAAAGCTACCTGAATGTCTTGCCCACCGCCTCGACCGTAGCAGTGGAGGCTGCGGGTGAGTGGGCCGCGGAAAACGCCGAGACAGACCGCGAAGCTGATACTCAGTCCTGATCGCGGTTACGGATTTACGCGAACAGCCTTAGAGCAGACCTTGGTTCGACCTGCAGCGAGGGTCCGCTAAGCGGGACCAAGCAGACCTGTGCAATTGCCGCTACCGATCGGAAGCATGGTTCCAACGACCTGGCCATTCAGGCGTTGCTGGATACGACCCGGACGCCAAAGAGATCATTCTACCATCACTTTAACGACAAGGAAGATTTTGCGCTTCAGGTTCTCGACACCTACATGTCGCAGGTTCACGCTGGTATCGATGCCCGCCTCAGGCATACTGATCGGCCTCCGCTCACGCGGGTGCGGGACTTTTTCGAGATGACGCAGAAATCGTATCGTGAGAAAGGTTACATGGGTTGCCTCATCGGTGGCCTTGGCCAGGAATTGTCGAGCGTCAGCGACGTCTTTAGGGAAAAGATTTCGCAATGCTTTTCTGAAATAGCCAGCGAAATGGCTATCTGCCTTAAAGAAGCCCGACAACTTGGGGAACTTCCAAAGGACACCAACGTGCAGGAGATGGCCGAACGACTGGTCGATTGCTGGGAGGGCGCGGCTTTGCGTAGCAGGCTTCAGAGAACCCCAGCCTCGCTGAACTCGATGCTCGATTTCTACTTCTTAGCAGTCACCGGGGTGCGACAGCGGCAAGACGCATCTTAGGCGACAACGCGCGATCCGACTGGCGCAGAAAATTGCGCTTTAAGAGGATAATGCGTCAAATGGATTGGGCGTCGCTCTGGGCCATTACCTTACCATGTGCTCGTCTCCCATGCAGGGTGAGCAGTCGCGGCCGTTTCAGCGAATATCTTGGTCAGGCGCGCCAGAGCAAAAAAGGTCACCGACACCCATTGCGATCAGTATGGATTTCGCGGTCCACGGTCCGTTGAAAGCGATTGCTGGCTACGCTCGACAATGAGTTCGATGGCATCTGCAAGGTGTTCCTTGTCGATGTGGTGATCGCCACGCTCCACGCGGATCCGGTGGGCCTCGATCATCACGTCTGCATGCCGGCTCCCCTCGGGCGGTTCGAACCGGTAGCTCGCCAATTCGATGCGGAGACCCAGAGGATCGCGGAAATAGATCGAGTCCATGAAACCGCGATCCACCGGCCCGGAATGTTTAACGCCGCGCGCGTCCAGGCGCTTGGGCACCTGCCAGAAGGTCGCTTGGCTCACGTTGAGCGCCAGGTGATGCAGCGCACCCGTCGCATCGGGTACGGGCGTGGCATCGGGTTTGCGCTCCTCATTGGTAAAGATGGTGATCAGTCGCCCGTCACCGGGATCGAAATAGAGATGTCCTTCATTTGAGTTGTCGAGATTGGGTTGGTCAAAGATGAACGGCATGCCCAGCATGCCTTCCCAGAAATCGATAGAGGTCTGGCGGTCGGCGCCCATGATCGTGATGTGGTGCACACCTTGGGTTTGAATCTTACGAAGTTCCTTGGCCTTGGTCATTTGGCATTCCCTTGTTTCCTCAGCGAAGGACC
>Ga0316201_10001371_pt1 | contig 16255 bp, 16 predicted proteins | sample CS6wburrow_MG_FD_204516 | JGI IMG/M metagenome (GOLD analysis project Ga0316201, IMG submission 204516) | Coastal sediment microbial communities from Delaware Bay, Delaware, United States - CS-6 worm burrow | ecosystem: Environmental > Aquatic > Marine > Coastal > Sediment | place: USA... | reverse complement strand
GTACCTGCAAACCAAGTAGGTAGACAATTACTTTCATGGTTGCAGACTCCTTTGCAATATGAGTGGGTTAAAGATCTACTGAATATTAAATAATTGTGAGCAACTGGTTAACCAGTTATTGAAAGGTGCTCATTTAGGGCTGCTTGGCTCATCTAGTTGGCAAACAGACTTCACGGAAATTTAACAGTACAAACCACAATCTGAACCGGAATTGTGATAATGGCGAAAGACCCAGGTTTCAGATGTTCAAAAACGTACGGCCTCAATACCTTTGTCGCAATGTGTCACAGGATAGTTTAAGATCCTGTTTTCTGCCGACACCGCATCTCGGTACATATCACACGCAACGGAAGGAAGTATCGTTCTGGCCAAATCAGGGATACAATTTCATCTGATATATTTGTTGCTGTAGCCGGTGTAGAGAACCACGGGAATATCAGGCCTGAGTTTCAATAGCGCGCTGTGGGGTTCGCAAACTGACTTTGTTCGATGGATCACTCGATAGTGATATCTACATTCAATTGATCCCCGATTCGGCCCAACCCTTTCTCCACGGTCTGCAGAGATAGCGCCTTCGGGATTGCCACCAATAGCTTCATGCTGTAAATGGCGGCTCCGCTTTCAGGTGACAATTTCACTTGTGAGTTCAGGGAATTGATGTTGATATGGTTATCGGCCAGGAATCGGCTCACCTTGTAGACGATACCGGCTTGATCCAGACCTTCCACGTGAATGGCCTTGGTATGGGCCTCCGTCGTGAGTTGGGGCTTTTCCGAACTCACGGGCCGGATGAAAGCCGTGATGCCTTTATCCCTCTCCAGCCTGCGGCATTCCCCAGAAAGTTTCTCTTGCAAATCAACGTCGTTCTCCCCCGACAGAGAGGAGAACAATAAAAGGATGGCGAACTCGTCGGCAAGGTTCGTCATGGCTGAATCCTCCATGTTGCACCTGTTTTCATAGATGACCTGGGAAATGTCGGCCACGATGCCGGGACGGTCCTTACTGAAAGCAGATAACAAAAATTTCGTCGGCATGCTGTTCCTCCTCATGGGATAAACGTTAACAATTGAATCAACGATCGTCGGGTTTTCGAACCCTGCCCTGCGGTCTATCGAAACCATAAGGGCGGGCACGGGTTATTGCCGATTCTGGGTTTCCAGTGCCATTGAACAAGGCATCAATATACTGAACCCGCAAAATATGAATGGTTTCGGCAGGCAGAATCAAATCGGCCAGATCCAGCCGAGGCAGCCGCGCTGCGAATTCAGTATAGAGAACCATATCCTGGGGGCCGAAGCTATTCCAATCCGGGCTTACGGCAGTTTGGGGAGCACCCTCGCCGGCCGCAAAAACAGCCGCTCCTGCATAAGCAGGGGCGAGCGCCAGCCGAGCACGCGCACCAGGACAGCCCGCTTATTCGTGCCCATGGCCAGGTTTCATTTTTTTGGCACGCATCATCTTGCGCTTTTCCCGGATCATTTTGGTGTCGGCGTACATGTCTTCATAACTGGCCTTCATGGCAACTTCCATATCCCCCATCCGGCCGCCGTTTTTTTGAATGAAGCGTTTTGCTTCAGATGCCCGGGCAAAGGCCCACTTGGCCACCTTGGTCATGACCCCCGGCCGGTCGCCACCGATCACCCAGGCCGCCTTTTCGGCATCGATCAGCTGACGGCTGTCGTAGTGGCCGACCTGCATGCGCACGGGAACCCTGTCGAGGTTGGCGGCATTGTCCACCGCCACACAGTGGATGGAGCAATATCCCACCTCGGTATCATCATCATAGGTCACCAGCATTCGGGAGTGGGCAAATTTCAGACGATCCATACCGCAGATGACGCAATGGGGGTGGGCGGCAATATCCGCCTCCGTCGCCGCCCAGGCCAGTGCAGCTGCAATCAGAATGATACTCAAGCTTGTCAGAATTACTTTCCGGGTCCTGTTCGAGATCATCGATCCTCCTGTGGTGAAATAAACTTGTTGTTTGTGATTTAAAGTTTCGAGTAATCCAAAGCTCACTCTATACTTCCCATATGCATTAACAATCCCTAATGGCCAGGCTTTATCGGAACTACAATTTGGTTGGAATGACTCGGTACGGCACCGGGGGCATTCCCACAGTGGATCCAGCCAATAGCTGTCGCTCTTTGGTAGCATAGTAAAAGGGCCGGAACAACCCGCATGATAACAATCCTCAGAGTCATGCCACCGAAGGTGGGAATCGCCATGGGAACCATGACATCGGAATCGTACCCGGCTGACGTAGGCACCGGCAACAAAGCCAAAACGGTGTTGATCGCGTCATGAGAAAGGGCTGCAGATAGTAATCGGCCAGTCACCCCGTCACCGTCTTCGGGCTGTCCAACCAGGGCAGCTGATGCCCCAGCAGGGTTAGGCCGGCCCATGGACGAGGAGTGATGATGCTGTCGTTTTTCTGTCACGCGGCGATGAAACCTCCGATAGTCTAAAGGGCTATTGGCCAGTGCCCCAGGCCAAGCCGAACGTCTCTACACCTCTACGACGATATAAATGATGATTAGAATGTCATAGCTATCATCGGTCGGATGGTCCCATGGCCTTCCTGTGGATTCGATGGAAAACGGAGCTAATTTGATTGTTGAAACCATATCTGATATTGGTTTTATATAAAGACTGTTCGATCAGGGCGCCCCCGTTTACAACCCAGATCGTGCAGTACCCTGGCTCGGGATAACGAAGCGCAGGCCCATTACCCAGAAAAAGGGAGAAGACAGGATGAATCCGACCGATCTACCTTATGGTGAGAGACGACTCAATCACCGAAAATCATGTTCCCGGTTGATTCAGGTCAATGACGGCAATGGATCATTCAAGGGGCACCTCCGTGACCTGGCGGTGGGCGGCGCATTTATTGAACCGGAAAATGGTCTCAGCGCAGGCATGGGCAACGTATTGCACTTGAACATTCCGTTTGGCCTCCAAAAAGGTTTCCTGACCGTCAAAGCAAAGGTGGCTTGGGCCAAGCCAGAGGGCATGGGGGTAAGATTCATATCCCCACAAACCGACGAGTAGGCCTCTTATCGGCAGACAACGGCTCGGGAGCTGCTTCCAAACCCTTTAATGGCGGGTGGCCGGGAGGTCACTCCGGTCCGCTATTCCAATGGTATTTTTGAGCAACGCGTTGGTATCCAAATTCATACAATCCCTGCACAAGCAAACCTGAACAGACAATTCGTCGATGGTGTATCTGCACAAATACGCCGCCGCATTAGACTCGCATGCATAGCAGGAGAGGTTCATTTCCAAGGGCAGTGGTTTTGGATCCTGGACTTCCATGGCTAAGGTCCCTTCATTGAAGCAATGTAAAAAACGGTCGGTTTTGAGGCGCCATTGTGTTCAACAGGTTCCACAGCAACTGGCATGCCAATAGCGTCAATAATTTTAATATATCGAAATAAAACAAAAAATTAGATGCTTACCAAAACTGGAGGCGGGCTGATCAATCGATTTGGTAGCAGAAAATAAGACAGTCTCTCAGACTGATAGCGGTCGGGGCAACCACTGGAACGGCCCACCGCAGGACGGGCGGCTAATGTAGAACGGGAATGCAGGTCCGGCAGAGAACTATAGCTGCCAGTAGACCAGGTTCTTCTGGGCGGCGAGGCGGTTGTCGAGAGCGCTTTTGACATCGACGACGATGGGTGACCCATTGGTGCATAACCCGGCGATACCATCGATACCCATTTCGCCGTAAGCACTGTGCATGACGGCAAGTACCACTGCATCCACTCCGGCCAGCTGGTCCAGAGGAATAAGATCCAGGCCGTAATAGTGTTTGGCCTCGGCCGGGTCTGCAAGTGGGTCGTTGACCAGCACCTCGACGCCGTAATCTTCGAACTCGCGAACGATGTCCACCACTCGTGTATTGCGCAAATCAGGAACGTTCTCCTTGAAGGTGATGCCGAGGATGGCCACTTTGGCTGCCTTGACCGCCTTGCCCGAGTGAATGAGCAGTTTAACGGTTTTTTCGGCAATGTATTTTCCCATGCCGTCGTTGATGCGGCGTCCGGCAAGGATCATTTCCGGATGGTAGCCCAAGGCTTCTGACTTGAAAGTCAGATAATAGGGATCCACGCCAATGCAGTGCCCACCGACCAGTCCAGGGCGAAACGGCAGAAAATTCCATTTGGTTCCTGCAGCCGTCAGCACCTCCATCGTATTGATCCCCATGGTATCGAATATCATGGCCAGTTCATTCATCAGGGCAATGTTGAGATCACGCTGGGTGTTCTCAATAACCTTTGCTGCTTCCGCCACCTTGATGGTGGAGGCCTGGTGAATGCCGGCCTTGACCACCTGGCCATAGACCTTGAAGAGCATCGCGGCCGTGGCCTCGTCCGATCCGGACACGATCTTGGTAATGGAATCCAGCGTGTGCACCTTATCTCCCGGGTTGATCCGCTCGGGAGAATAGCCCACGGTGAAATCCCTTCCAAGGGTCAGGCCGGACTCTTTTTCGAGCAGAGGGACGCAGACCTCCTCGGTGGCCCCGGGGTATACAGTGGACTCAAAGACGACGCAGGCCCCTTTTTGGAGGTGGCGACCGGCGGTCACCGAGGCTCCTTGCAGCGGTGTAAGGTCGGGAATGTTATAGGCATCGATGGGTGTGGGGACGGCGACAATAATGAGGCGGCATGCTGCCAGGTCTTCGGGGTCGCTGGTATAGGCGATGCGGGCCGCCGTCAGTTCGGTATGGCCAACCTCAAGGGTGCGGTCCTGTCCGTTGCGCAGCTCTTCGATGCGGTCTGCTTTGAGGTCGAAGCCCACCACATCGAACTGCCTGGCCAGGTGCACCGCCAGGGGGAGCCCCACGTAACCCAGACCGACCACTGCAATTTTGTCTTCACGCGCCTTGAGAGATTCAAAGGTAACCACCGTCATGCTCCTATGTTGCTGTGTTGTTGGGAAAACCCAATGGAAAGCATCCACCAGGGGACCGCGTTTAGTCGTATATAGCTAAAATCAGCTTAAAACAAGGGCTATTGCGGCAATTGCCCCCCTCAGGCCGCACCGATGAAAAAGGGGTGGAAGGATGACCGGTCTCTTTTCAGCGCATGGACGGTTGGTAAATCGGGCCTTGAAAGCGCATGGTGTCTTGGGGTAGCCTCTTTCTGGTCAAACCGGCCAAAGGACCGACGGGATATGATCCGATCGATGATCGATGGCGACACAACGCCGCTGCGGCGCATTGAAACCAACTGGCACGTCATCACCGGTGCGCCATGTTCGGGGAAAACGGCGGTCATCGACCTTCTGGGCGCTTCCGGGCACTGGGTTGTCCCCGAAGCCGCACGCGCCTATATCGATCGCCAATTGAGCCGGGGTGCAACCCTGACCAGCATCAAAACAGATCCCCTGGCATTCGAGCGGCACATTTTAAGGCACAAATTGGCCGTTGAAAAGGCCCTGCCGCCCCACCGCATCATCTATTTCGACCGTGCCGTGCCGGACAGTATCGCCTACTATCGTGTTGAAGGGCTCAATCCCGAGGAACCGCTGCAAGCAAGCCGGACCGTATGCTATCGCAGGGTTTTTCTGTTCGAACGGCTGCCCTTCGAAAAGGATGCCGTGCGGGTTGAAGACCAGCAACTGGCGGCCCGCATCGAATGGCTGCTGGAAGAGAGCTACACCGGGTTAGGATATGGAGTGGTCCGCGTACCGGTAATGTCCATCGAGCAGCGGGCAGCCTTTATCCTTCAGTTCAGCGGGAGGACTTAGCGCCGTCGACGGCGTTGAGCAGATTGCGCAGTTCCGCCGGGGTCAAATACCGCCAGGCGCCCGGTGGCAGGTCCTTTAACCGGATATTGGCCATCCGCACCCGCTTGAGCTTTATGACGGTGTACCCCACGGCGGATGCCATCCTTCGGATCTGGCGATTGCGCCCCTCCTTGAGCACTATTCGGAAGCGCCGTCCGGACAACCGACCCACCTGGGCCGGCCGGGTCTTGACCCCTTTCAAGGGAATGCCGGCGGCCAGTCGGTTGAGCACCGCATCGGCAATGGGGCGCTCCACGGTGACGTCATACTCCTTTTCGTGATCGAAGGAAGGATGGGAGAGATGGTGATGCAGCCGCCCGTCATTGGTCAACAGCAGCAGACCTGTGGAGTCCTTGTCCAGTCGGCCAATGGGATAGATGCGCTGAGGCAGATCCACCAGGTCGACGACCAGGGGCTTTCCGGGATGGCTGCAGCTGGTCACATAGCCCTTGGGTTTGTTCAAGGCCACATAGACCATTTTCTCTTTTATGACGACCGGCTTGCCGTCCACGGCGACGCGATCACTGTCAGGGTCGATTTTGACGCCGAGGATGGTGACTGTCTTTCCGTTGACGCGCACCCTCCCGTCTGAGATATACCGCTCCCCTTTGCGGCGGGAACAGACACCGGCCTGGGAGAGAAATTTTTGAAGGCGCACGAGGGGCAAGGGGTCAACTCCGATAGTCGGCATTAATTCTCACATATTCCACCGAGAAATCACAGGTCAGCAAGGTGGCCCGGCCATCTCCCTGGTTCAACTTGATGGTTACGGCAAACTCTGGCCGCTGCAACACTTTTGTGGCCAGTGCCTCGGCTTGGGGACCACAGCCCCGGCCGTTTCGAACCATCTGGACGTCATCGAAAAAGAGATCGATCCGGTCGGGATTCAACGGCACTCCGGCACGGCCTGCGGCTGCGATGATCCGGCCCCAGTTGGCATCTTGCCCAAAAAAGGCGGTTTTGACCAGTGGAGAGTGCGCCACCGCCTCGGCAATTTGAAAGGCGTCGGTGTCCGATGCCGCACCGTCCACGGTGAGATCGACCACCTTGGTGACCCCCTCGCCGTCTTTGACGAGCCGGTGGGCGATAGCACCCAGCAGATCGCAGAGCAGGTTCTGGAAGGGCCCCAGCTGCGAAGGCGTTATCACTTTTGCCCCTGAGCGGCCGTTTGCCAGAACCAGGACCATGTCGTTGGTGCTGGTGTCTCCGTCGATGGAAATCCGGTTCAGGGTCCGATCGACGGCAAGATGAAGGCATTGCTGAAGCAAACCGGCATCGATGCCGACATCCGTGCAGACGAAACAGAGCATGGTGGCCATATCCGGCCGGATCATTCCAGCCCCCTTGGCCGCGGCCAGCACGGTAAACGGATGCCCTTCGATATCCCCCTGGCGCCGAACCAGCTTGGGAACAGTGTCCGTGGTCATGATGGCCTTGGCAAAATCCTCAAAGCCGTCCCGGCGCAGCGCATCCGACAGGGCGGGCAGCGCCCTTTGTATTTTAGCCAGGGGCAATGGTTCGCCGATCACCCCGGTCGAAGCCACCAACACGTGCTCGGGGTCAATCCCCACTGCACTGGCGACAGCGTCCGCCATGGCCACCGCATCGCGCATGCCTTGTTCTCCCGTGCAACAATTGGCATTGCCGGAGTTGACGATCACCGCCTGGCCGACACCACTGGCCGCGCGCTGCCTGGAAATTGTTACCGGCGCGGCTTGGACGCAGTTACGGGTAAAAACAGCGGCCACTGTGGCGGGACCATCCGATACGATCAGCCCCAGGTCGGGGGCCGCGTTTTTTTTAATTGCGGCGGCGACTCCGGAGGCCCGGAAACCAGCGCATTGTTTCGATTGACGCACATCCTCCTCCATGTCCAAGGGTGAATCGACGATTACGCTTCCTCATGGGTCAAAATCAGCCAAAAGTCAAATGACGATTTTGATTGCCAAGATCGTTGCTTTTGAATAGAAAGAGGCCAACAGAAAACTGCCGAGGTTGCCATGGTCCCGTCCTCTCCATCCCTGCTTTGTCCTAAATGCGGAGCCCGACTCCTCATGCAGCCGACCTGACGCCGCGTCTCCTGGAGCTGCAGGGGCTGCAGCAGCCGTTTCACCCTCAACGAATTGATCGATCAACTGGGTGAGGAGGTAGAGTCCGCTCTGGCCGGTGTCCACTGCAACAGGATCTGACGCGACATGGCCCTTGCCACCTTCCATAACACCGACACAGCGATGGATAAGAATTTCAAACTGACCATTGCATATGACGGAACCCGCTATCACGGATGGCAGCGGCAACCCAATGGCCCCACCATTCAGGGTGAGATCGAAACGGCAGTCCAAACCATGACCCGCCAAACCGTCCGCCTGACCGGCTCCGGCAGAACCGATGCCGGAGTGCATGCCAGGGGACAGGTGGCGAACTTTACCTGCAACACGCGCATCTCACCCACTGAGCTGATGAAAGGGCTGAACAGTATATTACCCGACGACATCGTCATCCGGCACTGCTGTCTGGCACCCCCTGAGTTTCATGCGCGGTATGATGTCGCCAGCAAGATCTATCGCTACCATATCGCCAACCAACCCATTCGACCGGTCATCCGCCGCCATTTTGCATGGTGGATCCGCGCGCCCCTAAACATTGAAGCCATGCGGGTCGCCGCTGATCACCTCTTGGGAAAGCACGATTTCAAATCTTTCGAGGGCACGGGCAGTCCCAGATCGCACACCACTCGAACGGTCCTTTCGGCTGAAGTGGCGCGGGGACGGAATGGGCGGATTCAGTTTACCATAGCGGCAGACGGCTTTCTTCGATATATGGTGAGAAATATCGTCGGTTCTATGGCGGCGGTGGGGCTCAACACCATCGATGCGTCAGGATTTTCTGAAATTTTGGCCACCCGCGACAGATCCAAAGCGGCCGCGACGGCCCCTCCCAATGGGTTGTTCCTGATGAAGGTGTTCTACCCAGAATAGGGACAGCGGTTATCCGATGGATTTCAGGTCCATCATATGAGCGGCGGACAAGGCGCTTGACTTTGGATCCGATACCGCCCTAAACAATACGAGTGTATCATTTCTGAATGGACGCAGCTAATCTTCCATATCGGCAATTGGGCCACGCGTCTGCATGACAGCAGGAGATCCCCCATGAAAGAGACCACCTTTTTGGAAAACAACGCTTCCATGTTAGAAAGCCTGAAGAGTATCGATGTATTGGAGCCCTTCGAGGACCAGGAGCTCTATCGCCTCCTCGAGATGAGTAAAATCAGAAAATACAAGGCCGGCGAGTGTATCGTCCAGCAGGGGCGTTCCGATACCTGGCTCTATTTCCTGATGTTCGGGCGAGTTGAAATCAGCAAAAATGGAAAAAAAGTCACCGAGCTGAGCCGAAAAGGCGAAATATTCGGCGAAATGGGAGCCCTTGACAGTTCACGGCGCTCGGCGTCAGCCCATGCCCTGACCGATACGGTCTGCCTGGCAACGGACATGTTTTATATCGAAAAATTAACCGGCAACGACAAGATCGCCTTTGGCTATGTGCTCTACCGCCTGCTGGCAGAAATTCTATCACGACGGTTGCGCGAAACCACCGAAGCGCTCATCGCAGCCAAGGGCCGCATCAATCTCAAATTCTGGTAAACCCCGGCCTCGCTATCGGCCAGATTCTCCCCTGAGTGCGCGCCACAGGGTATTGGTGCTGATGCCAAGCTCCCTGGCGGCCAAGGGCTATCGCCCTCCTTTGAGCGATGCCGAAAGGGGCATCGCCCGGGACGGGGCTGTCGTCGATAACCGAAGATGTCGCTTGAATTCAATATGAGGAGCGTTAGACAGATGGATTTTCAACTTACCGAAGAGCAGAAGCAGATTGTCGCCTCCCTCGACGAAGTCGGGAGAGATATGTTCGCCAAAAAAGCGGCGCGCTGGGATGAAAACCACGAATACCCGTGGGAAAATATTTACCAGCTCAGAGAGATGGGTGTTCTGGGCATGACCATCCCCGAGACCTATGGCGGCCAGGGCAGCCCATTGATCGACGCTGTGTTGGCCATCGAAACCACCGCGAAGTATTGCGGCGTGACCGCCCGGGCTATCGTAGAGACCAACATGGGAGCCCTGGGCTGCATCATGGCCTACGGCACCGAAGCGCAGCGACAGACGGTGGCCAGGAGAATACTGGAAGAGGGCGACAAGCCAGCCATCGGTATGACCGAACCGGATGCCGGCACCGCCCTGACGGACCTGACCACCACGGCGGAAAAAAAGGGCGACACCTATATTATTAATGGAACCAAGCACTGGATCACCGGCGGCGGCGTGTCGGTCACCAATCTGATTTTTGCCCGATTTCACGAAGACGGCAAAGACCTTGGCATCGGCGGCATACTGGTGGACAAAGGGACAGAAGGATTTTCCTTCGGCACGGTGGAACGCGCCATGGGGCTTAGAGGAATTCCGGAGACCGAGTTGATTTTCAACAATTGCAGCGTGCCGGCCACCAATGTGGTGGTAAAAGGGGACGCCAACGAGGGCTTCAAGAAGCTGATGTATGGCTACAACGGCCAGAGGGTGGGGGCCAGTGCCGTGGCGCTGGGGATTGCCCAGGGAGCTCATGACCTGGCCATTGAGCATATGAAGAAAAGAGCGGCCTTCGGCCGTAAAATTTCAGAATTTCAGGGACTCCAGTGGATGATGGCGGATGCAGAGATGGAACTCAACGCCGCACGGCTGCTAATTTACAGGGCTGCCTGCAATGCCAGGGAGCTGCCCAACAACGTCCGGCTGCCGTTCATGGACGAGGCCTCCATGGCCAAAGCCTATACCGGGCACGCCGCATTGGAGGTGGTCAGCGAAAGCCTGCAGATGTTTGGTGCCGCCGGATACTCCCAAGCGCTGCCCCTTGAGCGGATGTTCCGCGATGTGCGCATGTTCCAGATCGGCGGGGGAACGACCCAGGCACAGAAAAACATGATCGCACGGTCGATCTTCAAGAAGAAATTCAGCCCGCGAAAATAGGATGACAGCCAACCATCGGAGGCACGCCATGAACAGCACCCCCCCATTGAAAAAGATGCGCATACTCGATTTCACCCGCGTGCTCTCAGGACCGGTTGCCACCATGATGCTGGGCGATCTGGGGGCCGAGGTGATCAAAGTCGAGCCCCCCAGCGGCGATGAAAGTCGGTCGTGGCCTCCCATCCTTGAAAACGGGGTGAGCGCCTATTTTCTGGCGCTCAACCGGAACAAGCAGTCTATCGCTCTCAACCTGAAAGATCGACGCGCCCGGGAGATCGTCTTAAAACTGGCGGAAGATGCCGATGTGGTGGTGGAAAATTTCACTCCCGGTGTCGCCGCCAAACTGGGGATCGACTATGACACCCTCAAAACGGCAAACCCGAAGATCATCTACTGCGCTATTTCCGGTTTTGGCCAGACGGGCCCCTATCGCGATAAAAAGGCTTATGATCCCATCATTCAGGGAATGACTGGATTGATGTCCATCACCGGCGAGCGGGATGGATCGCCGGTAAAAATCGGCATTCCCGTAACCGACATGATTGCTGCCAACCATGCCGTGACAGCCATATTGGCCGCCCATATCCATCGACTCGAAACAGGCAAAGGGCAGTATATCGACATTTCACTCTATGACGGCGTGATCAGCTGGCTGACCATCATGGCCATGGACTATTTTGCTACCGGACAGACCCCGCAACGCTGGGGCCTGGACCATATCCACCGGGTTCCCGCCAGAGCCTTTCTGGCTTCGGATGAACGCTGGGTTCAGGTGGCGGCAACCAGTGAACCCATGTATGCCAAATTCTGCCGGCTATTAGGCCTCGAAGCCCTCCTCGACGATCCGCGGTTTGCCACCAACCAGGATCGGGTAAGCCACCGGGAAGAGATCATGCCGCTTTTGGAAGAAAAGTTCAGGGAAAAAGATAGCCATCAGTGGCTCGATGAATTTGAAAAGGCCGGTATTCCATGCGGGCCTATCCTCGACATCGGCGAGGTATTTAACGGACCCCATGTCAACGCCCGCGACATGCTGTTCACCATGCCGCACCCCATCGAGGATGAAATCCCCCAATTAGGGTTCCCCTTCAAATTCTCGGTTTCATCGCCCACGGCAAGGCTTCGCCCTCCTCTGCTGGGAGAACATGCAGCGGCCATATTGGGAGACCGCATCGCCATGGACAGGCAAGCCATTGATCAACTAATCGCCGAGAAGGTAATTTTTACGGCCCCGGAATAGCACCGCCCTCTTTCGGCCGAAGAACCCTTGCAGGCGACGGTGGTTTTTCTCCGTTAGCGGATTTTTGCTGGCTGGCGAGCAATGCGGATCGGGCTGGATTGGGCGGCAGACGCAGGGGCTATAGCAGGCCGTCAGTTTTGGAGGATTTCATCTCCGCCACCTTTTGATTGTAAAAGGCAATCACTTCCCTTCGATTCAGCATGCCCATCAGCATTCCGTGGTCCGATTCCTCCACCACCGGCAGGCTGTCCAGGTTTTTAGTCGTAAATTTCTTCAATACGGAATTGAGGTCTTCCGAGGGTGTCACCACGATGATATCCGATGTTCCGACATCTTTCATCACCACCAGGTTTTCAATCTCGGGAGAGAAGAGTACTCCACGCACATCATTGATGGAAAAGACACTGACCATGCGCTCTTTACTGTCCATGACCGGAAAGTAGTGCTGGGTGGTTTTAGAAAAATAGTGCTTGAATTCGATAAAGGGCATGTCCTGGGGAATCAGGCGCACCTTTTTGACGAAGGGCAGCACGTCTTTCACGGTAAAAGATTGCAGCAGATCGACAAAGAAATCTCCGGCGTGCGCCTGTGAGTCGATTTTACTTTTCACTTGCCGGTGAAAAATGGTGTAGCGTTGAGCCCCGAGGTAGGCCACCGAGCAGACCAGCAGGCTGGGCAGCAGGAGATGATAAGAATTGGTCATCTCGGATACGAAGATGATGGTTGAAATGGGCGTGTTGGACACCGCCGTGAAAAACCCGGCCATGCCGACCACTACGAAAGCACCCGGTTGGGTTACCACGCTGGGAAGCCACTGGTTGAACAGTTTGCCCACGGCCCCCCCCAATGCACCGCCGATGACCACCGATGGTCCGAAAACGCCGCCGCTGCCGCCGGATCCAATGGAGAACGAGGTGGTCAGGATTTTACCAAATGCCAGAATCAGCAGGAAACCCACGGTGATCTGGGGAAAGTCACCCATTTTCAGGGCCATCTGGGCGAAGCCGTAGCCAAATGCCAGGCACTGGGGCCAGAAGAATCCCACCAGGCCGGTCAAGAGCCCGCCAATGGCTGGCTTGACGTGATTGGGGACGACTTTGATTTTTTCGAAAAAATGGATGGTGCCATAGAACATTTTGACATAGAAGGCCCCGCCGGCCACGAGAATCAGGGCCAGCACCATGTAGGGGCCAAGTTCTAACGGGTTCTGGAATTTAAAGGCCGGGGATTCAAACAGCGAGCCCCAGCCGAAGACTAGACAAAACAGACAATAGGCCACAACCGAAGAGATACCAGCCGGGATGATCACCTCGGACTCAAACTCTGGATCGCGGTACAACACCTCCGCAGCAAACAGCGCTCCCGCAAGGGGTGCTCTGAAGATACTGCCCACCCCAGCGCCGATGCCGGCGGCCATCATGATCCTGCGATCACGGTCGGAGAGCTTGAAGCGGGTGGCCAGAAAGGACCCAAACCCGGCCCCGATCTGGGCGATGGGGCCTTCCCGTCCCCCGGAGCCGCCGGTGGTAAGGGTGATGGCCGAGGCCAGCGTCTTGATGATGGGCACCCGGCCGCGGATAAAACCACCATGGTTGTGATAGGCGTTGATGGCGGCATCGGTACCATGGCCTTCCGCTTCGGGTGCGAACGTGTAAACCAACCAGCCGCTGTCGAGGCCGCCCATGGCCGGTAGAAAAAGGAGGATCCAGCGATTGAACGCCCGGGTCGTGGGGGCAAGCAGGTGATGTTCGCCTGCCGGTGCCGGTGGCCGGTACCCAGCCATGGAATCCATGAAGTAATGGAGCCCCAGTTGGCAGAGATAGTGGAACACAATGGATCCAAGCCCGGCAATAATGCCTATCGCAATGAAGTAAAGCGCCCAACGACCGGCGCGGGCAATGCGTGCGCGCCTCGAAAAGAGGCGCCTTCTTGTTATGCTCTCGGTGGAATCCATCGTTTAGCTGCCCGACAGATCTTCAATACCGCGCAGAATCGTGTCGAACAGCTCCTCCACTTGTTCCTCATCGATGCAGGAAAAGGCCACGCGCAAGTCGTACCGGCCCAGGGCGATCAAGCCCACACCATAGCGCTCCAGCAGGTGGATCCGAAGGGCTTCCGCTTCGATCCCGTTGAGCTTCAGGCACATGAAGTATCCCGAATTGAAAGGATAGGCGACCCAGGCGTCACGATACTTGGCCTGGCCGAGCACCGCTTTGACCCTCAAGGCCCTGGCTTTGAGAATGTCAAACTTGGCCTTGCGCTCCTCCGCGTTCCGGGGGTCACGCATGGAACTGAGCATCAGGCGCTGGCTCAGGTGGGAAGCATTAGAGATGCTGCCCCGCACACTGCCAGCGGTCTTTTTTTCAAGGGCAGTGTAAAAACCGGCCGTATCGCCCTTACAGACGGCGCCGTAGGTGATAAAACCGATACGCAATCCCCAGATAAAATGTTCCTTGGTGCCGCCGTCCAATTTCACCGCCAACAGGTTGGGGTCCCTGCCGGTCAGCAAGGCAAAGAGGGATTCCTTCAGGGTTTGGGCTTCGTAAAAAAGGCCGAAATAGGCATCGTCCAGCGCGGCAATCACCCGTGTTCCGGTCGTGGCCACGTCCTGCAGAATAGCAACGACGGCTTGGGCTTCATCTTTTGATATTCCGTAGCCGGTGGGGTTTTGGGGAAAATTGAGCAGCACGACAATCTTCTCGTTTTCAGCGGCCTCCCTGCGGACGACGGATTCAAATCCTTCCAGGTTAAAGCCTCCGCGGTTGCTGAAGAGCGGATAATGGCTCATCCGGGCCCCTTTGCGCACCTGGAAGATCATGTTGTAATTGCCCCACATCAGGTCCGGCAGGATGATCACATCACCGGGATCGACCCACACGTCGGCAAAGACACTGGCCGCATGGGTGACGCCGCACGTCACGACGGGCATGCTGATGGCCTTGCCATCCAGGGATGGGTTTTTCTTGAACAACTCAGCCTGCCATAGGCTGCGCAATTCAAGGATGCCGAAAGAGGGTGCGTAGGTCAACGATTCACTGGCCGGAATGCCGTTCAGCGGGTCCATGATGGAGTCGAAGCACATGATATCACCGTTTTCTTTAGCGATACCGATGGTGGCATTGATGCGATGGGCCTTTTCCTTTGCTTCAGCGCTTTGGCTTAAAATCCCTTTGGGGAAAAACAAGTGTTTGCCCACCTCTGACAGCATATGGAACACTTGGGGATTTTGTCCCTCAATGGACTGGTTGAGTTCTTTGGCAAGGGGGTTCATCGCTCTCTCCTTCGCGCGGTAGACGATAAAATCGATTGCGGGTGCCGTGCGCTTCTCTTACAGGCCGGCCGAACCACTGTCAAGGCCAAGGACCTGCGAAATCCCAGCAGCCAACCTTTAACCATCTTGAGGGCAGGACCGAGCCGAGGCGATGGGTTTAGAAAATTTAAAAATTACACTGCGATATAATGAGGTGCGGATGCAGATACCAAAGCGGGCAGTTCCAACAGCAAAACCCCGCTCCAAGCAAGAGCGGGGTTTTGTATCCAACTGAAGCGGTACCGCTAGCGACTGCCGCGTTTGGATGCTTTCAGCGGATTGATTTTCTGCTTGGCAGATACGACGGCAGAAGAAATATGGGTGGCCAGGTTGCAATCGCCGTTTTTCCATTTCGTGGACGGCTCGGGACACGCGCTGCAATACCATCCGGCTTCGATCTCGGATACGCGGCCGCAGCCTTTACAGGCCTCTACAACCTCGTGGCAGACACCACCGTTGTAGCCACAGCCATTGGCAGTCATGAAAGCACACTCGCTGCCTTTTCTAATGGTTTCACAAATCATGGGTATCACCCCCCTTTCGATGAAGATCGCGAACAATAAAAATGGCCAGACAAATGCCCCATCTGGCCATCGTTCATTTCGTTGCGTCGGCAGGCTGTATAGATAAGGCGCTGCCGGTTGTCAAGCAAAAAGATTAATTTGCCTGTGGACGGATAGCCAGCGGCAGGCGCCTTTATTGGGCCATACCGCCCTGTGCCCCGCACTATCGCCGGCTATTTGTCATTCTTAGGTTGTCTCGTCCCAATTTTCGGTCTATTCCGCCGCGGCGTGCTGATAGACGTGCACGTCCCGCTGGGGAAAGGGGATGCTGATGCCCTGGGCGTCAAAGGCTTTTTTGAAGGCCTCGTGGGTGTCATTGTGCACCCCC
>Ga0316201_10001370_pt1 | contig 16257 bp, 17 predicted proteins | sample CS6wburrow_MG_FD_204516 | JGI IMG/M metagenome (GOLD analysis project Ga0316201, IMG submission 204516) | Coastal sediment microbial communities from Delaware Bay, Delaware, United States - CS-6 worm burrow | ecosystem: Environmental > Aquatic > Marine > Coastal > Sediment | place: USA... | reverse complement strand
TGAGCAAACGAATGGGATGCGCTTTTGCCGCTCGGCGTTCACGCTGTTTAATAATCATCGCCTGGCGGTCAAGACGCAGGGGTTTATGCAGCATGCCCGCGACTACACGATCGATATCGGCATGCTCGATCCGCATCCCAAACGCCTGTTTAAGATAGGCTGGGGCTATCTGCTGAGTTGTATTGCACTGTGTGCTGCCGCCTGGTTTCTTGGCTCCATCAGCCTGGCTGTATGCGCTGGGTTAACCCTGATACTGGCTATCTATCGGAGCCACGACCGCCTGGTGTTCTACAGTCAGTATGGTCGTGTACCGCTGGTCGTACTGTTTAATCGATCACCCGACCGGGTGACGTTGGCTTCGTTTACTGATGTTTTGGTGCAGCACATAAAGGATGCCAAAACCCGGTACCCGGCTGCTAACGAAGCATTAAGCGAAGAACTCAAAGCTCATCGGCGCCTTATGCAGGAAGGGGGCATCTCCAGCAAAAGATACAACATCGTCAAGCAACGTATCCTGAGCCTGCATAGTAATAAAGGGGTCGGTGACAAATGATTATGATTCGTATTTGTCACCGACCCCTTTAATTTTAAAACATTAAACTCTCTTCTATGGCTTCAATACCGGCCTTGGCGCATTTGTGATCCTGGTCGCCGCCCGGGGCACCGGATACGCCCACTGCACCCACCATGGTCCCTGCGGCCGTGATCGGGATACCCCCACCGATCATCATGGCTTCGCTGACAAAACGTACGCCGGACTGTGCCTTGCCGGCCTGGGTTTCTTCCATCATCGTCATGGTATCAGTGCGGAAGCTTGCGGCGGTCCAGGCTTTACGACGGGCTGTCTCCGGCGTATGGGCACCCGCCAGCTGATCACGGAGGATGACCTGGGTCACACCCGCGCGGTCTGTCACTGCCACAGCAACCTGGAAACCAGCCTTGCGGCAGGACTTCAGCGTGGCCTGTGCCAGCTCGAGGGCGAGTTCCGGTTTAAGGGCTTTGAAGGTGGCCAGGGGTTCCTCGTCAGCGAACGTGGCAAAGGAAGACAAACTGATGACTAACAGGATGAGCATATTGTGCGCTATTTTCATGGCGGGTTTTTCCTCGAGTTTAATTTAAATGGATAGCTGGAGTGTCACAATGATTATATCGCGTCAGCCATGCCGGTTGGGAGGCGATGCCCGTTTTCCGCCAGTGAGCCACAAAGCTATCTGGGCAGGTAGCGCTTAAATGAGCTGCGCGTGGCGATGTTGTCGTTTTACGCGACTTAGAATCGCGCCCGAGTTTGTCCGTTGCGGATCATAGTCGACGATCATCAGCCGGGCCTGTGTTTCATTGAAGTGCGCGTCTGTTACACCCTCCACCCGTTCGACGATAGATTCAATTTTCTGCCTGTGTTGCTCGTCCAGGAGTTCATCAAAGTAAACGATTGCATTGGGTTTCAGGTGTCTGTTTCTTCGTCGTTTTACTGTCATCACCACAGCCCCTCTCGATTGTTGTCATCGGGGTGATTAGAGGCAATGCCTGTGCCAGAAGGTGTTATTATAATAATAACAGTTAGTTATGATTTTTTGAGTCGCATACAGCTTGCGCAGTCTGTTTCTTGATAGCGACAATGGGCATCCATCGACCCCTATCACTCGGAATCTATTTGCTTTTTTCTGTCACCCGCTGGCGACGTGGGTGCTTGATAGTCTGTATGCGCAGGTATAGCCTCTGTGGCGATGTGGCATTCCTGAAGCGAGGTAAGCAGTGTGGCTAGGCCAAAACATGCCGTTGCATCGATCCTGGTTTTCCTGCTGGCGGGTTTTAATAGTGCTTTTGCAGCTAATGTTGCTGATGCATACCTGTCCCCGGTGGAGCAGGATGTTGTCGATGAACTGAATCTAGCCCGCACCCATCCACAGCGCTATGCAGAGTTTCTCACTGAAATGCGGCAGTACTTCAAAGGTAATCAACTGCGGCGGCCTGGAGAGCTTATCCTGGTGACTCAGGAAGGCGTTGAGGCAGTCGATGAAGCCATCAGTTTCCTGCGTTCCACAGCGCCTTTATCAGCCCTCAGACCCTCCAGAGGGTTATCGTCAGCGGCGAAAGCGCATGTCAGGGATCAGCGGAACGGGGAAACAGGGCACACGGGTAGTGACGGGAGCCAGCCATGGGATCGGATGAACCGTTATGGCGCCTGGCGGGATAGAGTTGCGGAGAATATATCCTACGGCGGTTACAGCACCAGGGGCGTCGTCATCCAGCTGATTGTTGATGACGGTGTGCCTGATCGCGGGCACCGGATGAATATGTTTAACCCGGAATACCACTTCGTGGGCGTGGCTTGTGGTACCCATGCCCGCTTTCACGACATGTGTGTCATGGATTTTGCTGCCCACTATATAGAGCAGGCGAAGCGCTGAATATTTTAAACTGTCTGCCAGCGGCGCTGAATTGAATACCGGATCCTGTAGCAGAAATTACTACAACGCGGGGGATCTACGATGGATATTATTCAAATGGGCACGGAACTGCTCAAAAACAGCGTAGGCGGACAAGGCAACCAAAATTCGGACTCCATTTCGGCTGTGCTGCAAAAACTGATCGGCAGCGGTGATCAGCTGGATATGGCCAAGAAACTGTTATAGGGCCTGTTGAAAGGAGACCGCTAAAGGGTGGGCCCTTCTACTGCTTACAGAAGGGTTGCTGTCGTCTCGGCCGTCTTTTTATTGATATCAAACTGTACTTCACAGTATTCGGTTTGCTCACTCAACGGTGTCGGGTCGTCCTCACAACAACTTCCGGCAATTATCCCGGCATAGATAATCCCGGTTTTTGCACGAATGAATTCTGACGTCTCTGTGACGTCGAGAATGACCACGCTGATATCGCCCTCACTGACGTGACTGCTTTTCGATAACCCCTGCTGCAAGGGAAGCAGTGCGGTGTCTGTATTCGCTATTTCATCCTTTAAAGCGTTCTCAAAATCAGGGCTTCCCCAGGCTTCCAATGTATGGCTCAGTTCAATCACCGGGTGTTCTCACTTTTTCGGTACAAACCTCTGACAAGGATAGCATGAGTGTGTCATTTGGCGAGGATCCGGTCATTATCGGCAAGAGGACTGACCCGTATGTTACCTGTTCTCACCGGAGTAACCGGAAACACCACTGGCAACAATCGGGTTTCAATAAGGGGGCGAAGCGAATACTATTTTATCCATCGATCATCTAAACAACATAAAAGGGGATGTGGGTGTTTTGCCATGTCTAGAGTACTGTTTCCGGTTTTGATAGGCGCGCTGTGCGCTGCCGGCTGTACTGACGGCAACCGGCAACAGGCTGTCGCTGATGTAGTCAAACAGATCAGCAAGGGCAACCTCAAAACACACGTCGAAACGCTGACACAAGCCGGTCCTCGCTCCGTGAATGACCGGCAAGCCACAGATCACACCGTAGGATATATAAAATCGCTGTTATCCGGATACGGTTACCAGCCCATGGAAGAAGCGCTTGGCAGAGATACGACAAGGACAGGCAACAGCAACTCGTTTTTCAATATCATCGCCGAACAGCGGGGGGGAGGGGATTCGACCGACATACTGGAGCTGGGTGCCCATTATGACACGGTGGATGACAGTCCCGGTGCCGACGACAATACCAGTGGTGTGGCGGCGATCCTGGAAATTGCCCGTGTCTTGTCTGGCGTCGAAACGCGTGCTACGGTGCGATTCTGTTTCTTCGCGCTGGAAGAACACGGCCGCGTTGGCAGCTACCATCATGTCGAGCAGCTTCGCAACAAAGGCGAAGAACCGGATGGCGCGATTATCCTGGAAATGATCGGTTACGCCACCGACCAGCCCGATACGCAGGCAACGCCTGCCAGAATCCCGCTGCTGTTTTCCCCACCGACCACCGGTAACTTTATCGCTGTGGTCGGTAACCTGCGCTCCGGCGGACTTGGAAACCGGTTTGAGCGCGCGGCAAAACAGTATGTGCCGGCGCTGCCTTATTTCAGCGCCAATCGAGTGGGTGGGTTTTTCAAAGATGCACTGCGCAGCGATCACAAGCCCTATTGGGACGCCGGCTATCGTGCCATCATGCTGACCGATACTGCCAACTTCCGCAATCCCCACTACCACAAAGCGTCGGATGTCCCTGACACCCTGAACTATGATTTTCTTCATCGGGTTACACAGGCGATCACGGCCACGCTTATGAACTGGGGTGGATGACTGAATTCCCCCTTTTATCGTTCAGCTCCAGACTTCCACCAGTAACGACCCACCGCTGACGAGCAACAGTGTGCCGATCAGTTTCAGCATCTGTCGGTCGCTGATGCCAATATGAACGCGATGTCCAAGGCTCAGGGCCAGAAATACCACCGGAGCTGATGCAAGCAGCAGCGGCAACAGATGTGTACCCAGAAGACCGGCGATGAGAAAGGTGATAACGCGAAACAAGCCATCCAGCATAAACAAGCCGGACAGCGTGGCACGCAGTCGCGACTTGTCTTTTATCCGGTGCGTCAGGTAGATCACATAAGGTGGTCCACCGGTGCCGAACAGTGCGCCGATCAACCCGCCGCTCAGGCCGGCCGGCACAGACCAGTTCCGCGACACCCGCTTGTCACCGTGAATATTGAACAAATAGCGCAGGGCAAACAGAATGACAAACAGTGCGAGTGCAGTGAGCAGTGGCGCCCGGGGTAAATTGACCAGCAGGGTGGCGCCGACAATGATTCCCAGCAGCGATGTCGGAAGGAGCGGGATTATCTCGGCCCATTGAACGTGCGCTCGCGCCCTGTGGCTCATAATCAGCGAGGCGCACAAGTCCAATACCAGTACCAGGGGCACCACGGTTTGCAGCGGCAAAATCAGCGCCAGTAGTGGGACGGCAATCAATCCGGATCCGAAGCCGGTAATACCGCGGATAAAATAGGCGCCCAGGATAATGGCCAGTGCGGGAGCGAAAGTTTCGATAGTCACCGGGATGGTCTGGCTGTCGATGAACGCTAGTTTAACCCGTTCTAGACCGACCCATGCAAGTGCGATCCACGGAAGTCACAATCGATAGTGTGATCATTGACCATACCAACTGCCTGCATAAATGCATAACAGATCGTTGTGCCGACAAATCGGAAGCCGTGCGCTTTGAGCGCTTTACTCATTGCATCGGATTGCGTCGAATTGGCCGGGATCTCATCCGCTGTTTTCCACCTATTCAATACAGTTTCGCCATCGACAAACTGCCAGAGAAAATCACTGAAACGACCTTCATGCTCACAGAGTTCCAGATAACATCGGGCGTTGAGAATTGCCGACTCCACTTTGAGGCGATTACGTACAATGCCCGGGTCTCCAAGCAAGCGGTTGACCTTGCGCTGGTCATATAGAGCGATTGTTTTCGGATCGAAGCCATCGAACACTTTACGGTAATGCGCGCGTTTTTTAAGGATGGTAATCCAGCTTAATCCGGCCTGTGCCCCTTCCAGGATGAGCATCTCGAACAGTTTCCGGTCATTGTGGACAGGTACGCCCCATTCTCTGTCGTGGTATTCCACATAGAGCGGGTCGTTGCTTACCCAGGCGCAACGTGTAACCGGTTTGCTCATGCCATGGGATGCTAATGGGGTCGGTGACAAAACGCAATCATTCTCATTTGTCACCGACCCCTTTACAATGGCGGTTACATGAACAGGTTTGCCGGACGACAATATCAGCGCATATACTTACTGAGCCACATGCGTGCGTACAGCAGCCTGATCGGCCATATACTGGGCTCGCACCCGCATATAAACGGCTACTTCGAGATGCACCTGTCTTACTCCAGGGCAGCGGATCTTGATGAACAGTTACGCTTGTATATGCAATCCGAATCGCCGAAACCCGGTAGTATCTATCTTTTCGACAAACTGCTGCATAACGACTATGCGCTGGATACACGCATACTGGCAGGCTCTGACCACAGGATACTGATGAGTATCCGCTCCCCCGAGTACAGCCTGAAAAGTTTAATTCACCTTTTTCGGGCCAAGCAGACCGTTGAGCCCTATGCAGACCCGGCCCGGGCCACCGATTATTATATTCAGCGACTGCAGTCGCTGGCCGCATTCAGCCGGGAAAATCCGGGGCGGTACTATTATTTTGATGCGCAGCTGATAATATCTGACAGCCGGAACCTGCTGCAGGCCTTGACCCGCTGGTGTGAATTAGCAAGCGCTCTGTCAGGCCGGTACCAGACATTTACCCTGACCGGAAGAGCGCGCGCAGGGGATTCTTCCGACTTTATAAATAGCGGAAAAATTGAAATTTCAGAGAACCGCTATCCCGAGGTCAAGTTGGAAGAGGAACATCTCTTGCTGGCTGAGCAGGCTTATGCCGAGTATCGCGGGGTGATGCTAAGGAATGCCAGAGAGTCAATGACACTGTGAACAATGGGACTCAAGTGTCTGAGAACAGTTCGTCCCAGGCATCGCGTGACTGGCGATAGGCTAATAACGCCCGAGAGATCTGCTTCCTACGTTGAGTTCGATGTTGCTGGTCTTTTATCTGTTGGTACGCGGTTGAATCTTCACCAAAGTTAACATCAATATTATGTACAAATCGCTGAATACTGGATAATGCTGCTGCCTGAGATTCATTGTGCCACCAGCGCTGCGGACCAGTTATCAGGTGTTTGAGCTGCGTATTTCTATCCTGCATTTCAAGGTGCTTTTCTTCATACATTGCCAGTAGTTCATGCTCGGTTTCCTCTATAGCCCTTGTGACCGCCTCCGGCGTGAATGCGAGACTGGGGTTGTCCTTGCCGGTTAAGCGTGCCACGCTGAATAACATCATGTCCCCAAAAAACTGGCGCTCAAATTCATCGGCCAGGTTGATAGTCTCATCGCCCGGTTCAACGCCGGGTCTGAACTGCGCTGGCGCATCGCCGTGCAAATGCCGGGTATGTAACATCGGAAGATTGGTCGATACAAAGCGTTCTCTGATCTCGGCCTGGACCAATCGGCCGGCAGTAGGACCGGACATTCTCAATCTCAGATCTCCAAACGGAATGATATACTTCAGACCGTCATAGTTGACGATATAGTTGCCTGGGTAGATCGTTCTTGCTGCGCTTAGTTCGGTGAAGCCCGTGCGGTAATGAAAGCGGGTTTTCCGCGTCAGGTGTTCGCCATAGAAAAAAGCGTTCAGTTTTTCTGCGAAAGCCTGCAAACAGGCAAAATTATTATGACGGCCCGTAAGCGAACAATGATAAGGACAGGGTTGAGCCTGCTGTTCAAACCCGAACAGCAGGGCCATATCATGGTAGGCCGCATCATGGGTGGGCGTATCGGACACTTTATGGAACTGGCAATCCTGTTGTGGATCCATACCGGCAAGCTGTTTCAGATATGCGATCACATCATCCATAAAATTGACGGCCATCACCGAGGGTGAAACCGGTGGATCACCCACCAGCTTCCCGGTCAGCATGGTGGTCCCGGTATTGGTGAAAATATGGTTGATGTAGTAGAAATAATTGAGTGCACTAACCGCTTCGGTGCCACTGTCCGTTTCGCGGTTGACGAGGAATGCCTGATCGCTGTCGACCATGTAGTACAGTGTCTTATCCCTGTCTTCGGTGAGCTGCAGGCACTTCAGATAACTTAAATTACGATTGGCTGCCTGACCCTTGCGGTAGAAACGGTGTTTTGGCTGGGTTGTCAGCAGTGATCCCAGTTTCTGCCGTTGCCCGTCAGGAATGCGTTGTAATAATTCATATTGCTCGTCGAATCCAAAGTGATGGACCCGTAAGCCTTTGTCGCAGTATTCCTTCGCCAGTGCGATATGTTGTTCAATATGTTCCGGTTGCTGACTGTCTTCCGCGATAATGACCTGCACATGGCTGAAGTTCCCGTTGCTGCATCCGCCATAGGCATAGCTCAAGCATAATTGATAAATGCTATCCAGGCAGCGTTTTACATGTTGCGGGCGATCGGCCACGGGGATGCTCAATATAAAATGGTAGCGGTGGTCGTCTCCTGCTTGTTGTATCAACGCCTCCTGCTCGCGGAACAGGGATTGATATGATTCCAGTGTTCTGTGAAACGCGTTCCCGCTCCACAGTTCCTGCTCCAGCAAGGGGTATATGGCGTGATAAATGGCTATCAGCGCCGGCAGGTCGCTGTGCTCAAGCGCGCGCTGAGCAGCATCGGCATGAGGGCCGAGTTCCGGAAGCGTAGGCTGATATCGGCGGATACAATGTCGTAAGGCCGTGGTCTGATCGGGCAGCATGGTTGTTAACGTCTGGACGAGTAGTTGGGATAGGCGTCCTGATCGAGCATCACCTCGATCAGATTAATATCATGATGTATGTCCAGCTGTTCAAACAGCGATTCGCACTGTGCAATGGTTTCTATCTTTCGGTGGGTGATGCCAAAGGCGTTCGCCAGGAGAGCGAAGTCCGGGTTGACGAAATCACAATCTATGAATCGTTGATCATACTGCTGCTGCTGGTTTTTACGGATCAGGCCCATGGTGTGATTATTGAAGACGACGATAGTGAGCGGTATTTTATAGTTCACGGCGGTCATGATTTCCATTGCGCACATCTGGAATCCGCCGTCACCGATCAATGCAAAAACCGGTCTGTCAACCTTGAATCCGGCACCGATGGCAGCGGGAATTGCATGCCCCAGAGACGACACGCCGGTGTTGGGGTAGAACCGGTCACACTGTCTGACGCGATAAAAATTCTGTGCGAAAACGATGTTGTCATCAAACAGATCAATACCCTCGGTAAAATGCAGTTCTAATTGTCTGTAAAAACACTTCACCAGATCGAACTGAGAGTTGAAAATCCGGCTGCCTTCGGCTTCTGCCCGGGTTTCAATGGCTGCTTTATACGCGATGATGTCAATGCGTGTTTTCGGCGCCAGGCGATGATCACGGGCAGTCTGATCGAGATCGGTCAGGAAATCGGCCAGATCTGCCTGAATGGATACATTCGCTGTAAAGACTTTTTCCAACTGATGCGGGTTGTTATCGACCTGAATGACCGCCTTGTTGTCTAAAAGATTCTGGTTCCAGACATAACTGGTTCGCTCATTGAAACCGGCACCCAGCAGTATCAGCAGATCGGTTTTATCACGCAGATACTGGAGTGCGTAACCCGCGCTGGTCACTCCCAGGCTGCCCAGCGATAAGGGCGAGTGCTCGTCCAAAGCGCCCTTCGCTTTCAGGCTGGTGGCCACAGGAATACTCAGGCGTTCGCAGAATTGTTTCAGTATCGTTTGTGCACTGGAGCGAATACAGCCATAACCTGCCACAATGAGTGGTGATTCAGCCTGTTTAAGTAATTCAACGATTTCCTCGAGCAGGGGGCGGTGAATTTTAGCTGCGGGTGGGTGTGTCGGAGCCCGTAATGGCAGCTGATCGAGAATCGTCTCATCAACGAGTTCTTTCTGCACATTATATGGAATACTTAATACGACCGGACCGGGGATTTCCGCTCGCAGATGTCTGGCCGCCTCATTGAGTACACTCGCCAGGTAATCGGTGCGTTCTATCAGTTTGTGATAGCGTGCGACCCCGGCGAACAGGGCAGCCTGATCGACGGTTCCACCTTCACCTGAACTTTCCTGCAAGCCGCCTTTACCGAAGGCGTAGGTCGGTACTTCACCGGTAATGGCAATGACGGGCAGTTTATCCACGTAGGCATTGGCAATGCCCGTGATCAGGTTGGTGGCCCCTGGCCCGGTAGTGGTGATGCATGCGCCGATATTGCCTGTGGCACGGGCCAGTCCGCCAGCCATGAATGCTGCGCCCTGTTCGTGTTTGACCAGCACACTCTGTATATCGGAGTCGTATAACGCATCATACACAGGCAGAATATGTGCTCCGGGCATGCCAAAAATCGTATCTATACCCAGTTGCTGCAGGAAACGTACGATGAGCTGACTAACCTGTATTTCCATTGTGTTTATCAAGCATTTATTGGTGGCCCGGTTACAGGGCGAAAGGATAAATGCAAAAAGGGGTCGGTGACAACTGAGAACTATTCGCATCAGCCTTGCTTCATGCTATGCTTCAATGACGGTCCAGGAGGGACCTTCAAGCGAAAGGAATCGCGATGCCAAGAAAGCCCCGGATGTATTTACCCGCTGTGCCGTGTCATGTCATACAACGCGGTAACAACCGGGAACCCAGTTTTTTCACTCGACAGGACTATCTGTTCTACCTGAGCTGCCTTGGCGATGCCTGTCGCCGCTACCAGGTTGCAGTGCATGCTTACGTCTTGATGACCAATCATGTCCATTTGCTCATGACGCCGGAAGACCAGGAAGGTATCTCCCGGGTCATGCAGTCCATCGGTCGCCGTTACGTACAGTACATCAATAAGGCATATCAGCGTTGCGGTACGCTGTGGGAGAGTAGACACAAAGCCAGCCTGGTGGACGCAGAACGGTATCTGTTAAGCTGTTACCGTTACATTGAGCTTAATCCGCTGGCGGCTAACATGGTGAAGCACCCGGGTGATTACCCCTGGTCCAGTTACTGCCACAACGCCTTTGGACATAAGAATCCGATCATTACACAGCATGATCTGTACCGACGTCTTGGAACGACAGAGGAAGAACGTCGAAGCCGATACAGGGCGCTATTCCTAACCAGTCTTGCAGATGAAGATATTCACACCATTCGATCTGCTGCCCTGTTTTCAATGCCGGTCGGAGACGGTCGATTCAGGGCGCAGATCGAACGCGCATTAGGTTACTCGATTGGACAGGCGAAAAGAGGCAGGCCATTCAGCAAGAGCGGAGACGGGAGCGATTAAGGTGAGAATGTGAATCATTTGTCACCGACCCCTTTAATTTTGCGCATAACATAAAAGTTATTCTGGAAATCGTGTTCAAGCCGGTGCACATCAATGGCATCAAATCCGGCTTTGCGTAACATTTCCAGTGCCAGTTCTTCGCCCCACATGGTCCCCAGTCCGGCGCCGCCCTGCGCCAGTGAAACAGTCATGCAATGCATGGTCGATAGCGTATAGAGCAAAGGTGCTATGGGGTGGTCCAGGTTATTCTGCAATTGGCTGGATGCGCGGATATCCTGCATCAGGAAAGTGCCGCTGGTTTTCAGCGTTTTGTAGATGCCATTGAGCACACCCTGGGGTACGGCCTGATCATGTACGGCGTCGAATGCGGTTACAAGGTCAAAGCGTTCGGGTTCGGCGCTGCGCGCAAAATCGCTCAGGTCACGTGCTTCAAACTGAATATTGGTCAAGCCCGTTTTTTCAGCCTGTCGGCGCGCCTCGGCCAGTGCATCCGCCGACAGGTCATAGCCGGTGAAGTGTGAATTCGGGTAACAGGATGCCAGCTGCATCAAGACCCGTCCCTTGCCGCAGCCGATATCCAGCACACGAATGCCCGCTTCAAGTTGAGGGACGATATGAGCGATCAGCGGAAGAATGTATTCATCCAGACCGGCCAGCACGGTTTGTCCGCTGTCTTCCGCCATGACTTCATGAAAACGCGGATAATGCTCGTAACCAACGCCTCCCCCATGGCGAAAGCACTCGACGATTTTATCCTCGACCTGGCCAAGGATACCGATGTATTGCGCAAATACCGCAATATTGTCCGGCGCAGCACGCCGTGTCAGTAAGGCAGCATGGCTTCCCGGTAGTTCGTACTCATTGGTGTCGGGCAGGTATTTCACGATGCCCCCGGTTACCATGGCGCCCAGCCATTCTCTCACATAGCGCGGATCAAGACCGGCATGCGCCGCGACTTGTGCACAATCGGGGCTGGGCAATTCAGCCAGGCAGTCAAACAGGCCGGTGCGATGTCCGATAGACACCATTAAAGACAGCGCCCCCTGGTTGAGCATATCCAGCAGCTGGTCGGCAAATTCATCCGTTGTATTGGCTTCGTCACTGATTGGCATACATACTTTACACATGATGTTCCCTCGCTTTGCGGTTAAACATGGATTGTCTTGGTGATAAAGATAGGGCAAAGGTTTTTCGGTAAACAATACAGAAACAGATTTTATTGTTGTCTGGTAACGCTCTGATCTAGTTGAATAAAAAGTATTATTACCGAACGCGGCGATGCTTTTCACACCGTAATGAACGTTGTTTCTGACTGGAGGTACAAATAAACACAAGCCATGGGATACAATTTGTGCTGCTGTCTAACGGATCGGGGGGCGGTGATGCCACGTGACGGGTCGGTTACACGTAACAAGATAATGGATGTCGCGCAGAGTATGGTGTTGGATGTAGGCCTGTCCGGCACGTCAGTGGAAAAGGTCATCGAGGAAGCTGGCGTCACCAAAGGGACCTTTTTTTACCATTTCAAAACCAAGCACGATCTGGCCGCGTCCCTGATTGAACGCTATGCGGAAGACGACCGGCATCATTATTGCGATGCCATGGAGAAGGCCGAGCAACTGGCCCGCGACCCACTGCAACAACTGCTGATATTCGTTGGTCTTTTTATCGAGAAAACAGACAAACTGGAGGAACCCTTTCCCGGCTGTCTGTACGCCTCTTACTGCTATCAGAGCGGAGCCATCTCAGCAGACATCATGGCAAACATCAGGGAAATGATGCACTTCTGGCGGCAACGAATTTGTGAAAAGATCGATGCCATCGTGGCACTCAATCCCCCGCGTATTCCAATCGAGAACTACCAGGTGGCCGACCATCTGCTGACCACATTCGAGGGGGCCTTTATACTGTCGAAGGTAATGCATGAGCCCGGGCTGGCTTCGCAGCAGTTGATACAGTGTCGGAATTATATTGAGTTGCTTTTTGCTCGTGCGGAGTAATTCCTTCTTAAAGGGGTCGGTGACAAATCGCAATCATTCCTATTTGTCACCGACCCCTTTAGAATATTACACATGAGCAAAAATATTTTCTGTCCCTGTGGTTCCGGTGCGTCCCTGAATGTCTGCTGCAAGCCTGTGATCGACGGCACAGCAAAGGCGCCGACCGCCGAGGCGCTGATGCGCTCCCGGTACACCGCCTATACCCTGCAGGATATTGACTACCTGGCATCCACCCTGGACCCCAATCAGTTACGAGACTTTGACAAAGAAGGTACAGCAATGTGGGCTCGGGACTCCACCTGGATGGGGCTTGAGATTGTGGAAACTTCCGCGGGTTCTTCGGACGATAAGGATGGCACGGTGGAATTTAAGGCCCACTATGAGCGAGATGGTGTGACACACGAACACCACGAAGTATCCCGGTTTCGAAAGATCAATGGCACATGGATGTACAGCGGCGGCAAGGATGTTGGTCCCGTGCAGTTCAAGCGTGATGCGCCAAAGACGGGCCGAAATGAGCCTTGTCCCTGTGGCAGCGGCAAGAAATATAAAAAATGCTGCGGCAGATAACCTCACAACTGGGCGACTGAGGTTTTTGGGGGCAGTAACAAAACGCAATCATTCTCATTTGTCACCGACCCCTTTAATTCAGTGAAAGCTTCATGCTGGAAGGTATCCTGGCGGGCGAGCTGGTATTACCCGCAGATGACACCGTTGAACCCTTTATTGACGCCGACGATATCGCCGACGTTGCGGCCGCCGCGTTAACCGAACCCCGTCACCGTAACAAGCTGTTCGAAGTCACCGGCCCACGCGCGTTGAGCTTCGCGCAATGTATCCAGGAGTTGTCGGAAGCGCTTGGTCGGCCGCTGACGTACACCTGTGTTCCCATTGACGACTACATCAACGCACTGCGAGAACAGGGTGTACCGGAAGACATGCAGTGGTTATTACGCGAGTTGTTCACTGCCGTGTTCGACGGCAGAAACAGCGATGTCATGCCAGGTGTTGAAGAGGCGCTTGGCCGGCCGGCGACAGACTTCAGAACCTATGTAGAAAAACCCGTGAATCCGGCGTCTGGGATACCGTCATGCGGAAGGCATCGGCATGATTTGTCACCGACACCTAATCCGATTCTGAAAACCTGAAGATGTCACCGTTTCCCGAAACGACATAGAGTTCTCCGCTATTGTCTTCACCAAACGAGGTAAGGCTCGCAACGTTGGCGATTTCCCTGTTGGAAACAACATGGGTCCCGTTGTACTCCAGAGACCAGATGCGGCCACTGCCAAAATCACCATAGACATAGGTGCCCCACAAGATTGGCGAGGCCGCACCGCGATAAACATAACCTCCAATCACTGCGCTGCCGAGGCTGTGGTCGTACTCAAAAACCGGCGCTATCAAGGTGGCGTTAGGCGGCGTGTTTTGCGAGCTGTCAAATGGTTGTGTGCCTTCGAAAACACGCCAGCCATAATTACCACCGGCCTGAATGATGTCAATTTCCTCTAGGGCGTTTTGACCGACATCGCCTGCCCACAGCGTGCCTGTCTGGCGATCGAAAGAAAACCGGAAAGGGTTGCGGAGTCCATAGGCCCAGATTTCCTCGCGTACACCCGCTTCGCCAAAAAAAGGATTGTCTGGCGGTATACCATAAGGGCTGCCGGCATCCACATTGATACGCAGGATAGTGCCGTACAGATTGCCACGATCCTGAGCATTGTCGTCCGGGTCACCACTACCGCCACCGTCGCCGAATGCGACGTAAAGCCTGTCATCCGGTCCGAACGCAAGCGCGCCGCCGTTATGATTGGTAAACGGTTGGCTAAGCTCCAACAGAATCAATTCAGAGCCGGCTGACGCCAGTCCTGTCTGGCTGTTGTAGGTGAAGCGGGATAGGACAGAACGGCGCGGATCTGATGCCGAATAATGCACGTAGAAAAAACCGTTATTGGTAAAATCGGGGTGGAAAGCCAGCCCCAGCAATCCCTGCTCACCTGAAAACAGGACCTGATTGCTGATGTCCAGCATGACGACCGTACTCATCACTTGGGCATCGACATCGAAGCGATGAATTTTGCCTCCCTGTTCCACCACTGCGGCCTGGTTCGTGCCCGGAAGACCCGCTAAAAAAACCGGTGCAACAAAACTCAGATTAGGAAACGCATTGACAGTGCTGACACCGGTAGGCCTGTCGACAGTGTTACTGCCACCGCCGCCACAACCAGCAAGCAGTAAAGTTCCCGCGAGTATCGCGCTGATACACCAGCTCATGCCTTTTCTCCGTGTATCACTGTGATTTTCATACTGTTAACCTGACAATCGGGCGACTGAGATATTCAGCGTCGGTGATAAAACGCAATCATTCTCGTTTGTCACCGACCCCTTTTATTGAAATCTTTAATACCAGCACAGTCAATGCCGGTAAGAACGTCAGGCTGACCAAAGCTGTTCCGAGTAGGCCGAACATCACGATCACGCCCACGCCCCTATAAAGTTCTGTACCTTCCCCAGCCAAAAACACCAGGGGTGCAAGACCGAATACGGTGGTGAGCGTCGACATAGCGATCGGCCGCAGTCTCGCGTCGACTGCATGACGCACGGCTTCCATGGCGTTCATGCTTTTGTCGCGTACGTTGGTCATGGCCTGATGGACAATCAGGATAGGATTGTTCACCACGGTACCCATCAGGATCAGGAAGCCAAGCATCGCAATCATGTCGAAGCCGAGGTGCAGTTCGCTCATGCCGATCAGCGGCAGCCATGCACCGCCGAGATTAAACAGCCACAGGCCCAGGATGCCGCCGGCAACGCCCAGCGGGATCGTGGTCATGATCAGCAACGGGTAACCCCAGTGGGTGAAGATGGCGACCAGCAGCAGATAGATGATGATGATGGCGACGACGTAGTTCGCGGCCAGAGCGTCGCGTGTGGCCTGCAGCTGGTCGCTGGCGCCGGAGATGGTCATGTTGATGCTGCTGGGCACGACGCCGGTCGCGCGCAGGTATCCCACGACGTCGTGCCTGACGATGTCGACGCCCGTTTCAAGCGCAACACGTTCCGGTGGGATGATGTTGAGCGTGACCGTGCGCTGGCTGTTGAGACGCCGGATGATATTGGTGTCCACAGTTTCCACAATGCGGGCGATGGAAGACAGCGGCACCACAGCACCGATCGGGGTATACACCGAAATCTGGTTGAGGCTGTCGAGCGAGGCGTTGCGGCCTGTCTTGCTGTACAGGTAGATATCGATTTTGTCGTCGTCGAGGTAGAACTCGTTGACGAAAGCACCATCGGTGAGCGCGGCGATGGTGTAGCCGAAGTCCTGAGTGGTCATGCCGACTTCGCTGGCGCGCTCCCATTTCGGCCTGACCTCGATCAGCGGTTGCGACAGCGACAACGTGGACGGGTCGGCACGCAGGCGCGGCGAATCGAACACTTCACCGGCGCGGCGGTAG
>Ga0316201_10001369_pt1 | contig 16262 bp, 3 predicted proteins | sample CS6wburrow_MG_FD_204516 | JGI IMG/M metagenome (GOLD analysis project Ga0316201, IMG submission 204516) | Coastal sediment microbial communities from Delaware Bay, Delaware, United States - CS-6 worm burrow | ecosystem: Environmental > Aquatic > Marine > Coastal > Sediment | place: USA: Delaware... | reverse complement strand
GCACAGGCAAGGGTGTTGATGTTGAATCGGTTGAATTATTGGAACCTGCACCAGGTGTTGAACCCTCTGCGGGCGAGCCCTCAACCGGGGACGCCGAAGCACCAGTAGCTTCCAGCCAAACCCGCAAAGTCCTGACGTTGGTGGTGAATTTTCAGGATGCAGTGGTCGATACAGGCACCGGCAATGCGGTTACACCGGCAATCGTGTCGGCCCAGATGTTCAATGACGTACAGAATGTTCAGCACCTATACAACACGGTGAATCATTCACCATGTTGTTTTCGCATAATTTCTCATGAAAATCCCTGGCACATACCAGGCTCATACCTGCAACCTTCATACCCGGCTCGTGATGCTGGTTTCTCTGCTCATGATGGTGTTTGGTGCGTCGGCATCACAAGAGCTTAGCGTCAGTCCGGAACAACCGACCAGCCAGGATAATATCACCATCCTGGTGACAGGCAGTTGGCCTGCAGGTGGCGGTCCATCCATCACCTACTGGGGCCGAAACGGACAAAACGTCCGCATTGAAGCCATTGGTGTTCTTCCGGGAATCCCGCAGCCTATCCTGCCTTACCAACTGGAAGTTGATATCGGACGTCTGCCACCCGGTAACTATCAAGCCGACTATTACATCGAGATATATGCTGCACCTTCGCCCGGACCAATGCCCGGTATACCGGTCAGTCCGGAGACACCGAACGCATCCATCAGTTTCGAAGTTATCGCTGCTTCCGAATCCATTCCGGCACTTTCATTCACAGCAAAGGTCTTTTTGGGATTACTGCTCTTGCTTGCACCGCTCGTTGTTCCTGCTTTTAAGCGATATTTGGGGTTAAGTCCACCCTGACCCCAAATATTCGGTTTCAAAGTTTGCACTCCCCAGCGGAAACACGGGGTTAAGGTCCTTAATAAAGGTATCCAGTTGTCAAGAGTTCACAATTGAATCTACTTTCTTCAGGCGGCTAGTGATAAGCTGCACCCGAAAGGGAGACTATGCGTTGGGGTGGAAACCCACTGCAATGCAGTTGGCCAGCTTGTTGATTACCCAAGAAAAAGTCACAGGTAAGTTGATTGCAGTGCTATTGGCCAGGACGGTGAATGCGTTGCAATTCCCCACCAGGTCTTTGCATAGGTGACCAAGAGGTTAATTTGCCAGGGTGACTTGGCAAGACTCACTAAAGGACTAGATAATGCGAAAGCTTATTGTGGCTGTGTTGTTATTCTGTAGTTGTGCAATTCATGCACAAGTATTGGACTTATCCGGCTCTCCACCGTCAGACGTGTTCATCAATGAACAATTCTGTTACAGCCAAACTTTGAGCAACAGCGGTACAGATACCGGTTTTGGGCCCTATTTGCAGCTCAGCCTGCCACCCGGTATACAATTCAGTTCAGCTTCGGTATCACCTCTCAATGCCGCTGTCAGTATTGTACCTTTCGATGGTTCCGGTAGCGCGACCGACCCCATTATTGACCAAGCGGTCAGCGGGCCACCCAACGGTACGCTCGTGGCCATCGTGCCACCCGTCGGGTCACTTGTTCCTGTCACGCCGGTAATCAGCCTGACCATATGCCTGCAGAGCGATGATCCATCGGTGTCATCGGAAGCGGTTGTAGGACAGTCTTACGACATCACTTCAACACCGGTTTTTCGTTTTGGTGACTCGGCCACCGGTGATACGCCGTTAATCTTTCCCTCTCAAACTGACGCGGTCACTCTGACGGTTGCCAGGTTCGTCAGCAAGATCAATGACTATCCCGAGAACGAACCACCCCCTGGATTTCCTTTCTACTACATCATGAAGGTGGATATCGCCAACGACCAGGATATCACCGATCTCCAATTGACTGATGCAATCCCGCTACCACTGCAAATTGGTAATCTGAATGCAGGGCAGGTCGAGATTACCGGCGCAACCGGGTGCACAGTCAACCAGCCTGTGTTGGGTGCCAACGGCACCGTGACGGTGAATTGCCCGGGGCCGGTTACCGGTACAGGCGCTGAAGAACCTGACGTGACCATCAAGATACCCGTGGTGATACCCGATACACTCGACGAAACATCTTGTGATTCTCAGCCGATCGCACCCAACACCGCCAGTGTGTTGGCCGACTATCTCGGCAATCCTATTTTCATCCCGGCCGCTACCCAGACTGACGCATCAATCGTTGCCAAGCATTTTTCGGTACAGAAAGGACTGGACGCCGGCGATCTCGTTCCAGGGCAGAAACGCACCTATACCATCGACTACCAGGTGTCGGACTATGCGCAACTGACCAGCCTTACGTTGGTCGATACCGTGCCTGACGGCATGACCCTGGACACCGGGTCAATGGTGTTAAACGGTGTGACGCTGGTTTTCAACACCGATTTCACCACGGACCTCCAGACGGGAGCCAACGGTACAGAGACATTTATTACCGTTGATTTTTCCGACTTATCCACTGCACTGTTGCCATTAACTGGCGACCAGAACCTGGGCGCCGGCACCACCGGAACATTGACCTACGAGGTCACAGTTGAACAGAGCTATGTTTCACGATTTGGTTCTACTGCCAGTGACCCGATTCCATTACGTATAGGCGATTCCTTATCCAACAATGTGGATGCGACATATGCCGTACAACCAATCGGCGGTGGCTCAGCGGCGTCGGGTTGTATCGAAGATTCCAGCGCCGCGGGCAAGGTCGCGGGGCTGAATGTTAAAAAGGAAGTCATCAGCTCACCTGCCAATGGTGTTTCTTACCAGGTGGGAGAAGACGTGATATTTCGACTGACCACAATACTCGAGGCGGCCGACATTCAGGGTCAGGAGTGGGTGGATTATTGGCCGATTCCAATTTTTGATGCGGAACAGTATGGCGTCTCTCCAACTGTGGATGGGGTCAGTGTGAGTTATGGTCCAGATCACAGTCTGGATGTCGGCATGAACCCCATTGCCGCAGTTGACACGATTACAGCGGATTCTGGCGGCGGCGCCGTGCCTTCATCAGATGCGCCCAATAGCTGGGTGATCAAATGGGAAGACATTACCCAACCGGTGGCACCAGTGGTGCTTCAACTGGATATTGCCATGACGATACAACCGTCGGCTTACGCGGATGGCCTGAGCCTCAGCAATATCCTCAGTGTCGGGGGGGAAGGTAACCAGGTTCCGGCTGGCGCTGGTACTGGTACCTTGTTCACGGTAGCTGCACCGGACTTGACCATCGACAAGCAGGTGATTAACAGCAGCAATGGTGATTCCGTGATCACCGATGGTGAAATCAGCAATTCTGATGCCGGCGATATACTGACTTACCTGGTTAGCCTGGAAAATACCGGTAACGGAAGAGCCTGGGACGTGATCGTCACTGATGACGCACTTGGGGGAAGCCCTTCAGCGTGCGCCATTGCCAACGATGGTCAGCCACGGGTCGCAATCGACAATGGCGCCACTATTGGTGAGATCGACGCTGACGATACCCGCTACACGTCATTTTCCGGTGATCTGTTCGGGGCCGGACTCGAGTTTTCAGATAACGGCACTAACCTTGCAACTGGTGACGCCGCACTGGCACCCAGCACCGACTCCGGTGGCAACCAGCGCATCCTGATAGAAATCGATTGTACACTGCCTGATAGTGTGGAGCCCGGCAGTAGTCTGACCAATACCAGTGGTGTCACTTTTGCGCCAGGGGACGATGCGGGTGATCGTTTTCCAGAGGTCACCGATGAGGCCACGGCGACCATTTCCGGCATTTTGCTTGAAAAAGAAATCGTGTCTGTCAGTCCAACCGAGGCTGCCCTGGGGCTGACTAACGACGGCACAGAAGATGAAGTCACGGTGGGTTCAAATATCCGCTATAAAATTACAGTAACGCTACCCGAGGGCACATCTACCGACATCACGCTTCGAGACACACTGGACGGTGGCCTGGCTTTTGACGAATGTGTGTCAATCTCACTGCCGGCCGGTGTCACCCTTACGCCGGACGATGGCCCTGTTCTGGACGCCGGCTGTTCCAATGCAAACAACGGAAGTATCAACGACAGCAACCCCTTCATCCGCGCCGCTGGTAATAACGACCGGGATGTGGCTCGGCGCGCTGATTTTGACCTGGGCACGGTGAGCGTGGCCAGCACCAATGGTGCGGGCGCTGCCGAAATCATCATTGAATACACCGCACTGGTGCTCGACACCACCAATATCAACAATGGAAATAATCGCAACAATAGCGCTCAATGGCGAAAAGGTAACAGCGCGCTCGTGTCCGCCCAGGCGGATAACGTCACGGTACGTGAACCACTCATCACGATGACGAAAAGCTTTAACCCTGCTACCGGTGACGCCGGGCAGGTAACCCAGGTCATTCTGACCATCACTGCAACCGGTGGCGCCAACCGCCCCGATGCTTTCGATGTCGATTTCAGCGATCCCATCCCAGCTTTTATGACCCTTGTCGGTGGACCGACTGTACAAAACTGTACGGATAACCCGCCGGACAGCGCCCCTGCATTAGTTGCTGGCGAAATCGTTGCCAACTGGAACATATTTAAAAAGGGAACCAGCTGCGAGATCGTTTTTGATCTCGAGGTGGATGCCAATGCACCCATCAGCACCAGTATCGTCAACACCGCGAGCACCACATGGACCTCGCTGTCAGGCAACAACACGGATCTGTCGGATTACATTGGTGAGTTTGACAGTGAGCGCAGTGGCGCAGCGGGAATTGGAGACGGCGAGGGTAACTCCGACGATTATGATGTGCAGGCCAGTGCAACGTTCCGTTTTGTACCCGTAATGGCCACCAAAACGTTGAGTGGACGCACCGAAACCACCGGTTCCGGGCAGTTCGATCCAACCATTCCCGATGTCACCGTGGGAGAGGTTCTCACGTTCGATGTAACCGTGACTATCCCGGACGGATCGGCAGAAAATGTATTGATCAGCGACGCCCTGCCTATCGCCCCTGCGGTCCTGGAGTATATTGATGTATCTGCAGTCACCATCGGTGCGGAGATCACCGTTGACAATGATCCCCCGGTCGCCACCATCACTGACAGCAATTCCGACGGACTCGACGACCGGCTTGTGCTTGATTTTGGCGATCTGGTGAACATCAGCGATACGGCGGGTACCAACCCTGAGGACAATCAGGTCAGCTTCAAGGTCACCGCACGTGTCACCGACGTTCCTGTCAACGTCTCTGGCCCCGTGTCCATTCGCAATAACGTCGTTGTTACCTCCGATACTTTTGCTGATGTTACGGCCTCTGCCGACGTGGAGATCGTCGAGCCGGAACTCAACCTGGCCAAGAGTGGTAGTGAGACCTCCGGTGACGCGGGCGATGTCATCACTTACACCCTTGACATTGGCCATACCGGCTCTTCAAGCACCAATGCGGTGGATGTCCTGCTTTTGGATATACTGCCTGCCGAGCTAGTCTACCAGGCGGGTACACTGACTGCGGCCGGTTCGCCCAGCGGGTTTACCTGCACGAGCGTAGCGGATACGCTGGACGACGCGGATCCCAACGGGTCTGGCCTGGCCATTGGTTTTGACTTACTCCTACTGGGCGAGGTTTGCCGCTTCACCTACCAGGCAAGCATCAATGTCAGCGCTGCTCTGGGCTCCGCTATCCTTAATGTCGCTGGCGTAGGCTATTTCAGCACGGATCAGGCAGAGACTGGTGAGGAGCAGCGCCCGTATGACACCAGTGCTTCTTTCACGCTTGACGTATCCGGCCCTGGGATGAGGAAGGAGTTTGTTTCATCAAGCGACAATAACACCCCTGATAGCGATGGCCTGTTTGGCCCTGAACCCGATCTGACCGTAGGAGAAGAAGTCACCTATCGTATCGTGCTGGATCTCGCCAATGGCACACTGGAGAACGCCGTGGTCAGTGATCAGCTACCGTTTCCCGGTGGTCTGCCCAATGCTGCTTTCGAACTGGTATCGGCTGAACTCAGCCGCATCGGTAACGACATCACAATTGGCAGTGGCCTGGGACTGGGTGCGCCGCCAACCAGTTTGGTCGACACGGCACCGCTGGACGGTACCATCGACTCACTGGCCTGGGAATTGGGAAATGTGGTCAACGTGGTCACGGATGTTAGCTTGCCTGAAGACGACCAGGTCGAATTCACCATTGTCGCGCGGGTTAAAAACTTGCCGATCAATGCCGATATCGACAATGCCCGCAACCAGGCTCGATTGGAATATGATGTTGCCGGGGTAGCCCAGACACCATTGACCGACTCGGTGGATGTCGACCTCGTGCAGCCCAGGTTGAAAATCAATAAGACCCCCGACGACCTGGTAGAGGTTTCAGCCAGCGATACACTGACCTTTACATTAGAAATTTCACACACAGGTGAATCCGGAGCCGTTGCCTACGACCTGGATATTACCGATCAATTGCCTGATCCGGTTGGTTCGGGTCTGCCTGGAAGTTTTTCTGCTTCTGCCGGTTGCCAGGGTTTCGTGGCTGATGGTAGCGGTGACCCAACCTTGACATTCACCATAACCCAGCTTGACCTGGGTGATACCTGCACGATCAGCTATGAAGTTGCCGTGGACGGTGATGTAATATCCGGTGATAGCTATCAAAACACTGCCGGACTGCAGTGGGATACCACTCCGGGTGGTAACGGTGACGAGAACGGATCTGGAACATCCAGTGATACCGGACAGTTCACTGTTGACAAGCCCAGCATTGAAAAAACTGTGTTTTCCACCAGCCATAACGGTACCGGGCAGGGTCAGGCTGACCCTGTGGTGTTTGATGCGACTATTGGCGAAGAGGTCTGTTACCACGCCACCGTGACCTTCCCCGAAGGGATCACCCAGAACGTCAAGGTCTATGACCAAATGCCGTCGGGCGTTGCAAATGGCAGCAATGGCCTGATAGAGATTACCAGTGCCAACGTTTTCGGCACCGGCATGTTGGGTGTGACCAATGGGTTTACAGCCGTGCTCGAGGACAACCTCGCACCGGCGGGCAACGACACTGCCGTGTTCGATTTGGGCAACGTTATCAACCCCACCGTTGATAACCTCGTGACCGCTGACGATCAACTGGTGCTGCAGGTGTGCGGAATCGTGACCAATGATGGACCGGGTGACCCTGCAGATGCGGATACCAATGAAAGTGGCGATGTCCTGACCAATACCGCTACACTCGAATTTGAAGGTCCCCTGGGAATCGAAAGTGCCTCTGCCACAACGGATATCGATGTGGTTGAACCCGACCTGGTGGTCGATAAGCGTCTGGCCGATGTAACGGGTCTGCTAGCCACAATCCAGTTCGACGTTACGAATCCGGGTACCGCAACAGCATACGACCTCGTTCTTGAGGATGTGCTGGATGCCACCAATTGGGATCTGGGTACCCTGGTTACTGATGTGGTTCCGGCTGGTTTCGTAGCTGCAGTGCTTGTCGATACACCGGCCGCGGGGCAATCCACGGTCCGTTTTAGCAGTGACCCCACTGGTACCCTGCCAGACACGTCATTGGAAGTGGGTGAGACCCTTCAGTTCACCTTTAAGGTGATGTTCGCAGATCCGCTGCCGACATTGCCGGTCAGCAATGAAGCCACACTTAGCGGCACCTCCTTGCCTGGTGCAGATACGGAACAGCGCACTGATACTACAAGCGACACCGAGGATATCGGCTTGCCGGAGTTGTCAGTGGCCAAATCCGCCTCGCTGTCCAGCGACGCGGACAGCTCCGGCGATATATCCCCCGGCGATGTGCTGGAGTACACGCTGGTTATTGTCAACAATGGCAGCCTGGATGCCACCGATGTTGTGCTTAGCGATGTACCAGACTCAAATACAGCACTGGTAACAAGCTCTGTCACCACCACGCAAGGGACCATCATTGATGGTAACGCCGGTGCTCCACCCGTCATCGTGGAATTGGGAAGCCTGGCAGATACCGGTGGCAGCGCCACTGTCACCTACCAGGTAACGGTCAACAACCCGCTGCCCCTGGGTGTCACGCAGTTGGTCAACCAGGGTCTGCTGACAAGCAACGAAGTACCTGATGTTTTGACGGACGATCCGCTCCCACCGGGCGCGGATGATCCGACCATCGTACCGGTTAACGTGACCCCCGAGCTGGAGGTCAGCAAGCAGGACAGCCTGTTGGATGATGCCGACGGTAACACGTTCCCTTCACCGGGAGACACGCTGCGCTACACGATCGTGATCACCAACAGTGGTAACGGTGCGACCAGTAATGTGATATTCACCGATACACCTGATGTGAACACCGCACTGGTGCCGGGTAGTGTTACCACCACCCAGGGCAGCATCACCGGTGGTAACGCCGGGACGCCACCGGTGACGGTGGATCTGGGCATTATTGCCGGCGGTGGCGCGAGTGCCACGGTGACCTTTGATGTGCTGGTGGATCTGCCACTGGCCGATGGTGTGACTGGTGTTAACAACCAGGCGCGGGTTGACAGCGAAGAGCTGCCACCGGTGTTCAGTGATGATCCGGACACCTTGCCGGAGGATGACACGACTGCCACGCCACTGCTGGCGGCGCCGGTTCTGGATGCGTCGAAGTCGGTGACGTTGCTGGTGGATGCGGACATGAACAGCCAGCCCTCACCGGGCGATACGCTGCGTTATGACGTAGCGGTGATCAACAGCGGTAACCAGGATGCATCCGGCGTGGTCTTCACGGATACACCCGATGCCAATACGATGCTGGTGGTGGGTAGTGTCACGACCACTGATGGCACGATTACCAGCGGCAATACCGGTACAGCACCGGTGACCGTGGATATTGGTATCCTGGCCGGACAGGGTGGTCAGGTTGATATCAGTTATGAAGTCATAATCAATGATCCGTTGCCGGCCGGTGTAACACAGGTCATGAACCAGGGCCGTGTCGACAGCATCGAACTGCCGTCGGAACCGACCGATGACCCGGGTACCGGGCCGGACAATGATCCGACCATTATCTCGCTGACTGCCTCGCCGATCATTGTGGCGAGTAAATCTGACAGCCTGTTTGCGGACAACGACGGTAACTCAGCGCCGTCACCGGGTGATGAACTGCTGTATACGGTCACCATTACCAACACGGGTAACCAGGAGGCCACCGGTGTGGTGTTCTCTGATATTCCTGACAGTAACACCACGCTGGTTCCCGGTAGCGTCTCGACGACCCGTGGGACCATTACCGACGGCAATGCCGGCACCCCGCCGGTGAGTGTGGATGTGGGCATGATCATGGGTGCGGGTGACAGTGTAAGCATCAGTTTCCGGGTGATTATCAATGATCCGTTGCCTGGTGGTGTGACATCGGTGTCCAACCAGGGCCTGGTCAGCACTGACCAGACACCGGTGGTGCCGACCGATGATCCCGATAGCGCTGATCCGGATGATCCGACCAATACACCGGTGACAGCGGCTCCGGAACTGTCAGCGACCAAGCAGGCGATACTGTTGCTGGATGCAGATGGTGACACGCTACCATCACCTGGAGATACGATTCGTTATACCGTGAACATCACCAATGATGGCAACGTGGCGGCGACTGATGTGATCTTTTCAGATACACCCGATGTCAATGGCAGCCTGCAGACAGGGTCGGTGACAGTGGCCCTGCTGGGTACCGTGATCAATGGCAACACTGCGGGCGATACCGACGTGGTTGTGGATATAGGCACACTGCCTGGAAATGGCGACAGCCGCACGATCACCTACGATGTTGTGATCGACAACCCGCTGGCCACGGGTGTCACGCAGTTGGTCAACCAGGGTCTGCTGACAAGCAACGAAGTACCTGATGTTTTGACGGACGATCCGCTCCCACCGGGCGCGGATGATCCGACCATCGTACCGGTTAACGTGACCCCCGAGCTGGAGGTCAGCAAGCAGGACAGCCTGTTGGATGATGCCGACGGTAACACGTTCCCTTCACCGGGAGACACGCTGCGCTACACGATCGTGATCACCAACAGTGGTAACGGTGCGACCAGTAATGTGATATTCACCGATACACCTGATGTGAACACCGCACTGGTGCCGGGTAGTGTTACCACCACCCAGGGCAGCATCACCGGTGGTAACGCCGGGACGCCACCGGTGACGGTGGATCTGGGCATTATTGCCGGCGGTGGCGCGAGTGCCACGGTGACCTTTGATGTGCTGGTGGATCTGCCACTGGCCGATGGTGTGACTGGTGTTAACAACCAGGCGCGGGTTGACAGCGAAGAGCTGCCACCGGTGTTCAGTGATGATCCGGACACCTTGCCGGAGGATGACACGACTGCCACGCCACTGCTGGCGGCGCCGGTTCTGGATGCGTCGAAGTCGGTGACGTTGCTGGTGGATGCGGACATGAACAGCCAGCCCTCACCGGGCGATACGCTGCGTTATGACGTAGCGGTGATCAACAGCGGTAACCAGGATGCATCCGGCGTGGTCTTCACGGATACACCCGATGCCAATACGATGCTGGTGGTGGGTAGTGTCACGACCACTGATGGCACGATTACCAGCGGCAATACCGGTACAGCACCGGTGACCGTGGATATTGGTATCCTGGCCGGACAGGGTGGTCAGGTTGATATCAGTTATGAAGTCATAATCAATGATCCGTTGCCGGCCGGTGTAACACAGGTCATGAACCAGGGCCGTGTCGACAGCATCGAACTGCCGTCGGAACCGACCGATGACCCGGGTACCGGGCCGGACAATGATCCGACCATTATCTCGCTGACTGCCTCGCCGATCATTGTGGCGAGTAAATCTGACAGCCTGTTTGCGGACAACGACGGTAACTCAGCGCCGTCACCGGGTGATGAACTGCTGTATACGGTCACCATTACCAACACGGGTAACCAGGAGGCCACCGGTGTGGTGTTCTCTGATATTCCTGACAGTAACACCACGCTGGTTCCCGGTAGCGTCTCGACGACCCGTGGGACCATTACCGACGGCAATGCCGGCACCCCGCCGGTGAGTGTGGATGTGGGCATGATCATGGGTGCGGGTGACAGTGTAAGCATCAGTTTCCGGGTGATTATCAATGATCCGTTGCCTGGTGGTGTGACATCGGTGTCCAACCAGGGCCTGGTCAGCACTGACCAGACACCGGTGGTGCCGACCGATGATCCCGATAGCGCTGATCCGGATGATCCGACCAATACACCGGTGACAGCGGCTCCGGAACTGTCAGCGACCAAGCAGGCGATACTGTTGCTGGATGCAGATGGTGACACGCTACCATCACCTGGAGATACGATTCGTTATACCGTGAACATCACCAATGATGGCAACGTGGCGGCGACTGATGTGATCTTTTCAGATACACCCGATGTCAATGGCAGCCTGCAGACAGGGTCGGTGACAGTGGCCCTGCTGGGTACCGTGATCAATGGCAACACTGCGGGCGATACCGACGTGGTTGTGGATATAGGCACACTGCCTGGAAATGGCGACAGCCGCACGATCACCTACGATGTTGTGATCGACAACCCGCTGGCTGCAGGCGTCACACGATTGCGAAACCAGGGTTCGGTCGGTAGCAACGAACTGCCCGACGAGCAAACTGATGACCCTGACTTACCGGGCGATAACCAGCCAACATTCGTCGATTTGACCGCGGCCCCAGTGCTCAGCGTGACCAAGAATGACACGCTGTTCATTGATGCCGATGGCAACAGCCAGCCCTCTCCGGGCGACACGTTGCTCTACAACATCGTCATTGTGAACACCGGTAACCAGGGTGCGACAGCTACCTTTGTCAACGACATACTGGATCCCAACGTTGCGCTTTCAGTGGGTAGTGTGAACACCGACAGAGGTGCTGTTTCATCGGGTAACAACCCGGGAGATGTCGGTATTGCCGTGGATGTCGGCACCATTCCAGGAGGTGGCGAATCGGCAATGATCAGTTTCCTGGTGACCATCAACAATCCGTTACCGGCCGGTGTCACAGTGGTTGCTAACCAGGCGACCGTGACCACGGATGAGTTGCCACCGATTGATTCGGATGATCCTGATACACCACCGACGGGTGACCCCACCATTACACCGGTTACAACTACACCTGCGGTGGAAGCCTTCAAGAGTGACAGTTTGCTGATTGATGCTGATGGCGATGGTCAACCCTCACCGGGGGACACCCTTCGCTATGCCATCTCGATCCAGAACACCGGCAACGTGGAGTTGACCGGTCTGTCCTTCAAGGACACGCCGGGTACAAACACGCAGCTGGTCGAAGGTTCAGTCATTACGACACTTGGCACAGTGCTTGCGGGTAACGGTTCCGGTGACACTGGTGTCAACATAGATATTGGCAACCTGGGTGGTGGTGCCAGTGTGAGCATCAGCTTTGATGTTCTTATTGATAACCCACTGCCAGCCAGCGTTTTGCAAGTTCAGAACCAGGGTGTAGTCAGTGCGGATGGTTTGCCTGAAGAGCCAACCGATGACCCGGACTCTCCCACCGAGGACGATCCGACCCCTACACCAATTAGTGCTGAGCCGATACTGGAGCTCGATAAAACAGCAACGCTTTTGCTGGATGCCGACGGCGATGGTTTGCCCTCTCCGGGAGATACAATTTCCTATGCATTGTTGGTAAGCAACATTGGTAATACTGCGGCCACAAACGTCGTGTTGACCGATACACCCGACCCCAACGGTGAGTTCCAGGCCGGTACGGTATTGACTTCCACGGGTGTCGTCACGCTCGGAAATTCCCCGGGCGATACTGCCATCGCAGTCGACATTGGCACTTTGCCCGGTGGAGGTGCGACTGCAACGGCGGGTTACCAGGTATTGGTGCCCGATCCGCTGCCGGTCGGTGTCACCGAACTGATCAACCAGGCCTACGTGGTAGCCGATGGTTTGCCATCTGAGCCCTCGAATGACACCGAAGGTACGGCTGACGATGATGAGACCATCGTACCTCTGACAGCGACACCCATACTGAACGCTTTCAAAGACGACAGTCTTGCCACAGATGCAGACGGTGATGGCCTGCCATCGCCTGGCGATACGTTGCGCTATACGGTCACCATCATCAATAGCGGCAATAGTGGTGCCTCCGGCGTGGTATTCATGGATATTCCGGATGAAAATACCCAATTGGTAGGCGGTACCGTGGTTACCTCCAGGGGAACAGTCATCATTGGAAGCCTGCCCGGCGACACGACAGTGGCTGTCGATGTGGGCATCATTCCGGGCAGTGGTGAATCTGCGACGATCACATTTGATGTCACCATCGATGCGCCGCTTCCGGCTGGTGTGACCCAGCTTGTTAACCAGGGAACGGTTGATTCCGCACAACTACCCACGATACCCACAGACGATCCCAACAGCCTGCCGCCGGATGATCCGACAATAACACCGGTCACGGCCGCGCCTGTAATTGATGCCAGCAAGGCCGTAAGCTTGCAGAACGATGCCGATGGCAATGGTGCCGTGAGTCCCGGTGATACACTTCTTTACCTGGTTGATATTCAAAACTCGGGTAACGGCGGGGCAACGCAGCTGCGCTACCTGGATCAGCCTGATGCCAATTCAACTTTGGTTGCGGGATCGGTCGCCAGCACAGCCGGTAGCATCGTAAGCGGCAATGGTGGAGGTGACACTTCCATCGAGGTGAGTATCGGCGGACTGCCAGGTGGCGACGCTATTTCGATTTCCTACCTGGTGACGGTCAATAATCCGCTACCGGCTGGTGTAACGGAGCTGGTTAACCAGGGATTGGTTGCAAGCAATGAATTGCCAACCGAGCCAACCGATGACCCGTCAACTGCGGCCGGTAATGATCCAACAGTCGTGCCATTGGTGGCCGAACCCCGACTGGTTGTTACAAAGGTTGCAATCCTGATCTTGGATGCCGATGGCGACGGTTCACCGTCTCCTGGAGATACTCTCAGCTATATCGTTAGGGTCAACAACGATGGCAATCAAGCTGCGGTTAGCAGTTTCGTTAATGATGATCTCGACACTAACCTGACCCTTGTTGTGGGTTCAGTGGCGACATCCCAGGGTGCAGTCACGCAGGGAAATACCGTCGGCGATACTGACGTTGCGGCAGATTTCGGCAATATTGAGGGTGGTGGCCAGGTAACCCTGTCCTTCGATGCGACAATTAACAATCCGCTGCCACTGGGTGTCACCGGGGTGAGTAACCAGGCAGTTGTTTTCAGCGATAACGCGCCTCCCCAACCTTCAGATGACCCTGATTCGCCGCCTGTTGACGACCCGACTATCACGCCTGTTGTTTCCGCACCTCTGGTAGAGGCGTTCAAATCGGATATTCTATTCGTTGATGCGGATGCCAATGGCGTGGCATCACCGGGCGATACCCTGATGTACGTCATCGTCGTCAGCAACCAGGGCAACGCTGCCGCCGGAATGGTTCAATTCGGAGATACACCCGACCTCAATACCACGCTTGTAAGCGGTAGTGTTGCCACGGATAGGGGGTCTGTCATTCTCGGCAATAATCCGGGTGATTCTCAGGTGAATGTTGAGCTCGGTACATTACCGGGCGCGGAAACGGCCAATATCACGTTCATGGTCACCATCAACAATCCGGTCGATGGAAATGCCACGACCGTCAGTAATCAGGGTCAGGTCAGCGGATCGAACATTCCTGATGAGCCTACCGACGATCCGGATTCACCGGCTGGTGATGACCCGACGATAACCCCGATTGACGCCGACCCCAGTCTGAGTTTGAGCAAATCCGCCGTCAACACCTTCGATGAGGACGGCAATGGCTTTGTCTCCGGTGGGGATCGAGTGGACTATCTGCTGATCCTGCGAAATACCGGAAATGGGACTGCTAACAACTTGCGTGTTACCGATACACCGGACGCCAACACGGAACTCATCAACGGTTCAGTGACGGTCAGCACCGGCACCATCACAACGGGTAACACACCCGGAGATGATTCGATCGACATTGCCATCACCTCGTTGTCCGCTGGCAGTGAGATCCGTATCGCTTACCAGGTGCGTATCAATAGTCCATTGCCCGCCAGTGTCACCGACATCACCAACCAGGCGATAGCCACCAGTGATGATACAGATCCGGTGTCTTCGGACGATCCCGCTTCACCCGGCGTTGATGATCCTACGGTTGTTCCACTGGGCGACATCGGGCAGGCTGCAATTGGGCTGGCGAAGCGATTGCTGGATGTACAGGTTGATTCAGAGCGATTCTCACCGGTGCCACTTGGCAGCGCCCTGGTGAACTTCGAGTTTCGCATTGATAATCCCGGTATGGTCGATTTGAGTGAACTTCAGGTCAGCGATGACCTGGCGTCTACATTCCCGTCACCAGCCACGTTCGAAGTTAGAAACGTGACTTCGTCGCAACTCTCCATCAATGTGAACTTCGATGGTTCGGGTGACACCAGGCTGCTTGATGGAACCGACGTATTACCGGTTGGAGAGTTCGCATTTATCCAACTGTCGGTCCTGGTGACACCACGGGATGCGCCAATGCCGTTTTACAACAGCGCAACGGCCGCGGCAATTGGCGGCTCTCGCAACGTGACCGATGTGTCCCATAACGGAACAGATTCTGACCCGGAAGGGGATGGATCGATCGACAATAGTGACCCGACTCCGGTTGAGTTCGTTCTGCGGATGCAGCCAGTTCCAACCTTGAGTACATGGGCTGTCTTATTGTTGATGGTCTCCATGATCGCAGTTGCCAGGCGTCGTATCCTGGCACTGCGGTCTCACGCGGCAAATGCAAAATATGCTTCCCGCAGTCGCAAACAGACCTCAAGTCGCCGGTAAAGACCTGAAAAATTGCCATGTAGACAGCTGAAACACCCTGACGCAATGGCACGACCCATGTCATATTTGAGTCGTTGAAATTTGCAGCCAGGCTGGTTGCACTGGTGCCTGAACCAAGAGTCAACCTGACACGGTTTCACGCAATAGTCAGCGGGCAATAGTCAGGACACCCATGTCCTGCGACCCGAAAAGTCATGGGTGTCCTCACTTTTGGGAAGGAATTCTGACAATACAGCTCAGTACTACCTATACTCCCCTGTGAGTTCGTTTCCCAAACCAAGGAACCAGCATGAAACTACTGATACGCAACCTTGCCCGCACGACGACAGAAGAAGAGCTCCGGGTATTGTTTGAAACGCATAGAACTGTCAAGTCATGCACGCTGGTGACAGACAAGACAACTGGTGGCTCGAAGGGCTTTGGGTTTGTAGAGATGTCCGGCCCGGGTTAGCCCACTCTGACCCCAAATATCCCCAAATATCCC
>Ga0316201_10001368_pt1 | contig 16268 bp, 13 predicted proteins | sample CS6wburrow_MG_FD_204516 | JGI IMG/M metagenome (GOLD analysis project Ga0316201, IMG submission 204516) | Coastal sediment microbial communities from Delaware Bay, Delaware, United States - CS-6 worm burrow | ecosystem: Environmental > Aquatic > Marine > Coastal > Sediment | place: USA... | reverse complement strand
TAACGCCCTTAATTTCGGGTCCTGGATGTTGCCGGGTTGTGTATCATCGGTAATACATTCGATGGCAGACAACTGCTGTTGAACGATTCCTTTCTCAAAATTGACCCCGGCCACCTCAGGCTCATCCAAAAAACAAAATTTTCTCTCCGACACAGAGCACTCATCGAATTGAAAGAGTGACAGTGAAAACTCAAGAAAATTTTTATAGCTCAATGAATAACGACTGGATATCCGTAAATAAACATCTTCGCCCTTAGCGTAAAACAAGCTGCCGTCAATGCTTAAAATCAAGATGTCGTGGATGTGGCACTTCGGATAATTGGTGACGCCATACTTCGAACGGTCAGTTTTAAGCCACTCGATGCCCGGTCGATTCAGGTCGATAATCGTCTCAACCTGGTTGATAAGCCCACTGTACATGACATCTTTATTTTCGATGTACATTCAGTGCTCCATTAATTCTGTATTGTCAGATTCCATCTCTGAGCTACATATTAAGAATCGTCAAACCGATCGAACCTTCCAGATGATACCTTTTCGTTGAGGGTAGTTTAGCGCTGCCTTGATTTGGTTAAATGACATACCGCAAGTCAGCGTCAGATTGCTCTTCCTGACAACGCTTACGAATACCGGTGGCCGGGAGAATAATCCGGTACTAACCATCCCAACAGGATAGGAAGCAATCCACTACCCATCAATCTCATATCCGAATTCCCTGATAAATGGTTCCAGTTTCGGTAGTAACGGGGCAAATTGTTTGTGATAGTTTTTCCACCTGCCAATTGCGCGGGTGTGGACGGGTTCGGTCACTGCGACATAGCTTGGTGTGGCAATCACACGCTCTTTGGCACCTTGATGGAACTGCAAAATGTCGGGTTCCCAGTCAAGACCCAAATAATCAATGAGTCGTTTCGCTTCGAACTCAAAATTCTGAACGGTATCCTCATATCGAACAGTGAAATGTGATAAGGAAATAATGTCGCGAAAATGCAGCCATGCGCCCATTACCTGTGTATAAAAATTCACTGCCCGGTCGAGTGCCAGGAAATGAATCATTGCAGAATTGAGTTTGAAGTCCTGCATAAAACTGCTGAGACAGCAATCTCGTGGATCTCTGAGTGCAACGATAATTTTCGCCTCCGGGAATACAAGGTTAATCAACCCGATGTTCATGATATTGAGTGGCAATTTATCAATGACCATTTTCGATCCGATTGGCGACTGTTGATCTGCCTCAACTTTTTCGCGGTAGGTTTTGCGCAGTTGCAGGATAGATTTGGCATCAAGTTGGTCCGCCATCAATCCAAGATCCGGATTTGCGCCGACAATCCGTGCCCATTCCATACGCACGTGCTCCATGTAGGGTTGTTCATCTGTTGTACATATGCCGCTGTGGGCAGCCAGGATTTGTTCGGTCATCGTGGTTCCGGAACGGGGAAACCCCACGAGAAATGCAGGAGTCCATGAATCATCCTTAAAATCCACGGGCTTCCATTTCTTGAGCCTTTCTTCCGTCAACCCTTTGATATACGCCGCAATTAAACTTGGTCTGTATCCAAGCTTGAACTTCTGGGTCTTGGGGTTGCGGGCAGCCTCTTGTCCACTTTGTGCAAATGCCTCGTATGCCTGGTCATAGTCCTTGAGTTTGTCGAGTACCCGCCCTAGTTCGCCAAATATCTGTGCTCTTAACTCAGGTTGTAAGCCGGGTGCCTGGATGGTTTCCCGCAAAATATCCCTTGCCCGTTCATAATCGCCATTCCGGGCAACCAGTTTGGCTTCCTGGTAATTGAGATATTTAGTTTGAGGACTGGCCTTTTGCGCCAGTCTATTTGCTTCAAGCGCATCATCTATCCGATGTAATTTCTCGTAACAGTTTGCGACAAACACGTAAGACCTGGCACCCTCTGGTCCCATTTTTACAGCACGCTTTGCCCATTCGAGAGATTCCTCTACTTTGCCCGCATTAAAGAGCATCACGGTAAACTCGTTAATAAAGGTCAGGTTATCAGGCTCTAGCTTTAGTGCTAGTCTGGCCACTTCCAACGCACGCTCGCTTTGTCCAAGCTCTGCCAGGCACAGCCACAGCCCGGAAACAGCGCGTACTTCATGGGGCCGGGATCGAAGAAGTTCTTCATATATCTTTTTTGCCTCCTCATACCGCCCTGAATTGCACAGGTTCATCGCTTCTGTATACATCTGCTGTGAAGATGGTGCTGGATTGGCACCTGTCTTTGCAGCGACAACAGAAGATTGTGCCAGGTTCCCACAACACTTCTTGTACTTCTTCCCGCTGCCACAAGGGCAAGGGGCATTGCGTGAAATTTGTTTTTCAGACATCATTCGATAATTCCGAAACCGCTACCAAAAATAACAACCGGTCCGGCATTGATCTCCGCAAGCTTTGCCAGGAACTGGAGAATGTCCATTGTGCTTTCCTCTCGTGATGGGTTTGATACGGTCTCCCGCTAACTATACGTATAACACGCACTACCGGTCTACTTAATCCGGAACCCCGGTGTGTGATGTAAAGTCCATGGCCCATGCCAGTTTCTCGAACGGTTACCGGTCTCACCTTCTTGCACATTTTGTGCTTAGGCATGTTAACTTTCCCGTATACAAGTTATTTTTTAAACCCTTTCTGCTGGTTCACATCTAAAAGTACATGGGAGGAATGCAAGCGGTGACATCGTGGCGGCACGACAAGACAGATTTGTCAGCTACCGAAAAACTTTGGGTTGATAAGGCCCGGGCTGGAGATCAGCTTGCATTCGAGAAGCTTTACCGCAGTCACTGCGACAGGATTTACGGGCTTTGTTGGCGTATGTGTGGTGGTGACAGGGCACTGGCGGAAGATATGGTGCAGGAGGCCTTTGTCAGGGCATGGAACAAGCTTCACCTTTTCAGAGGTGACAGCAAGTTCGGAACCTGGTTGCATCGGTTGGCTGTTAACGTTGTCTTGAGTGATCGCCGCATCCGGGTGAAGCGCCTGCAACGTGAACAGACGTTCAGTGATGACATTGAGCGTGTACAGGTTGGTGATCGCGACGTATATGCGGGTTTGAGGAAAGATCTCGAGGCCGCCATCGCCGGACTGCCCGAACGAGCGAGAACCGTGCTGGTTCTCTATGATATTGAAGGTTACCAGCACAACGAAATTGCAGAAATGACCGGAATGGCGGTCGGTTCTTCCAAGGCACAACTACACCGTGCGCGGAAGATGGTTCAGGAAATACTAAAGGACTCTGAAAGTATCTGAAGGATGTTGTGAGAGAAATGAAAGAAACAGAATTAACAAGCGCTATCGGGTCATTACCCCGCAGCATGAAGCCACAAAGGGACCTTTGGCCAGGTATCAGCGAGCGGCTCGATACGGTTGAGCGGGAGAATAATGTGCAATACAAGGCATCGTTCTGGCGTACCCCGGCGATGGCTGCAGCAGTTCTATTGGCCCTGGCCACCGGTATTTTCATCGGTCGCGGGATGGATCCGGGTTCAGCTGGTCAAATGTCAGAAACCGTGCAGGAATATGCCTTGATCGGTACCGTGAAAGCCACTGAACTGGAGTACCAGGCAGCCTTTAGTGAACTGGTGCCACTTGATTATTCCGGGTTGCGTCTCGAAGGCGAGGAACCGGATGCGCTGCGGGGAAGCTGGGAAGCTCTGTTACAGGCAGAATCCTCATTGCTGGCTGCTTTGCAGCAATACCCGTCAAATGTTTATTTAAATGGAAAATTGCTGGATTTAAGATCGCAACAATTACAGTTCGTAAAACGACTGGCATTGCTTGAACAGAATAATTGGAGAAGGACATGAACGTGGGATACCTGAAGTTAACGGCAGTTTTATTGATGCTTGCATCGGTATACGCTTTTGCCGGGCAGTCTGTGGATGAAAGTTGGGGTATTGATGCGGATGCCACGGTTTCTATCGAAAATATTGCCGGGAGTATTGAAATACAGGGTTGGGATCGGAACGAAGCCCGCCTGACCGGCGAACTTGGAAACAGTGTGGATGAGCTGGAAATCAGTGCGAGTGATTCCAGCCTGATAATCAATGTGGCCAACCGCAATGAAAGAAATGTAGATAACACCGAGCTGAAATTGATGATTCCGAAGGGTGCCAGTATTGATGCTGATGCAGTCAGTGCGGATATTGATGTTTCGGGTCTGGATAATGAAAAACTGACGGCTTCCTCGGTCAGCGGTGACGTGGACGTCAGCGCGTCAAGTCGTCGGGTTTCTATTGAATCTGTCAGTGGTGATGTTGAATTTAGCGGTAATACGGAACGTATTTCCGCCGAATCAGTATCGGGTGACATTGACTTATCCGGCATCTCCGGGGAAGTTTCAGCCACCACGGTATCCGGTGACATGGAGTTACAGGCCGGTCTGATTGACAGCGGGAAATTTGAGACAGTTTCCGGTGACATCACAGCAACCGCAGAAATTTCCGGCAATGGTAAGTTGACTGCCGAGAGTATGAGCGGTGATGTGACCATCATTTTACCGGCGTCCCAGTCCGGTGTATTCAAAGCCGAAAGCTTCAGTGGTCGGATCAGCACTGATTTCGGTTCAGTGGATCATGCGAAACACGGTCCTGGCAGTCATCTGAGGTATGTGGCCGGTAGTGGTGATGCTGAAGTTCGGGTTGAAAGTTTTAGTGGTAATATCAAGCTGAAGCATGACTAAAGATCATAGCGCAGTCAGGAGTGATAAACCCCGGTTGGAAGCCGGGGTTTTTTTTGATCGCCCCGATGAGTGTTCAACACCAGCAATCAAGCATGCTTAATGCCGCCAGTTCACGAATCGCTTTTGTAGAGAGAAGGTAGTTCTGACCAGGGTGGCATTTCCGGGATTAGTCCGGTTTAACATTTCCACAAAGTCTATTTGTTAAGATGTTCGTTAATTCGATGTAAACACCCTTCAATGGGCGGTCATAACTTGCAAAAGTTGGACAATCAGGTACTTGAATGTGTCTGGGCTGTGGCTAAAAAAAGGGTGCTTTTTGAATTAAATTAATGTAAATTTAACATCTGAGTCTATAACTTAAGCCTGAAATAGCAATCTTCCTGATAAGTTGTTGTTGTTATTGTTGTTATTTTAGGTAGTAAAAAAGCCGTCATTAGTTTTTGGGCGTAAGTTAACAAGAACCATTGACAAAAAAATTGTTAAATCTAGGAGAAATAGTAATGCAACATAAAAAGCTACTGAGTCTCGCGGTATCTTCCGCTCTAGGACTTACAGCATCGTTGATGGCCACGGGTGTTGCCGTGGCACAGGAAGATCAGGATGAGAATGCTGAAGACTTGTTAGAAGAAGTGATCGTAACCGGTTCACGTATTGCGACAGTAGACGGCTTTGGCCGCACCAGCCCGGTAACTGTAGTCGGTATGGACCAAATTGAGTCTACCGGCCTGACCCGTGTTGAAGATGTTTTGAACAGCCTTCCCCAGGTTGAAACCGCCCTGCACTCATTTGATGCCAATGGTATCTCTGGTACCGCGTCAATTGATTTGCGTGGACTGGGTTCCTTCCGGACACTGGTACTGATGAACGGTCGTCGTTTGCAGCCAGGTGGTGTTTCGGCCACATCTGTAGACGTTAACCAGATTCCTTCTGCGATGATTGATCGTGTTGAAGTACTGACCGGTGGTGCATCAGCTACTTATGGTGCTGACGCTGTGGCAGGTGTTGTCAACTTCGTCATGCGTCGTGTTACAGGTGTTGAAATCAGTGCCGGTATCAGTGGTTACCAGCATAAAAATGACAACAAGTACCTTACGGAATTGATGGATAGAAGGGATTTTGAATATCCTACAGGCAGTTCCGGTATTGATGGGCAGGCCTATAACATCGATCTCGTTATCGGTGGTGATTTTGATGATGGCAGAGGTAATGCGACCGTTTACGCGACCTGGCGTAAAAACCAGGAATTGCTGCAGTCGGAACGCGACTATTCAGCCTGTGCATTGAACGGTGCAGGTACAGCGTGCGGTGGTTCAGCCAATGCGATCGTTCCAAACTTTTTCATCGCCCCATCAGTCGATGGTGTATCTGATTACAGTGTTTCCGAATTCCTTTCACTGCAACCGGATAACTCGCTCACGCCTTACGATGGCTCTAATGTTTACAACTACGCGCCCGTCAACCATTTCATGCGCCCTGATGAGCGTTGGTCAATGGGTGCGTTTGTCGATTATGAAATCAATGAACACGCCATCGCCTATCTGGAAACAAACTTTGCAAATGACCGTACCTTTGGCCAGATCGCCGAATCAGGTACCTTCTTCGCGACTGAGTATTTCCTGCCGGCCGACAACAGCGTATTTTCACAGGGATTCGCTGACTCGCTGCAAGAGTACTGGCCGGGCGCTGAACAGTTTGGTATCTATATCGGTAAGCGTAATGTTGAAGGCGGGCCTCGTCGCCAGGACTTCGACCACAGCGGTTTCCGTATCGTAGGCGGTCTTAAAGGCGCAATTAACGACGATTGGGATTACGATATCTCTTATCTGTATGGCTCGACTTCGTCCAGCCAGTCTTACCAGAATGACATGTTGACCGCTGCAATCGGTATTGCGGTTGACGGTGACGCGTGTGCCGCCACCCCGGGTTGTATACCTTACGAGGTATTTACCTACCAGGGTGTAACAGAAGAGGCAGCTGCTGCACTTCTTGGCACAGCCATTTCAACTGGTAAAACATCCACCCGTGTTATCAATGGTTACGTAACCGGTGATACCGGCTGGAATATCGGTAATGCAGATTCCATCATGGTTGCGGCCGGTTGGGAACATCGTACGGAAGCTTATGAGCGTATTTCCGACACCACCTTCCAACAAGGTGCGTTGGCTGGTCAGGGTGGACCGACAACGGGTATTTCCGGTTCATACAATGTTTTGGAATTCTTTGGCGAAGCCAACATTCCATTGCTGACAAATGTAACGGGCGCCCAGGCACTTAACCTCGATTTGGCCTACCGCTATTCAGATTACAGCACCAGTGGCGGAACCAGCACCTACCGTGCCGGTTTTGACTGGCAGCCGATTGATATGGTGCGTGTTCGTGTTGGTTACAACCGCGCGGTTCGTGCTCCGAACGTTGCTGAACTGTTTGCGGCTCAGTCCCTCGGTCTGTGGACCGGTGCTGATCCTTGCTCCGGTGCTTCCCCAATTTATACCGAAGCACAGTGCGCCCTTACAGGTGTGACATCTGGTCAGTATGGCACCATTGTTGCAAGCCCTGCGGGTCAGTATAACGGCCTGTTTGGTGGTAACCCGCTGCTTGATCCTGAAAAAGCTGATACCTGGACCGCCGGTATAGTTATCAACCCGATGGATACCATGACGATTTCGGTCGATTACTGGAGGATCGATATTGATGACACCATCAGTAATATTGGTGCAACAACGATCATCGAGCAGTGTGGTTTATTCGGTGTGTTGTGTGACCAGATTAATCGTAATCCTTCAACCGGTGACCTCTGGAGGGGTACTTCTGGTTTTGTGGCTGATACCAACATTAACCTTGGTAGCAATAAGTGGGAAGGTATCGATTTGGCCTTTAACTGGTCAACCGATTGGGCCGCTGGTACCTGGACTACCAATATGCTTGGTACCTATGCGATGACCAAGGAAACCCAGCCATTGGCTGATCCCGACTCAGCCTATGATTGTAAGGGTCTTATCAGCGTACGCTGCTACCCGTCACCAAAATGGCGTCATACGCTTTCAGTCGACTATGACTCAAATGAGTGGTGGTCAGCGGGAGTCAGATGGCGTTATTTCGAAGGTGTTGACTATGATGGTGGAACAGACCAGATTGCCCAGGATAACATGAGCAAGTCTCAGAACTACGTTGATCTGAACGCTGTTTTCCGCTTCATGGAAAATAATGACATCGTGCTTGGTGTCAATAATGTGTTTGACAAAGAGCCACCAATGATCGGTGGCACGCTGTCTAACAATGCCAATACGATTGCAGGTTTTTACGACACATTGGGTCGTTACTTCTTCGCACAGGCAACCTTCCGTTTCTAAGTCATAAGAAACAAGCTAGAACTGAAAGCGGGCCATTGGCCCGCTTTCTTTTTGGCCCCACTTTATTTCGGCCGCACTTTCTTTCAGGTGGCAGAGAAAGTATTCTAGGTCACTTCTATAAAGGCTATTCCTCGCTTCAATGACAAAAGATTCAGATATTCGGTCACTGTTCAAACGCGCGGGAAATAACCTGTCAGCGATCGACCAAATTGCCAACCACCTGCACCAAAGCCGATTACCCCTGGAACATGCTCTTGGAGCCTATAAAGAATACCTGGCGTATAAGCCAGACTCGGCCAATGCTACGTTTAACTATGCCTACTATCTTTCCAAGGACGGTCAATTTGAGGCTGCGGTCGACAGGTATCAACGTGCGCTGAAGCTGGGTATAGATACTCCCGAAGAGGTGCATCTCAACATTGCCAACATCTGCATGGATCACCTTAAAAGTAGTGAAAAGGCAAAGACCCACCTGCAACAGGCTCTCAAGCTTAACCCCGGTTACGCCAGTGCGTATTACAACCTGGGCAATTTGTCAGAAACCGAAGGCAACAGGGATGAGGCGCACCGTTGTTTTGAGCAATGTCTGAAGTTGGACCCGGCCAATGAGTCCGCCTTGGCACGTCTGGCAGACGCTCACATTTTCGTTGATGAGGAAGACCCGTTGCTGGCCAGGCTGAGCGTGGTTGCTCAAAATAGCAAAAATTGTGACGTGCATTTCACACTCGGCCGGGCCTATGACAAGCTGGCTTTGTTCGAACGGGCATGGCAGCACTTTTCGATGGCTAATCAACTGGATAGACCAAGCTTGCCCACTTACCGGCAAGAAGTAACTGAAGCAGAGTTTCATCGCATCAGGTCGCAGTGTAGCTATCAATGGCTCTCGCGTTTTGAGGGCCTGTCCGATGAAACCGTCTTTATATGCGGAATGTTTCGGAGCGGGTCAACACTGCTGGAGCAATTTCTCGCCGCACATCCGCGTTTTGTTGCAGGTGGGGAAAGTGAATTTTTTCCGCGCCTGGTAGCGAAAGAATTTCGCAATTATCCTGAAGGCCTGGATAGTTTAACAACAGGGAAGGCCCATTCATGGAAAGCGCAACATGCCGCGCAATCAAGGAAGTTTTTTGGTGATTCAATCAGGATCACTGACAAGCGTCCCGACAATTTTTTGCACATTGGACTCATCAAGGCAGTCCTGCCATCGGCAAAATTCGTGGTAACAGAGCGCGACTGGCGCGATGTCGCTACCTCGGTCTATTCAACGCGTCTTGGACCAGGGCAAAGCTACGCTACAAGCCTAAGTGATATTCGTCACTACATTGCCCTTCAGAAGAATCTGGTTGACCACTGGCAGTCCATACTGGGTACTGACTTGATTCGTGTTCGTTACGAGGATCTGGTTACTGAACCAAGGGATACGATAACACGATTATTGGAGTGTCTCGGAGAGGACTGGGACGAGTGCTGTTTGTCTTTCAACAAGTTGAAGAACACGGTACAAACCGCCAGTGTGTGGCAGGTCAGAGAACCGCTTCACACCAATTCAATTGGCCGTTGGAAGAATTACGAACAACATTTTGAGCATGCTTTCGGTGTTGATGAAGACTCCTGAAAGCAGGTACCCGGGCCCATCAGATGTGGACCCATGGTGCTCTTAACCGTTAGTTATTATCTTTGCGTTCGGGGTCTGAATCGGGATTGGAATCTGGGTCAGAATCAACCGGTACTTCACCCAACTCTTCCATCGTTACATTCGCTTTTTCATAATTTGTAGCTTCACGTTTCAAATTGAGTTCAAGCAATATTGTCAGCAATTCCGGGTCAATACGCTGCATCGGTTTTGCTTTTGCTGCCATCGACGAAGACCCGGCACCGACGGCGGCGCCCATAACTACACCATCCACCGATGAGGTGCTTTTTACAGAATCCAGCAAAGCTGCATTGCTATCCCCAAAGGAGGCACCCAGATCACGGTAGGTACCGCCCAGGTCAGTCACTGTCCAGTCGTTGATGTCCGGCTTCAATGTTGACGCTGACTGTAGCTCTGTTCGTTCAGGCTGTTCCAGGTATGTCAAAAAGTGCTTGGATAAATCTGATTTAAAATCAGGGAAAAACACCCTGTTACGATCATATAGACTGGATACTCGGAAGACTTTTTCATCCTTACTGTAAGTGCCACGGTTGGAATTAATAAACTCGTTGGCATTGTTCTTCAAGGCACGACGCACGTCGGGACCGGTATAGGCCTTTTTGCGGATGTTCGGACCGCCGATTATCCCCTGGTAAAGACCGTAAATGATCAATGGATCATTGTCATAGTTGTTTTTCAGAATGGTGTACTGGATATCGTCCAGGCTCAACGGTATCCCTGCCACATTAAGAATTTTTTTAGACAACACTGATTTCTTACCCACCAGCAACTTTTTGAGGTTGCGTTGTGGGTACACCTTGATAATCTCATTCAGGATAGTGACGTTATACAGGTTCAACCAGTAGGCCAGTTGCTCATCGCGGGAAAAGTATTCGAGGGGTGCCTCGGTCGGTAACTGCTCGAGACTTTTCTGAATGGCTTCAAGAAATTGTTGGGCCTCTTCATTGTTACTAAATGACTCGTAATAGAAACGGTTGCCCTCATTCGCGGTTGATCTTTTGACACTGGTCTTCATCCGCGTACCCAGGGATGCCTGGCTGGGTGCAGCTTTCTCGCGGGTAGACCGGCCGACATCAACGACCACTGTTTTCAACAAATTAGTCAGATCATCATAGTTGATCGTGTACTTCGAATTATCATCAAAGCGCTGGAATGGTTCGGGTACTGGAGACCCGGCGGCATTTGCCAGTTCGAATATTGTCAAAAAACCAAAAAAAATAAGTATCACTACAAGAGTTCGCTTCATAAGGATAACTCCGTATCTTGAGATTTTATTACATCACAAAATCCATCAGGAGGATACGTTTGACGAAGTTCATGACGGTCTGAAGAAAGAAATTCAGGTTAGATGCCAATAGGCGTATGCTAGAAACCGAAAAAAATAGAAAACTTAAATCACAATCAATACATACAAAATACTGATCAAATCGTGAGTATCTGATAACCTGTGCTGACAAATATGATCTTTTTTGTGGATGAAACAAACCAGCGGACCGGCTAATACCGGGTAGTATTTTCGGGAAGAATATTAGGAATGAAAACCTTGCTACATAAAGTTATCTCAGTACCATTATTAGGCATTCTATTTTTAAGTTTGGGGACATCGCAAACATTACTGGCTGATGAGCCCATAAATATTAGTGATATCAAAGGGTGTAGGGTAATTGAGGGCGAGACTGAGCGTTTGGCGTGTTACGACACGGTTAGCGGGGGTGGTATTTTCAATGAGCAGAAACTTAAGCAGGTACGGGTAGAAGAATTCGGAAGCAGTAAAATGAAGCCGGCAGCGCAACCTCAGCCGGAGCCGCCACCTGCCGTGGCTGCGGACCCAGGGGCTACATCAACACAGAAAACTGAACCAAAGCCGGCAACCGGAAAGGCGATCTCCGCTAACAAACTCGATGTAACCATCGTGCGTAGTCAAAAAGATAGTCAGAATATTTATTATTTCCAGACATCTGATGGTCAGGTCTGGAAACAGCAAGAGGCCGATCCATGGAATATAAAACCGCCCTTCGAAGCTTTTATAAAAGCAGGTGTGCTGGGTTCTTTTTTCCTTGTGCATGAAGGTAGTGTGTCAACCCGCGTTAAACGTGTGAGGTAAGTGTGTGGCAGATGCGTCCCCGGATACGGCAAACAGGGATTCTGACGGCATCATTGTTGTTTTTATTTGTTTCCATCGCTTTTGCTGATGAGGGTGCTTTGAGTGACAACCAGCGCATTTTCAGTACACATTTGGGTTATGAGTTGCAATACAGGGTATACAGGCCTGCTGATACATCGAGCGAGGATGAATTACCAACTCTGTATGTGACTGATGGTCAAGCCTACCTGGGGCATGGCAATTTTAAAGCTGTGCTGGATACCGCGCTCAATGGCGGCGTGATTGAACCGGTAATTGTGGTGTTTTTAGATAGCCGGAACCCGGACAATCTGAAAGAAATCCGCCGCAACTCAGAGTTTATGTGTAACACAAAGTTCGCCGCGTTTTTTGCCAGTGAACTCATTCCAACAATCAGCGGACAACAGCCTGTCAGTTTAGCGCGCGAAAACCGCGTCATTCTGGGTCTATCGTTTGGTGGGTTGAACAGCGCATGTTTTGGATTGATGCTTTCACAGCTTTTTTCAGGTATTGCCATGCAATCGCCGGCGAGTGGACAGCATCTTGAAGTGGTACGTGATCTATATGAAAAAGCAGAGCCTTTGCCACTCAAAATGTTTTTAAGTGTGGGTTCGAGAAATGATAATACAGGTGCTGTAAAACGATTCAAAAAGACCCTTGAAAGCAAGGGTTATGACCTGACTTACATCAAAGTTACCGGAGAGCACAACTGGAAAAACTGGACACCGCTTTTGGATGATGTGCTTGTAACATTTTTTGCGAAAACTGACAGTCCATAAGAATAAAACACAACCGGGACCGAAGAGCCCGAAATTAATTCAAATCAGGCTTACGATAGGAATTCGGGCCGGGAGAAAAAGATGACGGAATCAAGATCTGAAACAGAAAAAGAAGCGCTGAAAGACTGGTTCAAGCCATTGCTTGATAAGGTTGTGCAGGAAATGCTTAAGCGTAATGCCGTTACTGGTACTGCGGTGGAAGCCAGTCCTGCCTGGGCGTTTCCGAATAAAATATTAATCGCCAAGGTTTGGGGAATGGGGCAAAAAACCAGGTTTATCTGGACCATTTCGGGTGAAGGTGTGATCACGGACTACATCGCAGGCAGTATGGCAGCAACACCCAAGGATGCCGCCAAGCATTTTGCATTAAAGTGGCAGATGGATGCAGACCGGCTTCTTGCAGTGGGTAAGAACAAGGGACCAACACGGGACGCTCAATTGCAAATGGGTAACTATGCCAACAAGTTGATCAAGGATGCCGAGTCCCTATATGACCTGACAAATAGAGAAGAAGTTTGGCTTTAATAGGTGACACTGAACCAATCGTTCAGCCTAACTTGTTGCTTTGAACCTGCCCAGGATATCATGGCGCGCAGACTTCAAAATTGAATCTCTGTCCAGCGAGTCCAGGATTTCGTTGATTGTTTCCCTGGGCCCGGCCGAGCCCCAGGATTTCCCCTTCGCAAACCATGATTCTGCGGCTATGCCGGTCACATAGGTTGCGTACCAGGCCAGCGTGCCCTGCGCACCTGCCGTCAACGCGGCAGACATGCCGGCGCTGACGGTTTTCATGGCGGCCGAAACCATGTTTACACCCCAGTAGGTGCCCATCAACAACAACATTTGGGCGGAGATGGTGAAAAGTAGTTTAGTGGCGTCCCGCCGTGACAGCTGGAAACCGTAAACATTACCAAGATGCACGACCATCGCCACGTCAGTACCGGCTGCGGCCAGTAAATCAGCAGCGGGAATCGGGTTCACTGCGACCACGAGACCCTTGGCGAGGCAATAATTTCTGATGATTTTATCCGCCACGGTTTTCCTGGCGGTTACAATTTTGCCTGCTATACGGGCGTCCAGCTCGCTGGTAAACAAGGCGGCATTGAGCGCCGCCAGTGTTTTTCCTTCTTTTTCAAGGATTGTCCACAAACGCGTCTTGAGATCGCTGATATCGGGAGAGCGTGGACGAGTTGTTTTTTCTTCGTTACCGTTTTCATCTATTCGGATAACCGGTTCAGGCCGCGGGTCGGCACAGGCGGTCAAAACATTGCCAGGCTCGACATATGCTTCGCAACGGTTCCTCAGGTGATCCAAAAGGGACTGGATCTCAGACCTGCTATAGCGGTCTGATTTATTCAACACCAGCAATAACGGCCGTTTACGTTCGGCCAGGCCGCGCACAGCCTTTAATTCTGTTTCTGTCAGGTCGCCTTCGCAAACCATCAAAACAATATCGGAAACCCGGGCCACAGAATTGGCCATTTCCTCCCTGGCCTCACCGTCGAGTTCATCGATACCGGGCGTATCAATCAATACAACGTGGTCAGTATTTACAGAGTCCCACTCACTGCGTTGTTGGGATCGTGTCTCGCCATGCAGTGGACTGGTTGAAAATACCTCGCGCCCAAGCAAGGCATTCAATAACGATGACTTGCCGGTTCCAACGCGACCGAATGCTGCAATGTGAATTTCACCATGCTGCAATTTCTCCGAAATGGTTTCTATCTCGGCAAATTCGCAAGACAATTCATGCCGCACCGCGGCTGGGATGTCAGTATCACCCAGCAGAGTTTGAATTTGCTGGTCAGCGTCCAGCAGGTATTGTTCAGGCCTGTTTTTCCTTGCCTTTTTCAGCCAGGGCAAGTTTTGCAAAGCGGATTGCACCTGCTTCAAGATTATCATTCAGAATTTCCTCAAAGGCTTTTGCTGCCGGATAGGGACGTAAATCACCCCGGCTTGCAAGGGTTTGTGCAGCAGCTCGTCCCAAACTTTCGAAAATCATGCCATAGGCAACGGCATGAACCAGACCGCCGGTCAAGGTGCCAATACCCGGAAACGCCTTGAGTGCATTGCCGGTTATGGCCAGTGTAATGGCTGTCATTTTTTTTACCTTTCCCCCGGCCAGACGCAGAAATGAATCTATTTCCACTTCCTTCACGGAAACATCATAGACCTTGCACAACGCCTGAACCAGGCGTGTGGCAAGCAATCCCTGGATGATAATATCGGAACCTGGCGCGACTGCGGCCAGCGCGCCAACTATGGCCCTTTTGGAATACGTCGCCACTAACTCATCGGCCTGTCGTTCGCGGTGTTTAGCACGTGCATCAACCAACTTTTCCGAGGCCAGCAGCAAGACGGCGGTATCCCGTAACTGCTCCATCAGTTGCTGATCACTATCCAGCTTGCGTTGCAGTGCGGTTCGAAGCGGCTCTATATCCTGTGGGCGATCCTTGATAACGACTTCCTCATTGCCATCGCGCAACAACTTGATGACTTCTTCACGCCCACCCGTTTGAATAAAAACGATATCTTCCCTGTCTACACCGGTTCGCTGTGAAATATTCCCGGCGATCTCACGCGCTTCGGAATTTGAAAACCGGTCCATTTTATTGAGTGCAACAAGCAATGGCTTCCGTATGGAAAGCAGGCTTTGCAGTTGTTCCATTTGGCTGCGTGTAATATCACTGTCGCAAAGAAATATGACCAGGTGAGCGCGGCGGGCTTCCTCTAAAATCTGCGGGTTGCCGTCGAGATTGAAACCCGGCAGGTCGGCAATCATGACAGCGTCACCTGAATCAGCCTGCCATCGGTAGTGACTGACATGTTGGGTGGTACCGCCCCTGGTGTCGCTTTGCAAATCGGCCTTTGGCAGTAACGCCTTGACCAGGCTGCTTTTGCCGGTGCTTATCTCGCCAAAAATGGCGATAAAGACCTCACCGCTCTGTTTTCGTCTTTGTTGTTCCTTAATTTCCTGAACTGCCGCGCTGACATCAACTCCTGTGCCTGCCGACTCCACCAGTGCTTCCTGAAAGCTGGATGGGTCAATATGCATACTTTCACCCCTGACCGGGGATTTTTTGCGTGCAGGCTTTAACCAGTGCCATGTGAGCCACAGTGTGGCACTCGAGATCAACAGCAACACCAGTGTATAAGCCACCTGTAGCCAAAGCGGGGCTTGTTGTAAGCGTTGCCACACTGACAAGGCTGTGTCGGTGGCCAGAAGCAACAGGAATAGTGTCACAACCGCCACCAGCAGTACAACGATGATCAATAGCAGTCGAACGCGCATGTGAGTCTCCCGAATCGGGTTCATTCTAAAAAGTACGAGGGTAAAGAGCCAGTGGCAAAAGTATGGAATGGTACATTCCTGACGGGTTCCCCATTGGTTGGTTTAATGCGGCCGGCCGAAGTACAATCACCGCACTTAAGGTACCAAGACCAAAATACACATGCTTGAAGCTTATAAAAAAAACAAAACGCTCAGAGATCTCGAAACGCTTCTTCCAGAAGATGCTGAGGCTGTAAAACATACCCTTAAGAGTAGTTTTAACAAAGAGTCTTCTGACAGCTTTGCCATGTTGATTCTGGCACGTTGCCACGTGCTTTGTGAAGAACCGAATGAGGCAAAACACACGCTCGCGACACTGATCTCGCGGGAGCCGGATCATGTGCCTG
>Ga0316201_10001367_pt1 | contig 16280 bp, 13 predicted proteins | sample CS6wburrow_MG_FD_204516 | JGI IMG/M metagenome (GOLD analysis project Ga0316201, IMG submission 204516) | Coastal sediment microbial communities from Delaware Bay, Delaware, United States - CS-6 worm burrow | ecosystem: Environmental > Aquatic > Marine > Coastal > Sediment | place: USA... | reverse complement strand
CGAGGCCTCGCTGGTGGCGATGGACGCGGTCTTCAAAGAGCTTGGCACAGGGCGTACCGCGACCTTGATCGGTCGCTATTTTGCGATGGATCGCGACCACCGCTGGGAACGGATCAAGCAGGCCTACGACCTGATTACCCAGGGCAGGGCGGAGCGCTGTTCCCGTTCCTCGGTAGAGGCATTGCAAGCGGCCTATGAGTGCGGCGAGAGTGACGAATTCGTTACCGCATCCTGTATTGGCGACCCGGTGAAGGTTGCCGATGGCGATGTCGTGATAAACATGAACTACCGTTCGGATCGGGCACGGCAGATTACCCGGGCATTTATTGAGCCCGATTTCGCGGGCTTCGAGCGCGAGCTTGCACCTAGACTCGGGGCCTTCGTCTCACTGACCGAGTACAGCAAGGATTTCGACATTGCAGTCGCGTATCCGCCGGAACGGCTGGAGAATACCCTCGGTGAATACCTCGCCAATCTGGGGCTGCACCAGTTGCGGATCGCCGAAACCGAGAAGTATGCCCATGTCACGTTCTTCTTCAACGGTGGCATCGAGGCCCCGTATGAGGGTGAAGAACGGATTCTGGTGCCTTCACCACAGGTCCGGACCTACGATATGCAGCCGGAGATGAGCGCCTACGAGGTGACATTCAAGCTGGTCGAGGCAATCCGCAGTGGCCGATTCGATGCCATAATCTGCAACTACGCCAACGGTGATATGGTCGGGCATACCGGCAACTATAAAGCGGCGGTCAAGTCGATCGAGGTGTTGGATGAATGCCTCGGGCGGGTAAGCGACGCGGTACTGGACGTGGGCGGCGAGATGCTGATCACGGCCGATCATGGCAATGCCGAACAGATGACCGATCCCGAATCAAAGCAGGCCCACACCGCACACACACTCAATAAGGTTCCGCTCATCTATGTCGGCGATTCGGCGTCCGGTCTGATGGAGAACGGCGCCCTGTGTGATGTTGCGCCCACGCTGCTGCAGATCATGGGGCTCAGCCAGCCGGCCGCGATGACTGGCCGCTCTCTGCTGCTCGCGGCCGATGCCGACGCGGCCTGAAGGCCGGCGCTGCAAATGCTCTCACTGATTCGGGCGGCGTTGCCACCCAGCGATCAGAATGTGCCTCAGATTGAACCTGGTGTTGTGCATGCGTCTGCTCCGCATCTCACTTATTAGCCTGTCTCTGCTGCTGCCCGGCGGGTCTGCGGCGGCACCCGATGCCGAAGATCAGCGCAGCAAGCTCGAGGCGGTGCGTTCACGCATCAGTGGTCTGCGCGCACAGATGCAGTCGACCAGCGGCGAAAAGGTTGAACTCACCAGCCTGCTGCAGGAATCTGAGCAACAGATCGGTCGCATGGCCCGCAAGCTGCGCGTATTGGATGGCCGCCTGTCACGCCAGCGCAAACGCCTGCAAGGATTGCATGACGAGCAGCTGACCCAGCGGCGGTCGCTGGAAGAGGAGCGCCAGGTACTCGCCCGGCAGGTGCGCGCCGCCTATGCGATGGGTCGCCAGGAGCGACTCAAGATCCTGCTCAATCAGCAGGACCCGGCGACAGTCAGTCGCGTCATGATCTACTACGATTATCTCAACCGGGTACGGGCGCAAAAGATGCAGGCCATCCGTCAACACATGCAGCGGCTTGCGGCCACCGAGCACGAGATTCTCGAAGAGGAGCGCAAGCTGACACAGCTGCTGGCAGAGCAGCAGGCTGAACTGGCCGCGCTGCACCTTTCGCAGGAAGACCGCCGTGAAGTCGTTGCGCGGCTCACCGAAGAGCTCAAGGACCAGGGCCGTCGGCTCGATCGTCTGCAGACCGATGAGCGTGACCTTAAGACCCTGATCAGCGGACTGGAGGAGGCCCTGGCCGATATCCCGCTCGAGGATACGCAACAGTTCAAGTTTGCCGGCTTGCGCGGCCGACTGCCCTGGCCCGCGCGTGGCCGGATCGTCCACCGGTTCGGCGCACCGAAGCTCGGAAGCCTGACTTGGGACGGTGTTATGATCTCGGCACCCGAGGGGCGTGAAGTTCGTGCAGTACATCATGGCCGGGTGGCATTCGCCGATTGGTTACGCGGTTTCGGCCTGTTGCTGATCGTTGATCATGGTGACGGCTACATGACTCTGTATGGCCACAATCAGAGCCTGTTCAAAGAAGCCGGAGACTGGGTCGACGTCAACGAACCGGTGGCCCTGGTCGGTAGTAGTGGCGGTCGCGAGCGGGCTGGTGTGTACTTCGGCATCAGGCACCAGGGGCGCGCGGTCGATCCGGCGCGCTGGTGCCGCCGTCCCACCGGCAAAAAGGTGGGTTGATACTGCCTCGCAAGAGCGGGACGGATTTTGAGGACGATATGAAGCAGAGTTTAGCCTCGGTAATGGCTGCCGGAATGATGGTCCTTGGGGGCGCTCTCGCCTACCAACAGTCTGCGCTGGCAGATCGCGCCGAGTCTGGCAGTGACCTGCCGTTGGAGGAGTTGCGCGTGTTCGCGGAGGTTTTCGGACGGATCAAAAAGGATTACGTCGAACCGGTGAACGACCGCAAGCTGCTGAACTACGCCATTGAAGGCATGTTGAGCGGCCTCGATCCACACTCGGCGTACCTCGATGAAAACGCCTACCGCGATCTGCGCGTCGGCACCAGCGGTGAGTTTGGTGGGCTCGGCATCGAGGTGGGTATGGAGAACGGCTTCGTGAAAGTCATCGCGCCGATCGACGATACCCCCGCCAAACGTGCCGGTGTGCGCTCAGGTGACCTCATCATCCGTCTCGATGACCAGCCGGTGAAGGGCATGACCCTGGATGAGGCGGTCAAGCAGATGCGTGGCAAGCCCGGCAGCAAGGTGCGTCTCACCATCGTGCGCGAAGGTGAGGACAAGCCAGTCGTGCTTACCATCGTGCGTGACGTGATCAAGAATGTCAGCGTGAAGCAGCGCATGCTCGAGCCGGGCTTCGGTTACGTTCGCGTGTCACAGTTTCAGGCGCGTACGCCGGAAGACCTGTTGACCGGCATCGGTGCACTCAAGCGTAAGGCGGGTGGTTCACTGAAGGGTCTGGTGCTCGATCTGCGTGACAACCCGGGTGGCGTATTGAATGCTGCTGTCGCCATCAGTGACGCCTTTCTTACCAGCGGCACCATCGTGTACACCGAGGGCAGAATCAGGGATTCGCAGCTGAAATTCAAAGCGGCGCCGGATGACGTCCTCGAGGGGGCGCCGATCATCGTACTGGTGAACGGGGGTTCGGCATCGGCGTCGGAAATCGTTGCCGGGGCGCTGCAGGATCACAAACGTGCGGTCATCATGGGCCAGCAGACCTTTGGCAAGGGCTCGGTGCAGACGATCGTGCCCGTAAATGAGACAACGGCAGTGAAATTGACGACGGCGCGCTATTTCACACCCAACGGCCGTTCGATCCAGGCCGAAGGCATCGTACCGGATATCAAATTGGGCAACGTCCAACTGACCAGGGGCGAGGAGTCGGCCGCCCGACTCAAGGAGGCCGACCTTGCCGGGCATCTGATCAATCCCGAGGACAATGGCGACGGAGACGGGAAAAAACCGGGCAAATCGGCGGATGACGAAGATGACACGGATTACGCACTCAGCGAGGCGCTCAATCTGCTCAAGGGCCTAGCCATTCTGCGTCCGAACAATGCCTGACAAAGATAGTCGCCAATGTCGCGCCTGATCATTTTTGTTTTCGCCCTGCTGGCAGGGCCGGCCTTCGCACAACCTGCCGTGCGCATCGCCATCATCATTGACGACCTGGGTAACAGTCTCAGGCTTGGACGTCAGGCCGTCGAGCTACCCGGTGCGCTAACCTACGCGGTATTGCCGCAGTTGCCGCACAGCCGTGAGATTGCGCTGCGCGCCCACGACCGTGGTAAAGAGGTCATGTTGCATCTGCCGATGCAGACGTCCGATGGTCATACCCTCGGCCCGGGTGGCCTGCATGCGGGGATGAGTCGAGAAGAGTTTGCGCGTGCGGTTCGTGCCAATCTGGCAGCGGTTCCCCATGTGTCCGGTGTCAACAACCATATGGGCAGCCTGTTGACCCGTCGACCTGCTGCGATGAGCTGGTTGATGCAGGATCTCAAGTGTTTCTATGATTTATATTTCGTCGATAGCCGTACCGATATGCGCACCGTGGCACGCGCTGTTGCGCATGATGCGGGGCTGGCTAATGCGCAACGTGATGTCTTCCTCGACAATGAGCAGGATGGGGACTACGTTCGCAGTCAACTGCGGCGCCTGATCGACACGGCGCGCAGTAACGGCACCGCAATCGGTATCGGTCACCCCTATCCAGAGACCCTGGCGGTGCTGGCCGAGGAATTACCTGCACTTGCCAACCAGGGTGTCCAACTCGTACCGGTCTCGCGACTGGTTGAAACCAAAAGGAACCCACGACTATGGCACGCGTCCTCGTCCCCCTTGCAAACGGTTGCGAAGAACTCGAAGCGGTAACCATCATCGACCTGCTGCGTCGCGCGGGCATCGAGGTAGTGACGGCCGGGCTCGGTGATGGCCCAGTGACGGCCAGCCGCGGTGTGGTATTGATACCCGACCGGCGTCTCGATCAGGTGCTGGATGACGACTTCGACATGGTGGTCCTGCCAGGCGGGCTGCCAGGCGCCGATCATCTAGATGCTGACCCACGAATCCACGCGCTGCTGCAGCGGATGGCGGAACAGGATCGCTACACCGCCGCCATCTGTGCAGCACCAAAAGTGCTGTTGAATGCCGGTCTGCTTGATGGCCACAAAGCAACCGCTTATCCGGGCGTCATGGATGGTCTGATGACCAGCGGATCGCAGTATCTGTCGGATGCGGTAGTCATAGACGGCAAGGTCGTGACCTCGCGCGGTCCGGGTACCGCCATGGAATTTGCCCTCACCCTTATAGATCAGCTTCTAGGTGCCGCTAAACGGAAAGAAGTCGAAGATCCACTGATTAGAGTTTAGGGATAGATCCGTATGAGACTCAGACCCGGCAAGCTGATTTTGATCCTGTTGATCCCCGCGCTGTTGTACGCCGGTCTCAAGGGGGTCCTGTACTTCAACGCCAAAAGCACCGTGGATGATTTCGTGGTCGCGGCGGCCAATCAGGCCTCGATACGTTACGCGGATATCAGCACCGATCTGCGCGGTGTGGTTACGGTCAGCGGGATCAGTGTGCAGCCGGTCGGACGCCGGGACACCCTGGGCATAGATGCGGTGCGTATCGCCAGTGATGACCCGATGTTCTTCATCCGATCGGCGCAGTGGCAGCCGGGGCAGAACGCGCCGCCACCAAGTCTGTCGTTTCATGTCAGCGGCGTGCGTCTGCCGCTATCTTCGGACATATTCAAGGATGCCGTTGCCGCTCCGGATGAAGCGGAAAACCCCTGTGCTCAGGGACTCAGTATCCAACCCGGTATGCTGAAAACGATCGGCTTCACCGAACTTGGTATGGATCTGGACGGGTATTACCGACTCAATGAAGAAGCGCGTACGCTCGAATTCGGCATGAATCTGGATCTGCATGAAATAGAATCTCTGGAGTTGTCGGCCACCATGACGGATGTCGACATCGATACCCTGGCCAGGGGTGGGGCGCCAACTGTGAATCTCGGTGGCTTCAGCGTGGCCGCGCGCGTGTCGCCCGAATTCGGCCGTCAGGCCCTCAAGGCGTGCGCCATGGGCACCGACGAGACGGTGCAGCAATGGGGTGAAATGCTCGCCGACAAGGCGTTGGCAGACTTGCAGCAGCATGGCCTGTCGCTCGGCGATGGCCTCAGCAGCGCGGTACGCAGGTTCTATCAGGATTGGGGAGAATTCAAACTCGTGGCTGAACCGGCCGAGTCGGTGGGGCTGCTCAGCCTGATGTTCCTGCCACCGCAGCAACTGGCCGATACCCTGTCACTGCAGATCAGCTTGAACCATGAACTCATCACCGATACCAGCTTCACCTGGCAGCGGGTGGATGGCCAGGGTCTGTCGGCTTTGTTGGGTGGCGACCAGCCGGCGTCTCAGACCAAGAGCAAACCGCGTCGAGCTATCGTTCGCCGTCAGTACGAGCCGGTCGCGGTGAACGATCTTGCCGGCTACGTCCATCACCGGGTGCAGATCAAACCACGTGGTCTGCCGATGCGCGAGGGCCTGTTGACAGCAATCCGCAACGGAGAGGCGGAGGTGCAGCAGACACTGCACGGTGGCAAGTTCACCGTCTATGTCCCTCTGGCCGAGGTGGAATCGGCGCGTGCGCTGATCAGTCGTGAGCTGCCCCCCCAGAGCTAGTCCGGTCGGTATCCTCGTCAGGAACCTGGGCGCCCCACTGTGGTGCGCCTGCATCGCGGTGCCCGGGCAGCGTGCCACATCATCGTGACCGGTATCGCATTTTTCTCCCCCAACCGGCCGCAATCAGCCTGTTGGGAACTATCGTCAAACTGGCACGGTCTTCGCCTGTTGGTATTTCATAATGTATCAGCCGGAGCAGTAACCCGATGTCTGATTGTCGAATCGTGTTCAATGAAGGAAGCGGACGTTACCGGATAGAGAAACGCCGCTGGTGGGGCTGGAGTTTCGTCATGAACGAGTCCGGTGAGGATTATCTGACTTTCGAACGTTGTCAGGACGCCCGCCACTTTGTGTGCGAGCGCCTGCGGCAAAATCCCTCGCACGAGCGGCGCTGGAAGGTGATCGATATCTGCGGGCAACCATCTCCTCGCTGATTCCCTTGCCTGGCACAGCACAAAACCGGTCGGACCTGTTACCTTGATGCGATGATTCCGACACGATGCGGCCATCTGCGTCGTTATCGTAGTATGAAGGCATCTTTGCAGACCTTGAGAGGACCGGACCGCCAGTGTCATTGTTCGTGCGAGCCCTTTTTTTGCTGTTGATGCTGGCGCCGGCCTGCAGTTCCGCAGAGTCGTCCGCCACGGCCGACGATCCTGTCCGCGGAAACCCCTCGTCCACCCTCACGATCGAACTGGTCAGAGGGCGTGCTGATGAGATCGCTGCTTCGACCGGGCTGGACGAAACGCTCAAGGCGACGCTCGCGGAACTGTACCGCCGCGCGACCGGTGCCCTGGAAACCTCCGGTGCCTACCGTGAAGCGGCGCAGCGACTGGAGCGCAGCATACAGAGCGCGCCGGCGGAGACCGAAAAGGTCAGGGCCGAGATCGCAAACCGACGCGCGCAGCTCAAATCCGAATCACTTGTGCTCGCACGTCTTTCTCTGGCGGAACTCGAGCAAATGCTGCTGGAAGAAACAGGCACGCGGGCGTCACTCGAGTCCGGTCTCGACCAGATCGACAATCAGGTGCTGAAAGAGCAGGACCGGCCGGTCGTCATCCGCCAGCGCCTGAACCAGGTGACCAACGAAATAAGCGAGGCCGAATCGAGCTCGACGGAGGCAGCGGCGGCCGATGAGATTCCCGAGTTGGGTCAGGCACGCCGCTGGGCGCAAGAAGCGCGAGTCAAGGAACTGCGTGCCGAGATTCATATGCTCAGCCAGGAACTGGCCAGTCACCCGATGCGGCTGGCCCTTCTGCAGGCCCGGCAGGATCTCGCCACGCTAAATCTGAACGCCGCGCGGAAGCGAGTGCAGACGGTGGAGGCCCTGGCCAACGAGGTCCGGCTGGAACAATCGGAGCGGGCCAAGATGGAATCCCTGGTCGCCGAACTGGTGGCGGCGGACAAGGCACCGCCGGTCGTGCGACTTGCCGCACGCAACACCCAGCTCAGCAAGGAATTCGAGGCACTGGCGGGTGCGATCAAGGACATCAATCGCAAGGAGCGAGAAGTCGCGGAACAGGTCAAGCGGGTCGGGGAGAGTTTCGACACAACCCGCAAGAAGATCGAGATCGCGGGGATCAGCCAGGTTCTTGGCCAGGTGCTGCAGGAGCAGCGACGTAACCTGCCGGATATGAGCAAAGCCGCCAGAATGGCGAGGGGCAGGGAAAACAAGATTGAGCAGACGGCGCTTGCGCAGATACTGCTCGAAGAAGAGCAGGAGGCGTTGCGCGATCCTGCCACCTATGTTGCGGTATTGTCATCGGCATTGCCCGAGCAGGAGCGAGACGGGGTTGCCGACGAGCTCATGCAACTGGCAAGCAATCGAACGAGGCTGGTAGAGCAGGCACTGGCGATCCACCGTGCTTATCTGCACAGCATGGGTGAGCTCGACATCGCTGAGCGCCAACTGGAGGCGGTCGTCAATCAGTTCGACGCATTTCTCGCCGAGCGCCTGCTTTGGGTGCGCAGTTCCCGGGTTGCCGGGTTTCACAGCCTGAGCCTGATCCCGGGGCAGCTCGGTGAGTTGCTGCTAGCGGACAAGTGGCGGGGCGTGCTGACTACACTGAGCAGTGACACCCTGACGGTCTGGCTTGTTGTCGCTGCCGTGGTGGCGGTCACCCTGTTGCTGCGACGTCGGGCCTTGTGGGGGGCACTCAGGGAATCCGGCGACAGCGTCGGCAATCTGCTGCGGGACCGTCTCAGGGATACCGTTCTCGGCTTCGGCATCGTCATCCTGATCGCCCTGCCGTGGCCACTGGTCGTATTCACTGCGGGCTGGGTTCTTTCCTCTTCTTTCGAGTCGACGCAGTTCGGCAAGACCGTCGGAAATACGCTGCAGCAACTGGCACCCGTGTGGTTCCAGCTTAAGGCCCTGAAGGTGTTTGTGGCGCCAGGCAGTATAGCTGCCAGCCATTTTGCCTGGCGGGATCGCGGTCTGGCACGCCTGCATCGTGACCTGGGCTGGTTTTTTCCGCAGCTGATCTTGGCCGGTGCCCTCACCATGTTGGCATTTGCAACCGCCACCCAGAATTGGGGCAGCGGTTTGGGGCGTGCCGCCTTCGTGGCATTGATGTTGTCAATGACGGTGTTTTTCTACCGGCTGTCACACCCGAATGGCGGCACGATCAGTATCTTCTTCGCCCTGAACCAGGGAAGCGCGGTCTTTCGCTTCCGGCACGCCTGGTTTCTGTTGCTGACCGGATCGCCGTTGGCCGCCATCGTGGTTGCCCTGGCCGGGTTCATGTATACCGCCGGGACCATCATGGATCACATACTCCAGACGGCATGGTTTGTGCTGTTGGTCATAGTCGTCCATCAGTTCGTGATCCGCTGGCTGGTGCTCAATCAACGCAAGATGCGCCTGCAGGCAGCCCGTGAGCGACGCCGGGCGGAACGGGATGCTCGCGGTGCCGACGACCCGCCCGAAGAAACAGAGGGTGCGTCGGCGCGAGATACGGATGAACCCGATGTGGATCTGAGCGCGCTGGATGTAGCCAGCCGCAAGCTCACCAACAATGCCATGCTGCTCTTTGGTCTGATGGGCGTCTGGCTGATCTGGGACGACATGCTGCCGGCGTTTGGTATCCTCCACGATGTTACCCTGTGGACCTACAGCAAACCGGGTGTCGAGGGCCTGGTCCCGCTCACGCTGCCTGACGTCAGCCTGGCCATTCTCATCTTCGCGATCATGATAGTCGCGGCGCGGCAGCTGCCGGCCTTTCTCGAACTCACTTTGCTCCGGCGTCTGGACCTGTCACAGGGCAGCCAGTACACGACGGTCACTTTGACGCGCTACACCGTTGTTGCCGTCGGCCTGGCCTGGATATTCGGTACCCTGGGCGGGAGCTGGTCCCAGATCCAGTGGATTTTTGCCGCACTCGGGGTGGGCATCGGTTTCGGCCTGCAGGAGATCGTCGCCAATTTTATCAGTGGCCTCATCATCCTGTTCGAACGTCCAATCCGCGTCGGTGATGTCGTGACAGTAGGCAATACCGACGGCGTGGTCACGCGCATAAGGATCCGTGCGACCACGATTCGCAACTGGGAACAGCAGGAGCTGCTGGTCCCCAACAAGAACTTCATTACCCAGGAGTTGCTGAACTGGTCGCTGACTGACCAGACTACTCGCCTGCTGATTCGGTTGGGCGTTGCCTACGGAAGCAATGTCGAACGGGCCATGCGGATCATGGAGGACGTCGCCGATCAACACCCCAGGGTCATGGACGATCCGGCGCCCTTCGTGGTGTTCGAGGAATTCGGCGACAGCACGTTGTCCCTGTCGCTGCGATGCTACATAAGCGATATCGACTACCGACTGCGCACCATCACGGATCTCAATCTGGCCATCAACCACCGCATGGCAGAGGCGGGAATCGAGATCGCGTTTCCGCAGCGGGATGTACATCTCGACACCCAGCGTCCGCTGGACATCCGAATTCACCGGGGACGGCCTCAGGGACAGGCATAGTCCGGAGGTCGGGCCCGGATCCGCCGGGAGGGCCGAGCAGGTCTGCCTATGTATAATCCGCCCTCACGATATCTCTCAACCTAAAGTGTGAATAGCCCATGAACGTTTTTGGAAAAACGCTGTTGCGCGTTGGTTTATTGGTGATTCTGGTGTGTCCGCTGGTCACCCAGGCCGATGTCCTCGAAGATGTCCTGAACCGCGGAAAACTCAAGGTGGGTGTGGCCCTGTTCACGCCTTGGGCAATGAAAGACGCATCGGGCAAGATGATCGGTTTCGAGATCGATGTGGCTAACAAGCTGGCCAAGGAAATGGGTGTTGAGCTTGAACACAAGGTGTATGGCTGGACCGACATCATTGCCGCGCTCAACAATGGCGAGATCGATGTCATCATCGCCGGAATGGGTATTACGCCGAAGCGCGCGCTACAGATGATTTTTTCCCTACCTTATGCTGAGTCCGGTGTGGCATTGGCGACCAATACCGAATTGACAGCGGGAATCAAGGATTTGAAGGAACTCAACCAGCCAAGGATCGTCGTGGCTGCAGTAGCCAAGACGCTCGGCTCCGACGTGGCAAAGCTGGTTTTCGACAATGCTGATCTGCGCATAATGGCAACCCGCGCCGAGGCAGAGAAGGCGATGCTCGATGGCAAGGCGCATGCCTATGTCGCCGGATCTTTTGAGACGACCTTTCTGTCCCTGCAGAATCCGGACAAGATCGATATGCCGTTGAGCAAACCGCTGCTGGTCTCGGTGGCCGGGATGGGCGTGAAGAAGGGCGAGCAGGAGATGCTGAATTTCCTCAATGCCTGGATAACCGCACGGGCGGCCGACACGTGGCTGTCGGCCACCCAGAAATACTGGTTCAACAGTCTCAAGTGGCGCGACCAGGTGGCGCAATGATGGTTACCGCTTGTTTTTGCCCGCCGGGTCATGCGGCCAATCGCCGCGTACTGTTGACGGCTGCGCTGCTGGCATCGGCTGCCGCGATAGCGCAGGAAAACTCGCGCCTGCATGTCCCTCCGGGTTCTGAAGAATTGTTGAGTGACGAGATCTACGAACAGGCCGGCGCCTGGCGGGAACCGTCGATTTCGGACAGTGAATGGCGTGTGCCTCCGACGCCACCGCAGCGCAGCCGGATCAACTTCGGGTATGACTCTGTACATGAGGAACTGCGGGCACGAGACGACGTCCGCTACGACAGCACAGGATTGAATCCGCGCGATACGCAGAAATCGAATACCCAGCTGCGGCTGCAGTTCTGAGTCGGATCATACCGGCTGCCCGGCAGGCATATCGACCGAATAGACACAGCCTGACTATTTTTGCCAACAGGCTTTGGCGCGGTCGGCGTTGGCGGGCAACAGTATCAGCGGGTGACTGCCCAGGTGAGCAGCAACACACCACCGCCGCTCAAACCGGCAATGAGCCACAAGGGATTGATTCCGGTTGCGGGACCCAGCAGCCCCCCCGCGAGTATTCCACCGAGTGTCAGGGTGGCACCGGCCAGACTGAACTGAGTGCGGCGGTTCCCGGCGCGGATCTCTTCGCGGATCTGTTCCAGCTGTTGGGACTTCCATTTGATCTCCAACTCGCCATCGACCGCTTTGCGCAATACCCGGTGCGCCAACAGCGGTACCTCGGGCAGGTCTTCTGAAATCTGCGGCAACGTCTCCTTTACACGACGCAGAAAGGCCTTGGGACCGACCTGTTCGGACATCCAGCGTTCCATGTATGGCTTGGCGGTGCTCCACAGATCGAGCTGTGGGTAAAGCATCCGCCCCAGGCCCTCGATATTGAGCAGGGTCTTCTGCAGCAGCACCAGCTGTGGTTGGACCTCCATGTCGAAACGCCGCGCTGTCTGAAACAGGCGCAGGAGGAAATGTCCGAACGAGATCTCGCTGATCGGTTTTTCCCATATCGGTTCAGAGACGGTCCGGATCGCGGCCTCGAAATCCTCGACCCGGGTATCGGGTGGCACCCAACCGGATTCGATGTGTAGCTCGGCCACCTTGCGATAGTCCCGGTGGAAAAAGGCGAGCAGGTTCTCTGCTAGGTAACGCTGGTCAGCGGCAGTCAGCGTGCCCATGATCCCGAAGTCGACACCGATGTAGGTGCCGTCCGGACGCACGAAGATGTTACCGGGGTGCATATCCGCGTGAAAGAAGTTGTCTCTGAAGACCTGGGTGAAGAAGATCTCCACACCTCGTTCGCCCAGTGACTTCAGATTGACACCATTTTTGATCAGCGCATCGACCTGGTCGACCGGGGTGCCATAGATGCGCTCCTGCACCATCACGTTTTCACGGGTGAGGTCCCAGAAAACCTCTGGCACGTAAAGCAGTTTGCCGTCGGCAAAGTTGCGGCGCAGCAGGGCGGCATTGGCAGCCTCGCGCAGCAGGTCGAGTTCATCGTGGATTGTCTTGTTGTATTCCTCGACCACCTCGACCGGGCGCAGCCGCCGCGCATCACTGGAATACTTGCGTGCCAGCCGTGCGATCGTAAACAGCAGGTCGATGTCGCGCTGAATGGTCTTTTCGATACGTGGGCGGACCACTTTGACGACGACTTTGCGACCGTTGTGCAGGGTGGCGGCATGAACCTGGGCGATCGATGCGGAGGCCAGCGGACTGGTGTCAAACTCGGCAAACAGTTTGCCGACCGGGTCGCCAAGTGCCTTCTCGATTATCTTGCGGGCCTGATCGCCGGGAAAAGGGGGGACCTGATCCTGCAGCTTGGCGAGTTCTATGGCGATGTCGTCTGGCAGGAGATCGCGTCGCGTGGACAGGATCTGCCCAAACTTCACATAGATCGGACCCAGGTCCTCTAGTGCCTGCCTTATGCGCACGCCACGCGGCGGTTTACTGCGCCAATAGAAGGGCGAGAGGAAACGGAAAAACCGGATCGGACGGAAAAGATGCGCAGCAAGAATGAATTCGTCCAGGCCATGGCGCATCAGCACCCAGGCGATGTGCACCACGCGCAGGCTTTCGCGCACCGGGATCACGAGGCATCTCCACGCAACCGCCGTTCGAGCAAGGAAATACGCGCTGCGAGCCGCTCACTGTCGTCACGCAGGCCGTCGACGTCGCTCAGAAAGTCCTCGATCTCAAACCGGTGCGGCAGCAGGCGCGCTTCTTCGGTCAGGTACTCGGACAGGTTGTCGCGCATACTTCGGCCAATCCGTGTGCCTTCATGCAGCACGGCGCGGGCGCCCCGTCCGATCTCGTGAGCGGCGATATCACCGGTTAGCCGCGAAAGCTGTTCTTCCCAGTCGATGTCCAGACCGGCGAGGGTCTCGCTGAAGCTTTGTGCAATCCGGGTATCGCCGTCTATGCGAACGTTGCCCGCAAACAGTTGTGCGGCACCCTTGGATTTGTCGCTGGCACGCATCAGGTCCATCGGACTACCGGCAAGCGTGCAATCGGGTTCACCCTCGATGCCGCCGAGAATCTGCAAGCGGCCATCGTGGCCGGGAACGAAGTTCAGCTGAACGGCACCGCCGCCAAGCTCGATCCGGACAACACGCCCGTGCAGCCTGGCCAATCGCCCGCCAGCCAGCGGGTCGAGTCCGATCACCCGATTGAGGCTCTGCTCCAGTCCCTCAAGGGCGAGATCGCGCACGCTCATGCTGGACGCCCCGGCTCAGAGCTTGAAGCCACGGTGAACGGCGACGATACCCCCGGTGAGGTTGTGTACGTCACAGCGTTCGAAGCCTGCGTCCTCCATCATGCCCTTGAGCGTCGACTGGTTCGGATGCATGCGGATTGACTCGGCGAGATAGCGATAGCTGTCGGCGTCTTTGGCGACGATTTGGCCGATCTTGGGTAGCAGTTTGAATGAATACAGGTCATACAGCTTTTCCAGTGGCTTGTTCAGCGGTTTGGAAAACTCAAGTATCAGGGCGCGCCCGCCGGGCTTGAGTGCCTGGTACATGCCGCTTAGCGCCTCCGCCTTGTCGGTGACATTGCGCAGACCAAAGGCAATGGTGATCAGATCGAAGCTGTCATCGGGGACCGGCAGCGTCTCGGCGTTGACCTGTGCATAGACCAAATTGCCCGCATGTCCGCGGTTGAGCATCCGGTCGCGGCCGACACCCAGCATGGCGGCGTTGATGTCGGTCATCAATACCAGCCCTTCCGGGCCGACCAGATCGGCAAAACGGTCCGCCAGGTCACCGGTGCCGGAGGCCAGGTCGAGCACCCGCTGGCCACGCCGTACGCCGGCAAGTTCGATTGCAAAGCGCTTCCACAAACGATGGATGCCAAGCGACATCAGGTCGTTCATGACGTCGTACTTGGATGCTACCGAGTCAAAAACACCACGTACCAGGCCGTCCTTTTCAGCCGCGTCCACGGTGCGGTATCCGAAATGCGTGCTGTGTTCTTTTTCTGCCATCGGGCGGGTCCTGCGTCAGCGGCGTGAACACAGGCCGGGGGCACGTCAGGCGGCAGGCTCCTTGCGGGTGTAGCCCTTCTCCTTCAGTTCCTCCAGGTACTGTGCCCAAAGGTCGTCGTAGTGTTTGCCGAGATTGTACAGGGTTTCCCAGGAGTAAATGCCCGTGTTGTGCTCGTCGTCGAACTGCAGCACCACCGCGTAATTGCCGACCGGCTCAATGCGGTCGATATTTACGCTTTCCTTACCCAGCGGCACCTTGCGCTGGCCGGGTCCATGACCGGCAACTTCGGCGGAGGGGGAAAATACTCGCAGATACTCCGCCGGCAGTTTGAAATTGGCACCGTCCTCGAAGCTGATCTCGAGTACACGAGACATGCGATGGAGGTTCAGTTCGGTTGGGGCGGGGGTGTTCATACGGCAATCCTCGACAGACGGGTTTCTGGGCGCAAGCAGTCTGCGCTCCGGTGAAAAGCGATATTTTCCAGATTCTACCGGGCTTTCCGGTCCCTGTTAGCCCAAAAATTGTCGGCGATTAAGCAGCCCCGCCCATCTGCCCCGACAATCTGCATCGCTCCGGCGATATGCTGTCTACGATGAACCGTGCGACCAAGCTGTCACCACAACTGCAGACCCGGGCGTCCGGCTGGCTGATCCTGGCGGCTATCCTCTTGTCGGTGGGGCACGGTCTGCGCCTCGGCCTGTCTGCTGCATTCGCTGGCACGGCCTTCTGGTTGGCCGGCATGTTGCTGGCACGGCGTGTTTCCGGCCTGCAGCGCACCCAGACCCTGATCATGTTGCTGGTCGGCGTGGCCGGCCTGACGTACGCGGGGCTTGGCGGCGGGGCGATGCAACTGGAGAAGGCCCTGGTAACCAATCAGGCCCTGCTGGCGATGCTGGCCGGGGTCAGTTTCCTTCGCCTGATCAGCCTGCCGGCCGCGGAATCGGGTGAGCGTGATCCACGCGGGCCGGCTGCACTGCGGCGGACCCTGCTCGGCGTTCACCTTTTCGGCTCGGTGATCAACCTGTCGGCGGTGATGATCCTCGGCGACCGACAGTCACGCAACCAGGCGATGACGCCACTGCAGGCCACCGTTCTGTCGCGTGGTTTCGCACTCGCGGCCCACTGGTCGCCGTTCTTTGCCGCTATGGGTGTTGCGCTGAGCAACGCACCCGGCGCCGAACTTCTCGTGCTGTCGTCCGCCGGTCTGCCGCTCGCCGCGCTCGGGCTGCTGCTCAGCGCCTGGCAGTTGTCGGGCAGGCAGGGCGTTTCGGCCTATATAGGCTATCCGATGCACTTTGGTGCACTTTGGATTCCCGCTCTTTTGGCTTCTTTGGTGATGCTGGCGCACGAATTGATACCGGCTACCGCGGTGCTAACGCTGATCAGTGCGCTGGCACTGCTGCTGACCCTGGCCGTACTGACCGTACGGGAGTCGGTCAGCGTGCTGCCCAGATTCGTGAATCATGTGCAGGACGGGTTGCCGCGAATGTCCGGCGAACTGCTGCTGTTTCTGGCGGCAGGCGTGTTGGCGGCCGGGATCGCCAGTGCCGTGCAGAGTACCGGCTGGACTCTGGATCTTGTGGATTTCGGTGCAACCCAGGCCAGTCTGTTGCTGCTGCTGATGGTGGGG
>Ga0316201_10001366_pt1 | contig 16285 bp, 18 predicted proteins | sample CS6wburrow_MG_FD_204516 | JGI IMG/M metagenome (GOLD analysis project Ga0316201, IMG submission 204516) | Coastal sediment microbial communities from Delaware Bay, Delaware, United States - CS-6 worm burrow | ecosystem: Environmental > Aquatic > Marine > Coastal > Sediment | place: USA... | reverse complement strand
CCAATGAGTACCTGCTGGAACCGCTGGGGCTGGAATACCTGCGCACCGTGACCTTCATCCTGGTGATCGCCGCCGTGGTGCAGTTCACCGAGATGGTGGTGCACAAGACCAGCCCGCTACTCTACAAGGTGCTGGGCATCTTCCTGCCGCTGATCACCACCAACTGTGCCGTGCTCGGTGTGGCCCTGCTGAACGTGCAGCAGCATTTCAACTTCATCGAATCCGCCGTGTACGGCTTTGGTGCCGCCATCGGCTTTTCCATGGTGCTGATCCTGTTCTCCGCCATCCGTGAACGGATTGCCGCGGCCGATGTGCCGCAACCGTTTCGCGGTTCCGCGATTGCGCTGGTCACGGCCGGCCTGATGTCACTCGCCTTCATGGGCTTTTCCGGGCTCATCAAGGGCTAGCGCCGCATCTGATTCGTCATGCTGACCGCGTTACTTGCACTCGGGGTACTTGCCGCACTGATCGGACTGCTACTGGGCTATGCCGCGATCCGCTTTCACGTTGACAGCGACCCGGTGGTTGAGCAGATCGACAAGCTGTTGCCGCAGACACAGTGCGGCCAGTGCACCTATGCCGGTTGCCGACCCTATGCCGAGGCCATCGCGGCCGGCGAGGCCGACATCAACCAGTGCCCGCCGGGTGGCGAGGCGACCATCAATGCCCTCGCCGACCTGCTGGGCAGGGACCCCAAGCCACTGAACCCCGAGCACGGCGAACATTCCGAGAAAACAGTCGTGGTGATCGACGAACAGGTGTGCATTGGTTGCACCCTGTGCATTCAGGCCTGCCCCGTGGATGCCATCGTGGGTGCGGCAAAACAGATGCATACCGTGATTCGTGACGAATGTACCGGCTGCGACCTGTGCATCCCGCCCTGCCCGGTGGAATGTATTCATATCGTGCCGCTGCAACCCCGCATCGGTAACTGGGTGTGGCCGCAACCGGGCGAACAGGACGACAGGCAGGTGGCACATGGCTGAGTCTGCCCGCAGTTTCACCCGGCCCGCGGCACGGCCCTTTCGGCAACTGCACCGCTTTCATGGTGGCATAAAATTACCGGGACACCGCGAGATCACGGCGTCCACCCCGATCAGGCAGGCGCCCATGCCGCCGCTGCTGGTGCTGCCCCTGCAGCAGCACATCGGTGAACCGGCGGAATGCCTGGTACAGCCGGGCGATCAGGTTTACAGGGGCCAGCCCATCGCCCGCCAGGTGGGCGACATCAGCGCCGGGCTGCACGCACCCACCTCCGGGACCGTGCTCGCCATCGAGGACCGGCCGGTAGCCCACCCGTCCGGCCTGCAGGCACCCTGCATCGTCATCGAGACCGACGGCGAGGACCGCGGCGGTAAAACAGCAACACGCGTCGACTATCACGACCTGCCTCTCGATGAGCTGTGCGATCGCATCCGCGCGGCCGGTATCGTCGGCCTCGGTGGCGCCGGCTTTCCCACACAGGTCAAACTCGGTTGCAACGCACGCCCGATAAAACTGCTGATCATCAATGCCGTTGAATGCGAACCCTACATTGCCTGCGACAACCGGCTGGTGCAGGAACGCGCCGCCGAGGTCATCGAGGGGGTGCGCATCCTGCAGTACATTGTGCAACCGACCGAGTGCATCATTGCCATCGAGGATGGCATGTCCGCGGCAGAGTCCGCGCTGCAGGCCGAACTTGCCAGCGGTAACGACACCGGCATCAGCCTCACGCGTGTTCCGGAGATCTACCCCAGCGGCGGTGAACGCCAGCTGATCAAGGTGCTGACCGGCGAGGAAGTACCCAGCCAGGGCTTTCCCGCCGACATCGGCATGATCTGCCAGAATGTCGGGACTACCGCGGCCGTGTACAACGCCGTCATCAAACAACAGCCGCTGGTATCGCGTATCGTCACCGTCACCGGTGAAGGTGTGGCACAGCCGCAAAACTTCGAGGCATTGATCGGCACCCCGGTCAGCCAGCTGATCGCCGCGGCCGGTGGCTACAACGCGCACGTAGACAGGCTGCTGATTGGCGGGCCGATGATGGGGTATGCCGTTGCGAATGACGACATACCTGTTACCAAGACCATGAACTGCATCCTCGCCGTGACACGCGACGAGATGCCGGCACCGCCCCCGGCAGAGCCGTGCATTCGTTGCAGCAAGTGTACCGATGCCTGCCCCGCCGACCTGCTGCCGCAACAGTTGTACTGGTATGCACGCAGCAACAACCTCGACGCCGCGCAGGACTACAACCTGTTTGACTGCATCGAGTGTGGCTGCTGCGCCTATGTCTGCCCCAGCCACATTCCGCTGGTACAGTACTACCGCCATGCCAAGGCCGAGATCTGGTCACGTGAACAACAGACCCGCGCTTCCGACTTCGCACGACAGCGCCACGAGGCACGGCTGGAACGTCTCGAACGCATCAAGCAGGAACGCGCCGCGCGCATGGCAAAGAAGAAACAGGCGCTTGCCGGCGAGGATGATAGCGGTGCCAGCAAGAAGGCCGCCATTCAGGCCGCGCTGGATCGGGTGAAGCGCAAGAAGGAGCAAAGCCACGTGACCGCGAAGAACACCGAGAACCTGACCGCCGAACAACAGCAGCTGATCGATGCTGCCGACAAGCGGCGTCGCGAGAGCAGCACACAGTCAGCGGACGATTGATGGAATTCAGGACCTACAGCTCACCGCACCTGCCCGTCTCCGACAGCGTACCGGTGATGATGCAGCGCGTGCTGCTGGCACTGTTGCCCGGCACCATCTGCTTCACCTGGCTGTTCGGTGCCGGTGTGATCATCAACCTGTTACTGGCAAGCATCACGGCACTCGTGGCAGAAGCCGCCGTGTTGAAACTGCGCAAGCGTCCGGTCACGACCCTGCTGGATGGCAGCGCCCTGCTGACCGGGGTGTTACTGGCGCTTGCACTGCCACCGCTGACCCCATGGTGGATCCCGGTTGTCGGCAGCCTGTTTGCCATCGTCATTGCCAAGCAGCTCTACGGCGGGCTCGGCTACAACCCGTTCAACCCGGCGATGGCCGGCTACGTGGTGTTGCTGATCTCGTTTCCACTGGAACTGACCCTGTGGTCGGCACCCGGCATGCACATGGGCCTGGTCGACAGCGTCATCTACGCGTTCACGGGCAGTCTGCCGGAGCAGCAGACACTCGATGCGCTGACCTCGGCAACCCCCATGGACAGCATCAAGACACGACTGGGGCTCAGCGAGACCCTCAGCGAGATACAGGGCAGCCCCCTGTTCGGCAGTTTTGCCGGTGCCGGCTGGGAATGGATCAACCTGTGGTTTCTTGTCGGCGGCCTGTGGCTCATAAAAATGCGCGTCATCCAGTGGCAGATACCTGTGGGCATGCTGCTGGGACTCGCCGGCATCGCCTTCGTGTTCCATGCCTTCGATCCCGACACTTACAGTTCACCGCTGTTCCAGGTATTCAGCGGCGCCGCCATGCTCGGCGCCTTTTTCATCGCCACCGACCCGGTGTCTGCCTGCACCACACCGCGCGGGCGAATTTACTTCGGGCTCGGCATCGGTGTGCTGGTCTACATCATTCGTACCTGGGGCGGCTATCCCGACGGGGTTGCCTTCGCGGTTCTGCTGATGAACATGGCGGCACCGACCATTGACCACTACACGCGACCGCGCGTGTTCGGTGAAAAGGGCTAGGACATCGACGTGCCGTATCGCCAGATCATCATCACGACCATTATCCTGCTGATGTTTGCCGTAATCGGTACCACACTGGTGGCCGTTACCTATGAAAGGACGCGTGACCAGATTGCCGCCAACGAACGCGCCACCCTGCTGCGCAAGTTGCATCGCCTGATTGCCCCGGAGCAACACGACAACGTGTTGCTGGAAGACACCCTGGCGGTTCGCGATGCCACCCTGCTGGGAACGGACGAACCGGTCACGGTGTATCGCGCCCGCAGGGACGGCAAACCCGTGTCACTGGTCATCGAAACCATTGCACCCGATGGCTATAGCGGGAGCATCCGCCTGCTGGTCGGCATCAACATCGACGGATCACTGAGCGGTGTGCGTGTCGTCGGTCATCGCGAGACACCCGGGCTGGGTGATGCCATCGACGAGACGCGCTCCGACTGGATACATGTGTTTGACGGCAAGTCCCTGCACAATCCCGAAGCGGCCGGCTGGGCCGTCAGAAAGGACGGCGGGAGCTTTGACCAGCTGACCGGCGCCACCATTACCCCGCGTGCCGTGGTGAAAGCGGTACGCAATGCACTGCTATACTATCGCCAGCATCAGGAGACGTTGTTCGAGCCGACGGGTGACGCTGACGCGACAGGCGATTCGCCGCTATGATGAACCAGGCCAGCGCTTCTCCTGTCGTCGCTGCTGCACGGGCAGCAACAAGGTTCGAATATATTGAAAAATTTCCCGTCATTCCCGCGCAGGCGGGAACAGAGGTCAAACTGATCAAGGACATGCCTATCATTGCGGCGCAGGCGGCTACAGAGGTCAGACTGATTGAGCGCTTACTCGACATTCAAGCGCAGGCTGTAACAGTGGTCGGACTGATTGAAAACTCACCGGTCATTCCCGCGCAGGCGGTAATCCAGAAACCGGGAGCGCCGCTGATTAAACCGCTGCATTCCCGCCTGCGCGGGGATGACAGGGTACTATGAATGAAAGAGTGCTATGAATGACCCAGTACTATAAATGACAGAGTGCTATGGGAGTGACACAGGGTCAGCTGGTTTTGCGGAGAATAACCTGAAACACACAGGACTGAATGCCATACACGGAACCGATTCATGAGTGACACCACCAACACACAAATCCTCAGGGACGGTCTGTGGACCAACAACCCGGGACTGGTGCAATTGCTTGGCCTGTGCCCGTTGCTGGCCGTGACCACCAATGCCATCAATGGCCTCGGCCTGGGGATGGCCACGCTGCTGACGCTGGTTGCCTCCAATGTGACCGTGTCACTGATCCGCAACCTGGTGCGTCCGGAAGTACGCATCCCGGTGTTCGTACTGGTGATCGCCTCCATCGTCACCGTCATCGAACTGGCCATGAACGCCTGGCTGCATGACCTGTATCTCATCCTCGGCATCTTCATCCCGCTGATCGTCACCAACTGCGCCATCATCGGCCGCGCGGAATCGTTTGCCTCGAGGAACACGGTGGGACGCGCCCTGCTGGATGGCCTGGCGATGGGCATCGGTTTCATCCTGGTACTGGTCACGCTCGGCGGACTGCGTGAACTCATCGGCCAGGGCACCCTGCTGTCACAGGCACACCTGATGTTTGGTGAAGCCGGACGCCAACTGACGCTGATCGTCATCGAGGACTACCGCGGCTTCCTGCTGGCCATCCTGCCACCGGGCGCGTTTCTCGGTCTCGGCTTCCTGATTGCCGGCATGAATGTCATCAACGCCCGCCGCGAGCAGCGCGCCGCGATCAAGACACTGCCGGTCGGTCAACCGTCTGAAGCCTGATACGCAGTGAACCGCGACAAGCGCACGGAAATATTCACGCGCCTGCGTGAAGCCAATCCCGAACCCAGAACAGAACTGCACTACGGCAACCCCTTCCAGCTGCTGATTGCCGTTATCCTCTCGGCACAATCCACCGATGTCGGCGTCAACAAGGCCACCCGGGCACTGTTCAGGAAGGTAAAGACACCGGGCGCCATGCTCAAACTCGGCGAGGATGGTCTGAAGGAACACATCAAGACGATCGGCCTGTTCAACACCAAGGCAAAGAACATCATGAAGACCTGCGCCATCCTGCAGGAACAGCACGCCGGCAAGGTGCCGGAAGACCGCGCAGCCCTCGAGGCCCTGCCCGGGGTGGGCCGCAAGACGGCCAACGTGGTGCTGAATACCGCGTTCGGCCAACCGACCATCGCCGTGGACACCCATATATTCAGGGTCTCGAACCGCACCGGTATCGCACCGGGCAAGAACGTCAACGAGGTCGAGCGGCGCTTGCTGCGACTGGTGCCGGATGAATTCAAGCAGGACGCGCACCACTGGCTGATCCTGCACGGGCGATACACCTGCATCGCGCGCAAGCCACGCTGCCAGTCCTGCTGCATATCGGATTTATGCGAATACCGCGCAAAGCTGCTGGACTAATCCGGCAACCGCTGAATCTCATTGTAACTCGCTGATAATTTGTTATATTTACCGGGTAAATAACAAACCCGGTCAACCGGGCAGCACGCAGCCATCAACAGATCATCCAGAAACTTTTTGTTTCTATCAAACTTTTCGAATGAGTCAATGTCGTAACGGTTGACAAACAACAGGTCGTGGCAAACGACCGTAACACCCCGGGGCACCCGCCCCTTTTTTAAACTCACATGGAGGCATTTTCAATGTCACAAGAATCTACCAAGAAACCATTGGCTATCGCACTGGGCGCCGCATTCGTAACCACCCTGGCGGCGACACCGGTTGCCAACGCAGCGGACAACCCGTTTGCCATGTCCGAGCTGTCCAGCGGCTACATGGTCGCCGAGATGGCTGAAGGCAAGTGCGGCGGCGACAAGGCCAAGTCCGAAGCCGAGGGTAAATGCGGCGAAGGCAAGTGTGGCGGCGCCAAGACCGAAGCCGAGGCCAAGTCTACAGCCGAGGGCAAGTGCGGCGAAGGCAAGTGCGGCGGCGAAAAGAAGGCAACTGAAGGCAAGTGTGGCGAAGGCAAGTGCGGCGGCGACAAGCAGTAATCACCGCCCGAACCTGCTGTGAGTACTAAAACCTATCCTGTTACAGGAACGGGTCTTGGCCTGCGGCGGTCCCTGATGGGGCCGCTGCGGGACGATCCACCTGCAGCGGTCGACTTCTTTGAAGTCGCACCGGAGAACTGGATTGGCGTTGGTGGACGCATGGGCAAGGACTTTCGCTGGTTTACCGAGCGCTACCCGTTTGTCGCCCACGGACTGTCACTCTCCATCGGCAGCCCTGCCCCTCTCGACGAAACCTTTATCCAGCGAGTGAAGCGCCTGCTCGACGAGCACAACATCCGCTTCTACACTGAACACCTCAGCTATTGCAGCGATGACGGTCACCTGTATGACCTGATGCCGATCCCGTTCACCGAGGAGGCCGTGCACCATGTTGCAGGGCGCATTCGGCGGGTACAGGACATCCTCGAACGTCGCATCGCCATGGAAAACGTCTCCTACTACGCCGCCCCGGGCAAGCAGATGGACGAGATCGACTTTATCAACGCGGTCCTGCAAGAGGCAGACTGCGACCTGCTGCTCGACGTCAACAATATCTACGTCAACAGCATCAATCACCGTTACGACGCGGAATCTTTTTTAACCGCCTTGCCGGCAGAGCGTGTTGTCTATTTTCATATCGCCGGCCACTACGACGAGGCCGATGACCTCAAGGTCGACACCCACGGGGCGCCGATCATCGATCCCGTGTGGTCACTGCTGGAAACCGCCTACCGGCATTTCGGTGTGGTACCGACCCTGCTGGAACGCGACTTCAATATTCCACCGTTGCCTGAACTGCTGGGCGAGGTCAGTCACATCAAGGGCCTGCAGGAAAAGTGGGGCGACGCTCATGACAGGGACCTCAGTCATGGCATCCACGCCTGAATTCATACAGCGGCAGTACGACTTCGCCGCACATATTCGCGATCCCGAACATGCACCCGCGCCGCCTGATGTCGAGGACCGGCGCATGGCCATCTACCGCGAGCTGTTCTACAACAATGTAGAGGGCTTTCTCAGCAACACCTTCCCGGTATTGCGCGCGATTTACAATGACAGCAACTGGCATGCCATGGTGCGTGACTATTTCAGCCACCACCAGTCACAGACGCCGCTGTTCCTGGAAATACCGCGTGAGTTTCTCGCCTGGCTGGAAGGCTCGCGCAGCAAACAGGCAGGCGACCCGCCGTTTCTCTACGAGCTGGCCCACTATGAATGGGTCGAGCTGGCGCTGTCGGTATCGGAGGAATCCTGCGAGCGTGACGACGTCGACCCGCAGGGTGACCTGCTGGCCGGTATCCCGGTGATGTCTCCGCTTGCCTGGCACCTGAGTTACCACTTCCCGGTGCACGAGATCAGCCCGGACAACCAGCCGACTCTACCTGATGACAGCGACACGCACCTGGTCGTCTACCGTGATCGCAATGACGACATGGGCTTCATGCTGATCAACCCGGTCAGCAAGCGCCTGCTGGAACTGGTCGATGCGGATAATAACGAAAGCGGCGAGCAGTTACTGAACCGCATTGCGCAGGAAATGTCACACCCGCAACCCGAGGTGGTCGTTAACGCTGGCATGGATATCCTCAAGGAACTCGCTGAAAAAGACATCATCCTCGGAACAAAATAACAGCAAGGCTGATAACTGCTCCGGCACAATAATCAACACGCAGGGGGAGACTCGCATGATCAGACTACTGAATTTTTTCCAGGACCTGCTCGACAGGTTACGCGCCCTGGACTTCCTGGCTCCGCTCGCCATCAGGCTCTACTTGGTGCCGATATTCTGGATGGCCGGCACCATGAAGCTCAACAATGTCGGGCTGGACTGTCTCGCTGCCGGCAGCGGCCCGTGCGACTTCACACCCAGGCAGGACATCATCGACTGGTTCGGCAACGCGGAATGGGGCCTCGGACTGCCGTTCCCCGAGGTCATGGCCTACCTGGCCTCCTATACCGAGTATTTTGGTGCCATCCTGTTGCTGATCGGCCTGGCGGTACGCTGGATCACCATACCGCTGCTGGTCACCATGGTGGTCGCGGTCGTCTCGGTGCACTGGCAAAACGGCTGGCTGGCCATCGCCTCGGGCACGGGGGTGTTTGCGACCGAGCGCACCGAGGGTGCCATTGAACGACTCGACGTCGCCAAGGGCATCCTCAAGGAGCACGGTAACTACGACTGGCTCACCGAGAATGGCAGTCTTGTCGTGCTGAATAACGGCATCGAGTTTGCCGCAACCTATTTCATCATGCTGCTGGCGCTGTTCTTCATGGGTGCAGGCAGGTACTTCAGCATGGACTACTGGATTGCACGCAGATGGCGGCGCTGATTTACGTGGAGACATAGCGACCGACTGATAACAGCCACTGGGTCATCCCGCCGGCTGAACACGACTCAATACGGGGGTCATTGAGATGATGTCGAGTGAGTCTTTCCCGGTCATTGCGACCGTCATGCAGGTCATGGCCGCCCTGTTCGTCATTCTGATCGGCTGTGCGGTACTGGCAGTCATCGTGCTGTTCATCATCGATGTCACCCAGACCAAGAGCGCCATTCGGCGCAACTACCCCGTGGTTGGCCGGTTTCGCTACTTCTTCGAACACATCGGCGAGTTCTTTCGCCAGTATTTCTTTGCCATGGACCGCGAGGAACTGCCGTTCAACCGTGCGCAGCGCTCCTGGGCCTACCGCGCCGCGAAGGATATCGACAACACCGTCGGCTTCGGTTCCACGCGTGACCTGCGTCCCGCGGGCACCGTGCTGTTTGTGAACTGTCCGTTCCCGACGCTGGGTATCGATGCCGCGCCGGTCGGCCATGTCACGGTAGGCCCCTACTGCGGCAAACCGTACACCAGAAATTCACTGTTCAACATTTCCGGCATGAGCTACGGGGCAATCTCGAAGCCGGCGGTACTGGCACTGTCCAGCGGCGCAAAACAGGCCGGCTGCTGGATGAATACCGGCGAAGGCGGCCTGTCAGCCTATCACCTCGAGGGTGGCGCAGACATCGTCTTCCAGATCGGCACGGCCAAGAACGGCGTGCGTGACCTGCAGGGCAACCTCAACGACGACAAAATCCGCGAGGTCGCTGCACACGATGCCGTGCGCATGTTCGAGATCAAGATGAGCCAGGGGGCCAAGCCCGGCAAGGGCGGCATCCTGCCCGGCGGCAAGGTCACCGAGGAAATCGCCGGCATCCGCGGCATCGAGGTCGGTAGTGACGCCATCAGCCCGAACCGTCACACGGATATCAATTCAAACAGCGAACTGCTCGACGTGATCAACCGCGTCCGCGACGTGTCATGCAAGCCGGTGGGGTTCAAGGCCGTGATGGGTGCCTATGGCTGGCTCGACAAGCTGTGCAGGGAAATCCTCGAACGCGGCGTCGAGAGCGCCCCCGACTTCATCACGGTCGACAGTGCCGATGGCGGCACCGGTGCTGCCCCCATGCCGCTGATCGATGACGTCGGCCTGCCGCTGCGCGAGAGCCTGCCACTGCTGATCGACAAGCTCAATGAATACGGCCTGCGCGATCGCATCAAGGTGATTGCCTCCGGCAAGCTGATCACGCCGGCCGATGTTGCCTGGGCGCTGTGCATGGGTGCCGACTTCATCGTGTCGGCGCGCGGCTTCATGTTCGCCCTCGGTTGCATACAGGCGCTGCAGTGCAACAAGAACACCTGCCCGACGGGAATCACCACCCACAACAAGCGCCTGCAGAAAGGCCTGAACCCGGCAGACAAGGCGGTGCGCGTTGCCAACTACGCCAGGAACATGAACTACGAGGTCGGCATCATTGCGCACGCCTGCGGCGTCAGGGAACCCCGCGAGTTGCGGCGTTTCCATGCCCGCGTTGTCAGCGGCAATGGCCTGTCGCTGCCACTCAACGAGCTGCACCCGGATGTCAGCCCGCCAGGAGAATCCAGCAGCGCCGCCTGATCTACGGCTTGCACGCTCATGGAGACCCAGCATGCCATCCTGATCCTGTCCGGCCTGTTGCTGCTGGCCATAATGATCAAGCCGCTGGCACCCCGGCTGCATATCCCGTTCAGCGCCCTGCTCGTCATCATCGGCTTTAGCGCTTCCGAATTACTGGTGTTCTCCGGCATCGACACCGGCATTCGCGCCGACAATTTTCACGACCTGATCTTTTTCGTTTTCCTGCCGGTGCTGGTGTTTGAATCGGCCTACACCATCAACGTTCGTTTGTTAATGAAGAACCTGCTGCCAATCCTGTTCCTGGCGATTCCGATCATGCTGTTATCGACGTTCATCGCTGCAGCACTCATCTATGCGGGCATCGGCCATCCGCAGGGCTTCCCGTGGATCGCGGCACTGCTGACCGGGGCACTGCTGTCGGCCACCGACCCGGTTGCCGTGGTTGCGCTGTTACGCCAGATGGGCGTCCCGGAACGCCTTGCCCTGTTGATGGAAGGCGAGAGCCTGTTCAACGATGCCACGGCGATTGTCGTGTTTTCTGTGTTTCTTGCCATCGCCAGCGGCACCGCGGGCCCCATGTCAGTAGAGGATGCCAGCCTGTACTTCCTGAAGGTGTTCTTCGGCGGGCTGCTGGTGGGTGCCATCACCGGCCTGCTGTTCAGTCTGCTGTTGAGCTTGTCACAGGAAACCGTCATCAAGGCACTGGCAACCGTCATCAGCGCCTACCTGTCCTTTATCACCGCCGAGGTGGTCTTTCATGTATCCGGGGTTATGGCCGTGCTGGTGACGGGACTGGTACTCGGCTACCAGGGACAGGCGGCCCGTGCCGCGTCGTCCGGAAAGTTTGTCACGGAGTTATGGGAGTTCAACGCCTTTCTGGCAAACACACTGGTGTTCCTGCTGATGGGCGTCACGGTTACCCTGGCGATGTTTGAAGAGCGCTGGCTGGCGATGCTGATCGGCATCGCCGCTGTACTGATGGCCCGCGCACTGGGCATCTTTACCTGCGTACCCCTGCTCAACCGCGTGGCTCCCATCGAGGCAATCAGCCGCCCCTGCCAGGTAGTGATGTTCTGGGGCGGACTCCGCGGCGCCGTCACCCTGGCGCTGGCGCTGTCGCTGCCAACGACACTGGAATACTGGTGGACCATCCAGTCCATCGCCTTTGGCGTGGTGCTGTTTACCCTGTTTGTACAGGCCACCAGTACGGCGCCCCTGGTGCAGCATTACGGCCTGGAGAAACAGTAAGTCTCCCTGCACACGGCCTGTCGCCGGGGGTAGAATGACGCCCTGTCCTGCAACCAGACTCAAAGCGCGAACATGACACCAGCCACGATTCATCAACGCATACTTTCCCCCGCGCTGCGGCTTGTTGCCTGCCTGATGCTGCTAACCGTGACGGCCTGCACTACGAGCCAAGCGCTCAGCCTGAAGGTCAACACGGCTCACGTCGCCGGTGTCCAGTATCCGCCCGAGGAGTTGACCCGCATGATGACCGACCTCGGCTATCAACAGCTGCGCGTGGAAGATCCCGTGACGCAACAGTCAGTTGCCGTTGCCGAGCAATACGGAGACTACCGCCTGCTGTTCCAGTCACTGGAAAACAACAACATCCGTGTCGACATCCACGCGGGCATGACTGACGGCCGCATTGCACTGTATTTTTACGATATAAATCAAGGCGCACTGGGCAGTTCTGAACTGCGACTCTATGAACAGCTGGAGCAGCGGGTGAAGTCTGAATACGGCGCCGAGCATGTCCGGGCCAGCCGCCCATGACGCATTATTTTGGCCCGGGTGGGCGAAGCGTGACCTCCATCCCGGTTTGCCCTGACCGGCTTGCGCAATACTGAATTCGGTCCTGGACATTCCTGACCCGGACCCGCCGCGAGGACTGGATTCGCTGTCACCCACATTGCACATCAACGCCCCTGACAGAGTGACATTCCGGATCCAGTCCCCCGGCTCTTATCCAGGCAACGCTACTGCTGCAATGCACGCACCCTGTCGAGCAACCCGGCATCATCCCATTCACGACTGCCAATCGCACGATAGGCAATCCGTCCATCCGGTGCAATCACATAGGTCGTTGGCAGGCCCTTGACCGGCCACTGCCCGATCACCTCGCCGGACTGGTCCATCAACACCGGGAAGTCGGTTGGATAGTCGGCAGAAAAGATAAAGATGGTGTCCTCGTCCTCGCCCATGTTGATTGCCAGCATGGCAATCCCCTCTTTCTCGATCGTGTGCCAGGCGCGGTTCATCGAGGGTAGTTCTTCACGACACGGCGGACACCACGTCGTCCAGAAATTGATGATCACCACCTTGCCGCGATAGTCGGACAGCTTGTGTATCGTGCCGCTCGTATCCGGCAGGCTGAAATCCGGTGCCATTACTCGCCCGGGGATGGCCGTCAGGGTTTGCTCGGCCTGTGCTGCACCGGGCAAGACAGACAACAGCACCACCAGCACCAATAAATGTCGCAACGTGTACAGGGCACGCATCTACTTCAACCTGTCCACGTCGGGCGCACACACAACCCCCTTGATCTCGCCGCGTCGCAATGCCCCGCCCTCTCGCCAGGCAACGTCGAGGTCAAACGTTGCACCGGGTGGAATGCCGTAAGCGGTCAGGCCCCAGTTATAGTCGCCGGGCAGGTATTCCTGTTGCGTCGGGAACATGCCCCAGCGCACCACCAGTTTTGCGGCCGGGTCGGCATCCTCGTCCGTCCAGGAGTCCAGCAACGGTTCCTTCATGAGCGGTTTGCGTACCTTGCCTTCATGCAGCATGCGCCACTCGGTCAGGTCGATCGAGACCACGCGGTTGGCGGCTGACTTGCCGGTGTTGCGGATAATCGTCTGGAACATGCAGCTCAGCGCCATCTGCTCGATGACCTCCCGCGAGAACTTGTGATTCATGAGCAGGGCCCGCGTCTGGTCCGGCAGGCGCTGTATCAGTTCGATCTCGATATCGCTGTCGCTGAAGTGCCAGCCCTGCAGGCCGTTCTCTTCATTAACGCTGCGCTTGACCTCGCCAGTCATGACCGGCATTGCCATGATCAGCAACATCGTCACGAGGCACACCCGTGCGCTGCGGGTCAGTGATTCGCTTCGGGATTCAGTCAACATGCAGTGCATTGTAGCGCGTGCCTGGACAGCTGTGCGAACACGACGCGCTGTAGCTCGTCATGGTCCGTGCTGATCCTGCATCTCGCGCAGTGCCGCATCAATGCGGCCGGCGACAAGTTCACCCAGGGCCACGGCGGTTTGCCGGTCAGCCGGTAATTCTGCCAGCGTCACCGCTGGCAGATAGCGGATTGTCATCACGTTGTCCTGTCTGGCAACCACCGTCCAGCTTTGCCCCTTGCCCAGGATCAATGGATCGCAGTAGATCGCTACCGGTTGTATCGCGGCTGCGCTCTTCAATGCCGACTGGAACGCGGCCGCCCTGAATTTGTGCATGCGTGTCGCTGTCTCCGAGCGTGTCCCCTCGGGAAAAAAGACCACGTGCCGGCCCTGCTGCAGACGCTCGTTGCAGGAGGCAATGATGCGCTTGTTGGCACTTGCCGTGCCGTCCATACCCTCGATATAACCGGCAACCCTGACAAAGGACGACAATACCGGGTTGTTCAGGGTGCCGGACTTGTAAAGACACACGGCGTTGGGCAGGTCCTTGAGGATGACAATAAAATCGAGCAGGCCGGGATGATTGGCAACGACAATACACGCTTCTGCCAACGGCGAATCCTGGTAGACAAAGCGTACCAGCCCGAACGATTGCACACGGCCGAGAAACCGCTCGGCATGGTGGTGGACCTGTAGCAGCATGCGCGTGACGGCCGCCTGTGAGCATGCATCCGGGCGCAGCATGCGCGGCAACCGCAGCTTGCCCAACCACAGCACCTGCAGTGCAAACTGCAGGAAGCAGAAGGCCGTCAACAACAATTTTACCGGGGTTATCAGCAGACTCTTGAAAGACATCAGCACATGGCAACCAGCCTGATTGTCCGTCGACACGGACCGTTAGCACACCGATGGTAGAGTATCGCCGCGATGATTACCAAGCAGCCCTCAGGCCGCTCTGGCGCAGCCGTCACCGAAATGTAATATACTCCCGCCTCCATCTTCACCGGTCGAGCTCTCCCCGGCAGCTGTTTTCTGTCGGTCAGCCTCACGGCCATTTTTTGCTTTTCACACAGGAGTCAACAACATGCACTACCCGCTTTTTATCAGCAAGACATTGAAGACCGTCAGCATCGCCACCCTGTCAGCCGGCCTGCTGATCCTGTCCGGTTGTTCCGAAGACCAGAAGGAGTCCGCCAGCGAGGCCATGGAAGAGGTACAGGAAAGCACCGCCGAGGTCGTTGAGGCCAGCGAGGAAACCGCTGCAGAACCAGCTGAAGGTGAAGAAGGTGCCTGGGACAAGACCAAGGAAGTCTCCAAGGACGCCTGGGACAAGACCAAGGAAGCCTCTAAAGAGACCTGGGAAAAGACCAAGGAAGAGGCCGCTGAACCACCTGCCGAAGCCGACGCCCAGACAAAGCAGATCGAGGACCGCTAGTCGGCCGCCCTGCCTGGCCTTGCTGGAGGCCAGGCAGTCACCAGGCCCGTGCAGGAAGCAGGACGCTTGTCAGCCGCACCTCGTTAACCGGGGTCACTCACGCCGTCCTCTTCCTGCCCTGCCTGCCCTCCAGCAGCATGCGTTGAAAGGCATTATCCCTGCGCCACAGGTCACCGGATAACAGTGCGCTGATTTCCTGCCTGATCGTCTCGCTGCGGTCTGCCTCAAAGAACAGACGCTGCACCATGTCGGACCGGTAGAAGCGCTCGATGAACAGGCGCATGGTGTTGAAACCCTCATCAAGTTCCTGCCCATCCCTGGCCAGCAGGTCAGCTGTTGCTTCCGTGCCGGTTGCCAGCGCCTCGTGCACCCGGTCGGCAACCCGCTGCGCACCCACCACCGCGAGAAACACCCCTGACGAAAACACCGGGTCGAGGAAACCGGCGGCATCACCGCAGCAGGCATAGCGCTGACCGTAACGCTGCTGGTTGCTGAAACTGAAGTCCGCCTCGCTGCGCACCCCGGTCTCCGCCACGGCACCCTGCAACAGCCCCTGCAGCACAGACGATGCCGCCGAGTATTTTTCAAACAGCGCCGCACCACGCAACGCGGTTGCCGATTTATCCCGGACCACGAGCCCTATACTGAGGCGGTCATTCACCAGCGGTATGACCCAGATCCAGCCAATGTCCTGCATCAGCACCTTGATGTCGCCCGATTGAAACAGCGCCCTGGCCTGCGGCGAACTCACCCGGTAGTGCGTGTACAGGGCAAAACAGCCAAGCCCCTCGATCCGCTGGATGGCCGAGGTCTGCCGGCCCATGAAGGCACTGCGTCCGGTCGCATCGACAAGGTAGCGCGCCGTGTACTGCTGTCTGTCGGTCTCGACCCGAACACGCGTCGCATTAATATGAACCGAGCGCACGGTTTCCTCCTGTTGCAAGCTGACGCCCTGGGCAACGGCATTGTCTGCCAGGCAGTGATCAAAGCGGGCACGTTCCACCTGGTATGGCTGGTACTGTCCGTTGAGCGCAAAGCGTATGGACTGACCCGTGCCTTCATCGATAAATTCGGCGCCGTCCTT
>Ga0316201_10001365_pt1 | contig 16287 bp, 13 predicted proteins | sample CS6wburrow_MG_FD_204516 | JGI IMG/M metagenome (GOLD analysis project Ga0316201, IMG submission 204516) | Coastal sediment microbial communities from Delaware Bay, Delaware, United States - CS-6 worm burrow | ecosystem: Environmental > Aquatic > Marine > Coastal > Sediment | place: USA... | reverse complement strand
GAGAATGCGACGAACCATAACGTCTGATTCTAGCGCATCCGGCTCGCTACGCCTTCGGCTTCGACAGCCAGAACCACCAGACGATCGCCGCGATTGCCACAACACCTGCAAGGTTCACCAATATAACGCTCATAGTTAGCCTCTCGCCTTCAGTAAGCGCAGCCGATTTGCATTGCTAACGACCGTTAGTGACGACATCGCCATGGCACCGCCGGCGATCATCGGGTTGAGCAATACGCCGATAAAAGGAAACAGCACGCCCGCTGCTACAGGAATGCCAAGCGTGTTGTAGATAAACGCGCCGAACAAATTTTGCTTGATGTTGCGCACGGTCATCCTCGAGATTCTGATCGTGTCCGACACGCCATGCAGCGACCCTCCCATCAGCGTGACATCCGCGCTTTCGATGGCCACGTCAGTACCCGTGCCGATGGCGAAGCCGACATCCGCGCGCGCAAGCGCCGGCGCATCGTTGATGCCGTCGCCGACCATTCCGACCAGCTCGCCCTGTTGCTGCAGGCTGGCCACCATATCGGCCTTGTCTTTTGGTAGTACTTCGGCAAATACCTGATCGATACCGACCTGCCTTGCGACCGCCGTGGCCGTGGCCTCATTGTCGCCGGTCAGTAACACGACCCGGAGCCCCAGGTCGTGGAGACGTTGAATGGCTTCCTGTGAGTCCTGCTTGATGGCATCAGCGACGCTGACAATGCCGATCGCCTCGCCGGCCACGGCCACGAACATCGGCGTCTGCGCCTTGTGCGTCAGTGCCGTCGCTGCATCCAGGATGGAACTGATGTCGATGTGACGCTCGTGCATTAGCTTTTGATTGCCCAGCACAACCTCTTTGCCATCAACAACCGCTTCGACCCCGCGGCCTGCCACGGCCGCAAATCGCTCTGTCTTAAGCAGCGCAATCTGCCTGTCATTAGCGGCGTTGACGATCGCTTCGGCCAGCGGATGTTCTGAGCCCTGCTCAACGCTCGCGCTCCAACGCAGGATGTCTTCTTCACTCCAGTCACCGGCTGAGAGGATCTCGGTCACGCTCGGCTCGCCCTCCGTCACGGTACCCGTCTTGTCAAGAATGATCGTGTCAAGACGACCCGTCTGTTGCAGCGCATCGCCATTGCGAATCAGGATCCCAAATTCGGCTGCCTTGCCGACGCCAACCATAATGGATATCGGCGTCGCCAGACCCAGCGCGCAGGGACACGCAATGATCAGGACCGTCATAGCAGTCACAACGGCCAGCGTTACCCCCTGCTCCGCAGGGCCAAAATTGAACCAGGCGAGAAAGGTAAGGACCGCAATGATCATGACGGTCGGCACGAACACGGAGGCCACCTTGTCCGCGAGGCGCCCGATCGCCGGTTTGGAAGACTGGGCCGTGCGAACCATTTCTATGATTTGCGACAGCACGGTGTCCTTGCCTATGCGCCTGGCCTGGAAGAGAAATGAACCGAGTTTATTAATCGTCCCCGCCACGACTTCATCACCCTGCTGTTTCTGCACGGGAACAGGCTCACCCGTGAGCATGGATTCATCGACCGTTGAATGGCCGTCGATAATGACGCCGTCGACCGCTATCCGTTCACCGGGCCGGACTCTGACCGTCTCATTGAGACCGACGTTTTCGATGGCAATATCCATCTCGGTGCCATTGCGAATCACGCGCGCGGTTTTTGGCTGCAGACCGATCAGTCGCTTGATCGCCTCGGAGGTCTTGCCGCGCGCGCGCATTTCCAGCGCGGCCCCGAAGTTGATCAGGGCAATGATGATAGCGGCCGCTTCGAAATAGGCATGCTGTGCAGACACCGGTACCCACTCGGGCCACGCGATGATGACCATTGAAAACAGCCACGCCGTGCCGGTGCCCAGGGCAATCAAGGTATCCATATTGGCATTGTGGTTGCGTGCCGACTGCCAGGCCCCGGTGAAGAAGTGGCCGCCCGAATAGACAAGCACGCCCGCCGTTGCGAGTCCCGTTACCAGCCAGAATATTCTGCCGGCAGGATGGCTGAGTTCGGGCAGCAGGCCGGCCATGCCGAAGACGAACAGGGGCAGGCCGACAACGGCCGCAATCAACGCTTTACGCAGCAGCTTGCGATAATGCGCCATCTCGGCGGCTTCTTTCTCACTCTCGTCGTCAAGGCTCCGCAAAACGGCAGCATCGTAGCCCGCGCCGACAACGGCACTAATCAGATTTTCGGCGGACACATCGCCATCGACGGTAGCCGTGCGCTCAGCAAGGTTGACCGACGCAGAGACGACGCCTTCGACGTTGTTCAGGGCCACTTCGACACGAGAGACGCACCCCGCGCAGGTTATTCCTGTCAATGACAAGCGAGTAGTGTTCATGACGCCTTCTTCAAATCGCCCTGTTCAAGGTAGAGAAACATGGCAGCAGACATCCCTGTCACACCAAACAGCATGGACATGACAATGATCTGGTATTTCGCCGCGACCATGGGTGAAACGCCGGACAGTATTTGCCCGGTCATCATCCCCGGCAATGATACGAGGCCAACAGCAAACAGGGAATTGATTATGGGAATCAGGGCTGCCTGCATGGCTATGCGACGTGCTTCAGGATAACTGACACCACGTGACAACTCCGCCTGTACTCGCTCCCCGGCCAGGCTGATCGTGGTCATGGCGCCTGCGAAAATCATGCCGGCCAGCGGGATCAGATAGCGTGGATCAAACCACGGTTCGATGCCGATAACGACCTGACTTACGAGCGCCAGCGTCAATCCACCGCTGACCGATATGGAGATAAATGCATTCCGATAGATGCGAGGTGACTTGTTCTGCAGTGGTTGCATGGAAATCCAGCTCGAAATGACAAGCATAAATCCCAGCACACCGAGCACCACACCGGGTTCACCGGTTTCGAAGATATAGACGAGCACATAGCCAATGAGCAGTAATTGCGCCAGCATTCTTGCGGTCGCGTAAATGCCGTTGCCGACGCCCGCCGACCAGCGCCACATGATGGCGAGAACAATCAGCGTGGGAATGAACGCGAGTGTCAGGCCCTGCCAGGTAATCGATTGTACGGCAGCGTTCATTTCATTCCCTCTCGGCGACTGCATGCGCAGTATACTGGCGCACAGGCCACTAACACCACGGGAGACTCAGAATGACAATGTTGCACGCAGGACTTGGACTTTGGTTCGTCGTACATGCATTTCCTTCCGTTGCACCGGCGAAGCGAGCTGCTCTGCAGGATTCCATGGGCGAGCAAGCTTACCGTGGTGTGTTCTCGCTGTGCATTCTGGTCGCCCTGCTCCTCATCGTATTCGGCTGGAAATCCACGGCGCCCACCGCCATCTATGCACCGCCAATGGGTCCGGGTCTGTTGAGTGCTGCACTGGTCCTGGCCGGTCTGATCCTGTTCTTTTCCGGGCGCGTCAACGGGCACATAAAGCGCATTCTGCGGCACCCGCAAATGGCGGGGACGTTTCTCTGGGCCATCTCGCATTTACTTACGAACGGTGATAGCCGATCGCTTGCCTTGTTTGGAACAATGGCCGTCTGGACCGTGTTCGAAATCGTCATGATCAATCGCCGGGAAGGCCCCAGAAACACCGCCAGCACTGCCGCCGGCAGGTCCGATCTCATCGCAATCGGTATCGGCACCGTCGTTTTTGCGCTCATCGGCCACTTCCACCAGTCCCTGTTCGGCGTCGCAGGTATTGTGATTTAGCGATTCTTTTCAAGCAGTTACAGCACGAATCAGCTGCCCATCAGGAGTTCCTCAGCAATAATCTGAAGATACTCACAGAAGCGTCAATTCTCTAGAGGAGCTCTTCCCTAGATTCGACTCATCGGTAACGGAGTCGCATCATGGGAATTCTTAACAAGAGTATCGCAGTAACAGGCCTCGCACTGCTCGCAACGGGCTGCGCCACCGCTCCTGCGGAGAAGACTTCTTCATTCACGCGTAAAGCGAGCGGTGTCAGCCAGGCTGGCTGGGTTTATGCACGCTCAGTCTACGAGAACCCGGTCAATCGTCCGGTGTCGCATTTCGCTTCACTTGGCTCACTGACGATGAAGTCGGCGGCCGGTCTGTTACGCCGGATATCTCTCAGTACGATTGAAATGCCGGCCCTCAACGGACCCGTCCCTGCCGTCGGTAATAGCGAGGCAATGGATCTTGTCGCGTTCGAAGAAAAACTCGATAAAGTAACGGGCACTCGGCAGGACCTCGGTCGTATCAAGTTCCTCGTCGACGGCGATGAATATTTCGGACGCCTCATGGAAAGTATCGACAGCGCTCGGGACAGCATCGATATCCGCACCTATATTTTCGACAATGACGACTTCGCTGTTGCGATGGCCGACGAGCTGCGACAGCGGGCCGACGATATCCGAGTGCGCGTCATGGTCGACAGCATTGGCAACATGCTGGCGACGCAAGCCGATGCCGAGTCGTTGCCGGAAACGCACGAGCACCCTCTGTCGATGAACCGCTACCTGGAGCGCGACTCCGACGTGAAGGTCCGCAGCATGACCAATCCATGGTTCACTGGCGATCACACCAAAACCACGATTATCGACAAGAAAACCGCCTTCGTCGGCGGCATGAATATTGGGCGGGAATATCGCTACGACTGGCACGACCTCATGATGGAAGTGACCGGGCCCGTGGTGGACCAATTACAGTTCGAATCGGATAAGGCATGGTCGCGCGGCGGGCTGCTGGGCGATTTTGCCAACGCGTTGCGGTTCCTGCGCGGCAAGCAGGAAGAAGCCGAGCGCGACGGCTATCCCCTCCGTATCCTGCAAACGAGGAACTTCAGTTCAGAAATCTACAAAGCGCAAATTGCCGCGATTCAGAGCGCCAAAAAGTACATCTATATTGAGAACGCGTACTTTTCCGATGACCGCACGATTTATGAACTCGCCAAGGCCCGACGCCGAGGCGTCGACGTCCGCATCATTATTCCTGCGCGCGGCAATCACGGCCCACTCAATGCGAGTAACAAGGTCACGATAAATACGCTGTTAAAGCATGGCATCCGCGTCTATGAGTACCCGGGTATGAGCCATGTCAAGGCGGCAATCTACGATGGCTGGCTCTGTGTCGGTTCGGCCAACTTCGACAAGCTAAGCCTCCAAATCAACAAGGAACTGAACCTGGCAACGTCTGACCCTGCGACGGTCAATGCGCTCCTCGACCAGGTATTTTTTCCGGACATGAGCCTGTCACGGGAAATCACAGAGGCAGTGGACGTGACGTTTGCCACTTACTGGGCCGAAATAGCGGTGGACGAACTACTGTAATTGGGACAAAAATGCTAGCCTTGCACCGTATTTGGCGTGAGGAGCACATATGCAACTGACGTTACTGGTCGGTGTCGTGGTACTACTGGTGCTGTGGTTATTCGTCCGCAGCCGGAGCTCGACTAAGAAGACGTTGGATCCTGAAGCAAGCAAACCAAGGGAAAATACGGCGTTCCACGCTGTCTCGATCAAGTTTGATGCACAGGCCTGTGAAGCCGCGAAGATGATGAGCGGTCGCCGCTTTCTGTCCAACGCCGCGCCCCGTTTGCCGCTACCTGATTGCAATGCCCTCGAGTGCCGTTGCCGCTTTGCGCATCATAAAGACAGACGCGTCGCAAAAGATCGCCGCAGCCCGTTCGGGGCGGCCGGGCAACCCGGTGGAACCGGGTCTTACGAAAAGGAGCGGAGGGAGAATCGAGACCGGCGCAAGGAAGCCGATCTCGACGAATTCTACTAGCGTTATTGCCTAGTAGCCGTAATCGACAACTGTAGCCTGGTAGTTTTCCAGCTGGACCTGATGCTGAGCACGCTGCTCATACAGATCCTGGATTTCTGCCTCGAGCCTGCCCTTGTCTTCCGCCATGTCCTTCAATTCGGCGAGCAGAATAATGCGTTGCTCGGTGGTTGTTTCCTGGTCGATCAGCGCCGCTTCCGCATGCAGCATTGCGTCTTTAACATCCTTTAGCTGATGCTGTTTCGAATTAATCGCTGAATTCGACTGGTTTACATTTCTACGCAGGGTGTAAAGCTGGTAGCCCACGTTGTAGGCATCGAGAAAATCGGCTTCTTCATTCACCGGGCAAACACCGTAGTAGCGTCCGCCATTGACACCAACATCAAAACCGCGCCCGGGCTGGCAATACTCAATCAGACCCTGGTCGCGACCGACCTGGTAAGCCCCGAAGTCAGCTGTAATGCCGTGTTTGGCACACGCCTTCCGATGATTTGAAAAGCGGTCAGTCGTGTAGCCACGAGCACCATCTTCAAAACCGATTGCCGACCAGTCCGTGGCCACGCATTCTTCGCTGCTCATCGTTGCGCAACCGCTCATGGATAACATGACGAACGCCGCGCCGATCACTCTCAATCTGATGTCCATGGCGGTCTCCTGTAATGTGCCGTAGCCAGACATAATCTGCACGGTATCCGTATGTCAGACGAGCTACCGTGATGACATTCACATATACGGGGCTGAGCCTGAATAGGACCTGAAAAATACGGTTTTTTAGCGGTTTTCTGGACGCCACTGTGACCTGTATCACAGAGCGCCGGCGCGTCCCCCGATACTCTGACCGAACTACAAAGGAAACTTCAGGGCCAGCCGCATGGATATTGACGCGATCAGCGCAGCAGCGACCGTTGCTCTGACAAGCACCATCCTGTTTCTGCTGGTAGCCAAATCCTGGAGTGCGCTCAGCCGCAACGTCGGCTCAACTCCCAGTTTCGCGGACAGCATCATGCATGAGGCCGCACAGCGCTTCCGGGATGAACTGGACCGCCTGTCGAGTTCGCAGGCCATCTACCTGAGCGGCACTCTCGTATTTGTCGTCCTGTTTGGGGCCGCCTACATACTGAAGGCACAAGACCTCTTTGCCGGCTATCCTTCGTGGCAACTCTGGCTGCAGATCGGGTTCCTGGCGCTCGCGGCCACCTTCGCCGCCTGGCGCCTCGGCCGTACGATACTCGCAAGGCGCCACGTGAGCTTTGTGCGCGATGCCAATGTCGCCGTCGGTCATCAGCTCCAGCGAATATCAACCGGCACCAACCGGGTTTTCCATGACATCAGGACGAGCGCCGGTGTTGTCGATCACGTACTCGTTGGCCAGACCGGCATCTACGCAATCAACGTCGTGGCCCGTCGTGGCGCAAAAAATGGCGAAGCGGTACTCACAGGGCACGAGCTGTCGTTCTCGAACAGCGACAAAGCAATTCCGATCGTCGACATCACGGCGAGCACCGCTCGACTCGAGAAAGAGATATCCCAATTGCTGGGCCACAAGAGTCGCGTGCGCTCGGTCATCGCCGTTCCCGGCTGGGACATCGGTCAACAGGCCAGCGAGCGCCATCTGCTGGTTAACGAACGCACTATTGCCATGCTGCGTGGCTGGAAAGACCAGTCAGACTACCTCATGAACGAGGATGTCGACCTGCTGCAAAAGGAACTCACGGCGCGCTGCCGTCGTAAATAGCGCCTTACGCGGTGCCTTGCGCCGCTTCCTGCAGCTGCCGCTGTGCATCAGCAAATTGATGCGCGGCTTTCTCGAGATACGTAGCCGCCTCACTATCATAGCCATCCGCCGACGCCGACCATACGCGGTTGATGTAGCGCTCCCCGGCGGCAAAACTGCTCATGATGTCCGCATAGGTCTGCAATCCGAACAGGTGCACCATGCTGCTGCGTGCATCCGCAAACCGTCGCAGATCGTCCCGCAACTTGAGATCAATCCGCTCGCGCAAGTCCGCTCCTTCCGTAGAACCATCGCTGACAATATCAGCGAGATCACGCACGATATTCTGCAGCGACTCACGCAGTTCGCCACGATTGACAGCGAGCACTTCATCGGAGCGAGCATGGGCAGAGGCCTGGGTCTTCGCGATAACGAGTCCGGCGATGGCAGTGACTGCCGCAGCTGCGAACAACATCCAGTTCACGTTCTGCACATCGAGTGCCGTCGCATAGGCGCCCGCCAGGAAACCTGCCGCCAGTAAAATGTAGCCAATATTCTTCATATCATGCCCCCTACGAATTCATCACTATTCGCAGCGCATCACCAACGCCGACGAGTGCCTCGCCCACAATGAGACCGGCCGCAATCGGAATGCCAACCTCCTCACTCCAGGTTTTGCCCTTGATGCGATCGGTTAACTCGCGTGCGAGCGTGCCGAGTGAGTACGTCAGGACAATATTGAAGGGCAGATAGAAACCCAGTCCGACGGTAATACCGAGCCCGCCCATCATCGCTGACAGGATGCCGCCCATGACAGCGCCGGCCGCATACTTCTGCGTTGGAACATCACCACCCATAATGCCGTCGATCGTGCTGGCGAGGGCTTGCGCCTGTGGTGCGGGCAGTTTATCGCTGCCAAGCCCATGCGATTCATTGAGAATGAAGATGACGCCAATCACGACGATCGGGCCAAGCCATGCGCCGGCAAACTGACCGATCTGCTGCATGCGAGGGGTCGCACCAACGAGATAGCCTGTCTTCAGATCAAGCATCAGGTCGGTCGCCTGCGACATAGCGACACACATGGCCGCGCCGACCATCAGCGCCGCAATGATTGAGTCATCGCGCCCCATTCCGAGGGCCTGCGTCAGGACGATCAGCAGCGTAATGCCTACCAGCGTCATTCCCGACAGCGGTGACCAGTTGGTGCGGCCAATAGCCTCGGAAAGAATAATGCCAGCCATCCAGATCCACAGGGTGCCAAGCAATGCCATGGCAATACCGCGACCGATGCCCACAGACTCGGCCGACGTAGCAGCCATCACGCACAGCAGGATCGCCGCACCACCAACTGCGAAATAAAGCAATTTGATCGGCATTTCATCGCTGGAGGCACTGGTTTCGACCTGAGCCGCTTTTTGCATCGACTTGATTGCGCTGACAATCAAAGGTGACGCCAGGATCACGCCCATGATGGCACCACCGATAAGCATGCCGATACCAAATGGCCGATACAGGAGCAGCCGCAGTGGACCGGGCTGGTTGATCGTGTCTCCTGCCGCGTCCAGCGGGAAAGCCCCTGTGACCGAGAGCATAGGAGAGAGGAACCAGTAGGCGACGAAGCCGCCGATGATAAATGCGATGCCACCACGACCCGCAATGAACCCGACACCAATCGTCATGAGCGACAGGTACCAGATGCCGTTCATATACTCGGGCAAACCAATCAGCGCGCCGAGATTCCAGTTGGAAACCCCGGTCTCAATCGTCGTGTAATGCACCAACGCGCTGATCAACGCAGCACCGAGAAGAATAATCGCTTTATGGACGCCCGCGCCGGGTGACTTCAAAATCGTCGCGACAGCCACGCCGCCCGGATAGGTCAGGCGCTCGTAATCGATCATGTGTTTGCGGAGCGGAATAATAAAGGCGATGCCGAGGAAGGCGCCGGCGATACAGCCAAATGTCAGTATCACTGGATCGAATTTATCGCCGAATCCGAGTAAGAAAATTGCCGGCACAGAAAACATCATGCCCGAGGACGCGCCGTTCACGCCGGACGCGATGGTCTGGACGATGTTGTTTTCAATGATGCTCTTGCGGCGCAATATGCCACGCAGAACACCGAAGCCGAGAATCGCGGCGAGCTCAGATCCCTCAATCGAGAAACCGAGTATGAGTGCGGCATAACCAATCGACACGGCAATAATGCAACCGATGATCCAGCCAACGATTAACGCAACCCAGGTTAGCTCCGGATACGGCCGGGCTACTGCAGACGGTGAGTTTTCCACCCCACTCCCCCTTTGTTATTTTCGCGCCAGACTACCACAGTGGTTCGAGACGTGCCCCCAGCTGATCCTTCTCGATGACTTCGGCAAATTCATCGGCCATGGCCTCGCACGCTGCGACGCACTGCTTCCAGATGCGAACGCGCTCGGCCGGTTCGTAGTTAACGAAATCACTCCTGTCCGGGATTTTTCCGTGCGGCAGGCCGGCCACGAATTCATCGGAAGGGCTGATCAATATCGTGCGATCCACATTGCCCGGCTGCGGCCGTCGCCACTTGAGTCGCTTGTCGAACCATCCCGGCACAATGCGGCCGTAGAAATGCGGGAATAAGGTAAGACGCTCCTGGGCGCTGTGCGGCAGATCCAGGTGATAATCGATAACTCCACCATCGCGATAAACACCCGTCCTTGCGCCCGCAATATCGGGCACACCGGACAGGACGAGCGGTATCGCCCCCGTTGCCAGAATGGCATCGCGCAGGTTGTCAGGCTGTAGCACGACCTGTTGCAGTGGAAACCCGGTTGCATTGAAAAACGGGGGCACGTCGCGCTTGTCGTAAAACAACGCGCGCTCAAAGGACCAGCCCAGGGTCGAGCGGCTGACTGCATTCAACACGGCGGCCATAATCAGCCCCAATGCCAGGAGCGCCTTGTTTTCCGTTGCGAGAATATGACGACTGCGTACCGTCATGACGTGCGTACGAAATAACGGGTTCGCCAGGATCTCGGACACGCCGGCATCACCGAGGACGTGGTCGAGCACCTCGCGGGTTTTCGCCGTAATCTCGTGGATATCCGGTTTCTCGCTGTAGGTCTGTTCGAGATAGGCCTCTTCGAAGCGCTCTATCGCTGCCAGTGGATCGGCCTGCCCATAGCAGGCGAATCGCCACGACCCGATCGAACTGCCGATCAGGTGGACGGGGCCAGCCAGCTTCGGCACCACCGTTCGCAGAATCGCGCGATCGAGCTGGCTGAGGACCAGCCACTTGGCGCCACCCGATGCGCCTGCCAGGGTCCCTACCGACGCAATGTCGAAGCCGTGCTTACGCACGGTTCTAAGGGCACCAGCGCCCGCTTTGAATGTCAAAGAGACGGAATTCACAGTTTGTGATTTATTGAGGGGTATTCAAGCGATATGAACGGCTATTATAGGCGTAACTTCAAGCCAGCGGCGCGACAAATGACCCGACCTATTCTGCCCTTGTTCACGGCGGTTCTTGCACTCGCATTCGGTACCTCCGTTCTGGCCGATACAGACGAACCGCCACTGTATGTGGGCCCGACGGGTTTTGATTCGGGCAGCTGCCTCGATCCGCTGTCGCCATGCCAGACTCTCGATTTTGCGCTGCAACGTGTGGGCAAGAACGGTCGTATCCGTGTCGCTGCCGGCAATTACACGCTGAGCAACCCGGGCGATGTGTTCTACCTTGTCAGTGGCGCTATTGATGTGCGCGCCGACGATGGCGCATCGCTGATCGGCGTGCCGCACGGATTTGCCGATGACCTGGCTGCACGCGGATTTCGTGTTATCGCAGACTCGAAAGGGCTGGATCGTGAAACCGCCAGCAAGCTTGAAGGTACCCGCACCACGGTGAGCACGAATGCGTTCGCAACAGCCTGCGTCGGCGGTACCGCCGCAGGGTTCCCCTGCAACAACGTCAATCTGCAAGCCCATGTCGCTGATCGGGCAGCGACTGGTCGGGGTGCCGATATCTGGGGCTTCGTCGATCTCAATACCAATCGCGAATACGCGATCATGGGATACAGCACCGGGACGGCTGTCTACGACGTCACCGACCCTGCAAATCCGCGTGAGGTTGGTTTTGTTGATGGTCAGCGGACAACCTGGCGTGACATCAAGGTCTACCAGTATTGGAATGCGGCCGATAAGCGCTGGAATGCATACGCATACGTCACGGCAGATAACGCGTCCGACGGACTTTTTGTCCTGGACCTCACCCGCCTCCCGCACAGCATCACCCGCGCCAGCTACCCGAGTGATTTCGCCGAGGCGCACAACGTCTACATCTCGAAGACGGATTTCAGTACCGGCCTCGCGCTTACCGATGACACACCGGTACTCGTCATCGCCGGCTCGAACATCAGTGATGGACGGTTTCGCAGCTACTCGCTCAATAATCCGGCATCACCCGGGTTCATAGCGGCACCCGCAACGCCGGCCGGTCAGCCTGGCGGCAACCGTCTCTACATGCATGATGCTGCGTCGATGACTGTGACCGATGCCAGGAAGGACACACAGTGCGCAAATGCGGGGGCTTCCGACTACTGCGACATACTCTTCGACTTTAACGAATCGACCCTCGATATCTGGGACATCACGGATCCGCGCAGCCCGGTTCGACTCAGCCAGACGCCTTACAGCAACGCCGGCTATTCGCATTCAGGGTGGTGGTCGGAAGACCAGCAGTACGTGTATCTGCAGGATGAGCTCGATGAGCGCGACCGAGGGCTCGCGACGACGCTGCGCGTTTTTTCGATCGCGGACCTGAGAAACCCGACGCTGGCAGGCACCTGGACAGGTCCGACCCGTGCAATCGACCACAATGGATTTGTTCGCGGCAACCGCTACTACATGTCCAACTATGCTCGCGGGCTGACAATTCTCGATATCTCCGATCCTGCCAACCCGACCGCTGTCGGGCGTTTCGATACCTATCCATCGAGTGACTCCACCGGCTTCCCGGGCGCCTGGGGTGCTTACCCTTTCCTGCCCAGTGGCAATGTACTGATCAGCGATATCGACAGCGGTTTCTACATTGTCGAAGACAACACACGCGATGTTGAGCAGGGCACCTTGGCGTTCGCGGCGGCGTCATTTGCCGCAGACGAATCGCAGGCGGCCAGCATCCCCGTGCAACGCCTGGGCGGTACGACGGGTGCCATCAGCGTCAATTGGGAAGTCTTTGGTGCCAGCGGCTCACTTGCCGATGTCAGTGTCGCAAGCGGCACGCTGAGCTGGTCAGCTGGCGATGAGACGAACAAGGTCATCAGCCTGGGGCTGGACAATGACGGCGTCACCGAAGGCCTCGAGCGATTGATGATCAAACTCACGGCCCCTGGCGGCGGTGCAACTTTGTCGTCGCCCAGTATCGCCAGCGTTTACGTCAGCGATCCCGGGAGCAGCGCCTCGCTCGGCTTCGCAACCGATCGTATCGCCGTTGCCGAGCGCGGCTTTGGACTGGCCGTTGCTGTCATTCAACGCGACGGCAGCGCGGCCGGAGCTGCGTCGGTGAATTATGCGATTACCGGTGGGGATGCAGCGGCTGGCAGTGACTTCACGGGTTCTGCCGGTGGCACGCTGAACTGGGCAGACGGTGACGCGGACCCGAAATGGATCGAATATGAGATCAGTGACGACGGCACCGGCGAACCGGATGAGTTCATAGAGCTCACGCTGAGCAATGCGACCGGCGCTGCGCTCGGTACAAACCCATCTCTGCGCATCGACCTGCTGGACGGCACCGGATCCAATGCAGCACCCAACGCGGTGGCCGGTGCCAGTCAGAGAGTCAGTATCGGCACGCTGGTGACACTGGATGGCGGCAGCTCCAATGACCCGGATGGCGATGCATTAACCTACCAGTGGACGCAGACTATGGGGCCGACTGTGGCGCTGAGCGGTGCGGATTCGGTCAGCGCCTCGTTCACTGCGCCCACGGTGACGTCCGATACGCTCTTGCGATTCAACCTCGCGGTTACCGACCCGGACGGCCTCAATGATGCGGCCAGTGTCGCTGTCACGGTAACCGGCAATGGCACCGGTGGCGGTGGTGGCGGTGGTGGCGCTATGTCGCTGTGGCTGCTGGCGCTACTGCTATTCGAACGGGTGCGTCTTAATAATCGTCTGTTCGCGATCCGGACCCGTTGAAATAATAGCGATCGGGACGCCCGCCAGCTCTTCAATCCGAGCCAGGTAGGCGCGCGCTTTATCCGGCAGCTCCGCGAAGTCCGTGACCCCGACTGTGGACTCCTGCCAGCCGCTCCACTCTTCGTAAATCGGTTGGCAGTCCGCGAAACGGTCAACCACGACAGGCAGGCCCGAAATGGGCTGGCCGTCGATTGAATAGCCCACGCAGATCTGGATGGTCTCCAGCTCATCGAGCACGTCGAGTTTCGTGACACAAAGACCCGATACACTGCTGTTCACAATGGAGCGCCGCAGCGCCACAGCATCGAACCAGCCGCAGCGACGCGGCCTGCCCGTCGTGGCGCCGAACTCGGCACCGACTTTAGCAATGTGCGCGCCCTGCTCGTCGAATAACTCGGTTGGGAAAGGGCCGGCACCCACACGTGTCGTGTAAGCCTTGACGATGCCGAGAATGTAGTCGAGATTGCGCGGTCCAATGCCGGTGCCTGTGCTCGCGGCGGCAGCCACGGTATTCGAAGACGTTACGAACGGATACGTTCCATGATCGATATCCAGGAAACTGCCCTGCGCGCCTTCGAACAGGATGCTCTTGTCCGAATCGGCGAGGTCCTGCAGGATCTGCGTGATATCGGCGGTCATCGGCGCAACGATCTCCGCGTACTCCATCGCTTCGTCCAGTGTCCTGGCGAAGTCGACAGTCTCGGCACGGAAATAGTTCTTCAAGAGAAAGTTGTGATAATCGAGCACTTCGCCAAGCTTTGACGCGAAATTTTCGCGTACGAACAGATCCGAAACCCGTAACGCGCGGCGCGCAACCTTATCTTCGTATGCCGGCCCAATGCCACGGCCCGTTGTGCCGATAGCACTCGCGCCGCGAGCTTTCTCGCGGGCTGCATCGAGCGCAACGTGTGATGGCAGAATCAATGGGCACCCCGGACTGATTCGCAGGCGCTCATAGACCGGTACGCCGGTCTCGATCAGCGCATTGGCTTCAGTGATCAGCGCGTCCAGCGCGAGTACCACGCCATTGCCGATCAGGCAATTCACACCGTCGCGCAGGATTCCGGACGGGATGAGATGCAGGACCGTTTTCTCGCCCTTGATGACCAGTGTGTGGCCGGCGTTGTGACCGCCCTGGAAACGCACAACAGCCGCCGCGCGGTCCGTCAACAGATCGACGATCTTGCCCTTGCCTTCATCGCCCCACTGGGTGCCGATGACAACTACGTTCTTACCCATGATTTCCCTAGCTTAATTGTGCCGGCGCTTAGCCACGTACAAAAAACAACACTCCGAGACCGATAGCCATGACTACGAGACCGATATTGCGAATCTGATTGTCACCCAGGCGCGAGATTTCCGCCACCATCTCGCGGTACTTTCGCGGCGAGACAAACGGCAGCATGCCCTCGATAATGAGCACAAGGGCAATTGCCGTGAATATTTCCGTAGCTATTGCTGATTACCGTCCGACTGATTCAGATAGCGGAAGAACTCGTTGTTCGGATCCAGCACGAGAACGTCGCCATCCTTACCGATAGAATTGCGGTAGGCATCGATGCTGCGATAGAACGCGTAGAACTCGGGATCCTTGTTGTACGCCTCCGCGTAGATCTCAGCCGCACGTGCATCACCCTCACCACGAATAATCTGTCCGTCACGATTGGCCTCGGCCAGGATAACCGTACGATCCTTGTCTGCCGTTGAGCGTATCAGGTCGGCAGCCTCGCTACCCTCAGCTCGGGTCTCGGCAGCCACGCGCTTGCGTTCCTCACGCATCTGGTTGTAGACCGAGTTACGAACTTCGGATACGAACTCAACCTGCTTCACCCGAAAGTCCACCAACTGGACGCCAAGCCCTTGTGCCGTACCCATAGCATTGGCCAGCATGTCGCGCATGAGTTCTTCACGTTCGACCGAAATTGCTTCCACAATTGTGCGCTTGCCAAATTCGGTAACGATCGAGTTCTTGATGATTTCACGAAGGCGATTCATCGCGACTTCCTGGATGCCGCCTGTCGACGTATAGAACGACAACTCGTCAACAATCTGCCACTTCACGAAATAGTCGACTGTCATCGCCGTACGTTCCAGCGTGAAGACACGCTGTGGCGCATCGTCGATTTTCAGGATACGACTCGGGAACTTGCGGACCGTCTCGATAACGGGAATTTTGAAATGCAGGCCAGGCTCATAATGAGCGGTGACGACCTCACCGACGCGCAGCTTGATAGCAAGCTGACGCTCATTCACGGTAAACGCCGACAGGCCGATCACAACAACAACAAGGCCGACAATCACGACCGCTGGGAATTTTAAGTTACTCATTGACGTGTCCCTCGTTCGCGACCGGATTCCGGATTATCAGCCTCCGCCGAGCGACTGGAGGTACCCAGCGAACTCGACGAACGGTTGGCACTGGCGTCGGGCAAGTTAATGCCGGAGCGTTGCAGTAACTGATCCAGAGGCAGATACATCAGGCTGCCACTCCCATCGGTATCGATAATAACTTTGGCCGAACGGCTGTAGACCTGCTCGATCGCCTCGATGTACAAGCGATCGCGCGTCACCCTTGGCGCCTTCTCATATTCAGCCAGCAAGGCCTCAAATCGAGCCGCGTCACCCTGCGCGTTGGCTATCAGGCGATCCC
>Ga0316201_10001364_pt1 | contig 16290 bp, 12 predicted proteins | sample CS6wburrow_MG_FD_204516 | JGI IMG/M metagenome (GOLD analysis project Ga0316201, IMG submission 204516) | Coastal sediment microbial communities from Delaware Bay, Delaware, United States - CS-6 worm burrow | ecosystem: Environmental > Aquatic > Marine > Coastal > Sediment | place: USA... | reverse complement strand
AGGTTGATTTTCGACTTGGCGGCTTCGTACGCGCTCGCCACAGCAGGTTCCGCAAAGAACGGCTGTTGTGCGGTCGGGGATTCCGAGCTGTGGCAGCCGGCGCAGTACTCGGCCAGGATCGGCGTGTAGACAAACTGCTCGAACAGCGCCGGGTCCGTCGGGAAGTTCTTGCTGTCGCTGGGATCGCGATCCGCCGGAGCAGTCAGGACAATCTCGCGGCCGCCACCGGCGGCAGAGCCAACCCAGTTCTCAATCCAGGTTGTCATGATCGTGCCGCAAACGCCCGGGTCTGCAACCCAGCAGTTATGACCAATAGGCGCTTCGCTGACTTTTTCGACAATGCGTGACAGCGACGGCTGCTGCGTGTTTGTCACCGTAACAGCCTCGTCGTAGGCCATGTTGACGTCGTCATTGCGAACGAACATGGGCACCTGGCCGACGGATTCATTGTGGCAGGAGCCGCAGCGGTCTGTGGTCTTTGCGTTTGTCCAGAATTCCTGTTGAAACTTGAGGACGTCGGCATCGCGAGCGACAGGACCGGTATAAACCGCGTCGTTGTTGCTACCCGGTCCCTGTGACAAGGGGTTGTCGGTTGTTTGTGCACCGCCGCCGCAAGCTGCGAGGAAGATGCTCGTAAGTAGTGCCACGGTCGCCGCGCGCATCGAGCGCTGAGCAAGGGCCTGGGTAGCAATTCTGATTGCTTTAGTCATTGTCATGTCTCCCTACTGGCCCATGCAGTAAACGGCGGTATCAGCGAACACCTGCTTCATCTTGAACAGGCTGGCCTCGAAATTTGTGACGATCTCGTCGACCTTGCTGTGGTCAGCAGCCGACTCGGGATCGCGCAGACAAACGGCCTTAAATACCTTCTTGACCTGGCAGGCGGCGAACGCGTCGCTATTGGAGAGTTCCACGCCGAGCGACTTGGCGCCGAAGTCGTCCCCGGTGCCCGGACCATTGAAGCCGAGGTAGCGGTTCTGGCCGGTGCGCCAGTAGTTCGTCCAGTGATCGTCCGGCGTGCGGAAACCCTGCGGGAAGTTCAGGTCGTTATTGAAGTATTTGGGCTGAACGTTGCCGGGGGTGTACTCGATGCTGCCCGTCGCGTCATTGTAGTTGTAGTAAGCAAACGCCTGGGCCATCGGGTCCATGCCCGTGTGGCAGCCAACGCAGTTATTCAGGAACAGGCGGCTGTCACCACCCGGGCTGCGACTGACGTCCTGGCGAATTCGATCGGGCGACATACGCGGGTCATGCAACTGCTCCATGTCCGCGCAGAAGTGATTGACCATCGTAAAGCGGAACATCGCGCGGTTGGTGCCGGCGATAAAAAAAGCTTCGGAAGCCGCGCGCGACGTTATCACGCCGGCCGTTGCCGTGGAGGGGATACCGTTGATGCCTGACTGCGTCGCTGGCTGCAGCACGGTTTTGAGGTCGTGATTGCCCGCTTCCAGCTCCTGGTAGTGATTGTTGTTGTTACCGGCCGGCGCTGAGGCAACCGTGCCCGGGCTGCCGACATACTGCAGGTCGGCTGATAACACCGTGCGGAAGTCCACGTCGTCACGGATCATTCCGATCACAGTCGCGATGTAATCATTGAGTGGTACAAACACGGAGCGGTCGCGATTCGTCCATGGCGCTGCGAAGTTTTTCAGCGTCACATTGTAGAAGTTGCTGTTTTCCATCGCGACGTACGCTGCACAGGCCGGTCCTGAAACGCCGTAGCTGACGCAGATCGGGTCCGTTCCTGTGTTGCCTTCTAGCGCAGTCAATACTGATTCGGTCGGTGGCACGCCAGCGACACGATCATAGATACGCTTGGCCTGTTCCCTGGTCTGGGCGTTTGCCGGCGCAACCAGCACTACTGCAAGCAATGCTGCCAGCGCGATGCGTACGTGTACTTTCCACATGCTGTTTTTCATATCGTTTCTGCTCATCACTCGTACGATTCAAACAATGTGCTTAACTGTGTACCCGAACGTCTTCGGGAATCACGCACCCTCGGTAACGGACTTATCGGAAACTTTTGCTGCGTCATCTGACGCGCGCCAAATCTGTTGCTCCTTGTAGCTCCGCTTTACGCGGCGGACTCCTGTCCACCAGACCGGTTGCTCAACTTGGCAGGTGAAATTCTGCCTGACCTTCTTTAACTTTGCCGTGAATGTAATCACGATTTCAGAAATCTTCGGTCACGTAATCAATCGATCTGCAATCAATAAAGCAAGTGCTGTGCCAGTCTTGACGCTGCCGCGAACAATCGTTAATAAAGATCTATATATCAAATACTTAACGGCACAGACCTGGCGCTCTTCAAAGCGAAGATATGTCAAGTCATTGTCGGCGGTTTGGTACAAGGTTTGGTAACGCGGAGCCTAAGCTACTGATTGTGAAAGACTGTGCAACTGTCGCCGAAGGGAGACATGCCGGTCGTGTAATGACACAACCACGCAACAATCGGAAGCGACATAAAGTTCATGCAACTTCTCAACGTGGTGCAAAAATCACAACTTTTATTGCGCATGCAATTGTCGCTTTGGAACCGAATGTCGCGTGCTGTCGTGTACAGACAGGTGGATGCTGAAAAAAAATCCGTTTGACTTTGTTCCGTGTCGTGCTTTTGAGACATTACATCGAGCTTGATCCCTCTCCTATAATCAGGGGCAATCTACTCCCGATATTGCGGAGTGAAACTCGATCAATAGTTAATTGCAGTTTGTGACTGCGTTAACGGTACGACCGGCGCTTAGCGGCGTACCCTGCCATAATGACCCGAGGTGAAAGCAATGTTTAGGCTACCGCGACAATCCAGAAACGGAATAACGAGCAAAGCGACCAGGATGGTTGCGTTGTCGATGGCGTGCGTACTGCTCGTCGCCTGCAGTAAAGGTGAGGGGGTCCAACTCGGCACCGGGCAGGATCCTGATCCTGTCGTTATCGATTTCCCGATCGCCTATATAAAGTCTCCGCTTCCGGTTGACGACGACGGCGAATTTCAGCAGCAGGATTTGCGAGAGCAGATCACATTCGAGTTTGGTGCCGACCTTTACTATCGTGATCGTGCCGCTCCGGGCGCTGAAGCGATTAATATTACTGAAAACGTATCGCAAGGCCTCGCGGCAATTCGTGACGTCGAAATTGACTATGACGGCAGCCGCCTTCTGTTTGCCATGCGAGTTCCGTTCGATCCGAACGTGGACGAAGAGGACCTGCCGACATGGAATATCTGGCAGTACACGTTTGAGACCGGCGAGTTGGTCAGGGTTATCTCATCTGACCTCACGGCTGAGATTGGCCACGACATCATGCCGAAGTATTTGCCGGACGGACGCATTATCTTCTCGTCAACGCGCCAGACACAGTCGCAGGCCGTGTTGCTGGATGAAGGCAAAGGCGGGTTCCCGGCGCAGGACGAGGACGACAACGAGCACGCGTTCAACCTGCACGTCATGAATGATGATGGCACCGGCGTAAAGCAGGTGTCTTTCAACCAGAGTCACGACCTCGACCCGTCCGTAATGGCCGATGGAAAAATCGTGTTCAGCCGCTGGGACCACAATCAGTCGAATGACGCTGTAAACCTGTATCGAATGAACCCGGATGGTTCGGCCCTGGAGTTGCTCTATGGCCAGCAGAGTCATGCGACCGGCACCAATGGCGAAATTATCCAGTTCATGCAGCCGCGGCAGGTTCAGGACGGTCGCGTCATGGTATTGGCGCGCCCCTTCACGAATACGGAGGGCGGCGGCGAGCTGTTTCTGATCGATACACCGCAGTACGTCGAGAACACGCAGCCGACGAAAGACAATATTGGCATCCTGAGTGGTCCGGCGCAGGACGATGCGACCGTTAACGAAGTGTCGACCTTACCTGGCGTACCGTCAGTTGGCGGCCGTTACTTCTCGGTCTACCCGATCCAGGATGGTACGGATCGGCTGATGGTCAGCTGGAGCCAGTGTCGCCTCGTCGAAATTCTCGCCGACGATGGAGACCCTGTCACAGAGGATACGCAGATCGTGCCTTGTACCGAGGACCGACTTGCGAACGTCATTGTCGTCGATCCGGACAATCCGCCAACGCCGGTTGAGGGCGATCTGTTCGTCGCGCCGCCCCTGTACGGAATCTGGATCTATGACCCCCGCGATGACACCCAGCTGCCGATCGTCGCCGGTGAAGAAGGCTTCATGTTTACCGAGGTCGTCTCGGCCGACCCGCGGCCAATTCCGCCCGTCGTTCTTGACGGCACAAACGATTATCCGCTGGACGTTTCGCTTGCGGACAGTGGCGAAGCACTGCTGAACATCCGCAGCGTCTATGACTTCGACGGCACGGCAATTGTCGACATCCCGACGGTAGCTGATCCCACGCAAACCCTGGCGGCCGATCGAATTGCACGTTTCCTGCGCATCGAGAAAGCCGTGTCGCAGCCTGACGATGACCTGCGTGACATCGACAACACCGCGTTCGGCGTTACGACACAGTTTGGCATGAAGGAAATTGTCGGCTATGCGATGGTCGAGCCGGATGGCTCTGTTATGGTGAAGGTGCCTGCCAACACGGCGCTGATGGTCAGCGTGCTGGATGAAAACGGCCACCGCATTACGCAGCGCCACCAGAACTGGATTTCGCTGGGCGCCGGTCAGGAATTGAAATGCAATGGTTGCCACGATGCCAACAGCGGGGTTTCTCATGGGCGCTATGACGCGTTCGAGAGCGCCTACGCCGGCGCACCGACCGCGGGCGTTCCGTTCGTGGGTACGGACCCACAATGGTCCGTGGGTGATGTTGGCGAGACGATGGCCGAATTGCGCGCACGTGTTACCTGCGCCAACGACGGATGTTCTTCAATCGAGCCTTCGATGAACGTTATTTACCGTGATGTCTGGACTGCGGACCCGGTTATCGCCGCAAACAACGCAGACATCGATTTCCTTTACACCGACTTGACGACGTCACCGCCGACCACCGTATCGTGTCAGCAGGACTGGCAGTCAAACTGCCGCAGCGTCATCAACTACGAATCGATCATTCACCCGCTATGGAGCCAGCCGCGCCTCGTCACGTTCGACGATGACAACGATCCCGCGACGCCGGAGGTGCCGCTAATCGACCCGGTCACCGGCCTGCAGGTGAACAACAATTGTCTCAACTGTCATACGCCCGTGGATCCTGCCGATGGCGCCACGCGCGTGCCGGCGGGCCAGCTGGAACTCCAGGACGGCCTGTCAGCTGATGAGCCCGATCACTTTCATGCCTATCGCGAGCTGTTAGTTACTGATAATCTTCAGGTTCTGGACAACGGTGCGTTGGTCGATGCGACCCAGGTTATCGGACAGGATGCGGACGGAAACGACATCGTCGTCACGATCTCCAACGGTCCGCCACCGCTGAGAGTGTTCCTGGGCGCAAGACTATCGAGCGATTTCTTTGACCGATTCAACGATCCTACGGATCTTCACTTCAATATTTTATCCCAAGCGGAGCGACGCCTTGTTGCGGAATGGTTGGATGTCGGAGCCCAGTATTACAACAATCCCTTCGACGCCCCCGCCAACTAAGTCCGCCTGGTTCGGATGCCTGGCCGCCGTCGTACTGCAGATTTTTCTGACAGCGCCGGTTCAGGCCGCCGATGACTATCGCAGCGTTGCCGTTGCCGACCCCTACCTGGAGCTGCGCACGGGGCCCGGCAGTGGCTACCCGATTTTTCATGTTGTCGACCGCGGTGAGTCCGTTGATATCCTGATGCAGCGCACGGACTGGTACCTGGTTCGCGCGGGGAACGGCAAAGAGGGCTGGGTCGATCGCGCTCAAATGGAGCTCACGCTGCAACCGGACGGTGACCGGGTCAACTTCGAGCAGGCGAAGATCGATGACTTCACCGACGCAAAATGGGAAACGGGGATTCTGGCCGGTGACTTCGGCGGCGCTAACATCATTTCCCTCTACGGCGGGTACTCGCTCAACCCATATGTGTCCCTGGAGGTATGGGGTTCACAGATTTTGGGTAATTTCTCGAACGGCTGGATGGGCAGTGTTAATGTCGTTCACGAAGCCTGGCCGGATTGGCGCGTGTCGCCGTTTTTCACTCTGGGTGCCGGAGTCATCCGCACCGAGCCGAAGTCGACGATTATCCAGGGTGAGGATCGTACGGACCAGATCGGGCACGTTGGTGCCGGTTTCCGTATGTATGCAACGCGACGCTTTCTGTTGCGAGCCGAGTACAAGAGCTACGTGGTGTTCACGAGCCGAGACGAAAATGAGGAAGTAGAGGAATGGAAAGTCGGTTTCGCGTTCTTTTTCTGATCGTTGCCATGATCAGCCTGTCGGGCTGCGCGGCGACGAAGAACCTGTTCGGTTTCGGCAATGAAGAGGCGCCGCCTCCGACGTCGGAAGCGCCGGGGCAGGTCATTGATCCGGAAGTCGAGCGTCGTGAAATCAAGGAACCGGCGATCGATCGCGAGGATTTCGAAATCGGTGGCTACGTCGGCATCATGAGCGTCGAGGACTTCGGAACCGATGTCGTCTATGGCGTGAGGCTGGCCTACCACATCACCGCCGGCTTCTTTGTTGAAGGCACCGTCGGGCAGACCGAGGCAGGGCTGACGAGCTTCGAGGAACTGTCAGGTGGCGCGCGGCTCATCACGGACAGCCAGCGGACTTTTACCTATTACAACCTGAATCTCGGTTACAACATTTTACCCGGCGAAGTGTTCATCGGCGAAGGACGCGCCTACAACACCAACCTGTATTTGATCGCGGGGCTGGGTTCTACGCGATTTGCCGGTGATGACCGGTTTACGGTTAACGTCGGTGCGGGCTATCGATTCCTGCTTTCGGACTCGATTGCATTGCACCTCGACTTCCGCGACCACCTGTTCGATATCGATTTGTTGGGTGAGGAAAAGACGGCCCACAACCTGGAGGCTCATTTGGGCTTCACGGTGTTCTTCTGAGGCAGGGATCACGGTTTCAGACCGGTTTCCCGGGATAAAGTAAGGTTATGGAAAAGAATTTTTTAGCAATTGGTCGAATTCTGCTGCCGCTGCTCGTCATCGGCGGGCTGTCTGGGTGCAGTAATTTCGAGCCCTGGGTCAAGCCCTACGAGCGCGACAAGCTCGCTGATCCGATCATGGCGCTCGATGGTGACCCCGTTTCCACCGCGTACCTGCAGCATGTTTACGAATCCCGTGAAGGCGCTCGTGGTGGCGAAGGCGCGGCTGGCGGCGGCTGCGGCTGTAACTAGCGGCATCGGGCGACGATGATGTTCCGACGGAGACTCCTGCTGGCAACGCTGCTGATGGCTTTCGGCAGCGCTCACTCAGGCGTGTTGCCGGAAGACCGTACCGACATTCTTTATCACCTCTACGACGGCGGTGGTGTCGAAATCGACGGCCCGTCCGTCCTGGTTCGCAAGCAGGTTGGCAGTAGTCTTTCTTTCGTTGGCAACTACTATGTCGACATGGTGAGCTCAGCGTCAATTGACGTCATAACGACGGCGAGTCCCTATACCGAAGAACGTAAGCAGTGGTCGATGGGCATGGATTACCTGCGCGGCAATACGACCATGCGTGTCGGCTATACGAGCAGCGAAGAGTCCGACTACGATGCGTCGACCTATAATTTTTCGGTGAGCCAGGACATGCTCGGTGCCCTGACAACGCTGACGCTGAGCTACGCGCTCGGAGACGACATTGTCCGAAAGTCCGGAGACGATACGTTTGAAAAAGATCTGGACAAGCAAATTTACGGCGTTGGTTTGACGCAGATTCTGACAAAGAACCTGATTGCGACGCTGAATTTCGAAACGATGACTGACGAGGGCTATCTGAATAACCCGTATCGAACAGTTCGTTATTTCGACGCAAGCGATTTGCTGGGGCGCGGCTATAGCTACGAAGAGGAGTTGTACCCGAATACTCGCACCAGCAATGCTCTCGGTATTAGGGCGCGATACTTCCTCCCGTATCGTGCGGCCGTCGAGGGCGAATACCGCTACTTCACCGATACCTGGGACATCGAGAGTCATACAGCCGCGCTAACCTATATTCACCCGTGGAGAGATTTCACGTTTACGGGCAAGTTCCGTTATCACGACCAGACGGGCGCGCATTTTTACAGCGATCTCTTTCCCAGGTCACAGGCAACTAATTTCCGTGGTCGCGACAAAGAGCTGAGCCCGCTGACCAGCTACACGTTCAAATTGAAAGCGGCCTACGAATTTCTCAATGAAGACCAGAGCTGGGGCTTTCTCAAGAAAGGCTCGGTTACGGCATCGATCGACATGCTGCATGTCGATTTTCACGACTTTTCGGACTTGACGGCGCTGGCGCCGATTGGCGACGAGCCACTCTACAAGCTCGACGCCGACGTTATCCAGATTTTCTTTTCCTTCTGGTACTGATTCGTTTCACGCGCCGGCGCGCCGCGATCGCGGCCGTCGACCGCTCCCACAGATGATAGGATGTGCTCCGGGCAAACCGGAGGACCGCGTTCATGACATCCATTATCGTTGCTGTGCTCGTCATTATTGGCCTCGTCGGCGTTGTCCTTTACAACCGGCTCATTCGTAGTCGCAACCGGGTCGACACGGCCTGGAGCGACATCGATGTCCAGCTACAGCGACGGCACGACCTGATTCCGAGGCTCGTAACAGCCGTCGATCAGTACGCCAAGTATGAGCGTGCGACACTCGAGGCGGTCACCGAGCTGCGAGCGGAGGCCATGCAGATGGCCGACGTACGCGCCAAGGGTAAAGCGGAAGAGAAACTGAGTGCTGGCATTGAGCGAATCATCGCGCTAGCCGAGAACTATCCGGATCTCAAAGCCAACGAGAATTTCCTGAGCCTGCAGAACGAACTTGTCGAAACCGAGAACTACCTGCAGTTTGCACGCCGCTATTACAATGGATCGGTGCGCGACTACAACACGATGACCGAGACCGTGCCGAGCAACCTGATTGCCGGCTGGTTCAATTTTTCGATGCGGGATTTCTTCCAGAAGAAGTCCGACGATGCCGCGAACGTACCGCTGGTCAAGCTGGGCTCCGTCGAATGAACAGGTTAGTCGCTCTGCTGCTCCTTCTGCTGCCGCTATCGACTGTCGCTGACGAGCGAATCCTGAGCTTTCACAGCGAAATTCGGGTCATGACCGATGGCATGATCGAAGTCACCGAGACCATTAAAGTCCGCGCGGAAGGAAACCGCATCAAGCGCGGTATTTATCGGGATTTTCCCACCGAATACGAGGACAAACTCGGCAACGAGTACAAAGTCGATTTCGTGCCCTTTGCGGTTTTGCGAAACGACAGGCCCGAATCGTTTCATACACAGGCGGTGCGACACGGCATAAGGACCTATTTTGGAAGGGCCGATCGATTTATCGACCGTGGTGAGCATACGTATACGTTTCGTTACACGGCCAGCCGCTTGCTCGGCTTTTTCGATGAACACGATGAGCTGTACTGGAATGTAACCGGATTCGACTGGGCGTTTCCGATCGACAAAGCGAGCGCCACAGTTGTGCTGGAGTTTGACGCGCCGTTATCGGGCATTACCGAGGAGGCGTACACCGGCCCCATTGGCGCCAGGGGACGCGACTATCGATCACGCCTTGACTCGGGCCGACGCGTTTATTTCGAGGCAAACAAACCGCTTTCGCCCGTTAACGGACTGACCATTGTTGTTGGATGGCCAAAAGGCTTCGTCGACGAGCCGACCAAAGCCGATGAAATCGGCTGGTTGCTCAAGGACAACAAGAACCTGCTGGCCGCCGTAATCGGTTACCTGCTGTTACTGGCGTACTACATTCCGGTCTGGCGGAAGTACGGCCGCGACCCCGAGGAAGGCCCGATCGTGACGCGCTACGCGCCGCCGGAAGGATTTTCACCAGCGTCGCTGCGTTATATCCGGCAGATGTACTACGACGACAAAGTCATGACGGCTGCTGTTGTAAATCTCGCGGTGAAGGGCTACCTGGAGATCAAGAAACGGGGAAAGACTCACTGGTTGATCAAGCGAGATACCGATGAGTTGAAGCCACCTATGGCGGCGGGTGAAATGGAGCTCTATGACGGGCTCTTCAAGAGCAGCAACAAGATCGAACTTGACGACAAGAACCATGCGGTGCTGGGCAAAGCCCGGGGCGCGCACCGCAAGTCCCTGGTGAAGGACTACAAGCAGCACTATTTCAGGACCAATATGCTGCTCAATATCCCGGCAATAGTGATCGTACTGGGCTCGACGCTGATTGCATTGAAAATTGGACGTGGCCCGACTCCCTTTGTGATTGCAGCCATCGTTTTGTCGTTCCTGACAATGGCGCTGTTTGCCATCATAATGAAGCGCCCCACGATACGCGGCCGAAAGCTTCTGGATGAAATGCTCGGTTTCAAGGACTTCCTCGAGATTGCCGAGAAGGACGAACTCAACCTGAGAAATCCGCCGCAAAAGACGCCCGAGCTGTTCGAGGCCTACCTGCCGTTTGCGCTGGCGCTGGGCGTCGATCAGCAGTGGTCGGAACGCTTCGCATCGATACTCGCCACTATCCGCGGTCCGAATGGCGGGGCATACCAGCCTTCCTGGTACAACGGCTCCTGGAACAGTTCCAACCTGAGCAAGACGACCAGCAAGCTGTCCAGCAGCCTGAATTCTGCAATCAGCTCATCGGTCTCGCCGCCGGGGTCATCCTCCGGTGGCGGTGGCGGCGGCTCTTCCGGCGGCGGTGGCGGCGGCGGCGGAGGTGGCGGCTGGTGAGGGCTGTGAAGATCATTTCGCTGGCTGTCGCCCTGTTGCTGATCCTGTCGGGCTGCGGGCCGAACTCCGAAGAGATCGATGCTGCCGTCGCAGATACGGTGTTTCTGAACGGCGCTGTCTATACGGTCGATGCCGGGCGCCGCTGGGCGCAGGCCGTTGCCGTCAAGGACGGAATCATCGTCTACGTTGGCGACAACGAGGGCGCCGCTCGCCGGATCGGCCAACGCACCGAAATAGTGGATCTTGTCGGGCAGATGATGCTGCCGGGATTTCACGATTCGCACATTCACATCATGATCGGCACGATGGCCGGTGAGGAATGCAGCCTGCTACGTGTCCCAACGGAGCAGGACGTAGCCGTCAGGCTAAAGGAATGTACAGCGCTCGCGGGCATCGGCGAAGACGGCTGGATAATGGGCGGTGGCTGGGGCGAATGGCTGTGGCCTGACGCGAACCCGCAAAAGGGTCTTCTGGACCTGCTGTTTCCCAATCGGCCCGTGTATCTCGAGTCGAGTTTCGGGCATGCCGCGTGGGTGAACAGCAGGGCGATGGAGATGGTGGGGCTCGACGCCGATACCGAGGACCCGCCAGCCGGCGTTATCGAGCATGATCCGGAAACCGGTGAACCCAGCGGCACGCTGCGGGAAGCGGCGATGCTGCTGGTCAAGAACACCCTGCCCGAAATGACGCTTGCGCAGCGAACCGATCGCGTGCGCGCCGGCATGGCGCTGGCGCACTCGGTTGGCATTACCGCCGTGATCGAACCGGGCCTGGACGGCGAGTTGCTCGAGCCAATCTTGAATCTGGCCGACGCCGGCGAGCTCGACATGCGCGTGCTCGCGTCCCTGTCGCCGATCAACTGGCAGCCCGGGGTTTTCGATGACGGCGTCTTTGAGTTTCTCGAGGGCCGCGAACAATGGCGACGTGAGAACCTGGACGTTGACTCCGTCAAGATCTACATGGATGGCGTCATTGAATACGGCACGAGCCCATTGCTCGAGCCCTACGCGGATGAGCACTATGGGTCCGGCGAGTTCTTTTACTCGCAGGAAGACGTCAACCGCTACATGACTCGCTTCGACGCGATGGGACTGCAGGTGCATGTCCATGCCATCGGCGATGCCGCGATCCGCCGCGCACTCGACGGTTTCGAAGCCATGCGAAAAGCGAACGGCATGTCCGACAATCGTCACCAGATCGTGCATCTGCAGCTGATCGATGAGGACGATCGACCGCGTTTTGGTGAGCTCAACGTCGGCGCTGTGTTTCAGCCATTGTGGGCTTACCCGGATCCGGCCGCGCTGGAACTCGACATACCGATGCTGGGCAAGGAACGCACCTGGCAGATGTACCCGATCGCCGGCGTGCAAAAAGCGGGCGGGCTTATCGTCGGCGGCAGCGACTATTTCGTGACGGACCTGAATCCGCTGCACGCGATCGAGGTCGCAATCACACGACAGGACCCGTATACGAACGATGGTCCGGTACTCAACGAAGACGAGCGCGTTGATCTCAAGACCATGATCGATGCGTATACGATCAACGGCGCTCATCAAATGGGCCTGGAAAACGAGCAGGGTTCGATCGAGGTCGGCAAGCGAGCGGATTTCGTGATTCTCGATCGAAATTTATTTGAACTTCCGGCTTCAGAAATCAACGAAGCCAAGGTAATAATGACAGTTTTCGATGGCAGGATAGTCTACGAATGAACCAGACCGTTTATCGCCGCCGGCCAACCAGTTCGATACCCAATGTTATTTTCGGGCTGCTGATCGCCAATGGACTGGTGTTCGCTCTGCAGCAGATGAATGCGGAGTTCATGTTTATCAATTTCGCTTTGTGGCCCGCAACCGATCCGCGGTCACCGTTCATGCCGTGGCAATTACTCACCTACGGCTTTCTGCACGGCAATACGACCCATATCTTTTTCAACATGTTCGGCCTGTGGATGTTTGGCCGTGACCTCGAGCAGTTCATGGGGTCGCAGCGTTTCCTGGTCTACTTCCTGGTCTGCGTAGTGGGGGCAGGGATCGTGCAGCTCATCGTGGCGGGTCTGCAGGGTGGCATGTATCCGACCGTGGGAGCATCCGGTGGCGTGTTCGGCATTCTGCTTGCCTACGGCCTGACGTTCCCCAATCGCGTTGTCGTGCCGCTGTTTCCGCCTATTCCGATGCGAGCCATCACTTTCGTTTTCATTTACGGCCTGCTCGAGCTGTACCTTGGCGTTAGTGGCGGGGCGCCCGGTGTTGCCAACTTTGCTCATCTCGGCGGCATGTTGTTCGGCTTCCTGCTTATCCGGTACTGGCGGCGAAAGCGTTAGCTTCTTATCGCCATCAGGGGTGTCAGCTGTCTGCAAACAGCTGCGAGCGGACATTCGCGGTCACGGCCAGTACTTTGGATTATGGAACAAGAACAATTTTCCCGTACGCTCCGGGCTCTAGCACCGCCACATGAGCCGCGGCAGCTTCCGCAAGCGGCATCTGGCGACCAATGACGGGCCTGACCTTACCCTCCGCCACTCCGTTGAGGATGTCCTTCATCGTGAGCGCGACCTGTTCTGCCGTTGCATTCCAGAGCGCGATGCCGCGTATGTCCAGTTCTTTCATCATTGCGACGCGCGGGTTGATCGTGATCTCGCCTCGGTTGCCGATAATGACAATTCGCCCGAATTTTGCTGCGATATTCATGTCGACTGCAAGATTCACGTTGGCGAGCATCTCGAGGATCAGATCTGGGCCGTTTCCACCGGTAAGTTGCGTGACCTCGTCGATATAGTGCTCCTTGCTGTGGTCTACCACATGATCAGCGCCCTCTGCCCGGATCAGATCCAAACCGTGCGTGGTTCCGCCACTACCGATAACCCTCAACCCAGCCCGCTTGGCCAGTTGAATCGCCGACGTACCCACTGAGCCGGTCGCGCCATGGATGAAAACAGTTTCCCCGGCGATGGCTCCACCCCGCTCGAACAATGCGTAGTGAGCCGTCGGGTAAGAGACACCGAAGGCTGCCGCCTCTGCAAAGCTGACCCCTTCTGGCAAAGGCATCACCTCGCTAGCCTTGCGCTTGACCTTCTCTGCGTAACATCCGGTAAGGTCGAAGCTAAGAGCGGTCCCGACAAAGACCCGATCACCGACTGAATGTGCCTCGACGCCCGCGCCAACGGCCGAGACGACTCCACCTGCGTCGCCGCCAGGGATATATGGCAGTTGAGGAACGATGGCGTAGGTCCCACTCCGTATATAGGTGTCGGCTGGATTAATTCCCGCTGCAAGCACGTCCACGACAATTTCGCCATCGTCAGGAACCGGATCATCCAGCTCTTCAAGCTGCAATACTTCAGGCCCACCAAAGGAATGTGCGCGGATGGCTTTCATTCTTTATCGACTCATTGATTTAGAGCGCGATGCGCAGCAGTAACCCGCCGGATCTCCCGAGCCCTCTGGCCGTATACGCGCACCAGCAGGTCCTGGTACCGCGGATCGTCACGCAAAACATCCAGATGGGGCCAATAGGCGACGTAGGTCAGTTCGTACGAGCCATGGTCAGCGGCCTTTTCCAACCAGTGAATTCCTTCGTCAACCATTCCGGCCCGGGCAAACATCTCCGCGATATCAAACGGATCCACGTAGATTTCACTCGCCCGGTCAACCATTGCCTCAGCTATGACACGCATGGCATCGGTCGGCCCGCCAGCTTCAAGACCCTCTTCCAGGGCTACCAGGAGGATAGTATCGCCACGTCGCTCGAACTCCAGTCGCTCCTCCTCCAGCGCCTTCTCGAAGCGGCCCTGCTCCCAGTAAAACTTCGCGATCAACCAGTGCATCGAGAACTGCGGGGTCCGCGCCTGCATTGCCGTGGCCGCGCTGATGGCCTCATCAAAGCGGCGCGCCATGTACAGGTGGGACGGCAACGGCATATTGTGCATGGCGGTGAACGGGCTGATCGTCATGAGTTCGCGCAACCGGTCGACGCTTTCGCCCATGCGCCCGTCGAACAACAGGCAGTCTGCGTCACCATGAATCGCGTACGGTTCAGACGGGTTGAGCCGCAGTGCTTCGGCAATGGATTCGCAGCCCCCGTCAAAGTCGCCCATATACATGCGCGCAAATCCGAGCCCGGCGTGGCCCATAGCGACCTGGTCATCTGCCTCGATCGCCTGCATTGCAGCGGCAAGGAATTTCTCTTTGGATTCCCGGGGCAAGGTAAAACCGAACATGCCCTGCATCGCATAGGCGGCCGACAGCTGGCCCCACGCAAGCGCGAACTTCGGCTCGATCGCGACCGCCGTCTCGAGCTGCTCGATGGCCGACCCGATTCCATCCCTCGTAAACGTATCGAGATGCATCGTTCCCAGCGCATAGGCATCAATCGCTCGCGGATCGACCGGGCCGGTCAGCACACGGCTAAGACCACCAATCCCCGGCGACGGTCTTGGTGTACCGATCTCGGTGCCGATTGCGTCTGCCATGTCCGCGATCAGGTTGAACACGTAGGGCGTCTCGCGCGTGTAGCGCTCGGCCCAGAGGTGCGCGTCGCTCCGGCCGTCTATCAGCTGGATAGTGACCTCGATCTTGTTACCTTCCCGTAACAGGCTGCCCTCGACCAGCGCGTCCACACCCAGTTCACCGGCAATGTCGGCCGTGGGCAGCTCGCTGTTGCGGTAGCGTTTCGTCGACTGCCGCGACGTGACCCGTATTCCGGGCAGCTGCGAAAGCTCTGTTATCAGCAGGTCCTGGAGGCCGTCGACGTAATAGTCCTGTTCAGGGTCGCCGGTCAGGTTGCTCAGCGGAATAACGGCGATCGAGCGGATAACTTGCTCTTGCGGCGTCTCGTGCGGAGGCGCACGGAACCATGATACGGCCAGGATAATCAGCACGACGCTCACGGCGGCGCCCGCCATCATGGTGCGGCGCGCGGCTGTTGCACGGGTCTTCCCGGGACGCAGGGCAGGCTGATTCGGGCTCCCGATTTCCTCGACCTCGGCAACGAAACGATAGCCTCGCGTGCGCACAGTTTCCATGTAGCGGGGCGCAGCCGAGTCATCGCCCAGCGCCTTGCGCAGCCGGGCCACGGCCTTGGTCAGCGCAGATTCACTGATCACCGTGTCGCCCCAGACGGTATCCATCAGCTCCTGCCGCGTCACGAGCCGCCCGCGATTCGAGATCAGGTAGATGAGGAGCTCCAGCACCACCGGCTCGACATGAATCTCCTGCCCACCCCGTGAAAGTTTCCACGCCTCCGGGTCGGCCAAGAAATCATCGAAACGGTACACAGGATGTTACCCCTTACTACGTGCCGGCAGAATCGCGCATCAGTGCTGACGCCCGCCCGTGCCGATATTCTTAATCTTACGGCTTTGGCGGTCGAAAACCATGTGGTAAACCGAAAGGCCGAAGGACTCGAACCGACTCCGTCCCAATACCGTCAGCTAATGGTCACCCGCCGGTCATGCGCCGACGCCAGAACCTTTATACGCTATCTGTACGGGGCGGCAGTCCCGGTGGGTTGCGCCCCGACACCTGCTCAGTGAAAGGAGGAGGAGATG
>Ga0316201_10001362_pt1 | contig 16297 bp, 12 predicted proteins | sample CS6wburrow_MG_FD_204516 | JGI IMG/M metagenome (GOLD analysis project Ga0316201, IMG submission 204516) | Coastal sediment microbial communities from Delaware Bay, Delaware, United States - CS-6 worm burrow | ecosystem: Environmental > Aquatic > Marine > Coastal > Sediment | place: USA... | reverse complement strand
CGAGGTCGGCACCTGGGTCGGCGTCGCCTGGCAGCACCCCCCCAACAACTGGGGCGACCAGGAAGGCGGCTACGATCTCAGCGGGGCGAAATATCTAGAGCTGTGGGCCCGCGGGGAATACGGGGTCGAGAAGATCAACATCGGTGTGGGTCTCCTCGGCCAGGACAAGGCACACCCCGATTCGGGCAAGACGACAGTGGAGGACATCCGCCTCAACAAGGAGTGGCAGCGCTACCGCATTCGCCTAAAGAAGCTCGATCTGTCGAGCATCAAGACGGGCTTCGTGGTGGTCCTCAGCGGGCGGCGGCCAGACGCTACCATTTACCTCGACAGCATCCGTTTCGTCCGGAAGTAACGGTGCCGGCGCTGCCTGCTCAATGGCGCACCAACTCGGATTCGAGCTCCTCGAGGCTCTTGCCCTTGGTCTCCGGCAACAGACGCATCACAACGATGAGGCCGACTATGGCGAAAAGGCCATAGATCAGGAACGTGAGGCTGTTGCCCAGATTCTGCAGCTCCCAGGGAAAGACGAGCTGCACGAGAAAGCTGAAGGCCGAGTTGATGAGGCCGACGAAAGAGATCGCGAGCCCACGAACCCGATTCGGAAAGAGCTCCGAGAACAGCACCCACATCACCGGACCCAGGGACATGGCGAAGCTCGCCACGAAACCGAGGATCCCAACGAGGATGATCTTCGGATTGATGTCGGCAGAAGCGAACCCGTAGGACAGGAGCAGCATGCAGACCGCGATGCCCGTTAGCCCGGCGCCTAGCAGTGGACGCCTGCCGAGACGATCGATGAAGAGAATCGCGAGCACGGTGAATACCAGATTCACGAGGCCGACGAGCACGGCCTGCATGAAGGACGCGTCGGTGCCGATGCCCGACTGCTCGAAGATCATGGGCGCATAGAAGAACACCGAGTTGATTCCAGTAATCTGCTGCAGAATCGCAACCAAGACACCGATGACGAGAACTCGCCTCATCGTAGGTCGGAACAGATCCCGCAGTGCGGCACGTTCGGTGCTCTGCTCGGCCTGCAGCGACGCCTTCACGGCCCCGATATCCGCCTCCGCCTGAACGCTGTCCGTCACCTTTTCAAGCACGCGCCGCGCGTCCTCGTCTTTGCCGTTCATCACCAGCCAGCGAGGGCTCTCGGGCACCGCGAACAAAGCGAGGAAATAGAAGACCGCCGGCAGCGCCTCGACGCCGAGCATCCAGCGCCAGCTCCATTCACCGAGGCGAAGTGCTTCGGCCCAGGCGAGGCCCGATTGCCCCAGGCGGAGAATCAGATAATTGGTGAAGAAGGCTGCGGATATGCCTACGACTATGTTGAGCTGGTTGAACGACACCATGCGGCCACGCATCGCGGCCGGCGCAATCTCCGCGATATACATCGGCGCGATGATCAGCGCCGCACCAACCCCAAATCCACCGAGCATGCGGGCGGCGACCAAGGTGATGAAACTGGGCGCGACCGCGGACGCCACCGCCGAGATCGCAAACAGCACGGCCGCAATCTTGAGGACCGGGCGCCGGCCCAGGCGATCGCTGAGCGGACCGGACACCATCATGGCTAGGGTGGCGGTCAGCGTCAGCGACGCGACGGACCAGCCCAGCTCGATCTTGCTGAGATGGAACTCGGGCTCGATGAAGGTCACCACGCCGGAAATCACCGACGCGTCGAAGCCCATCAGAAATCCGCCGAGCGCGACCGTGAGAGCGACTCTGATCGCGTAACGCATGTTGCTCATGAACCGCCTCTGCACCGGGGCTGCCGATGCAGACGAGCGCGTTAACCCTAACCCACCAGCCGGTGCCTTACGTCCTTATGGAACGGTGACCACCGAGCAAACGTCCATGTTGTCGTAGAAGATCCCAGAACCCTCAAAGTTCGACGCCCTGCTCTGGCCGCCGTACTGCAAGGTCTGGCCGACCAGGCTCGCATCGATCGCCAAGCTGAGGGTGAAGGTGCTCCAGTTTGCCGGAAGGTTCGTCGTATCTTCAGTGATGAAGTTGGTCGTCGCAAAGCCAGCAGCTGGATTGAGTGTCTTGATGAACGCCAACGCGGTCGACGCACCCTCGATGTTACCTGCCTTCGCATCGAACGTGAACGAGAGCGTCGTCCCGACATCGCTCGCTGCGATCGTGCGCTCACGGAACACGATGGCTTCGATGATGCGACCGGCCGCGTGATCGGCGTTGTTGTAGTCGTTGTAGATCGACATCTGCTGCGCTCCTTGAGTCGCACCACCCTCCCCTGCAGCGACTGCAGAGAATGCGGGTCCACCATTCGGAGCAGGGAACGCGAAGTAGTCGTACACGAACGTCGTGCCGTCTGACTCGAACACGTTCGCGCCGACCAGCCATCCATCGGTGGCCAACGAGGTCGGCTGAGCCTGGGGCGGGTCCCCTGAGACGAGTGACTCGAAGTCCTGCGTATACTCGCAGCTGGCGTTTGGCTCGCAGACGCCCGCGTTGCAGGTGCCGGCGCCGCCGTCGCACGCGTTGCTGTTGTTCGAGGTCTCGCAGGTGCCGGCGTTGCACACCGCGTCGATGCACTCGTTGCCCGTGTCCGGGCAGTCCACGTCCACCACGCATTCGGGGTTCGGCACGCAAACACCTTCTTGGCAGGTGCCGGTGTCATTTTCACACGCGTTAGTGTTGTTCGAGGTCCCACAGGTGCCGGCGTTGCACACCGCGTCGATGCACTCGTTTCCCGTGTCCGGGCAGTCCACGTCCACCACGCATTCGGGGTTCGGCACGCAAACACCTTCTTGGCAGGTGCCGGCACCGCCGTCGTTGCACTCGGTGCCGTTCTCGACGTTCGAGGTTTCGCACAGGCCGGTGCTCGAGTTGCACGCCGCGGCAGTGCAGTCGTCTCCGGTGTCCTCGCAGACCACACCCTCGCAGAGATCCGGAGTGATCAGCGCCACCACGGTCTCTGCATCGACGAGGGCCCAGACCTGCGGTGCAAGTCCCTCGCCGACGTCCTCGTCCACTGCGACGAGGACCGTAGTTACCGCCTCAGTCACAGGAGCGCCGAACGGCACTTCAGCCTCGCAGTCGCCCGGGTTTAGGTCGAAGCCGTGGTTGTAGGTCGTCGCAGGCAGATCGAGGCCGCCCTCTACCCTTGTCTCTCCGAAAGCAAGGTCGTCGAGAAGCGGTGGCGGACATGCGCCCTCGTCCGTGACGATGATGTCCACCGGGTTGAGTGCCTCGTCATTGGCGCCGTGACTCACGAACACCCGGCCGCTGCCTCCCTCGAGCCCACTAGTCGATAGGTTGTATGCGAATAGGGCTACCGGCAGCTCGTCATTCGTGCGGTACGCGGCGGCTGCAATGTCGTCGCCATCGTTGAGCTGGACTCCACTGAGCTGGAGCAGCGGGCCATCACCACCGGGCAAACCAACCCCGATATCGTAGGTTGCAGGCGCGGGGAGCTCGACGCGACCCGTCGTCTGACCGTATTCGATGGTGCCGAGCGCGGTGACCTCGTCGCCGTTCACGTAGATCGCGACAGCGGTGTCTTCTGCCGTGGGCACCTCCGGTGCGAAGTGGGCCGCAGTGACGGTCGCCGTGCCCGCCGGGGCACCGCCCATGCCGCCAGCGCCGCCGGAGCCGCCGGAGCCGCCCGTCCCACCGTCGCCATCGACGCAGGTCACGCGGACGGTCCACATGCTCATGCAGTAGCTGCCGCCATCATCGCTCACCAAGATGGTGATGTCGTCGTCACCGACCTCCGTGCAGGTGTAGCTGGTCGACGCGGCCGTCGGGTCGGCCAGCGAGCCGCTGTGCGAGCTCCACATGTAAGAGATGGGGTCGCCCTCTTCGTCCACCGCGGCCGAAAGGAGGCTGATGTCGTTGCCGACCGAAGTCCGAAGCGGCGAGACCACCACTTTGGTGAGCTCCGAGCAGATATTGAACTTGCCGTTGACGCGGACGGCACCGAGCTGCTCCTGCCGCTTGCAATTGAGCATCACCATCACCTGGGTCGAGACCCCCACTTCGACATCGAACTCGGCCGAGCCCCTACAGGTCACTTCCTGGTCGGCAGAGACGGCGCTCAGCTCGACCACATAAGGCTCTGCACCTACCGGAAGCCCGAACACCTCGACCGAGGCCGTCGATCCAGGCGCACTGACGTCGATCGCACCGCCCATGCTCATGTCGTTCCCCGTGATCTGCCAATCGACCACGTCGATCTCGACACCGCCCGCGAGAACGAGGTCGAGCGACAGAGAACCGCTCTCCCCTTGCTGGGTTTCGGTACCGGCACAGCCGTACCCGGCGAGCCCAAGGCAAAGAGGAACGAGGATCCAACGCAATGGATGGGAACTAGGCATGGAAGTCTCCAAAATGAAGGGGGGGGGAAGCCCCGAAGCTACCACCGTTTCGGACTGCTTCTCAAGCGTCTTGCTCCGATCCAAGACGCCGCGACGAGGGTTTGTGGAACCCTGGCGATGGGGGCCGGCAGGGGCCTGACGCATTGCGGCGAAGGCAAGCATTTGTTGTGCGCTTGCTCACACATCGACGCCGGCCGTAGCCAGCCCGGCTGGCGGACGCCAACCTGGGTGCGGTTGCCTGTGCGGTTGCCTCCGGCGGCATTCTGGATGATGCTTCGCTTCAGGACTGGGCTCGTCGGGCGTGGCGAGCCAACAGGTCTGTTCGGTGATGCGCGCTCGAGGGGAGAGTGCATGAGCCAAGACGAAAACTCTGGAGCGGTCCGCCGCGTAGCCCTGCTGGGAAACCACCTCCCGCGGCAGTGCGGCATCGCAACGTTCACGAGCGACCTCGCGGATGCGATCTCGTCGACGTATCCAGGCATCGAGTGCGCGGTTGTCGCCATGAACGACGCCGGGAGACGCCACGCGTACGGCGATCGAGTTCGATTCGAGATCGCCCAGAGCGATCTTGCCTCGTACCGCCGCGCGACCGACTTCTTGAACGTGGGCGGGTTCGACGTGCTGTCCCTTCAACACGAGTACGGCATCTTCGGGGGCAAGGCGGGCAGCCATATCCTCGCGCTTCTCAGCAAGGTGCGCATCCCGATCGTGACGACACTACACACCATCCTCGGCGAGCCCACGGTTGAGCAACGCAGCGTGATGGACGAGGTGACTCGGCTCTCGAGCCGCTTGGTCGTCATGAGTCACTGTGGCGGCGAGCTCTTGCGCGAAGTGCACGGGGTGCCGGCCGAGAAGATCGACTTCATCCCTCACGGCATCCCCAGCTTGCCGAGCAGTCGAGCCAGCAAGGAGCGTCTGGGCGTCGAGAAGATGTCGCTGATCCTCACCTTCGGTCTCCTCTCTCCGGACAAAGGGATCGAACACGTAATCGACGCGCTCCCGGCCGTCATCGCGCGCCACCCGACCGCAACCTACGTCGTCGTCGGCGCCACGCACCCGCACGTGAAGGAGTGGCATGGCGAGACCTACCGACGCAGCCTCGAGCTTCAGGCTCACAAGCTCGGCGTGGAGGAGCACGTCGTCTTTCACGATCGCTTCGTGAGCGCATCGGAGCTCGCCGAGTTCTTGGCTGCAACCGACATCTACATCACCCCGTACCTGAACCCGGAGCAGATCACTTCTGGGACACTCGCCTACGCGTTGGGGAACGGAAAAGCTGTCGTTTCGACTCCTTATCGATACGCGCGCGAGCTCCTGGCGGACGACCGCGGCCTCCTCGTCCCGTTCAAGGATTCATCCGCGATCAGCACGGCGCTGAACAAGTTGCTCGACGATCCCGCAGAGCTACGAGCACGAGGCGCGCACGCGGCCGAGTATGGGCGCAACATGGTCTGGCCGTCTGTCGCGCGTCAGTACGTCTCGAGCTTCGAGCAGGCCCACCGCGAGAGCGAGACACTGCGCCGCTCCTTCTTCTCACCGAACCCATACGCGCGGCGCCCGGTGGACCTACCTGCACTCAACCTCAACCACCTGCGCGCGTTGACGGACGACACGGGCATCCTCCAACACGCTCTCTTCTCGGTTCCACGCTACGACGACGGGTATTGCATCGACGACAACGCCCGCGCCCTGCTCTTGACGACCTTGATCGAGGACGCTGGCACCGACGACCGGTCGATCACTCGCAATCTGTCTTCGCGCTATCTCGCTTTCGTAAGTCACGCGTTCAACCAGGACTCGCGCCGGTTCCGAAACTTCATGACCTATTCGCGGAACTGGCTCGAAGAACGTGGCAGCGAGGACAGTCAGGCTCGCGCGCTCTGGGCGCTCGGCGCGGTGGTGGGTCGCTCTCGCGAACCTGGGCGCAAGAGCCTCGGCAGCGAGCTGTTCCATGTCGCACTGCCGACGGTCAGCGAGCTCGAGAGCCCCAGAGCCTGGGCCTTCGCGCTCCTCGGTATTCACGAATATCTGGGCGCGTTTCAAGGAGAGAGCGGTGTCGAAGCCCTGCAAAAACAGCTATCCGAACGGCTCTTGTCGAGGTTTCAGGCCGACCGGGGTGACGACTGGCCCTGGTGCGAGGACATCCTCGCGTACGACAACGCGCGCCTGCCACAGGCCCTCATCGTCTCGGGCAAGCAGTTGGGTGATCGAGAAATGGTCGCGGCAGGGCTCGAGTCCCTTCGATGGCTCAACGAGCTCCAGCGCTCGGAGGAAGGCTATTTCGCCCCCGTCGGCTCGAACGGATTCTACCCCCGACACGGGCAGAGAGCTCGCTTCGACCAGCAACCCCTCGAGGCCTGCGCCACGGTATCCGCCTGCCTCGACGCCTGGCGCGTGACCGGTGACCAGGACTGGACCCACGAGATGTGGCGCGCGTTCAGTTGGTTCCTCGGTGAGAACGAACTGCATGCCTCACTCTACGACCCCACGACCGGCGGCTGCCGGGACGGGCTCCACCCCGATCGACCGAACGAGAACCAGGGGGCCGAGTCAACGCTGTCGTTTTTGATCGCGCTAACGGAGATGGGCGCCCTCGACTCCGAGATGCGACTGCGGGAGCAGAGTGCTGCCGTCGCTCCGAGCGGCAAAGGCTCCAAAGGCTCAGCGTGACATCAGCTTCACCGGCCGACCCTGCGCCCCTGCGTGTGGCGGTGCTCGCCCCGATCTCCTGGCGCGTTCCTCCCCGCCACTACGGACCGTGGGAGCAGTTCGTCTCTCTGCTGACTGAGGGCCTGGTGCAGCGCGGACTCGACGTCACCCTCTTCGCGACCACCGACTCGCTCACCAAGGCTCGCCTCGTCGGGACCGCCCCACGAGGATACTCCGAAGACCCAACCATCGACGCGAAGGTGTGGGAGTGCCTGCATATCTCCGCCGTCTTCGAGCGCGCCGCCGAGTTCGACCTCATCCACAATAGCTTCGACTTCCTGCCGCTGAGCTTCTCCGGATTGGTCGACACGCCGGTCGTCACCACGATCCATGGTTTTTCCTCCGAGCGAATTCTCCCCGTCTATCAGAAGTACAACGGGCGCAGCCACTACGTCGCCATCAGCGATTCCGATCGACACCCTTCACTCGAATACGCGGCCACCATCCACCACGGCATCGACATGGGCGCGTTCGCGACCGGCACAGGCCCGCGCGACTATCTCCTGTTCTTCGGCCGCATTCATCCGGACAAGGGCACGGAGCAAGCCATTCTCGTCGCTCGGCGGGCAGGTCTGCCGCTCGTGATCGCCGGCATCGTCCAGGATCGAGGCTACTTCGAGCGCGCGGTCGAACCCCACATCGACGGCGACCGGGTGCGCTTCGTCGGCGCGGTCGGGCCCGAGGCGAAGAGCGAGCTCCTCGGCGGCGCACGCGCCCTACTCCATCTGGTGAGCTTCGACGAGCCGTTCGGCTTCAGCGTGGTCGAGGCGATGGCCTGCGGGACCCCGGTGATCGCCACCCGACGCGGATCCATGCCGGAGCTCATCACGGAGGGGGTCAACGGCCGCCTCGTCGACTCGACCGCCGAGGCCGTGCAAGCCCTGGCCGGGATCGCTGACTTGGACGCGGAGGGTGTGCGCGCATCGGTGCAGAGCCGCTTCGACAAGAGCCGCATGGTCGACGAGTACATTGCAGTCTACCGGGGCATTGTGGGCGCCTCGGCGCCGAAGAGTCCCGAGTGAGCGCCTACCCCCGCTCGATCGCGACTCCCCCTTTTCGGCTTGGCGTGAACTATTGGCCGGCTCGAACGGCAATGGGATGGTGGACCGCGTTCGACCCGGCAGAGGTCGCAGCGGACTTCGCTCGCATCGCAGGCTGCGGATTCGATTCAGTCCGCATCTTCCTAACCTGGGAGGACTTTCAGCCGGGCCCATCACAGGTCGACCCGACGATGGTCGCTCGCCTCGTCTCGACCCTGGACCTGGCGAGCGAGGCGGGACTCTCGGTCATGCCCACTCTCTTCACGGGCCACATGAGCGGCGTGAACTGGATCCCTTCGTGGGCACTCGGTGAAGAGGCGGGTGGCAATCGATTCCGCGTCGTCTCCAGAGGCCGAGTCGCAGGGTCGCGCATTGCAAACTGGTACTCCGACGCGTCGATTGTTCGGGCGCAGTCACTACTCGCACGTGAGCTTGCCAGCGCGCTCGCAGGGCATCCGGCTCTGTGGGCATGGGACCTCGGAAACGAAAACTCGAACTGCGCAGTCCCCCCGGACAAGGGCCGCGCCCGTGACTGGCTCTTGCGAGTGACGGACGCCATCGGCGGCGCCGACCCCGATGCCCTCGTCACGCTAGGGCTCCACATGGAAGACCTCGAGCAAGACCGAAACCTCGGCCCGAGCGAGGCCGCCGAAGTCTGCGACTTTCTGCAGATGCACGGATATCCCGGTTACGCCGCCTGGGCGGACGGCCCCACCGATGAGCGGGTCTTGCCTTTCCTCGCTCGCTTGACGCGATGGCTGGGCGATGGAGCCGACGTCCTCTTCGCAGAATTCGGTGTGCCAACCACCAAGAGTGTTGAGCTAGACCGTCAACGAGGGACCGCCGCTTCCGCGCCCGCCCTCGTCGAAGAGCAGGAGGCTGCTTCGTATGTCGACCGGGCTCTCGGCGCACTGCGAGACTGCGGTAGCACCGGTGCGATGCTCTGGTGTTACTCCGACTACGCGGAGGCCATCTGGGGACTTCCCCCGCTCGATCTCGCGGTCCACGAGCGATCGTTCGGGCTATGGCGTGCCGACGCCTCCCCGAAGCCGACGGTGGCTGTGGTCGAGGCGTTTGCGAAGCGAGTCGCCACGACCGACGTCGGCGCTTCCATCGCGGACTCGGCCTGGATCGACATCGACGCCGGAGAGTTCTATCGCGCACCTTCGTTAGAGCTGCAGCGCTTGTACCGACGCTACTGCGACGCGATGGGCCCATGGGACGGTTCGCGCGCGACCGTCAACGAGCCCGGGTGAGCTCGACCAGAAGGTCGTCGAGGCGCACCGTCGCGATGCGAGTACCGATGTCGGAGAAACCGTAAGGCAGCACGAGGAGCCCGCCTGAAATCATGCTACCGCACGAGTAGACGACATTGGGCACGTAGCCGTCGCGCTCGTCGGCCGAGGGCTCTAGCAGGGGCTCGGCGAGGTGACCAATGACGCGTGAAGGATCTTCCTTGTCGAGCAGGATGGCTCCGAGAGCATATTGTCGCATCGCGCCGACGCCGTGCGTGATCACGAGCCACCCGGCTTCGGTCTCGAGCGGGGATCCGCAATTGCCGAGCTGTGTGATTTCCCAAGGGCGCTCGGGCGTCTGGATCACCTCGCTCTGGTGCCAGAAGCGGACGTTGTCCGACCACATCAGGAAGTTGTTTTCGTTGTCCAGCCTGGAGAGCGCGGCATAGCGCCCGTCGATCTTGCGGGGAAAGAGCGCGATTCCTTTGTTCTTCGCGGACTCGCCGTTCAGCGTCGCGATTCGAAAAGTCACGAAATCGCTCGTTTCGATCAGCTGCGGGAGGATCTGATAACCGTCGAACGCCGTATACGGAGCGAAGTACGTCACCGTTCCGTCGTCACGGGTAAAGCGGACGAAGCGAGCGTCCTCCATCCCGCTACTCTCGGTCGGCCCCGCCGGAAAGAGGACACGCTCAGAGAGCTTCGAGTCTGGGGCGAACGAGCTCTCGTAGTTCGAGGATGCGAGCCAGTGGATGGTCCGGGTGACGTGCTCTGCGTCGGGTCTGTGACGGTGTTGCTCGTCTACTTCGCGGATCAGGTTTTCGAGCTGATCGAGCGTGAACCGATCCGGCAGCGCGTCGAGCACGGCGGCGGCGACCTCGTTGTATACGTCGAGCTCACGAAGTTTGGAGTGGAAGACGTGCTTCTCGTAGACCGGCGCTCGGTGGCGCACAGTGCTCGCATGCCGACTCGGCGCTTGCATTTCGATCTGACCGTCCGCGTCGATGACGCCCGAGCGAAACTCGATCGACGAGATGTGCCCCTCGCCAATGGCCCGAAGACTCAAGACAAAGCGCTGCTCGCCCGGAGCGAGGCCCTCTTGGTTGGGCCCGAGCACGATCGAAGGATTGCTGAGCGCCGCGGACTCGATCGAGTACTCGTGCGTGAAATAGGCGCCGATGAGCAGCCGGCGCTCCGCCGAGAGCTCGGCCGCTCGGACGGCGTGTCCCGCGACGGCCGCGAAGTTGGCCTCGAATACCGACCGCATGTCTACATGGCGCGCGGCAAATCGGTTCTGCGTCGTGCTCAACGTCGCCGTCACCTCGGACTCGGACAAGGCCAGGATCCGCGACACAATGCGCTCGACGCGCGAGCGCCCGTCGACCGAGCGTTCGCTTCCGGGCGTGAACGGCTTGGTGATCACCCGGGTCGGGTCGGGCACGAAGCGCGCGGAGGTTTTCGTAACGGGGACGGAGGGCATCCCAACAGTCTCCTCTCAGCGGAACACAACGGCCAGCGGAATCGCTCCAAAGCGGCGCTCTAGGCCCCCCGGCTCTCGCCAAGGGCATGATCCATTCGGATCTTTCTCCGAACGCTAGAAGAGTGGACGCGTGTAGAACGCGACGCCGACGAAGATATCCCAGATACCAAAGTCGACAGTGCTGCGGCTGGTCCCGAACTCGAAGAGCTCCGGGAACGCAAAGCCGGCGAAGAGGTCGATGAGGTGCTTGTCTTCTTTCTTCCAAGTGCCACCGGCGCGGAAACCGATGGGGATCGCAACGCCTTGGCTGTCCGCGGGCGGGGTATTGAAGCCCTTGCCCAAGTTCACGAATTGCACCCCGGTCTCGCCGGCAATGAAGGCACGGTCGGAGAAGTTGTAGTTGACGATCGCTGGAATGCGAATGTCCGCGCGCTTGGCGGAACCAAAGGTTCCGCGCACTTCGACCCCGGTGTCGACGGAGAGCCTGTCGTTGGGCTTGATGCGGAACGGCAAGGCGAGTTCGAGCGCGAAAGGTGTATCGGTCGGCAGAACGAAGATCAGGTCGCCGGCGAAATCGAGCTTCTCGCGCTTCACGAAGCGGTATCGTCCGTACAACGGCATGTTCCCGAAGCCCGCCGACGGTGTAAAGATGACGGGGATCAATCCTTCATACCGCTGCTGCAGCGACGAGCCGATGCGATAGTTGTTGATGCCGAGCTCCAAGTCGTCGGTCACGCCGATGGAGGCGCCAAGCGTCATCCCGAAGACGGTATCCACACCGTCATCCCAGAAGTCGAAAATCCCATTGGCGCGGATCATCCCCTTCTGCATCGTGAGCGGGCGCACCGAATAGCTCTTTGGGTAGGTGAATGCGCTCTCCTTCGGCGCCTCGACGACTGCAGAGTCAGTCGGGATTGAAACGACATCGGCCTCTCGGGGCGTTTCGGAGGTCACTTTGTCTTGCGCGACCACGGTGCGTGGCAGCAAGGCGAGGGCTCCAAGCAATAGCCATGCGTATTGGATGTTGACCTGCTTCATGACGCGCCCTCCAGAGGAACCCCGCCCCTACGCCTCCATGAAAGGGTTGTCGACCACAAGACGCACACTCAGGAAAAGAGTCCTGTCAATTCGAAGGACATCCACTCTAGAGTTTGGGAACAGGGCTTCGGCCGAGGAGGGGAACCGATGACTACGCGACGACTGATCCAGATGATACCCATGGCGATTGCGATCGCATTGCTCTCGGCCCCAAAGAGCGCGTTGGCGCAGCCTGCTTCACAGGGAGAGGCGCCCAAACTCTTCGCCGATATCGCTTCCAGTACACGCGTGTATCCAAACGCAGACGCCGCGCTCACCGGGTTCGCGTTGGGGTCGCTCTACAAGCCATCGGACAAGTGCGTTCACCTGGCGGGTGAGTTCTTCGCACGCTTCGGGCGCAAGGACGCAACCCCCGAGGCTCTCAAGATGCGAACCGCCGGAGGGGCCATCGGTGCCCTCTGGGGCACTGGCGACTGGGACCGCTGGTTTGGGGCGGGCGCGATGTTCGACCTCGGCTGGGGTCGCGTGGGCGCACGAAATGAGTTTGTGTCGAGCGCATACTTGCGCGCGCTGCTGAACTGGCGACTCCGTGGGGAGTTCTGGTTGGAACTCGACGTACGCGCGGGGTACGTCATCGCGCCTGTCACGGTTGGCGGGGTCGGGATCAAAGGCCCTGTGCTCGGTCTTGGGATCGGCGTGTCATGGGGCAAGGACGAAGACGAGTACGCGCCGGTATCCGAGGCCGCGCTGTAGGCGTTTCCAATAGACAGCGCCGCGCGGACCTGCTCTCATTGCGTCATCAACTCGGGCGTGGGAGTCAGCCCAGATGGCCTCTTGGAAAGACAGCATTCTGATCCACGCATCCCCGGACGACGTATTCGCATATGTCGACGATCCGATGGAATTGCCGACCTGGCTCCCGAGCATGATCGAAGTCCGCAACGTGGTCGGAACCGGCCTCGGTCAACAATATGAGTATGCGTACAAAATGGGAGGGCTTGTGCTCCGTGGGCAGAACATCGTCATCGAGCATGTTCCGAACGAGCGCGGTCTGCATCAGGTCATCGGAATGATCAGTGCTCTTTGGGAATACTCGGTCGAGCCCCACACCGAAGGGACGGTACTCAACATCGAGGTCGAGTACAGCATTCCGATTCCCGTGCTAGGCCGGCTGGCAGAGCGTCTCGCCGTCAAGCAAAACGCTGCGTCTTTCGAGCTAGCGCTCATCAACGTCAAAGACCTGATGGAAGCCTCGAGCAAATAGTCGGGCCGACCGACCGTCAACCAAAGTCAGATCCGATCAGACTACTTCTCGAGCAAAACGAGCCAATACGACGAGTCGTCCTTGGTCCCCGAGCCGGGCGTCACCAGCTTGGATGACCATCCGTCTTTGAGAAGCTGCGGCAAGGCATGCTGGTCGTCATTGCCGGAGCTGAACGTGCCCTCGTCCGGGTCGCCGCCCAGCACCCAAGACTCACCGTTGTCTGAAACCACTACGAAGCGCTGTGCCATGCCGGCTGCATATGCGACCCCGTCCCCGCCCGCAAGTGGGTCCTGGGCGCGACTGCAGTCGCCTGGCGCCGGATAGCCGCTTGCTAGCGCTCCGGCTGAAGGAGGTCGCTGGTTCGAATCGAGTCGTTCCGACTAATCCCTCTTCCGAGCAGTGATGATCATGCGTTCGGAGTCGCGGTCATAGACGCGTTGATCGAAATCGCCGTGGGCGACGACGAGCTCGAGGCCCGCGGACTCGAGGGCTTCGACGGTCTCCTCGAGGCGCAGATAGCGGTGGCGGATCGTCGCTAGGATCTCTTGTCCATCGTCTTCCGCCAGATAGCGATAGTGGACCGTGAAGCGTTGAGCGCTCCGCGCGTATTCGCTCCGCTCGAAGACCCGCCAACGTTTGCCGCGGGCTTCGACCGTCGCGATCTCACCTTCCTCGTCGAAGCCCTCATCGAAGGAATCGTCCTCGTGGATGGGATCGCCTGCATATCCGTCAAACACGAGCAGCCCTTCGGCGGCGAGCGCCTTTTCGACCTGCACGAAAGTGCGCCGAACGTTCTCGAGGTCCGCAAGGCAATAGATGCCATTGAAGGGGATCAAGACACGGTCGAAACCGCCTCCGACATCGAAGGTCTCCATCTCGCCTCGCTGGAGCTCGACCGATGCGGGAAGATGGTTTCGAGCGAGGGCTAGGGCCTCTTCGGAGGAGTCCACGCCGTGGAGCTCCGCGACCTGATCGGCGAGCACGGCGAGAATGCGTCCCGAACCGCAACCGAGCTCCAGGACGCGATCGGCGCCGGCGCAAACGGCGCGGTAGAAATCTTCGTCGCCTTCGGTGCCCTTGTGCAAGGACGCGTACAGATCGGCCGGATACCCCCTGCTCATCGCGAGAATCTACGCCTTCCGTCAGGCCTACGCCCGCAACGCCTACGCACCCAATTTCGTCCCGCTCTGTCCGCGCGGCAACCCAAGCGATCGCAGCACACCGGAATCAGAGAAACACCTCAAACATGATCTAGACTTGCCCGCGGCGCGCCTGCTGTGGCGAGCCGCCTGTACTCGTCGAACGACGCCTCGAGGTCTTCGACGAACTCGTGGACATCGGGGAAGCCAAGCCAGTCCGCGTTGAAGCCCCAGTGGAGGCAGCCGTTGTAGCTGAAGAGCGCGATGCCGAAGTTCTGGTTTCGCATGATCGGAACCAAAGGAAAGATGGCCTTCATTTGGGCGCCCAGCATGTAGAGCGGAACCGGCGGTCCGGGGACGTTGGTCACGACCACGTTGTAGGTACGGATCCTCATCGACGCGATGTAGAGCTCGGAGATGACGCGCTTGGTCGTCATGTCGGCGAAGTCTTCGAGAAGCTCGGCGCCGCCGGCTTGGTTGGACTCCTTTTTGAGCTTCGTCGTGACTCCGATGACGTTCTCGAGTCGCCTGACCGGATTTCGCTCGGACACAGGCAACTCCGCGAGGAGCATGGCCACGTGGTTTCCCGTCGAGCCGCCCCCCGGCTTGCGCGTATTGACCGGGAGAAAAGCCTTGAAACCCTCTACCTCATCGACGTCGGTGCCGCGTGCCTGTAGGAAACGCCGAACCGCGCCGGTGGTCGTCGCAAGCACGACGTCATTGATCGTGCCACCCAACGTGTTTTTGATCGCCTTCACGTCGGCGAGGTCGAAGGTTGTCCAGTCAAACCGGCGATAGGGGCTGACGTCATCGCCGATGAACAGATTTCGTGGTGCAGGCTTCATGCCCGAGCCGAGCACACCTGCGAGGCCTCCGAAGTTGTCTCGAACGCGCGGCATGAAGCGCGACAACTTGCGAATGCCATCGATGCGATGCTTCACCTCCCCTCGAAGGAGCGCCAGGCGGTTCGGAGCGGGGCGGGGCTTCCATTGCTTCGGCGGGGTCTCCGTCGCAGTCGGCGCGATTTGTAGCAATGCCTGAAGGAGCGCAACCCCGGCAACGCCGTCGACCATGCTGTGGTGCGCCTTCACCACGAGGGCGAAGGTGTCGTTCTCCACGCCCTCGACCACCCAAAACTCCCACAGCGGTCGGCTCCGATCCAAGCGCTGCGAAAACAGCCTGCCAACCAGTCGCTTGAGCGTGCGCTCGTCACCAGGGAGTGGGAGCCTGGTGTGACGCAGATGAAAGTTGATGTTGAACCGGTCGTCGTCGATCCACACGGGGTGGCCGAGCCCAGGCACCCAGGCCAAGCGCTGCCGGTAGCGCGGAATCGAATCGAGCGCGGCCAAGGTGTATCTGGTGATGCGCTCGATATCGAGTCCGCCGTGCTCCAAGGTCAACGGCTTGGCGTCGAAAAGCAGCGTCGCGCCGACGTGCATGGGTGCGTTTTCGTTTTCGACGTCGAGAAAGGTCGCGTCAAGCGCGCTCAATCGTTCGCAGAAGGCGTCCGGCATTGTGAGGAGTCGATGATACGCCCACGATCGCAGCAGCGTCAACGCCAGCGTCAGGGCCCGTGTCGTCGTGGTCTTGGTCGAATACCAACGTAAGCTGGTAGAACTGATGCAAGTTGTCGGTGCACGGGACGTCGCCCTCGACGCGCACCTCGATGGATCCTGCCAACTGGCCCGCGGCGATTGTGCTCAGGCTCAGGGTGCCCTCAAAGGTCTGAGCGCCGAGCTCGTCGTCTTCATCGATGCAGCCAAAACGCTGGTGAGTGAACAACACGTGGGCCACGGCCGCGGTGTGCCTCTCCGTAGCCGTGAAGGTCACTTCCTCGGGATCGATCCATCCGGAGGTGCTGGCCCACGAACCCTCGCCAGAGATCGGATAGTCCTGATCGCTGGCAAGCTCGTCCAGAGCATCCTTGTCGAACACAACCCGCAGGGCATCGCTGTACTCGTCGTCTGCCGCGTCGGAAATGGGATCCCGCGTATTCCAGGCCCAGAGAACCAGCTGCGAGTCCCTCTCGTTCAGCGCAATTCT
>Ga0316201_10001361_pt1 | contig 16300 bp, 18 predicted proteins | sample CS6wburrow_MG_FD_204516 | JGI IMG/M metagenome (GOLD analysis project Ga0316201, IMG submission 204516) | Coastal sediment microbial communities from Delaware Bay, Delaware, United States - CS-6 worm burrow | ecosystem: Environmental > Aquatic > Marine > Coastal > Sediment | place: USA... | reverse complement strand
TGCGTGCGCGGGCTTGCATCGCGAGTCACCTGAACGCCTTTGGCGGCCTCACGCTTTCGACGCGCGAGGAGTCGGACCGCTGCTTGCTTATTCGTGCCCGCGTGCTCGACGCGCCATCTTCCTTCGGAGTCCTTGTACTGGACTCGGTAGCGCTGAGCCCCATCGTCGTACGTCACGCCCTTTGGAAGTGATTTCTTAGCCACCACGATCCTCCAACCACGCGATCACCGCGTCCTCCCGAAACCGAAGCGTACGCCCCGCACGTACACACGGACAGTCGTCGCGAGATACCCATTTCCGCACGGTGTCCGCGCTGACGTCAAGCCGCACTGCCATCTGCTTCGTCGAAAGCAACTCAGGGACCCTCTCGTAGCGATGGACCGCCTCGCTGACGGCATCACGAATGATCTCCCGCAGGTCGGACTTGGTCGTGACGATGAGATCAAGGGACTCGCTCATCTCTTGGGGTCCAGGTGGCCGTCGGGGTCCATCATCGACTCGATTTGTTCTGGCGTGAGCCCGGGCGGGCGTGTGCGCGGGGGCGGATATCGCTTGCCCTGGCCCAGGACGCTGACGGCTCTTCCCGGTGTGGCCTCGGGCGCCTTGGAGGCCTTGGGTTCCACGGCCGCGGCGGTCTGGCAGTGCTTTCGACAGTAGCGAAGAAAGGACCGATACGAACCCGGGAATGGCACCGACCTCTCAAAGTAGACTTGCCAGACGTGCCGCACTGAGAAGCCCGCCTTCAACCAGGCGTTGATTTCCTCGAGTCGCTCTAGGAAGTAGGGATACGGCGTTTTCTCGGCGGCCTTGCGCCGCAGCCCGGCCAAATTAGATCTCTCCTCGTCGTCCATCACTCTTGTTATCGGTTTTGCCCCCCGAAATGTTGTCGGGGCGGCGCACTTTTTCTTCACGGGATAGAACCTACCAGGAATTCCGTCGGTCCCAGACCTGGTGGCACGCGTTGGCGCGCCTTGTCGCACGCTGTCGTTTGGCTTGGCCCTGTCTGTCGATCGCCGACCAAGCTCGGCGAACTTTGGCGAGCTCTGCCCGATGCTGTCGAAGCGGGACACAGTTGGACAATCTTGGTCAGCATTCGCCAGCGTGTGAAGCGAAGTGACAGAGTTGGTAAAGCGTTGGACACTCGATGCCACGTTTGGGTCAAGCTCTGTTCGGGCAAGGTGGAGTTTTGTCTGCCAACAAAACTGCGCGCGCGTCGCGCGAACGTCATTTGCGTTCACACTCGGCACTTGAAGCGCACGCTCAACGCCTCCGGCTTATTCGCGCGCGTGAACAACTTTCCCTCTCGACAATGCGATCGCGATGTTTATGCTCGTCAGGTGGGGGATCTCAGACATCGGATCACTGTGCGTCTCACTGACGCGCACGCTTCTCACCTCGAAAACCTAGCAGGAGCGAGCGGGCTCACGCGCAACGAGGTCATGCGGCGCGTGCTCTTGAACGTCGAGGTTCCGAGCGCACGTGCTCGACAGGAAGTCCAAGACATCCTCAGGATTCAACGGGAGCAGAACCGCCTCGGTGGTCTGCTCAAGAAGGCGCTGACAGAGCGTGAGGAGAAGGACGAGCTTCGCCGCATTCTTGTGGAAGTGGAACGCAATGGGGCCGAGCTCAGGCGCGTGCTCGCGCACCTCGTTCGCTCCCGATGATTATCGCCCCCAAACAGCCTAGGGACGACCGGACGGTTTCCCGACTCTCGAAGCTTGTCCCCTACATGCTGCGAGGAAAGGGTGAGGAGCGATGCACCTGGTACATGGCCGGGAACCTGGACGGTCTCGATCGCCGTGAGGACGCCATCCTTGCCGTCGACGTCATGGAGTTACTGCAAGAAGGCAATCTGAGGGCGAAGGGCAGCAAGACCTACCATCTTGTCATCTCGTTTCACCCGGAGGACCGGCGCCTCACGCCGGCCGAGCTCGAGGACGTTGTCTGCCGGGCCGTCCGGGCGGCGGGCCTAGAGGAACACCAGTACATCGCAGTTCGCCATAGCGAGCAGGAGCACGAGCATCTTCATGTGGCGGTGAACAAGATTCATCCGGAGACGCTGAAGATCCATCACCCCCACAAAGCCATCCTCGCGTATCAGGCGCTTGCTGGCGTGTTCGAAGAAGAGCTCGGCCTGTACAGAGTCGACCGAACGAGAGGACATTCGCAAAGCCACAGAGCGCGCGACTTCGAGGCGCATCGTGGCATCGAGAGTTTCTCCCGATGGGCGCGGAGACGCACTGGAGGCGCCACAGAACTGAATGGGATCCCGTCGTGGTCAGCTCTTCATGAAGAGTTCGCGCGTTTTGGGGTTCGTTTGGTGCGGCGCGGCAACGGGCTTGCCATCGTGGATGCAACGAGGTCGAACTTGGCGTGCAAGGCATCGGCGTTGGGACGCGGGTGGTCCAAGCAACGGTTCTGCGAGCGATTCGGCGACTTCGTTCCGGGCCCAGGGTCTGCCGAGGTCGCGCGCGAGCAAGTGGAGGCCTACGTGGAGCAGCCGCTCGGACGCGCGCTCGATGACGGGCTTGGGCGCGAGTACCAGGATGCGCTCGGCGCCGCACGGATTCAGCGCCGCGAGCTCCGCGAGGCGAGGGCTTCCAAGATCGAGGCTGCCCGGGCGGCGCATGGACAGCGGTTCAAGGTGAGGCATCACGCGATTGCCGCGATGCCCATCTCCTCGGAGGACAAGCGCGCCCTCTACAAGACGCTTTCTTTCGAGAGAAAGTGCGCTGAGCGCAGGCTGAGGGCGACCATCAAGATCTGGCAGATGGTATCGGTCGACACATACCCAGGCTCCTGGAAGCAGTTTCTGGCCGCACGGGCGGCACGCGGAGAGCAGAGGGCACTCCGCCGCCTTACCCGGCAGTTTCGAGGACCGGCGATTCGAAGCGGCGAAAAGCAGCTTCGAACTCTATCCTTTCGCGGTCGGCGGACGAGTAAGGGCAGCATCGTGCACAACCTCGGAGGCGGCGTACGACTCCGAGAGTCCGGAGGGTCGATCGAGCTACTTGGCGAAGCCCGGGATGATGCGCTCGAACAGTTGGTAAAGGTCGCCAGACAACGGTTCGGACCGAAACGCGTCACGCTACTGGGACCGAAGAATGTACGCGAGCGGCTAACCAAGATGGTAGGCGAGCAAGGTCTGGAAATTGCGCAAGAGCGTGAGCGCTGACGTCGCAATCGAGTGCGCGCTTCAGGCTTCAACGCGAATCCAAAAAAGATCGTCGTGCGGTCGCTCACGCAAAATCTGCGCTGACAGAACAATTACGGAGTTACCTATTGCGCCGCGTTCCGTGGCGACTCAGTTTGCGATTGCATGGCGGCTCTGAAGTTTGCCCGGCTAAAAGGGGGAGATTGTGATGCGGTACTTATTTGGATCCTTGTGCGGGGTGGCATTGGGCGTGATCCCGTTGGTCGGATGTAATGACAACGGAGGCACCGGCGGTACCGGCGGCGGCCAGCAGCCGGACGGGTTTGCCTACGTCGCGAACGGGACTTCCGGCGACGTCTCCCAGTACAGCATCGGGACGGACGGCACGCTCAGCCCCTTGGTGCCCGCCACCGTCCGCGCCGGTGATGGCCCTTTTTCCGTTACGGTGACGCCCTCTGGGCCCTTCGCGTACGTCGCGAACTTCGACACCATCTCCCAATACAGCGTCGGGGCGGACGGCAGACTTAGCCCCTTGACGCCGGCCACGGTCGCTGCCGGTACCCGCACACGTTCCGTCGCGGTGGATCCGCAGGGCCAGTTCGCCTACGTTGCTAACAGCGCTTCCAACGACGTCTCCCAATTCAGCATCGGTGCGGACGGCACACTCAGCCCCTTGACGCCGGCTACCGTTGCTGCCGGTACTAGCCCGCATTCCGTCACGGTCGATCCGTCGGGGCAGTTCGCCTATGTCGCGAATTGGGATGGCGACACCGTCTCGCAATACAGCATCGGCGCGGACGGCACACTCAGCCCCTTGACGCCTGGCACCGTTGCTGCCGGTAATAGCCCGCAGTCCATCACGGTGGCGCCGTCGGGCCAGGTCGCCTACGTTGCGAACCTGCTTTCCGGCGACGTCTCTCAATACAGCATCGGCGCGGACGGCAGTCTCAGCCCATTAACGCCAGCCACGGTTGATGCAGGCTTTGACCCATTCTCCGTCACGGTGGAGCCGTCGGGGGAGTTTGTCTATGTCGTGAATTGGGGCACCAACGATGTTTCTCAATACAGCACCGGTGCGGACGGCACGCTCAGCCCGTTGACGCCAGCCACCGTGGCTGCCGGGGATGTTCCGGTTGCCGTCACGGTGGACCCGTCGGGGCAGTTCGCCTACGTCGCAAGCGAGAACGACAACAAGATTTCGCAGTATAGTATCGAGGCGGACGGCACGCTAACGCCGCTGGACCCCGATGCAGTGACCGCAGGTCGGAACCCTACGGCGATAGCCACGGTGGGCGTTTCCAGGTAGTCAGTTCTTCGCGGCGCACTGCGCCGCCATCGGGAGGTTGCGTCATGCGTTGCTTGTTTGCGTTTTTGTGTGTTTGCACATTGGGCGTCGTTTCGCTTGCGGGGTGCAGCGAGGGCAGTGGGGACGGTGGCACGGGCGGCACTGGTGGAACCGGGGGCATGGATCTGTGTGAAGGTGTCGACTGCGATGATGGGAAAGAATGCACCATGGATGAGTGCAGCCCTACCGACGGCTCGTGCAGCAACACAGCGTTGGACGATGGCTCCTTTTGCGAAGCAGGCTACTGCGAGAGTGGCGAATGCGCCCCACTTGCATCGATCTTTCCCTGCACCGAACAGGGAATTCGTGATGCGATCGCGGCGGGAGGTGGTCCACACGGATTTGCGTGCGCCGGCCCGACAATGGTTGCGACCATGGCGGAGATCGTAATCGACAACGATGTGATCCTCGATGGGCGTGACAACCTCGCGGTCGACGGAAACGACGACCATTCTGTGTTCTCTGTTCCAGTGGACACCGTCGGAGAGCTACGCAGATTCACGGTGACTGGCGGGTTCTCCGCGGGCGATCTGAGCGGCAGTGGAGGCGGAGTAGCCAACGCGGGAACGCTGAGCCTGACGAACAGTACGGTCTCAGGAAACTCCACTGGAGAAACCGGCGGCGCTGGCATTTGGAACGGGGGAACGATGAAGGTATCGAACAGCACCGTGTCGGGGAACTCCGCTGGAAATGTTGGCTTCGGGGGCATTTGGAATGGCGGAACGATGACGGTATCGAACAGCGCCGTGTCGGGGAACTCCGCTGGAGCCTTTGGAGTCAATGGCATATTTAACGACGGTTCCTTTGGTGGCGCCGTCACGCTGACTTTGACCAACACCACAGTGTCGGAGAACACTGGAGGCAAGTACGGTGGCGTCTACAACAACCAAGGGACGCTGACCATGACGAACAGTACGGTGTCTGGAAATTCCGCAGAATCGAGCGGCGGCATATTCAACGGGGGGCCCCCTGGCGGGTTGACGATAACGAACAGCACGGTGTCGGGGAATACTGCAGAGTCGGGCGCCAGCATTGTCAATGTTACCAACGTCCCCGAGAGTGCGGAGCTGACTATCGCGAGCAGCTTGGTCGACGGCGATTGCGTAGGTTGGAGCGAAGGTTTGCTTCAGGGCGCGCCTGACATCACGTCCAACGGCTACAACATCGAAAGCCCCCGTGACACCTGCGGTTTCGACCAAGGAAGCGATAAGACAGGCGTTGCAGACCCGATGCTCGGATCGTTGCAGAACAACGGGGGTCCGACGGAGACACATGCGCTTCTGCCCGGCAGCGATGCCATTGACCAGATTCCCGAGGCAGCGTGCGAGGTGGACGAGGACCAACGCGGTGTGGCGCGTCCGCAGGGACCAACCTGTGACGTCGGAGCCTTTGAAGTGGAGGTGGCACCATGATTCGGTACCTAGTCGAGTTTCTCTGTGTTTGCGCACTGCTCGGGACGTTGCCCCGGAGCGCGAGCGCAGAAGCCGATGAGGAGCCCGTGCCGTCGTCAGAAACAGCATCCGAAGAGCCCGCACTACAGCTCGGGCTAACCCCTGCTGGTGTTGACATTGCGCCAAGCCCTCCACGGACAGACGACGGATACACGCTCGAGGAGATGGACGTTCGTGTGCGGCGAGCGAAAATCGGGCTCGGCAGCTCCGCTGCTGTTCTCTTCGCTGGTGGGATGTTTCTGGGGTTCGGAATGAGCGGTGACTGCGGGCTCGAGTTCTGCTTCGGCGAGTGCACCCCCCAACCAAAGCGATGCGGCGCGTTTGTGTGGACCGGCACGGCTCTCTCGGTGGGCGGCTTCGCCGGAATGATAGCCAGCGGCATCCTGCTGCACAGGCGCAAGCGCGACCGAGACAGCTTGAGGGAAGCGCACTACGGGAGATCACACCGAGTTCAATGGGATCTGGAACGCTCGCGATTCGTGTTCTGAGAGGTGTCACGACGCGGCGGCACGCTGTGCGACGTGGGAGCGTTTCAGCAGCAAGCGAGCGACTAACACCCCAATCTGGACGGGATGCACGAGGGGGCCGAGCGCGCCTGTGGCTCAATCCTCGGATCCCCCATCTTGAAATCGCCATGCGCACTGCGCGCTCGGCGCTCGAACGCTAACGACCACGCTTTTGCCGAAGCACATCAAAGACAGCGAACATCGCGCCGACCTCGGCTGACCTGCCCCCGGAATTTCGGACCATGACAATTGTCATAACTCGTCCCGCCAATCGGTCGGAATCGACTCTCAGGCGGCTTTGTGGCCCACGGAGCGCCGGCCACTCCCAGGCGGTGTGAACGACGATGTACTCTCGTGGCGCCTGGATGCCTTCGCGACCTGTGACTGCGTGCCCGGCGCCGTGCTCGGATCCATGGATGTACGAGAGCGACTGACGGAGATGGCAGCCGAGGGAGGGTTGGAAATTGCTCAAGAGCCCGAGCGCTCAGGTCCGCGGTGGATGGCCTCAAGTAGTCGATTCACAAGCCTGACGGACGTGCACGAATTGCGGCCTGCCGCGCCTGATCGGTCCAGTAACCGTCTTTGTACGACTTCTCCGCAGCACGCATCCGTTGCACTCCCCGCCTATCGACACGCAGAACTTGCGGTCACCAAAGAGCCCGACACGCGAATCACGGGGTAATCCGTTGGCACGCCTGATGCAGCCACATTACCCGGTTTCGTGGCGCGCTGCGCTCGAGTGGGAGGTTGTCATGCGGTACCTATTTGGATTTCTATGTGTCTGCGCGCTCGGGATGGTGCCGTTGTTTGGGTGTAGTGAGACGACGGGCGATGGCGGACACGGCGGAACGGCTGGCGACGGCGGAAGCGGCGGCATAGGTGGAGACGGTGGCTCTGCGGGAAGTGGTGGAACCCAAGGGTGCGCTGACTGGGCGGGCGAGTGGACCGCCAGCAGTGTTTCCTGTGATGGTGTTGCCGAATCTATCCCCACCATTGAATACGTATTTGCCGCCAACTGCACCGGGGAGATGATCTTCACCGAGAGTGCGACCTGCGAAAGCACCATTCAAATGATCTTCACGCCAGGAGCCGAGGATACGACAATCGATCTGGGCGCAGTCACCTGTAGCGCTGAATGTACGGCGAACGAATGTCAGGCGATGGCCGACTGGGGCCAGCCCTTTGCGAGCACCATTTCCCGTTCTGAGAATACCTTGTCGATCACTTCCTTGGCGACCGCCCAGATGGTCTCCGATGAAGTCACTCCATGTCAGGCTGGAGAAACCCAGGTTTCGGTCCTGGTTGCCAAGTGAGCGTTGGCTGACACTTATTGGCCGCACGCTGAGTGCGAGCAAAACATGACTTGGTGGCGCTCCGATGGGGCAGCGTCGCAACCGGGAAGTTGTCATGCGGTACTTAGTTGGATTCCTATGTGTCTGCACGCTCAGCATCATGCCGGTGGTCGGGTGCAGTGAAACGGCAGGTAATGGCGGAAGCGGTGGCACGGCTGGAAGTGGTGGAACGGGTGGCGACGGCGGAACGGGTGGTTCTGGCGGTATCGGCGGTGACGGTGGAACCGGTGGCATGCCCTTATGCGAAAGCGCCGAGGACTGTGACGACAAGAACGAATGCACGGCAGACGTGTGCGATCCGTCGAGCGGTCTGTGCGAGCACACGTCGGTCGGCGATGGCAACTCGTGCGCCGCCGGTCGCGGCGGGTGCTACGGGGGCGTGTGCAACTTTGTCTCGGTGAGCGTCACCATCGGTGCCAAGGAGGTCGTGTTTGATTGGACGACCGATCGCTGCGAAGACTTCGACGTTCCCGACTGTCCTGCAAAGGTTGTACGGGCAGAGGACGGAGAGCTCGTCTTGTTCGATGGCACTGCGCTGACCTACTACTTGAGCCGCGGTGCCGATTTCGATGGGCTCGAGCGCGTGTGCGACCCGCCGGCGCTAGTGTCCGCGGAGCTGCTGACACCGGAGTCCTACGAGAACGAAGAGTGGCTCTGGTCGCCCTATCGGGAGGGCGCGAGCTGGCATGTCCTCATCCACAACGAGTTCCACGACCCGCTGGCGCCCACCTGCTCGGACAGCCCCTGCTGGTACAACTCGATCACCTCCGCCGTCTCCACGGATGGCGCACGGAGCTTCATGAAGCCAGGGGCGCCGAATCACGTCGTGGCGCCTGCTCCCCGACTGTGGACTCCGCCCGATACACCAGTCCAGAGCTGGTACGTCGACGGCTACTTCGAGCCGACCAACATCGTCGTCGGACCGGACAACTACTACTACGCCCTCATCAGGCGGATGAGGATCGACCCTACAATGGGAATCGACGTGCGCGGTGTATGCGCGATGCGCACCAAGACGCTCAGCGATCCGGCGAGCTGGCGCGCATGGGATGGTGGTGGCTTCGACCTGCCACTGACGAGCCCATATGTCGCCGGCGGCGACGTGCCGGAATGCGAGGTTGTGGTGCTGCCGCCGGGCGCAGGCGCGCAGAGCCTTAGCTACAACACCTACCTCGGACGGTACATGTCGGTCGATTCGCATCTCATTTGGGAAGCCGGGAAACAAGTCTGTGGCTTCGTCTTCTCAACCTCGCTAGACCTCATCCATTGGAGCGACCTCCAGCTCATCACGCCGGCGCGCATCGGTTGCGACACGGACGACACGACGCCCGGTCAGCTGGAGCCGGTTCAAGTTGCGTATCCCTCCATCATTGACCACCTGGATTCCTCCGCCAACTTCGAGCGCCCCGGGCGCACACCCTATCTCTACTACACGCGCGTCAACGACGATTGGCTCGATCGTGACGTCGTCCGCGTGCTCGTGACGTTCATGCTGGAGGACTGACCCGTCCGGTGGTAGGAGAGGACCAGCGCGGCGGGCCACAGCCGGGCGGCACGATGTGCGACGTGGCCGCGTTTGAGGTGCACCCGTAAGGAGGCTGTGATGCGATACTTAGTTCGATTCCGCGGCGTCACGTTGTTGGCAGCCCTCCTCACGCTAACCGCGTCCATTGCCAGTGCACAAGCCGAGAGCGATTCAGTGGTCGTCTCACCGGGCGAACTCGAAGTCGCGCCGCGTAGCGAACTCCAGAGCCGCCTCGCGGACTTGGAGGGGGCTTATCAGAAAGCCAACGTGAGGAAACCGCGTGCCGGTGTTGCGGTGTCGGTCTTGGTGATAACTGGCGGTGTTACGGCTCTAATGGCCGGAGTGATCATGCAGTCCGAGTTTTTTGGAGGAGATCAGCGACCGGGTGGCGCCCTCGTGGGAGTCGGTTCGGCCACGATCGCAGTGGGTGCCGGCGGGCTAGCCTTCAGCGGCGTCCGTCTCAAGCGGGCAAAGCGGGAGCGGCGGCGGCTCGAGCCCGAGATCGAGAGCCTTCGGTCTGCCTTGGGTTCCGGCACTGAGCAGAGGTGACAAGGCATGAGCGATGTCGCGCTCCTCGGCGGCACAATGTGCGACGTGGAGGCGTTTGAGGTGCAGCCGTAGACTGGCAGATCGATCAACCGAGAATCAGCACGACAGCGCCGCGCCGTCGAGCGCGAGGTCGACGAAGCGATCGCGGAGCTTGGGCGTTTGGGGAGGAAGGCAGGACTCATCGTTTGTGTTGGGCGCCGGACACGCGATCGCATGCTCGCACGTGGAGTCTGGAGTTCGAGGGTACAGCGCGCGCCGGTCTCCTTGCGCGAAATCGATGACGCCGCCCAAGAGTTGATGACTCTGGTCAATGAGTCAGTCGAAGAAGAACATTGTGACGGGGTTCGTTTCGTTTACACAAGACATGAAGGCAGTGGACAAGGTACGCCGCGCGTACGAAAGATCTATCCCGTCACGCGCGCAGATCTGCTCGGCAGAGCTCCACCGCCGTACGGTTTCTTTCCGCGTCTCCATACGTCCCTGCAGGAAGTCACCAATGATATTCTCTTTGAATGGATGTATGCTGCGGCATATCGCTCGCTGGTCGAGTCCTTGACGGCAGAGCACGATGCCCGCCTGCGCACTACGGATCGCGCGACGCACACGGTTGACGAGCGCCTCGAAGCACTGCGCCTCGACATCAATCATCAACGCCAGCACTCGATCACAGAGGAGCTCTTGGACATCATCAGCGCCGCGGAGGGTGTTCATAACCCAACTTGACGAGCCCCAAAAAGGAGCCCTTGTGAACGACTGCCGCCGTCGCTAGTGTTCGGTGCTCGACTCGCTATGGAAGCGGTCAGCGGCCGGAAAGGAGAAGCAACTATGGCGAGCGAAGGTCTTCACGAGGAAGCAAGCGAACTTTCGGACGAGACCCGGGATATGCACCGTGCAATCGTTTCGCTCATGGAGGAGCTCGAGGCCGTCGACTGGTACAACCAGCGCGTTGACGCCGCGAAGGATCCACACTTGAGGGCGATCCTCGCCCACGACCGCGACGAGGAGAAAGAGCACGCATCGATGCTTCTCGAGTGGATTCGACGAAAGGACGAGGTGTTCAACGAGGAGCTTCGGGATTATCTGTTTAGCGAGAAGAGTATTGCGAGCCTTGAGGAGCAGCACCACGATTGATCAACACCTTGCAACGCCAAGAGGAGCGTTGGCACAACCGCGCCAGATCTCAGCTCGCGTGACCGCCGGCGTCGAGGGCGCACTGAAGGGATGAGATGACGGCACTGGCTTGGATCGTCCTCACGGGCTTCGGAATGAGCGCGATCGCGCTGGTGGGGAGCGTCACGCTCCTCATGAAGAAGGCCACGCTCGATCGAATCGTCATGCCGCTCGTCGCTTTTGCGGCCGGGTCGCTTTTGGGAGGCGCATTTTTCCACATGCTCCCCGCGGCGTCGCAGACAATCGCCGATCCCATACGGCTGTATCTGTGGACGGTGGTCGGGTTCACCGTGTTCTTCGCGCTCGAGCAGTTTCTTCATTGGCACCATTGCCATCGGGCCTCTTCGGAGTGCAAGGAGCCTCTCACGTACTTGATCTTGATTGGAGATGGCCTGCATAACTTTCTGGGCGGCCTTGGCGTGGGAGCCGTGTTCCTCGCCGATATCCGACTCGGGATCGCAGCCTGGCTTGCCGCCGCCGCACACGAGGTCCCGCAAGAGTTGGGCGACTTCGGAGTGTTGATTCATGGCGGTTGGAGCAGAAAAAAAGCGCTGCTGTTCAATTTGCTCTCGGGCCTTACATTTTTGCTTGGCGGCGTCACGGCGTGGATGGTTTCGGCGACGCTCGAAATCTCCTTTCTCGTTCCTTTTGCGGCAGGAAACTTCATCTACATCGGGGCTTCGGACCTCGTGCCTGAAGTCAACAAGCACAGAGATCCCACCACGAATATCATCCATTTCCTATGCTTCGTCGCTGGAGTTGGACTGCTCTGGGTCTTGCGTCTGGCACTGATCTCGTGAGGCTCTGACGACAACGAACAGGGAATGTCCATGGCCGGCCTTGATGGGTTCGATCTCGACGATCTCATCGAGCGGTTGCGACAGCGTTTGCACCCAGACTGGGCGCTCGAAACTCGTATCAGCCAGAAGCTTTTGTACCTCCGGGGCAGAGTAGAACGTGGCCTCGCGGTAGAACACGTTGTCGAGCTGCTTGTGGAGATACCGTTCCCCTAGCTCGCTCGCCCGATCGATGAAGCCGACGAGGAGCTGGCCGCCCGGGCGCAAGATCCGGCGTGCCTCCGCGAACATCTGCCGAGCATCATCGACAAAGCAGATGGTCGTCACCGCCAACACCGTGTCGAAGCACCCGTCCTCGAAGGGAAGCTCCTCTGCCGTACCTGGCCGCGTGGAGATGCCTCTCCGTGCAGCGTAGCTGCGCATGACCGGGGACGGATCGATGCCCCATTGCACACCCAGCGGGGCGGCAAACCGGCCCGTGCCAACGCCAATCTCGAGGCCCCGTCCTTCCCAAGGAAGCAACGCACGGACCGCCAAAAGCTCGGAGTAGTACGCGGCCTCATGACGCTCGAACCACGAGTCGTATCGCTCGTGGTGGGCTTCGAAGGGCGCGATTCTGGGCATCGGTGGACAGCGTAGGATCCCACGACTTCCGTGTCACGCGACGCGGGTCGTGACATCATCTCCTGCGTGCCCGAAGTCATCGATGTGTCGTCCTTCGACAGCATGTGGCCATTCGCAATGGGGCTGACCGTGTTGGCGGGCCTGGCCACCGGAATCGGGAGTCTGGCCGCAATCTTTGCAAAGCGGACGAATACGTCGTTCCTGGCCGCATCTCTCGGGTTCTCGGCCGGCGTGATGATCTACGTGTCCTTCGTCGAGCTATTGCCCGCGGGGGGGCGGCTCCTCGAGACCGCGTATGGAACCCGCACCGGCCCCTGGGTCACGGCCCTCTCCTTTCTCGGAGGGATGATTGCCATCGCGGTGATCGACTTCCTGGTGCCAACGGCGGAGAACCCGCATGACGCCGCGCTAGTCGAAGATCTCCGTATGGAGAACCCGTTCCCCGAGCTCAAGCGAGTGGGCCTCGTGACAGCTCTGGCAATTGCAATCCACAACTTCCCAGAAGGGTTGGCCACCTTTGCCTCGGCACTCCACGACGTCAAAGTTGGAATCCCGATCGCAATCGCCATCGCGCTGCACAACGTGCCGGAAGGCATGTCCGTGGCCATCCCCATCTACTACGCGACGGGGAGTCGAAAAAAGGCGTTCTGGTACTCGTTCTGGTCCGGTCTTGCCGAACCGATAGGCGCACTGCTCGGGTATTTCATTTTCCGCGCGTATTGGTCAGACGGCCTCTTGGGGGTCATCGACGCCTCCGTGGCCGGAGTCATGGTGTTCGTGTCGTTAGACCAGTTGATTCCGAACGCAAAAAAGTACGAGAAAGGCCACTACGCAGTCTATGGCCTGCTCTGCGGAATCGCTCTGATGGCAATCACCTTGGTGATCCTGTAAAAGAACGCACGGCGAAGGTGCGAAATGATGATGATGAGATGGCCAACTCTAAAGGTTCTCTTGATTGCACTGCTTAACCTGTCATTCACTTGCGAGCGGCAGGAGAAGAAGCCGCCTGAGGAAGTCACCCAGGGTGCCGTTGTCCCGACACTGCAGCATGCGGAGCCCATATTCGACAACGAGTACGTGAAGGCAGTGAGATTCACTTTGGGACCTGGGGACAAACTGCCGCCTCACGAAGGGGATCCGCGGGCGATCTATTCGCTTTCCGACTATAAAATCAAGTGGATGGAAGGCGACCGACAAACGGAAAAGGAATGGAAAAAGGGCCAAGTGCACTGGCATGATGCTGCTCAGCACGCCGTCGAAAACATCGGCAACACCAAAGCGGAATACCTCGTCGTGGCCCGAAAGGATGTCGTCTTACCGCTTCTCGAAGGCGATGAAATATCCCACGCCATCAGCCAACTGGACGTCGCGTATTCCAGCGTGGTTTTTGACAATGAGGACGTTCGCGTCATGGAAGTGAAAATTCCTAACGGTGAAAAACAGCCGATGCACTCAGGAGGTCATCGCCTCATCTACGCGCTCACAGCCTACGATGCCAAGTACCGCTCCGACAAAATGGGAACCAAAGAGAGCACCGTCAAAGCGGGCACAGCGCATTGGCATGGGCCAGATAAACACGCCGTGGAAAACACCGGCCAAACCTCTGCCAACTTTCTCGTCTTTGAATTCAAGAAGTGAGCCATAGGCGCGAGAGGAGCTCGCGTCCACAGCAGTCAGGAATCGGTCATGGCTATGTCTCTCGAAGAAGCGCTACAAGCTGCACTCGATGACGAGTATCACGCGCGCGCCACGTACCGCGCTGTTCTCGATGCGTTCGGCGAGGTGCGCCCCTTCATCAACATCGTGGAATCAGAGGAACGGCACATCCAAGCGCTGAAGCGACAGTTTGAAAAGCATGGGATGGCGGTCCCGAGCGATAAGTGGGCCGGAAGCGTGTCCACGCCCGAATCATTGGAGCGGGCATGCGAGGACGCGGTGAAGGCAGAGCGCGAGAACGCCGCGCTGTATGAAAAGCTCATCGAAGCAGCCAGCGAGCATCCCGACGTTCAAGAGACCTTCCGTCGGCTCCAGTCCGCTTCTCAGGAGCGTCACCTCCCCGCGTTTGAGCGCGCCGCTGGCCGGGAAGGACGCGGCGGCGACGGGAAAGGCCGGCGGCGACGGCATCGAGGCGGGTCTCGCTAGCGTAGGCCGAACGACGATGAAGTCTCCAGAACAACAAAAGGTATCCAAGCAAGAGAAGGGAGGCGGTACGTTCGAGGGCATCAAGCTCTTGCTGTGCGAGAACCCCTTGCCACCTCTCGAGGAAGCGATTGCAGCTGCGCAGTTCGAGCTGCCCCGAAGCAACTACTACACCGAGCCGTATTCGGCCCCCCTACGTCAATTGATCAGCGAGCGTGTTGGAGTACCAATCTCATCGATCCATATCAATGCAGGCTCCGAGCTGATCCTGAGGCAGATCTTCGATCGCTTCGGCCAGCAGGCTCACTTGCTGACGCCCACCTATAGCCTGTTCACCGAGATCGCCGAGCGATACACCGAGACACCATTGCGCCCAGAGCAGGATTTCGCATTCGACCTTCGCGGTCTCGAGGTTCCTCCCGGCACCACGATTGCGGTCATCGTCAATCCGAACAATCCGAATGGCGGTACGTTTGATATGGCCCCGCTACCGGGCCTTTTGCAAAAACATCCCGACACTTGGTTCCTGGTGGATGAGGCCTTCATCGGTCTCGCGGGCGAGTCGGTGGCTCAGCTTGTGCCACAGTATTCGAACCTGATCGTCACCCGCACCCTGTCGAAGGCACACAGCCTGGCCGGTTTTCGCGTGGGCTACGCGGTGCTTCCAGAGGCAACGGCCCACGAGCTCAACGCACACAATGATGCCTACCCGCTAGCGAGGGTGAGCCAGGCTGCTGCGATCGCGACGCTACGGCACGAGGCAAAGATCGTCGACCGGGCTTTGCAACTGCGATCCTGGGCCGAAGAGCTGGCTCGGGAGCTTCGAAAGCTGGGCGTCCGCACCTATCCAAGCGACACCTATTTCTTCCTCGCGGATTTCGCGCCGCTCGATGCGGCTGATTTGAGTGAGAAGATGGAGCAGCGAGGCGTGCTTCTCAAGCCACTCAACGACTCGCGGCTTGGCAAGGGCTTCATGCGTGTGACGACGGCGCTTCCGAAGGACAACGAGCGCGTTCTCGGTATCTTGCATGAGCTCCTCTAGATCGATCTCTACCATGTGTTCGCGCAAGAGTATTACGTTTGCCATGCTCCTCGGATGGGCGGCGTTCATGACACAGATCAATTCAGCAGCGGGCGAAACAAAGAAGGCGGATCATGGTCCGCTTCGGCTGTACGTCGTCTTCAACAATGTGCCCCATAAGGCAGGCTTGAAGACTGGCTGGGGCTTTTCGTGCCTGATCGAGGGCTTGGACGAGACCGTCCTGTTTGATACGGGCGGCAATGGCGACACGTTGCGTTCCAACATGCGGCATCTTGGACTGGACCCCAAGGCGGTCGACGCTGTCGTGCTTTCCCATATTCATGGGGACCACACTGGAGGACTCCGCGCTCTTCTGGCCCGCAATTCCGATGTCACCGTGTATGTGCCTGAATCGTTTCCGGCATCATTCGAGCGAGAGGTAAAACGCTTTGGGGCAGCAATCAGAACCGTCTCGGGGCCGCGGCAACTCATGAACGGCCTGCATTCAACTGGAGAGATGGGCCAGACCATCAAGGAGCAAGCCCTGATCGTGGACACGCGAAAAGGGCTCATCGTGATCACGGGTTGCGCGCATCCCAACATAGCCGATATCGCTGAGCGGGCTCGAGCGTACCTTGGTAAGAACATCTATCTACTCTTGGGAGGC
>Ga0316201_10001360_pt1 | contig 16305 bp, 12 predicted proteins | sample CS6wburrow_MG_FD_204516 | JGI IMG/M metagenome (GOLD analysis project Ga0316201, IMG submission 204516) | Coastal sediment microbial communities from Delaware Bay, Delaware, United States - CS-6 worm burrow | ecosystem: Environmental > Aquatic > Marine > Coastal > Sediment | place: USA... | reverse complement strand
AAACTTCAGGGAACTGACGGTCGGCTATGTCAAAGCCATCGTTTGGGGTGGTCCTGCGATTTTCGTATTTCTGGCGCTGCGCTTTACGACGGAAGGGATCGGCCACACACGGCCGATAATGTTCGCCTCGATTTTTTCTCTCTTGTGCAACGTGTTCCTGAACTACGTATTGATGTTCGGCCACTTCGGTGCGCCTGCTCTTGGCGTCGTCGGTTGCGGGATGGCCAGCGCGATAACGATGTGGGCAATCATGATCGTGCTCGCGACGTACATGAAAATAAGCCCGCACTATGAGCCGCTGAAGATATTCTCACGTGTCTCCCCGCTGCGACCGCAGGCACTCAAAGAAATTCTCATGCTGGGTGCACCAATTGCCATGACAATCACGGCTGAGGCCGGGCTGTTCAATGCCGTGTCCATTCTGATGGGTACGCGCGGTGCGGCCATTGCGGCGGCGCATCAAATCGCGATCAACTTTGCAGCCACGATGTTCATGGTGCCGCTCGCACTGAGTTCGGCTATTACAATCCGGGTCGGACATGCGCTGGGTGCAGGCAATGCGCAGGCGGCAAGATTCAGTGGCACAGTTGGTATATTGATTTGTACATCCTTCATGGCCATATCGGCGACGTTTCTGCTGATCTTCCGCGACGCCGTCGTGACCGTGTATACAAATGATACGTCGGTAACGAGTATTGCCGTCAGCCTGTTATTAATAGCCGCGGTCTTTCAGGTGGCCGACGGCGCACAAATCGGTGCGGCAGGCGCGCTGCGTGGCTACAAAGACACACGCGTGCCCATGATGATAAACATCTTTGCCTACTGGGTGCTGGCGTTCCCGCTCGCCTACCTGGCCGCTGTGACCTACAAGTCGCCGCCCAGCTATGTCTGGGGCGGCTTCGTTATCGGACTGACGGTGGCAGGACTACTGCTGACGTGGCGCTACGCGCGATTGTCCAAAAGTGCCTTGCTAACCGAGTGAAGAGTGCCGTCATTTCGGCTTTACTGCGTGCACAAGTAGCGTGCTGACATGTAGCCCGCTAGGTAATCACGTCTATACAGTAGGGGTCACATTCGCATTGAGGCGGAACAGGTTCGTCGGGTCGTACTTGTTCTTGAGTTCCACCAGTCGCGGGTAATTTTCACCGTAATTACCCCAGGTTTTTTTCTCGTCGTCGTCGTTCAGGTTGGTGTAGAAGCCGGCGAAGTGCGGTTCCATTGCCTTGTAGTACTCACGGACCTCCGCAATTCCGACCGCGTTCTGCGAGGAGTCGGGCGCTGCGTACATGATGCCAAAGTTGAATGCGACGTCGCGATGTGCAAAAGCGGTAGCATCGGGCGCCACCCTGGCGCTGGCACCACCCATGTGCTGGAACCACGAATTGGGCAGCGTGTCACGATTGGCGTAGTCCACGATGATTTCGATGACCTCCGGGGTGAGTTCCTTAAGGAAGCTCGACTTGAGATAGACATTGATACCATGTGCGGTGAAGCCGTCGAACCTTGTTTGTATTTCGCGATACGGAAACGGCGCCAGTCCACCGCTCTTGAGTCCCGGGAATGCGAGCATCGGCGCCAGTGCTTTTTCACCGGCCGCATGATCGCCACTCCATACCACCTCCACCATCGCTACCCGGTTGCCATCAGGGTCGCGGATGAGCTGCGGTTCAATATTCGCCTCGTCCGGCAGGGTCTCATGCAACTCCGCATAGAACTCAAGAAATTCCCGGTCGATGTCATAGAAAAGATCGCCCCCATATACGACCGGATTGAACGGATGCAGTCGGTACACGAACTCGGTGACCACGCCAAAATTGCCGCCGCCGCCGCGCAGACCCCAGTACAAATCTGCGTTCTCATCCTCGCTGGCACGTACCACGTCGCCGCTCGCGGTAACCACGGTCGCTGCAAGCACGTTGTCCACCGCCAGGCCCATTTGCCGATCTGTGCGGCCCACGCCACCGCCCAAGGTGAAGCCGCCGGCGCCAGTATGTGAAACGATGCCTGTTGTTGTCATCATGTTGTGTGCCGAAGCAGCGGTATCGATATGACCAAGCAGGGACCCACCGTCCGCACGCAGCGACATCGCTTCAGTATTGATGTCCGTGGAATGCATTTGCGAGAGATCGATCATCATGCCGCCATCGGACGTCGATTTGCCAGGCAGGCTGTGACCACCGCCTTTTACCGAAACCAGGAGATTTCTGTCGCGACCGAAATTGACGGCATTAACGACATCGCTTGTTGACGTGCATTGCACGACCATCGCCGGTTGCTTGTGATCGAACATACCGTTCCAGACTTTCTTGGCAGCGTCATAGCCGTCGTCGCCTTGCAGCAACACGCGCCCGTCCAGTCCGCCCCCGAGTTCCTGGATTGCTGCTGTTTCGATCGACAGCTGGTCGCCGTGCATCGAGACGGCGGAAATTGATGGACCAGGATCACTCGCCTGCTGCCGTGCGCCACAGGCTGAAAGGCTGGTAGCAATCGCGGCAGCGACGGCGGATTTACAGAATGTGCGTCTTTTCATGGGAACCCCCTTCCCGTGCCAGATATCGTTGTTTTCCTTAGTCTAGCCGCCCTGACCGAAGTCGGGGCTGTCTCCGGCAAGATATTCGTCTTCTTCGGGGGTGTTTTCGCGTCCGAGCAGCTTATTACGGTGCGGGAAGCGGCCATACTGCTGGACAATGTCGTGGTGGAGCTCGGCAAACTGGGCGATAGTCTCGAACGTCTCGCGATACGTCGGTGATACTGCCTCGGCCAGGCGGTTGAAGATCGCGACGGCCTTTTGCTGAACTTTGCGGGATTCGGAATGTTGCAGAGGCATATAGAAGAACGCCTGCTGGATCGGCGTCAGGCCCTTGTCCTTTTTTTCCATTGCGCCTTCAACGCACAGCTTGAGCGCTGCCGCGTCCAATGCGAACGCATCCGCGGTATTGCGGTAGATGTTGCGGCGGAACTGGTCGAGCAACAGGATCAACGCGAGTCGGCCGCGTGGCTGCTCGGCCCAATGATCGAGCTCGTGTGCACTGGCCCGGTCAACATCGTCGGAAAAGTCCTTCTTGCACTCGAGATCAAAGACCTCGTCCTCGCCAAACCAGATATCCATGCGCCGGTCGATCTGTGGTGCAGACAATGCATGCTCTTTGAACCAGAATGCGATGATGGCGTCGATGCGCTGCTGGTCTTGGTCGGTGATGGTCGAATTCATACTTTCGCTCAGTAGTCGTGCCGAAACTTGAAGAATTATGTCCACTCGCAAATGCGAACCAGTTCACGATTTGGGCGGTAGAGGCCATTTGTGGCCGAGATTGTCCGTAGACTTTAGCAGATGATGACGATGCAGACCCTCAAACTCGCTCGCCATACAGCCACGACCCTTGTGTGTCTTGGGCTGCTCGCCTGTGGCGGGCCGGCCGAGGGTCCCGAAGCGGCATTGCGGGCCTGGGTACAGCAAGGCCATGAACTTGCGGAAGCCAAGGATCGTCGCGGGCTCGTTGACATGATATCGCCGGCCTACACGGACGCGCGTGGTAACAGCCGTGACGATATCGAGAACCTGTTTCGCATTTACTTTCTACGCACGCAATCGGTTGCGCTCCTGACGAATATTGAGGAACTCAACGTGTATGGTGACAGCGCTGGCGAGCTCGTGTTGTCGGTCGGTATGGCCGGAACACACGACGGTACGTTCGGCTTCAGCGCAGATGCATACCGCTTCGAGATGGAACTTGAACTGGATGGTGATGAGTGGCTCCTGATGTCCGCCCGATGGGGCGAGTTTGGTGGGGAGTTGCACTAGTCCGACGAGGGACCTGGCATGAACACATTACGACCTGCAACATCGATACTGGCGACGTTATGCCTGTTGTCGGCCTGCGCGAGTACCGGAGACCTCATAAATGCACCGGGCGTCAGCTTGCGGAATGTAGAGATCTCGGACATTGATTTCTCTGGCCAGACGTTCCTGCTTCATTTCGATGTCACCAACCCCAACCCGTTTCCGCTTCCTGTCAGCACGGTTTCGTATGCCATCGAACTCGACGGTCATCGTTTTGCAAGCGGATCAACCGCCGGCGGTTTTTCGGTACCGTCTGCGGGTGATGACGAATTCACGATATCGGTGGAGCTGAATCTGATGAAAACGGCGCCGCAGCTTCTCTATGTCATTCGCGACAGCGTGAAGCGTGACATTCCGTACACCCTCAGTGGCCAGTTCGGTCTCGACATCCCGTTGGTACCAGCAGTTCGCTTCGACACCAGCGGCGCGATTCGCATGCAGTCGGTCAGCCGCCAGGCGCTGAAAATCCCCTAAAAACACTTGGTTACGAGCGTAACCATAGGCTCGGGGAGCCCGCTGTCATATACTTGATGGCTCGGGCGGCTCCGGCGGTTTCCTCCATGCAGCCCAACCTGGCGTTGCACGCGCCATCTCAAATGAGAGCTTCATCGGGGCGCGCGAAACGCGTGATCCTCAGGGCGTTTATGACCGAGCGACAAGCGAAAGGTCTTTATGACCCGGCATTCGAGCGCGACAGTTGCGGCTTTGGCCTGATTGCAAATCTCGATGACATGCCGAGCCACTGGGTCGTCGATACGGCGATCTCCGCGCTCGCCCGCCTGACGCACCGAGGCGCCGTCGCCGCAGATGGCAAAACCGGCGATGGCTGCGGCCTGTTGATCAAATTCCCGAAGACCTTCATGCGTGCAGTTGGTGAGGACCTGGGGTTTGCACTGAACGAGCGATTCGCCGCGGGAACCGTATTCCTGAATCAGGATGCGGCGAAGGCGGAAAGCGCACGGCAAACAATCAACACAGCCATTGCCGAGATCGGTCTTGAGGTCGTTGGCTGGCGTGTCGTACCGACCGATCCATCGGTGTGTGGCGAGCAGGCGTTGCGGACGCTGCCTCGAATCGAGCAGGTGTACGTCAATGCGCCTGACAACATGCCGCGTGGACGGTTCAATCGGCGACTTTTTCTGGCGCGACGACGCGCCGAAAAAAGAATCGGCGAGGGTGCTGCTTACATCGCCAGCTTGTCGTCGGTGACGATTAGCTACAAGGGCATGATCATGCCGGGCGCGTTGCCCAAGTTTTATCCTGACCTCGAAGACCCGCGCCTGGAAACGTCGGTGTGCGTTTTCCATCAGCGTTTCTCGACCAACACGATGCCGCAGTGGCGTCTCGCGCAGCCATTTCGCTTCCTTGCGCATAACGGTGAGATCAACACGATTCAGGGCAACCGTAACTGGGCCCAGGCACGTGCCAAGAATTTCATCTCCGACAAGCTCGATGATATTTCCGATCTCGACCCGATCATCTCGCTGATCGGATCGGACTCGTCGAGCCTGGACAACATGCTGGAAGTTATGCGCGCGGGCGGTATGGACGTGCTGCAAGGCATGCGCATCCTGATGCCGCCGGCATGGCAGGCTGTGGATGACTTCGACCCTGACGTGCGCGCGTTCTATGAGTTCTTCGATTGCCATATGGAACCGTGGGATGGCCCGGCAGGCATCGTGCTTACGGATGGCCGCTACGCCGCGTGTTCTCTCGACAGGAACGGACTGCGCCCCGCCCGCTATGTCATAACGAAAGACCGGCACATTACGATCGCGTCTGAAATCGGCGTGTACGACTACGACGAAAAGGACGTCATCAGCAAGGGGCGCCTGGGCCCGGGCGAAATGCTTGCCGTGGATCTCGTCAACGGTGTGTTGCTCGAAAACGAAGATATTCACGATATTCTGAAAACGCGCGCGCCTTATAAGAAATGGCTCAAACAAGGCGTGCGCTATCTCGACTCCGAGTTGATTGATACGCACATGGCCGCCGAACCGTTCGACGAGCAAACGCTCGCGACGTATCAAAAGGTGTTCAATCTGACGCGTGAGGAACTGAACGATGTGATCGCTGTTCTGGCGAATGCCGAACAGGAAGCGGTTGGATCCATGGGCGACGACACGCCAATGGCCGTGTTGTCGAGAAAAATTCGCTCGCCATTCGATTATTTCCGCCAGCAGTTTGCGCAGGTAACCAATCCGCCGATCGATTCACTGCGCGAACGCATTGTCATGTCGTTGCAGACAAATATCGGTCGCGAATCGAGTTTGTTCGACATTGGACCCGAACACGCGGAGCAGGTCATCATGAACTCGCCCGTGCTGTCGCAGCGCAAGCTCAGGCAATTGTTGAGTGATGATCTTTATGGAGATAGCCACGCATTCATCGAGCTCAATGTCGATGACGCGCTCACGCTGACCGCTGCGCTCGATCAGATCTGCGACGAAGCAGAGAAAGCAGTGCGCAACGGCAAGCTCATTCTGATTCTCAGCGACCGTTACCTTGAAAAGGGCAAACTCCCGGTACACGCCCTGCTCGCAACCGGCGCTGTCCATCACCACCTCGTCCGGATCGGTCTGCGTTGCGACGCGAACATCATTGTTGAAACGGGCGTTGCCAGGGACTCACATCACATCGCTTGCCTGATCGGCTATGGCGCAACGGCCGTCTATCCCTACCTGGTTTATCAATCGCTGCATGACATCGCACAGCGCGGCAACATCGACCGGCAACAACAACTCGGTCGCAGTTACCGGCGCGGTATTCGTAAGGGCCTGTTCAAAGTCATGTCGAAAATGGGCATCTCGTCGATATCGAGCTATCGCGGCGCACAGTTATTCGAAATCGTGGGTATGCACGACGAGGTGGTCGAGCGCTGTTTTCGCGGCACGACGTCGAGAATCCAGGGAGCGAGCTTTGCCGACTTCCTCGAAGACCAACGACAACTTGCTACAGAAGCATGGAAACCGCGCGTTCCGATCACGCAGGGCGGCCTGCTCAAGTACGTGCACGGTGGCGAATACCATTGCTACAACCCCGACGTCGTAACGACGCTGCAGGCGGCGGTGCGCAGCGGCGACTTCGAGCGCTACAAGGAGTACGCAAGGCTCGTAAACGAGCGCCCGATCGCAACGCTTCGTGACCTGATGACGATGCAGCCGGCGGGTCCGGACGTGCCTCTCGACGAGGTTGAGCCTGTCGAGGATATCCTGTTGCGCTTCGACAGTGCGGGTATGTCGCTGGGCGCGCTATCGCCGGAAGCGCATGAAGCATTAGCCATTGCGATGAACCGCATCGGCGGCCGCTCAAACTCGGGAGAGGGTGGTGAGGACCCGGCACGGTACCGCACCGAGCGCGTTTCGAAGATCAAGCAGGTGGCCTCCGGCCGCTTCGGTGTGACCGCCGAGTACCTGGTCAATGCAGAGGTCATTCAGATCAAGATCGCACAGGGCGCGAAACCGGGTGAGGGCGGGCAGCTACCCGGGCACAAGGTGAACGACATGATCGCGCGGCTGCGCTACGCGAAACCGGGCGTCGGCCTGATTTCGCCGCCACCGCATCACGACATCTATTCCATCGAAGACCTCGCACAACTGATTTTCGACCTGAAGCAGGTCAATCCTGATGCGCTCGTATCGGTGAAGCTGGTTGCAGAACCGGGCGTTGGCACGATCGCCGCCGGCGTCGTCAAGGCGTACGCCGACCTGATCACGATCTCGGGTTACGACGGCGGAACGGGCGCGAGCCCCCTGAGCTCGGTCAAGTATGCGGGCAGCCCATGGGAACTCGGTCTGTCGGAGGCGCACCAGGTTCTCCGGGGTAACGACCTCCGCCACAAGGTGCGGCTGCAGACGGACGGTGGCCTGAAGACCGGCGTCGATGTCATCAAGGCCGCGATGCTCGGCGCGGAGAGTTTCGGTTTTGGCACGGCGCCGATGGTTGCGCTGGGCTGCAAGTACCTGCGCATCTGTCATCTGAACAACTGCGCGACCGGTGTTGCGACACAGAATGCCGTCCTGCGCAGCGAATACTTCACCGGTCTGCCCGAAATGGTGATCAATTTCTTCCGCTTTGTCGCCGAGGAAACCCGGATGCTGATGGCCGAGCTCGGTGTGCGCAGCCTCGATGAGTTGATTGGACGCGTTGATCTTCTCGAGCTGCAGGACGGTACAACTGAGCGGCAGTCACGTCTCGACCTGTCGCCAATTGTCTCCGACGCAGGACTCGCAAAGGATGTACCGCAATACTGCACGGACCTGCGCAACGAACCGTTCGACAAGGGCGAATTGGCGGAGGAAATGCTGGCGACGGTCCTGCCCGCCATCGAAGGCAAGAAAGGTGGCAAGTTCGGCTTCGAGGTTCGCAACTTCAATCGCTCGATCGGGGCACGTATTGCCGGCGAGATCGCCAGGCAATACGGCAACGAGGGAATGCGTGATGCGCCGCTCGACATTTCCCTGCGCGGTACGGCCGGGCAGAGTTTCGGCGTGTGGAATGTGGCGGGCCTGAACATGACATTGATTGGTGACGCCAACGACTACGTCGGCAAGGGCATGGCAGGAGGACGACTCGTGGTCCGACCACCTGAAGATGTCGGCTACGTCGCCAGGGAAACACCGATCATTGGTAACACCTGCCTGTACGGCGCAACCGGTGGGTTGCTGTACGCTGCGGGCACGGCAGGCGAGCGATTCGGCGTTCGAAATTCCGGTGCGACGGCAGTCATCGAAGGAACGGGCGATCACTGTTGCGAATACATGACCGATGGCGTTGTGACTGTGCTCGGTCCGACTGGCGTCAATTTCGGTGCGGGCATGACGGGTGGTTTCGCCTACGTACTCGACATAGACCGCAGCTTCGTCGATCACTACAACCACGAGTTGATCGACATTCATCGTATTACGCCGGAGAGTATGGAGGCGTACCTGCACCATCTGCGATCGATGATTATGCAGCACGTCGAAGCGACCGGCAGCGCATGGGGCGAGCAGATTCTCGATGACTATCGAACGTTCCTGCCCAAGTTCTGGGTCGTCAAACCCAAAGCGGCCGAGATCGGGTCGCTGATTCAGTCTTTGCGGCAGGCAGCGTAACGCGATGGCCAAGCACCCACTTCAATTCCTGGAAATTCCGCGCCGCGATCCGGAAAAGGAAGCGCCCGAAGAGCGCATCAAGCACTTTGGCGAGATCTACGGGCACTACGATGGTGCCAGTGCGGCGGCACAAGCGGGTCGCTGCCTTTCTTGCGGTAACCCCTACTGCGAATGGAAATGCCCGGTTCATAACTACATCCCGAACTGGCTGGACCTGATCGAGCAGGGCAAGTTATTCGAGGCGGCCGAACTGTCCCACCAGACGAACTCACTGCCCGAAATCTGTGGCCGTATTTGTCCACAGGACCGGTTGTGCGAAGGCGAGTGCACGCTGAACAACGGCATAGAAGCTGTGACGATTGGCAGCATCGAGAAGTACATTACCGACGAAGCGTTCGCACAGGGCTGGCGCCCCGACATGTCACACGTGGAGGACTCGGGAAAATCGGTCGCCATCGTCGGCGCGGGACCGGCCGGGCTCGCCGCGGCGGACGTGCTGACCAGGCAAGGTATACGACCGGTTGTTTACGATGCCTATCCGGATATCGGTGGTTTGCTGACTTACGGTATTCCGCCATTCAAGCTCGACAAGCAGGTCGTGGCGAAGCGGCGTGAAGTTCTCGAAGGCATGGGCGTGCAGTTCATCTTGAATACCCGCATCGGTGACGACAAACCTTTCGCAGAGTTGCTCAAGGAGTACGACGCCGTATTCCTCGGCATGGGTACCTACAAGTACGTGCGCGGCGGTTTCTCAGGTGAAGACACGCCCGGGGTTCACGAGGCGTTGCCATATCTTGTCGCCAATGTTTACGAGGAGCTCGGCTACGAGGACAAGCCGATTCCCTATATCGACATGGTGGGTAAGAATGTCATCGTGCTTGGCGGCGGGGATACGGGCATGGACTGTGTCCGCACAGCGATTCGCCAGGGCGCAACGAGCGTGCGCTGCGTGTATCGGCGCGACGAGGAGAACATGCCCGGTTCACGGCGCGAAGTGCAGAACAGCAAGGAAGAAGGCGTCAAATTCCTGTTCAATCGGCAACCGCTCGAGATCGTTGGCGAAGAAAACGTAACAGGCGTCAAAGTTGTGACCACTGAGCTTGGTGAGCCCGACAGCTCCGGTCGCAGGCGGCCCGAGCCCGTTGCTGGCACAGACGAAGTGCTCGAGGCCGACGCCGTCATCGTTGCGTTCGGGTTTCAGCCAAACCCGCCGGCATGGTTTGACGACCATGAAATTGAAGCATTACCGAGTGGTCGCATCCGCGTTGCGACGCATGGCGAACATCCGTTCCAGACAACGAACCCGAAGGTGTTTGCAGGCGGCGACATGGTGCGCGGCTCAGACCTCGTCGTCACGGCCGTCTTCGAAGGCCGCGAAGCTGCGGCGAGTATCGCCGATTACCTGGGAATCTAGCGCCTATCCTGCCCGCTAAGTGAAAGACCGTATGGCACACCCGCCCAATATGAGCTAATAAATGGGTAGATGAACTCTCAGGAGAGTCACGTGGAGGGCTTCCCCAAGATCAGTAAGTATATGGATACAGCGGTGCCCACCCTCAGCCCTGAGACCCAGATTATGGAGGCGGTCGACTTTCTCCTGCGTCATCAGGTGACCGGAGCCCCGGTTGTCGACCGCAAAGGCAGGCTAGTGGGCATAATTACTGAAACGGACCTGCTCAGGCTACTGACCGAGGGCATTCAGGGCGAGCCTCCTACTGAGGCAATGGTGGCCGAGTTTATGATGACTGATGTAATTACCGTGCCTCCTACGGTAGACATCTACTATGTTGCAGGCATGTTCCTGGCTAATAAATTCAGGCGCCTGCCCGTGGTCGAAGGTGACAAGATTGTCGGGGCAATCACACGCTATGACCTTCTCCGTGTTGTTCGGGAACTTTCGGCGACGCCTTGATGGTGGCACCTATTGCGTTTGGACGCGCCACGGAGAGCCGTAAACAACTCCGCGCGTATCACCGGATATTCAGCACTGGTTCATACATTGACGATACTATTTAGATGCCTGATTCAGGCGCTGTCACACAGCGCCAGGCTTAATGAAACTGGGGAAGACCATGAACTCCAAGCAAAGGATAATTTCACTGCTGCCAGTGCTGGCGATACTCACGGCCTGCAGCGCAAGCCATCATGCGTCTGAAGTCAGGACGGATGAAAGCGAGCGCGTCACTGTCGGAACCGTCCAGAAGGAAATTGTCATCGGCATGTCCGGTGCTGAGGTAGCAAGTGTTCTGGGCTCGCCCAACATCGTAAGCACTGATGAAGATCGTAACGAAACCTGGATTTACGACAAGATCTCCAGTGACGTCACTTACTCGCGAAGCAGCGGCACGATTGTTGGACTGATTTTTTCCGGTGGTGGCGCTGGAGCCGGAGTCGGCTCAAGCAGTGCCGGTGCTACCTCAACGTCACAACGCACGCTGACCGTGATCATAAAATTCGATGAGCAAGGTCAGGTAAGAGACTTTTCCTACCATAGCTCGAGATTCTAGTGACGAACACAGCGCGCGTCTTGAGTCTCCCTTGGCGAGAGTCGGTGACTGTGTTCGTCGTGCTGTTGCTTGCCGGTTGTGCGCCGACGATGCCGAAGAGTGCGCTGCGGCTACCCGAAAGCACACTGGAACTACGTTCCATTCAATCTCGATCATTCGAAGCAGAATCGGAGGCCGCGATTCTCGCAGCGACAGTCGCTGCAATGCAGGATATGGAATACAACATTGACACAGTTCAGATCGACCTCGGCGTTATTACAGCCTCGAAAACGACTGACGCAAGTTCAAACTCAGCGATGGTCGGCTATACGATGTTGGAGCTTCTGTGTGCAGTACGTGGAACCTATTGCGATACATCCGAAAAGATACCTGACAAGTTCAAGACAACAATCACCATGGTCGTATTGCCGAGTTTGGCGCGGCGCGGCGAGTTCACTGCCCGTATTACGCTGCACTACGTCACGATCAATACCCGGGGAAAGGTCATAGAGCAGGAGTCGATCGTCGAAGCAGAGATCTATCAGCAGGTATTCGAGAGGCTCACAAACGCTATTTTCATACAGGCGAATGAAGAATGAAGTCAGGATTGCAGACAGTATTGATCGTTCTATTTCTGGTGGGCGGCTGTGCAACACAGGGCCCGAATGTGACCGGAACTTCAAGTCAATTGCAGACCCGACAAATTCAGACCCGAGAATACGAAACGCTTGATAAGAAAATGACGATGAGATCCGTAATCGCGACGCTTCAGGATCTTGGATTTGTCATAGATGATGCCGACCCGAGCCTGGGTACTGTTACGGCGACTCGGCTGCATAAATACCCGATGCGTATGACCGTCGTAGTTGTCAACAAGGGTGAGAAACAAGTATCTGTGCGGGCGAATGCTCGAATCGACGAAAAGAGCGTGACCGATGCCAATACCTACCAGGATTTTTTTGTCGCGCTGGATAAGGCAATGTTCTTGACGATCAATAAGGTCGATTAGGGCGCCGCTCGCCTGGTAGCCGGTGAGTGGCTGGTATGCGCTCAAGAGCAGCCGCTCAACGAATGTATACTGAGCGTCTGGTAATGACCCAAACCGGCCGGTGACGTATAGCGACCAGCGTGACAATAAAATCAACTTTTCTCGGCCTAATCGCCATCCTCGTAAGCCCAGTATGCCTCGCTCAATATGCTGACGAGGAATCTTGTGCGTTCACGGCAGAGATTCAATTGCCCGACATTGAAAGCGAGTTCGTTTCGGACGAACCGATAGCGGGATTCATCGAAAGATTCGACGCACTCAATCCTGATCTGCCCGACGAGTTCTCGGCTCTTTCGGATGGATGGTTGTACCTTGTTCTGGCTGAGTGTTATCGAGCAGGTATCGCCGTTGAGAAGAACCATCTGGTCGGAAACAGTCTGTTGCGTGTTGCGGCGGGCGCGGGAAGCGATCAGGCGGCACACATGATCGCAAGCATTGATGTGTTCCAATCCGGTGACCCATCTAGGCAACAGGCGGGATTCAAGGTACTGGAACGCGAGTATGTGGAAGGCGGTTCTGCGTACGCGGCTGGTAAGTTGGGGTGGGCATATCAGCAAGGCTTTGGAGTCGGGCAGGACTTACAGAAAGCTTTGGAGCTATACAATTTCGCCGCTGAACGAGGAATGACCTACTGGCAGTATCTGTTGGCCCACGCATATGAGAAGGGCTATCTTGGATTGGATGCCGACGAGGAACGCGCAAAGTACTGGCGCGAGTTCAAGCCAAAAGTACACGTCGCCTTGTACGAATGTTGGGTCTCAATCTATTACCAAGACGGCACATTTCCCGAAAGCGATGAGCTTGCGCGCAAGTATCAGAAGATCTGCGATGAGACCAACATCGCGGATGTTTGAGAGCGTTAGTCAACGGCTGGTTGTGGCCGTTAGCCGCCGGTCACCTGGTTTGGGCTAGAATGACGGCTACTGACCCAAAACGGACGTCGCGTTTCTCAAGAGCACCAACCATTCGCGCCAGTGTTTTCATGCATCGGGTGCTGCTTACAGACACTCTCCCTTGGGCTCGAACAACCATGCTTCCTCGGCGCCCGTTACTAGCACGCGCCCATCCTGGAGCAGGGTACCAACCGGATATTCAAAAGCACCGGGCAGATTCTCGACTTCGTAAAATATCTCGAGGACAGTGTCGTACATTTCTACAGAGTCCGTGGCGTCAAAGCCTCGCTCTCCGCCTGGAACGAAACCACCGGCAACGAGTACCGGGGCTGGGCAGCCCGGGCCGGATCGAAGCGCAACGGCCGCGTGGCCGCCACGAGAAATATTCAAAGGACTGGCGAATTGTGAGGTGCCTGTGCTGATGTCGTAAATAACACCCGGTTCGCTAAAATTAAATTCGCCTCCAATTATCAATACGCTCCCATTCGGCAGAAGCGTTGCGGTGTGGGAGACCCTGCCGGTGCCAACAATGGCGCCAGTAGTTCGAAACTCACCAACAGCCGGATCAAATATCTCGGCACTCGTCAATTCCGTAAGGGAACCGTACCCACCGATAAACTGGACTCCGGCAGCGATCAGTACCGTGCCATCAGGCAGAAGCGTAGCAGTGTGTTGGTCTCTCGGCTCAACCATCGATCCGGTCGACGTAAAAACACCCGAAACAGGATCGAATACCTCCGAGTTACCAATCGAGATATCCGGTTCAGGTCCTCTTTCTTGCCGGCCTGCTGCCAGTAGCACGCGACCGTCTGCCAGCAGCGTATCGGTACCAACTTCCCGTGCCACATTCAGCGCTCCAATCGAGGCAATCGTGTCGGTCTTTGGATCAAATACAAGAGCGGCTCCGTCACTAATCGAGTCCCCAACAATCAGTGCTCGGCCATCAGGCAATGCAGTCACCACAGCAGTGGGTGCGAAACTCACGCCCTCGGGAGCCTCCACTTCGGTGAAAGTCTCGGCTGCCGGGTCAAAGAGCTCAGCGGGTCCGGACGGGAAAATCCCGCCGACTAACAGAACACGACCGTCCTGCAATAGAGCGGCATCGTGAAGCCACCGAGAATTTGAAGTACTGCCAGCCGTTATCCATTTCCCCCCGACGACGAGGCGAACTGCCCGCATCCGTGTCGCCACATTGCCGGCTGTGTCGCTTACTTTGTACAAGACCTGGTAGTCACCAGACACGGACATGTCTATGCGGCTTGTATCCACCTCGATCGCATCTGATATATCGCCGTCGAAGTTATCAGCCGCAGTGGCGCCGAGTTCATCATAGGGAGTACCAACGACGATGGCCTGCGGATCGTCGCCTAGAAGGGTGATTACAGGCGCTATCGTATCCTGGACCCTGACGGAACGGGTCACCGTGGTGGCCGTATTACCGGCGGCGTCAGTAACGTCGTAACTTACTGCGTGGTCGCCGAGCGCCATCGTATCTACTGTGCTGGCATCGATAATTATCGAGGTACTGAGGTCTCCATCCAGGTAGTCGGAAGCCGTGGCGCCGAGCTCGTCGTAGGGGTCGCCAGCCTCGATGATCTGCGGATTGTCGCCGATAAGGGTGATGACCGGGGGGGTGGTGTCCTGGACTGTGACAGTTCGCGTCACAATTCCAATGTTACCCGCGGCGTCACGCACCTCGTAGGCGACTGTGTAGTCCCCAAGCATCGACGTATCTACAGCACTGGCATCAACGACAATGGAATTCGTAAGATCACCATCGACGTTGTCCGATGCTGTGGCTCCGAGTTCGGTGTAGTCAGTGCCGGCCTCGATCAACTGGGGATCATCGCCCACTAGGGTACGGACCGGGGGTGTGGTGTCGGGTGGTGGGGTGGCTGCGGACCCGCCATTGCCGTCCCCGCAGGCGGCAAAAGCGAGCAGCGACAGGATCAAGAGCAGGCGCATTTTCTGTTCCTCCTGAAGACATTATACCTCTAAGGCGGGAAAGGGCCGACGACAACTCAGGGTGTCACGTATGGGAATAGAGTTCTGTAAGCCCTGCCCAGTATGATTCCGAGGAGCGTGTGAGAGCCGGAGTGAGCATACCTAGGCAGTTGCAAGGCTTGGCGGAGACGGCGTCAGTTTGGTCTGCTATTGGCCGTAAGCAGTCGCTCGCCAGGTTGTATACTCAGTGGCTGGTAATGACCCAAAGCCGCCGTTCGCATTAGCGTGAAATCGTGTAGATCAAGGCCATTTTTCTGTGATGCAAGACTCTACGAATTGGACGGACAACCCCGCGCTCGGATGGAAACAGCGGGGCAAAATCTACTTCTGGCGATACACGGAAAATAGCCGAAACTTCCCGGGCTGGCACTTTGTAGTCGATTCGGCAGCGAGTGAAAGTCTCGCTTCACTAGTAGCGTCGTTGATAAAAGCCCAAGAACCTATCCATCGGACGCTTCAAGTTAGTCGGCCTACGAAGGACGTGCTTTGTATACCGAACAACAAAGACGGACTAGCGCGTTTCTCGGCACCGACAAGACTAGTCATTTACTTCGACCCGACAGACGCAGACTCATGGACACTAGATTGCGTTTCCGACGTACTCGAATGGCGTCTGGGCTCAAGCTCGATGACCGAGTTGGAATCGGCGCTTGCTAGTCCAAACAGCTTTTTTGACCGTCAATTCGGCGAAGACAAGCCGTTGTGGTTCTGGGGGCTGGCGATTGAAAGGTGATGGCAGTTATCAAGCGCGTCTGAACGGCTGGTATTGGCCGGAACCAGCCGCTCGGGTGTTAAACTACTGGACGACTGCTGCTGACCCAAGGCGGCCCTTAGTGGATCTCAATCCTATTTGCCCAGACACGCATGGACATACGAGCCGTCAATCAGAGTGATCGCGCTGAGTGGGCGCGGATGCGGTCGCAGCTTTACTCAAGTC
>Ga0316201_10001359_pt1 | contig 16306 bp, 14 predicted proteins | sample CS6wburrow_MG_FD_204516 | JGI IMG/M metagenome (GOLD analysis project Ga0316201, IMG submission 204516) | Coastal sediment microbial communities from Delaware Bay, Delaware, United States - CS-6 worm burrow | ecosystem: Environmental > Aquatic > Marine > Coastal > Sediment | place: USA... | reverse complement strand
ATTTCCATTGCCTGGGCTATTTCTGAATACCTGCATGAACATCCGGCCAGGGCAAAGACCCTCTTTGCTACCCATTACCATGAACTTAATGAAATGGCTACCACTTTTGAGCGGATAAAGAATTACAATGTAGCTGTAAAAGAGTTAAAGGATACTGTACTGTTTTTAAGGAAGCTCGTACCCGGCGGGAGTGAACACAGTTTTGGAATCTATGTGGCAAAAATGGCAGGAATGCCCCAGCAAGTTATCCATAAGGCCGAGAAGATCTTAAAAAAATTGGAAAAATCTCATTCCAGTGAAGAGCTCACAGATAATCTGCAGGCCGCACAAAATGAAATGCAACTCAGTTTTTTTAATCTTGATGATCCTTTGTTGGAACGAATTAAGGAGGAATTAATTCATTTAGACATCAACACATTAACACCTGTTGAAGCGTTGATGAAACTTAACGAAATTAAACGAATGCTCACCAAGAATAAAAAAGCTACTTCCTGATTTAAGCAGGCTAATTAGTCCTCATCCGGGACACTATAATCCGGGCTAAAATTTTTTTACTTTTATTGCACATCATCATATTCTTTTTGGTTAAAAGTTCTTTGCTTTCTATAGAATTGTATTAAATTTGCGTCCGCATCCGTTTTTCAGGTGCCACGTTCTTTAGAATACGTGAAAATAGCTTCCCGATAGATATTGGGAGTTGAGCGCCACATTGCCGCAGCAATAGGGGTTCAAAAACTGAAGGGCTATTTTCTAAATACGCGAAAATAGCTCAGTTGGTAGAGCGCCACCTTGCCAAGGTGGAGGTCGCGGGTTCGAATCCCGTTTTTCGCTCAGGAAGAACGCTGCCTGCCAGCGTTTTTTTATTATGTCCAATCCTTTTAGGATGCTCGAGTGGTGGAATTGGTAGACACGTTGGACTTAAAATCCAATGGCCATTATGGCCGTGCGGGTTCAAGTCCCGCCTCGAGTACAGATGAACAAAAAAGCCAAAGCGAAAGCTTTGGTTTTTTTATGCAACAAAATGAGCCAAGCTGGCTTGAGTGAAATTTTGTGGAATAAAAACCAATTCGGAAGAATTGGCTTTTTTGTTCTCAAAATGTTCGAGCGGGGACTCGCGAGGCCAAGGGCCGAGCAATTCCCGCCGAACGATTTCTTACTGTTCATTTTCTTTGCTTGCCCAAAGAAAACGAACCAAAATAAAAGGCACTTTTTCACTATGTGTTTTTTAAAATAAAACATTTTAAAAACCACTCACATTGGCTAAATTATTTCCAAGGCTTCAATAATTATTAACGCCAAGGTTCACTACACCACGGAAAAAGGAATACTTAGATTCAAAGTTTTTATATCAGTTCTGAAAATCCTCAGAAAAACCTTTACACGAATTGTGATTTGTTCTCAAAATGTTCGAGTGGGGACTCAGCGATACCGATAGTTATCGGGATCGCTAATTCCCGCATTTGCAGTATGCAATTGGCAGTTTAAACAATAATCAAGGAACAGGATTTTTTATTTTCAACAAAAACACCTACCCCTCCCACAATTGCCATGGCGACCGATAATTTGGTTTTATGTAGGCATTGGCTTCAGATGCATTAGTGACTATGCCTTCCGCATCGTTCCATTGCAGCTTTTTACCAGTTCGGTAGGAGATATTCCCTAAATGTGCTACCAGAGCGGCATTTCTTCCCATCTCTATAGTACAATTGGGATCTTTTCGATTTTTGATGCATTCCAGGAAATTTGCAGTGTGGGCATCCAGGCCGCTGGCACGACTTTTTCGGGGTGGTAATACTTCTGTTAAGTATTTACCATCATGCTGAAGGGGTAGCACTTTCCAGCTTGCCCTGTTGACGGCTAAAATGCCATTCTCGCCTATAAAAGCCACTCCTGGTTCACCAGATTCGTCCAAATACGGCGATGTGCCCATGCCCATAAATTGTTCCCAAATAAAACTGAAATTCCCAAAATCATAGACTGTCGTCAGCGTATCCGGAGTTTCTGCTGCATTGTCGGGAAAAGCAATTTTACCACCAATGGCTACTACAGATTTAGGCGCAGTGGCATTCATGCCACGTAATACCATATCCAACATATGAACTCCCCAGTCGGTCATAAGGCCCCCCGCATAATCCCAGAAATACCTAAAACTACCATGAAATCTATTTTTATTAAATGGTCTTTCCGGAGCCGGCCCCAACCATCTGTTGTAGTCCACTCCCTGAGGAGGATCAGTATCTTCTACCACATCAAAACCGCGACCGTAATTTACATTTGCCCAGGCTTTCACCTGCCGTATCTTACCCAAGGCACCGGAATCTAAATATTCAAAGGCCGAATGCCAATGGGGGTCGCTTCTTTGCCATTGACCTACCTGCACTACCCTATTGTACTTGCGTACTGCTTTCACCATCAAATCTGCCTCGTGAATACTATTGGCTATTGGTTTCTCTACATATACATCTTTTCCTGCCGCACAGGCATCGATCATCTGAATACAGTGCCAATGGTCTGGAGTGCCAATAATAACGGCATCCATTTCTTTAATTTTTAAAAATTTACGATGGTCATTAAACGTTTTTGGGCGTTGACCTGTTTTTGTTTCTATTTCCTTTGCGCGTTTTTCCAACAAATCGCTGTCCACATCGCAAAGCGCAATACATGCTGTTCCCTTGTTTTTAAGAAAAGAACTGAGGTTTGCCCATCCCATCCCTCTAACACCAACGAGGCCGACATTCACTACTTCTCTATCTTTAATTGGGTTTTTGGCCGATACCTGGCCAAAAGGAACAGCTGTAGCAAGGGAGGCTGCACCTACATTTTTAATAAATTTTCTTCTACTACTCATTTCAATGATTTTGGTTTTTTAAAGTACAAATTTTCAATCAATAATCATGGAGTTATGATAAAAACTAAACCGCAAAAAGCTCTGTATTATGAGCATTAGTTTCATCATAAGAGGAATAATTATAAACAATATTAAATATTTTATTTAAACGAGTTGAATGCAGATGAAGATTTCAATTCACAAAATGCTTATGCAGCAGTTCATACCAAACAAATGAAAAATGTCCCGATGTGGCGGATGGTTTTTTATGAAAATTAAGGATTTGTTATCTTAGGCGTATAATGGATATTTAATCAATCATCATATACAATTGTTAGCATCAAAAATGAATTAACATGAAAAGACTTCTGACTATTCTTATTCTAAGTATTAGTGTGGTTGTATATTCTCAGGATATGAAACAGCCAATCATTGATATCCATTTGCACGGATATAGCTCAATTCCTCCAAATGTACAGGCTTCGTGGGCTGGTGAATCATATGCACAGGAACTCACCTCACCACAGAACACAGAAATGCATCTTCAGATGGTCATCGAGGAGATGGAAAAGAATAACATCAAGCTCGGTGTAATTAGCAGTACCAGCTTAGAAGCACTCACAAAATGGAAAACAACCGCACCTGAATCATTTCTAAGCGGAATTCAAACTGATGAACTTGGGCAACCGATCCTGTCTCCTGATTCACTAAAGATTCTATTTCAAAAGGGGGAAGTGGACATTTTAGGTGAACTCGGACTACAATACTTTGGATTAGAGCCCGATGTTCCGATGATGGCCCCTTATTACAAAATAGCTGAAGAGAATGGCATCCCAGTATGTTTGCACACAGGATTAGGACCTCCGGGAGGACCACACAGCTTTGCACCAAAATTCAGAACAACTCTTGGAAAACCAACCCTATTTGAACCCATATTGGTCAAACATCCCAATCTAAAGGCTTTTTTAGCACATGCCGGTTATCCTTATATCCAAGAAACTATTGCAATGATGTATATCTACCCCGAGTTATACGCTGATATTGGCGTATTGACTTGGGCGTTGCCGGTAGAAGCCTTTTATTCTACCTTAAAGCATCTCATGGATGCCGGTTTTGGTAGGCGCATCATGTTTGGATCCGATCAGATGATGTGGCCGGGAGCCATTACCATAGCCGTTAAAACAGTTGAAGAAGCACCATTCCTTTCAGAAAGTGAAAAAAGAGACATACTCTATAACAATGCTGCTCGCTTTTTGGAACTTGACCCCGAGCTAATATCAAGTCACCATAAATGATGGATAAAATAATTCTGCTGCCAACAATTTATAAACGCAATTAAAACTAACCGTTATGCAATAGTGTACATTAGCCATAATTGGATAAATGAAAATATTAAAACGTCTTCTGAAAATTTTCTGGGCTCTTATTGGAGTGCTAGCGTTAACCACAATTATTATACTTTGGGTTGATTCATATAGAACTAGCTACTTGAAAATCAAAAACAATGAGTTAACCTATAATAATTCTTATCTCATAACTCATGTGAATGTCATACCTATGAATAAAGACACTGTTTTATTAGATAAAATGGTGTATATAAAAGAGGGTATAATTGAAAAGATTGCTGACACCATTGAGGTCAGGGGTGTTGAAATTCTTGACGCAAAAAAGAAATATCTGACACCAGGTCTTATAGATATGCACGTTCATGTTTGGGATAGATATGAACTTGGGCTATACCTGTCAAATGGCATCACCGCGGTTAGAAATTTGTGGGGCATGCCTATGCATTTAAGGGTTAAAGAAGATGTAGATAATGACAAAATTCTTTCACCCTCGTTTTTTACCACCGGGCCAAAGCTAACAGGTTCGGAATTTATAGGTGATGATAATTTAAATCTAAGTAACCCAAATGAAGCCAAAGAAAAGGTCATTTCATTTAAGGATAGAGGTTACGATTTAATTAAAACCTATTACGGATTGGATCAAGAAATATTTGATGCTGTGATTGAACAATCTGGAATTTCAGAAATTGATATCGTTGCTCATCCTTCACAAAAAGTACCATTTTCTTATCATTTAGACCCACAAATCAAATCCATTGAACACGCTGAAGAAATTGTGCAGCAACCTTTGCAGTTTGATTTAGACACTGTTAAACTGCAACCTATAATTGATACAATATCGCTGTCTAATCATACTAGTTATTGCCCGACAATTACGGTATTTAATAATATCTACCAAATGATGATGAATGACGCTATCCTGGATTCAGAAGCATTAGGATACATTAACCCACTAATTAAGAAGGTCGATAGTAAAAATCAATTTGACCGCTGGTACAATACAAAACAAGTAGATTCAGGTGTAGTGGGCAGAATTAAAAATCAACATGATTTTCATTTGAATATCATTTCTAAACTGCACAATGCAGGAATTCCTATTATCTGTGGAACGGATGCTGGAATAGGAGTTACGATTCCCGGATTTTCAATACATAAAGAACTGGCATTTTATAAAGAGGCAGGCCTTTCTAATTACGAGGTATTGAAAACAGCCACAGTAAATGCTTCCCAAACACATTCAATTATGAACCAGTTAGGTACCATTGAAAAGGGTAAAATTGCTAATTTATTAATAGTAGATGATAACCCTCTAACAGAATTATCGTCACTTGAAAATCCTTCATCTGTTTTTGTAAAAGGAAGAATATTAAATAGAGAGACACTCGATTCTTTTGAAGAAAAGGCCAGGAACAGGAAAAATTTAATCGCCTCTGCTCTCAGGTATTTAGAAAACTTAATAATTGAAAGATAAACTACTGCTAACAATGTATATGCAATCATATCACCCTGCAGGATACTACTCTAAGTATACTTACCGATATGAGCAATTTTATAAAGTGCATTATCCTGTATTAAAATGACCATATGACCAAGAAAAAAACAAAACGAATACTCAGAATAGCATTGCTGATTGGAACTCCCATCTCCTTATGGTTTGTCCCCTGGGCTATAGTATTGGCTTGGTTAACTCCATTGCCTGATACAGTTGAACAACAAGTCAATGATGCCCTTAAGCATGATTTCGATGGTATTATAGTTTATGTAGATAAGTCTGGTAAACCTCCGGAGTTTTATGCCGCCGGTTGGCATGATAGAAAAAACAAAATTCCGGCACGACCAAATGCTTTTTTCAAAATTGCCAGTATTAGCAAGCTATATGATGTTGTTGCTATCACTAAATTGGTAAATGACAAACTATTGTCCTTGGATAAGACGCTGGATGATTACTTTCCGGAACTTGTGGGAAGAATTGAAAATGCAAACAGAATTACACTACGAATGATGGTGCAGCATAGAAGCGGAATTCCAAATCTAACAGATACACCAAATTTTTGGATAGATCCTCCAAAAAGCAGTAAAGAGGCACTTGAACGAGTACTTGATTTACCCGCCAACTTTGAACCTGATACAGCCTATGAATACTCAAATACCAATTACCTGTTAATTTCAGATCTTATTGAAAAAGTGACAGGGACAACTAAATTTCAATTTATTAAAGAAAGGATATTAACTCCACTTGAGCTGAAAAACACTTTTGGATCTATTCATGAAGTAATTATCAATGACGTAATGAGTGGCTATTATGTAGGTGTTCAAGAGGATTTAAAAGGTAGTGAATATGGTTCTAAACTCACCTCAATGATTGCTACCGCAGAAGATGTGGGTATTTTTTTACGGGCATTAAACGATGGTTCATTGTTTGATGATGGGGAACAGGAAATCTATTCTTCAATTTATGTGTACGACCATACGGGACTGATCCCCGGCTATCAGAGTATTGCCAAATACCATAAAGATATAGATGCAGTTGTGGTTCAATTTATTAATACCACTGATTTTGAAGGATATCAATGGAGCTTATCAGAAATGGTATACAATCGTATTGTAAAAATATTGAGGAGAGAAAAAAGCTCATAATCAATTGAAAAGTTTATTTGCCTCAACAATCATAGAGGATGAAGAAGTTTCCGGTTTTTTTGAAAACATCCCGATAAATGAAAAAGAATTAAAGTATTTTGATTCTGGCCATATTCTTCCAAACGACTATAAATTAGGTCCTATCCGTTGGATAACCAAACACAACAATACCTGTAATTATTTGTTTTTTGGTGTGAACTCAAAAATTCCTAAGGATTTTCCTCTGGTTGATTTTCTTTAACTAACTTAGACCTTGCCAGCCCAGCTAACTGTAAACGAAAACCTCGTGTTTAATTCATTGAAATTATGAGATATTTAATTACTTCAATTATTATTCTTTTTAGTCTTAACGTAATAGTCGGCCAGACTAAAACAAATTTATTTGAATATAATAAGGAAACAGAAAAAGTAGCCGTTGTGGTCCGGAAACAGAAAATAGACTCTGTTACTATTTTTGAGAAAATTGTAATCGAAGGATATGATTCTAAAGTCCCTTTTTATTCCTACACCAACTTAAGAAAAGAGAAGCCTTCATTTGTAATATTACTTCATGGTTTAGGGGATACAAAAGATGATTGGGTTTATCCCTCTGAACCCTACCTTGAGTGGAGCAAAAATTTAACTTCAATAAAAGACTCTTTGCTAACGCTAGGCTACAGTTTAATAATTCCAGATGCTAAATTCCATGGCGAGAGAAGTTATGAATTGGGTTTTAAACCTCCAGAATCATTACCGCCGGTTATCTCCAGAAATGAAAAAGACAGCAAACTATTTGAAACCTTAATGACTTCTACGGTAAAGGATATGAAGATTATTATGGATTATTTAGAAGGCCGCAGCACTACTCAAGATCAATCTTTTAGTGTAATTGGATATAGTATGGGTGGAAGTCTGGCTATTTTACTAAGTATTTTTGACGATAGGATAGCCAGTGTGGTTGGATGCGTGCCTCCCATTAATCTTCCCGCAAGAGGATTGGAAGCGTTCAACTGGTCAGAAGAGGTACTCCAGGGACAATTAGACATCACGCCAATGAAATATGCTGAATTGCAAAAATCGCCAATCGTGTTATTAATGGGGAAAAATGATTTCTTTACTACAGAGGAAGAGGTTTCTAATTTTTTCGAAAACATCCCGATAAAAGAAAAAGAATTAAAGTATTTTGATTCTGGCCATATTCTTCCAAATGACTATAAATTAGATGCTATTAGATGGATAACCAAACACAGCCAAACGTCTAATTAGTTGTTGGTTTCTATGTACTTGCAAAATCCTAAGGATTTTCCTCTGGTTGGTTTTCTTTAACTAATTTAAACCTGGCCACCGGAGCTAGCCGTAAACAAAAGTCTTGGCACCAATTAAAATAGAATTAAATAAGAAATGAAAGTAACAGATAAACACAATGAACGAATAGCAAAAATGATTTTTGCTTCTGTTTATCCTCATTACGTTACAAAGGTGGTGAAGAAAGGAAGAACGAAAGAAGAACTTCACAAGGTGATAGAGTGGCTAACCGGTTTTGATGATAATAGAATACAAGAATTTATTGATAAAAAGGCTACGTTTGAAATATTCTTTCAAAACGCCGAATTGCATCCAAATGCACACCTGATTAAAGGAGTAATTTGCGGTTATCGAATTGAAGAAATTGACAACTCATTAACCCGGCAAGTCAGATATTTGGACAAATTAGTTGATGAATTAGCAAGAGGCCGTAAAATGGAGAAAATTTTACGTGAAGATAATTCAATAATAAAATGAGCTCAGCAGGACATATTCTGGACATGATAAAACGGATTAGACAAAACCGTTCTCTACAACCGTCCAAAAGACAGAAATTTAAAGCAAACAATCGTGAGCACATATATTCTGATAATCTCAACCCAGAAGACCAAGGCAAATTCAAGATCGTTTCCGATGAAAAACTAAACAAGTTAAAAATGCAGATTCGTGAACGTGCCAAGAAGGAAAGAAAAGAGGAACTGATATTGTATGCAATATTTCTTATTGTAGGATTGATAATCGGAATTGCCTTATTATTGCAAAATTGAAAATCCAACGTATAACAATTCCCATAATTTATTTCTTACCTATTTTCCTGCCTGCAATCCACTTATTATTAGTACGTTTAGAGTGTGGCTTGAAAACCTAACTGATTTCTATCGTTACAACCACTCGCGCCCTAACCGTTTTGCACAACCAACTAATGTATTATGAATAAAAAAATCATTAAACTTTTTCTAAGAATCGCAATTGGAATTGGATTTTTATCCGCAGTTGCCGATAGATTTGGATTATGGCCTGCTCAAATTTCAGCATGGGGAAATTGGGAAAATTTTTTAGCGTATACCGAAGTACTAAATCCATTAATTCCAAAAATGTTAATCCCAACATTTGGCATTATAGCAACAGCTGCCGAATTATTATTTGGCCTTTGCCTTATTATCGGTTTTAAAACAGAATTGATTGCAAAACTCAGTGGAGCTTTGATGTTAATTTTTGCGTTGGCAATAACATTTTCAACCGGAATAAAAGGAGCTTTTGACTATTCAGTATTCGCAGCCTCGGCAGGAGCGTTTGCCTTAAGCATCATGAATGAAAAGTTCCTGGAATTGGATTTGCTCTTTTCCAAAAAAGACTGAAAATGAAGATAATGCCAGTGAACTACAAACCGTATAGTTTATTACTCTGATTTCCTTATCGGAATTTAATCGCTTCTGAACCAAGGGTCTCTCCTTTTTTGCTAACTTAGTTCTTAGCATCAAACCATATACAACAGAATTAATTAAAAATAAACAATGAAAAAAGTATTACTCTGTGTTATTTTTATTTCGATAATTAGTTGCAATAATGATTCAAATAATAAACTCCCTGTTGAGTCTGAGGAAGTCCAACCGATAGCAGAATACACAATTTCAGCAGATAAGAATCACAACAAGTTTAGTAGTGCCATCCCTTACCAAATTAAAGTGCCTGATGGAAGCATTGTAGAAGCATTTACCAAAGAAGCAACCGGGGGACAGTTGAATATTAATTCTACACTAGAAGACTTTAACAAAGTGGACATGGATAAAGTGCATACATTAACCGGTCCAATTTATATTGAAGGTGCTGAAGTTGGGGATGTTCTAGCAGTTGAAATTCTGGATTTGGAACCGGGAGATTGGGGATGGACAGGTATGGGTCCGGATTTTGGATTCTTGGCTGGTGAAAACAATGCTAGCGGGTTTAAAACTTACAAGCTGGACAAAGAAAATAACATTGTAAACTTTGCGGAAAACATCAGGATTCCATTAAAGCCCTTTCTTGGAGTAATTGGTGTTGCACCTAATACAGAAGAAATGCTACTTACCTTTCCACCGAGAGCAAATGGCGGTAATATGGATGATCCCAATATTGTAAAAGGTGTCACCGTTTACCTTCCTGTTTTTGTAAAAGGTGCATTGCTTTCTGTTGGAGATTCACATGCGGTTCAGGGCCTCGGAGAGGTCGTGGGTACAGCAGTGGAATGCGATATGCGTGCTATGTTACGTCTTAGTGTCATCAAGGATAAAAAAATAGCTGAACCTCAATATGAAACCGAAGATTACTATGCTACAACAGGTTATGGAACAACTATAGACGAGGCTGCAAAAAAAGCTACACGCTTCATGGTGGAACATATTTCGAACACATATGAAATTTCCTGGGAAGATGCCTATATGCTCTGCTCTCTTATAGGTGATTTAAAAATTGCTGAAGTGGTAGATTTGCCACACATGTTAGTAACAATGCATATTCCGAAAAATGTTTTCATCAAAAAGTAACATCCTGATACCAACAATGAATATAGTCCACACCTTTTCGGGAATAGCTCATATTCCGGCCCGTTAGGCACAAGCTTGTTTTGTTCTTATTTTTATTAACCTGATTCTAATATTATTATTTCGATACCTATATGAAAAATGTGTTAATCTGTGGCGCAGGAATGTCGGCCACCGATCTTATTTCTTATATGCTTAACCATGCCGAAGAAAACAACTGGGAAGTAACCGTTGGTGATATTTTAGTAGAAACCGCAAAAAGGAAAATTGGTGGTCATCCAAGGGGAAAAGCGGTATACTTTGATTGCTATGATGCTGAGATTATGGAGCATTATATTAAGGATGCAGACATCGTAATCTCATTGTTGCCTCCCGGAATGCACGCTGCTGCAGCAAAAATTGCACTTCAGTATGGCGCTCATGTGGTAACGGCTTCATATGCCAGTCAGGAAATGATAGCTATGCATGAAGAAGCAAAAGAAAAAGGTCTCACATTTCTAAATGAATTAGGTGCTGATCCGGGTATTGATCATATGAACGGAATGCGTTCTATAGATAAAATCAGGAAAAAAGGAGGGGAGCTGTTGGCCTTTACATCATATTGCGGCAGTTTGGTTGCTCCTGAGAGCAATGATAACCCGTGGGGCTATAAGTTTACCTGGAGCCCTATGAACGTGGTGACCGCAGGTAGCGCAGGAGCTTGTTATTATAAAAAAGGTAATTTTCGTTGTATCCCCTATCATCGTTTATTTACCAATCCAAAAGTCATAGCTATCCCTGGTTTCAGGGAGTTTGAAGCATACGAAAATCGTGATTCCGCTGCCTACAGAAAGAAATATAACCTTAATGACATTCCAACATTAATAAGGGCAACATTGCGTTATCCCGGTTTTTGTGACGGATGGAATATGTTCATTCAATTGGGGTTAACGGCAAATAACTATACTATTGAAGGCAGTGAAAACATGACATACCGCCAGTGGGTTGAGTCGTATTTGCCAGAAGATGATGAAAATCTCGAAAATAAACTGGCAGACCTCTTGCAAATAGAAAGAGGTGGTACACTTCACAAACAATTGCTTTGGACAGAACTACTCTCTGACAGACCAATTAAGAGGGCGAATGGAACTCCTGCCGAGATATTATTGGATTTGCTTCTGGACAAGTTGAAATTTAAACATGGTGACACGGATATGCTGGTTTTTTACGAAAGGTTAGAATACAAACTCAAAGGCGAATTATTTGAACATTTATCTTATTTGGTCACAAAGGGAGTAGATCATTGGCATACCGCTATCTCTCGTACTGTTGGATTACCTGCGGCAATTGGTGCAAAATTAATCCTTAATGGAGAAATTAAATCTCGTGGCGTATTGTTTCCATGGACCAGAGAAGTTTATGATCCTATACTGGATGAGTTGGAGGAACTGGGCATTGCCTACACCTCACACGATAACAAGATTGAGCATTCGCAGTATGATTAAAGAGGGCTTCTACTGGTTATAATCTCCTGAAAAACTTCCAGGATAACGTTTCCTTGTCTTGAAACCCGGAGCGGAATCCAGTCCTGTATACAAACGTTTAGCATATACGAATCTAATAACTGACAAAGCCATGTGAACAAATGATCCACAGGACCGACCATTTTGATGTATAGCGAAAATTTGGGTTAGAATAATGTTCGCTTCTATTTTTAAAATACTTACTGTACTTTTACAAGGGAAAACTCCCATAGTACTTCCTAAAATTATGTGTTTATTCTAACAATAAAATACTACTATAATCTAACCAGAATTGGGATCTAAAAGAAAATACAATATCATCTTCAGAGCTTGCGATATTGTCAATGCCGTTAACAAGAATCCCAGACCTTTTAATTTGGAGAAAGGGCAACTGATCAAACTGTGTTTTCTAAGCTTGGTTGAATCCTTGAAAGATTTAGATTTTAAGATAATAGTACTGGGTGATAAGCTCTCTGATGAAATGCTCACCTTTTTTAACCATTTCGAAGTTGAAATGCATCTTGGGAGCTTTGGAAACGATGCCTCGTTTAGAGAAACACTAAAAATAGCAAGTGCAATACCAAATGATGAATGGATATACTTCTGTGAAGATGATTATTTACACGTTTCTCATACCTTTGAATTTATAGATCATTTTCTGGATGAACGCGATGAACTTTTTAAACGAAAAAAGAAGTTCTTTAACCCATTCCGCGAAGTAAATTTAAAAGATAAAGACCTTTTTATTTTTCCACCGGATTATCCGGATCGTTATTACGCAGGGAACCGCAAATCTTCTTTAATCCTATTGTCAAGTGATTGCCATTGGCGGGAGGTGAGCAATATTACCCTCACATTTCTTACAAAATCTTCCACCATTAAAAAACATAACGCACTATTCAAAAAATTCTCTATTAAAAGTCGGGAAGGAAGTATGGGTAATGCCGATCGATTGATTAGCAAAAAGCTCTTTGGAAAAACGGGTTTTGGTTTCCGGACCAGTTCGGTTTGCTTCTCCCCTATTCCGGGATTATCTACTCATATGCACACCGACACCATGACACCCATAGTGGACTGGGAGAAGTTAGTGCTTGAATACAGAACTAAGGCAGAAGCATTAGAAACTTAATCATTCCTTCTTAAATAATCATAATAGCTCCCCCTGCTAACTATTTCTGACTTGGAAATCCAGAGCGGCATCAAGTCCTGTTTCTACACCTTTTATTGTATTTACATAGCGAATGGCTAGTAAAGCGCCATTAACAAACGACTCATAGGAAGTGCTACTATGATGTATTGAGAAAGTTTCACCTGTATTAGTAAAGGCAACTTCCTGATCCGATAACAACCCTTTCATTCGCATAGAATGAACACGTACCCCTGAAACCAAACCACCCCTGGCCCCTTTAACCACCTCTGTGTTGTCTTCAAGCTTTGCTGAACTTCTTTTCTTTCCCATTCGCATGGCTGTAGCCAAAGCAGTCCCTGATGGCGCATCTGGTTTCGTTTCTTCGTGCCGTTCAATGATCTCTGCCGAATCAAAATAAGGCGAAGCCATTTCTGCAAAACGCATCATCAGTACTGCACCTATTGAAAAGTTTGGCACTATAAGACATCCCGGATCTTCATTGCCCCAGAAAGATTTTAACTCCGCAATCCGATCTTCAGTAAAACCTGAGGTCCCAACTACAACCCTCATGCCCCTGGAATGCCATTTTTTTAAATTTTCCATCACCACTACCGGATGTGCACATTCCACCATAATTTGAGCGTCTATATTTTCAAACGCGTCTTCTACACCTACCCCGGCCACACTTTTACTCATATGACCCGGTGCATAGGCTCCAGAAAGTTGCATACCATCTGCTTTTGAAATACCATGTGCAATAGCGCTGCCTAATCTTCCCATTGCACCCGAAACTGCTACTTTCATACTGCTTTATTTTTATAATGAGTTTTCAAAATATCCTCTAATTGTTTTACTGTTTTTAAAGCATCATCCTTTGAAAACCGCAAAGGAGGTTTTGTTTTCAAAACGCTGTCATAAGGACCATCAGTACTAATCAGTATCTGTCTGTTTCGCAATTCATTCTTTATATAATGTGCCAGGTTGGTGTTGTGATCCATGCTATTATCCTTCACGATTTCAACCCCAAGATATAAGCCGGAACCTCTCACATCCCCAATGCAGGGATACTTTCTTTGTAACCCCAGGAATAGTGATTTGTAATAATCCCCTACAATTTTGGCGTTTTCCTGTAAATTCTCGTCTTCGATAACTTCCAGAACCGACAAAGCAATGGCGCAGGAAACAGGATTACCACCAAATGAACTGAAGAATTCCACCCCTTTTTCAAAAGATGCTGAAATTTCTGAAGTACAGACCACAGCTCCCATAGGATGCCCGTTAGCCATAGGTTTTCCAAGTATTACCATGTCAGGAACAACTTCCTGGGCTTCATAACCCCAATAATGATTTCCTACACGACCAAATCCTGTCTGAACCTCATCATCTATGCAAATACCGCCCTGATTCCGTATTGCCGGATATACATGTTTTAAATAACTTTTAGCCAATGGCACCTGGCCCCCGCAACCTATTATTGGTTCGCAAATAAATGCGCCAATCGGGGATTTAGATTTTTCAATTAGTTTAATGGCCTCCTCCCCATAACTTTTTCCTGCACTGCCATTATCATTGGTATGCTTTCCCCGGTATGTATCAGGAATAGGCGCCACCAAAATGTGATCTTTTTTTCCGCTGCCTTTTGGATTGTTAAACTTATAGTAGCTCACGTCAATAGATGACCTGGTATTCCCGTGATAACCGTGCTCAAGGACCATTATTTTTTCATTCCCGGTATGAATATTAGCCATACGCAGGGCCAAATCTGTAGCTGCGCTTCCGGAATTCACAAAATATACTTTGTTCAATGAGTCCGGAAATTTCGACAAAAGCTTTTCTGCATATTTATTTAAAGAATCGTAAAGATACCTTGTGTTCGTATTCAGTTTAGCCATTTGCCGTTGGCCGGCCTCCACCACCCTGGGGTGGCAATGCCCTACATGCGGAATATTATTGTAAGCATCCAAATAGGTGTTCCCATAGGCGTCATACATATATTGAAATGCAGCCCCTTCCATATAAACAGGCGTGTCATAACTAACTGAGAGAATTGAACTCATATGCTCATATCTCTTTTCTATTATCTTTTCTACAGGCGGTGGATTTTTAGCAGGATATCCGGCTGCTTGACGAAAACAATTTTCCGCCGCTATTGGATTGATAGCCAACCAGCGATATAGCATCTGCCATGCAAACTTTTCACTCACAAAGGCGTATTCATTATCCCCTTCTATCTCTCTTGCATTGGCTGAAATACAGACACTTATGCAGAGTCTGGCGGCAATCAGGTAATAAAGGACTTCTAATTCTTTCTCCTGAAGAGGCAGTATTTCATGATAGGATTCTATAAGTATGTTCGCCCATTCCAATGGGTTCTCTTTATCGTAGCAGGCATAGGTAATTGCAATAGCCAGTTCATTAATAAGAAAGGTATCTGACATATCACCAAAATCTATAATTCCGGAAACCTCTTCCTGAGCAACCAGTACATTTAATTCATTGGCATCATTATGGATTACAGACGTTCTTAATTCATGGAGGAAGGGAGCTACATTTTCCTCATATTGTATAAAATAATAGTGAACAAGGCTCCTATCCTTTTTATCCGGAATACTGTCCAGGTATTTTTTACTAAGATTCAGATACTGAATGTCCCATTTTAATTTCCTCGCTGCGACTCTGTAATCTGTAAACTGTTGAAATTTTAAATCTAATTGGGCAAGAAATTTGCCAAACGTTTGGAATAACTTTTTTGTATGAGGTACGTCTACCAAAAACTTACCCTCAAGGTAAGACAGCATTCTGCAAATACATTCCTGCCCGTTGATGGTAACTACAGCCGTGTAACTTTGATTCTTTGATGGAATAGGGGTTTGTATATTTCTCTGACCTTCGTTTTGTAAAAACAAAAGCGCGTTGTTTTCGGCTTCTACCAATGACAGCGCATCCCGAGTAGCGAGGTATGTTTTGAAAATATATTTTTCAGTTTGCGTTTCAACAAGGTAGTTGGCATTGTCTAAACCGCTAAGTCTTTCAACTTTAATGGCATTTATTCCAAATTGTTC
>Ga0316201_10001358_pt1 | contig 16307 bp, 16 predicted proteins | sample CS6wburrow_MG_FD_204516 | JGI IMG/M metagenome (GOLD analysis project Ga0316201, IMG submission 204516) | Coastal sediment microbial communities from Delaware Bay, Delaware, United States - CS-6 worm burrow | ecosystem: Environmental > Aquatic > Marine > Coastal > Sediment | place: USA... | reverse complement strand
ATTTTCCTGCTGCGATGGGCGATAAGCAATTCGGCCGCTGCATCAACGTTTTCGAGCGCACCGATCGGCGCGAGTCTGGCGAGGCCATAATCGAGTTGTCCGGGCTCGGTCAGTCCACGCATGGCAAACAATCGGGCATGCAACGGATCGATTCCAGTAAACGCCGCAACGGCATCTTTGCTTGGCATGGGTCGCGAGATGATGGGCCTTGAGTCACTCATGGTCAGTCCAGCAACTCACTGTCGCGTCGCCAGAACTTGATCGTGTGCGACCGCCTGACTTCTGCCCGCAGGCCATCGCGAAACAGCAGGATCAGACGGCTGACGCGCCTGGAACGCAACAGTCCCCGCAATTCGTCCAAATAGTCATGCAAATGATCAGGGTGATTGTCGAACTCGGGCGTGACCGCCACAAAACCGTGCAACGACGCTTCCGCACACGCCTCGAAGTTGCCGGGCCACAAATCAGCCACGGCCGTAGCACTTTCCCAATAACCGAGAAGGAGTGGATCGTCGGTAAACGCGGGTGGCTGCGGCCGGGTTACCTTCTCAGGCGCCAGGCCTCCTCCCCATAACCAAAGTGAATTAACGGGCAGTTTGCCCTCCGCCAGCCTCCGCTCGTTGACCTCGTGTTCATGCAGCGCCATTTCGATTTCGCTGAGGATGTTTCGATGCGAAACAGTGTGTTCGCCGCTGGGCAGAAATTCGCCCGGTTCACGCTGATCAACTACGTATGCCGGCACTGATGCTGTAGAGATGCCTGCTTCGGCTCGCAAATAGCCATATTGGCCAAGCCTGGCAAATCCAAAGCGCTTGTCACTCGCCAGGGTGGATTGCAGGTGATCAAACAGCGGCCTCAGATCAGATGACGGAATGCCTGCACGCTGCAGCGCGTGCAGGCACAAATGATCAAGACGAGGCTCGAGGTAAACGGGATCCGCTGCAGCAATCCACACGGTTGGGCGGTCGCCCGTCTGGCCCCACATGCGCAGTGCGGCGAGGCCCTCATCCGGACACGGCAAACCCAGCTCATCAACGATTGACGCCAGCAGTTCGCGCGGCTCGTTATCGACAGACAGATCAGACTGCGCCAGCCACGCGCGGAGCGACTTGTCTCCAAGGCGCCCGCCGCGAACCGGCGGCAACACGACGACGGCTGAATTTTTATCATATGATGCTTTCACGATATGGCGTCGATGGTACGGGATGCAGTAGTGAAATTCACAAGAGAATTATTTGCCAAACTGGTGATCCGCAGTGTTTCCGACACCGCGATTCGAATCAATGATGAAGAGTATTCGGATTCCGTCGCGCTGACGCCCAAAGATATTCTCGGCAATTGGCCCAACACACCCATCGCGGCGCTGACTATCGCGGACTTCGCCGAAATATTCGAGGCCAAGCCCGAAATCGTTTTGCTTGGAACCGGATCATCGAACGTATTCCCGCCGCGCGAGTTGACTTTCGCATTCGCTCGTAACGGCGTAGGCCTGGAGGTGATGGACACTGCGGCTGCCGCTCGAACCTTTAACGTCCTTGCCAACGAGAGTCGCCGGGTGGCAGCGGTCCTCTATCTCTAATCGAGAAGCAAGTCCCCGGAGATGCCGTGGCTTTCGAGCATCTTCCTCAGGTTTTTCAGCGCATCCAGCTGTATCTGCCGCACACGCTCGCGCGTCACACCAATTTCCTCGCCAATTTGCTCGAGCGTCGCTCGCCGGTACCCGTGCAAGCCGAAGCGGCGCTCAACAACTTCGCGCTGTTTCTCGTTCAGTTCGCACACCCAATGATCGACGATGTCGTTTACATCGTTCTGCTGCGCACACCGGAATGGCTCGGCAGACCGCTTAGCTTGTAAGCGATCAACAGGGCCGTCACCGTCTTCGTGACGACCGCTGGCTCGCAATGTGACACGTTCGTGCAATGCCATGAGTCGCTCCACATCCGCAACATCACGCTCCAGATGATCTGCCAGTTCCTGCATTGTCGGCGTGCCATCGACCTTTTGCCGCAAGCGGCGCATCGCGCGCAGGCAGGAATTGATGTCTTTGATAATGTGTATAGGCAAACGTACCGTACGTGACTGGTTCATGATGGCACGCTCGATGTTCTGTCGTATCCACCAGGTCGCATACGTCGAAAAACGAAAACCGCGTTCCGGATCGAATTTCTTCACGGCATGGATCAGACCGAGGTTGCCTTCCTCGATGAGATCGAGAAACGGCAAGCCACGGTTGATATAGCGGCGCGCAATCTTGACGACCAGCCTGAGGTTGCTCTCGATCATGCGCTGGCGCGCCTCTTCATCCCCGCGCAAGGCACGGCGCGAGTATTTTATTTCTTCTTCCGCCGTGAGCAGCGGCGAGATACCTATCTCGTCGAGGTATCGTTGTATTGGATCCAGCAACTGTCCCAAAACTTCCTCCCCTTGAAGCAAGGGGCGACTGCTAAGGTCGGCTGGCTATCTCGCTGGCAGGTATCGTCGCGGATTAACCGGCTCTCCGTTGCGCCTGATCTCGAAATGCAGTCGCGGCTTGCGTTCCGGCCCCTCACCCATGGTCGCGATGCGCTGGCCTTTTTTTACTTCTTCGCCTTCTTTGACCAGCAGCGACGCCGTGTACCCGTAGGTACTCAGGTAGGTGTCGTTGTGCTTGAGGATAATAAGCTGGCCATATCCGATCAGTCCACTCCCCGCATAGACGACGCGGCCTGAGGCCGCAGCAATTATGGGCTGACCGCTCTTGCCATTGATCAGAACGCCCGTCCCGGGCCCCGGTTTTGCGCCGAATTCGACATTGATACGTCCGTTGGTCGGCCAGTCCCATTTTGGCGAAGGTTGCGCCGGAATTGAAGGCAGAGGACGCGTCGAAGGTTTTGACGTCGTCCTGGAATTGCCGGTCGAACGCGTACTCGTGCCGTTGGGTCCGGAAATTCGCAGAACCTGGCCGGGGTAAATCAGGGACCCGTCACCTAAACGGTTCCAGCGCGCAAGGTCACTCGGTCGCTTGTCATATCGGGAGGCAATCGAAAACAGTGTCTCGCCTTTACGCACAATATGAACTTCCTGCCGCTCCTGCCAGCTTGGCGCACTCCCGCAGGCGGTAAGCACCAATGAGAGCAAAAGTACGATAAATACGCGTGACGTCATTAGCCCCGCATCATAAGCCACGCGATAACGACCGCCGAGATAGCGACCACGGCCCAGCCGATGCGCTCGATGTGCTTCGACAGCGAGCTTTCAAAACGCTCGCCGCCGAGTCGTACGAGGCCAGCGACGAGGAAAAAGCGCGCAGAACGGCCAATCAGCGAACCTAAGAAGAATCCCGGCAGGTTCAGCGCTGCAACGCCGGCAGCGATGGTGAAGACTTTGTAGGGAATCGGCGAGAACCCTGCCACGAATACGACCCAGACACCGTAGTCATCAAACCACTGACGGGCCGTCAAGTAGGCGTCCCAGTAGTGGGACTCACGCAACCATGGCTCGATAGCCTCAAACATGCCCCAACCGATCGCGTAGCCGCCCAAACCACCCAGCACCGAAAACACCGTCGCAATAAACGCAAACCGTATCCAGCGCTCCCTTTTGGCCAGACACATGGGCGCAAGCATGACGTCCACGGGAATCGGGAAAAACGAGGATTCGGCAAAACTCATCGCGCCGAGGTAGCGCTCGGCGTGCGGATGGCGCGACCATTTGAGGACCATGTCGTACAAGGGGCGAAACAAAATCATGCAGAAACCACTTTTAAAAAATTAAATATCATACTGATAAATATACTTTATTTACCCTTGACCAAGGGAACAAAACTGACCGCTCCTAGTGATACCTGCTCGAAGTGATCGTTTCGCTTGGTGATTTTCACCAGGTCCTGAATGCCAGGTGGTCCCACCGGAATGACCAACCGTCCGCCTGGCGCCAACTGCTGCAGGAGCTTTTCGGGTAATTCACTGGGTGCGGCTGTCACAATGATGCCGTCATAGGGGCCATACTTCGGCCAGCCCTCCCAGCCATCGCCCGGCTTGAACTGGACATTATAGATATCGAGGTCCCGAAGCCTCTGTTTGGTCTTGCGAAGCAGTTCCGGGATACGTTCAACCGTATAGATCTTCTTTACGAGCGGCGACAAGACAGCGGTCTGGTATCCACAGCCTGTGCCGATTTCGAGGACCGTTTCCCCCTCAAAGCCATCCAGCAACGCCTCGGTCATGCGGGCGACAACATACGGCTGGCTTATCGTCTGGCCCAGGCCGATCGGTAACGCGGTATCTTCGTAAGCCCGGCTTGCCAGCGCCTCGTCCACAAACAGGTGCCGCGGCACGTTGCGAATCTGTTCCAGAACCGCTTCGTTATGGATTCCCTGGTCGATGAGCCTCTGTACCAGCCGATCGCGCGTACGGCGCGATGTCATGCCTATACCCTGACGAGCATCGATCATCGCTTCAACCAGTTCGCTATACCGGCAACGGCCTCGTGCCGAGTCAGGTCAACCTTGAGCGGAGTAACGGCGGCTGCACCCTGCTCGATCGCGTAAAAATCAGTGCCCTCGCCGGCATCCTGACTCTCGCCTGCCGGCCCAACCCAGTAGATCGGGCGGCCATACGGGTCTTTATCCTTGAGGATCTCCTCGGATTTGTGCCGGAACCCGAGGCGCGTCGCCCTGATGCCGGTCAGGTCGTCATAGGGCCTATCCGGCACATTGACGTTGAGAACCGTATCGGACGGCAGGCTTAGGCGCGCGAGCTTTTGGACGAGTTCCACGGCTACACGCGCCGCGGTATCAAAATGCTGCAATTTAGCCCCAACCAGCGTCCGGCCGACCAGTGAGACGGCTATCGTTGGAAATCCCAGGAAGCGGCCTTCCATCGCCGCCGCAACGGTGCCTGAATAGATGACGTCATCACCGAGGTTAGCACCATGATTGATACCGGAAACAACGAGATCGGGTTCGTAATCAAGAAATCCCGTTAAAGCGAGATGAACGCAGTCCGACGGAGTGCCGTCAACCTTATAACGGTTCTCAGCCACTTGCGTCACACGCAGCGGCGTTGCCAGCGTCAGCGAGTTACTCGCGGCAGATCGATTGCGATCCGGCGCGACTACCACCACGTCAGCGACCTCCTCCAGAGCGTCGGTCAGCGTGTTGATACCCGTGGCGAGATACCCGTCGTCGTTACTTACGAGGATTTTCATTCTTGTGACTGACGCGCGGAGCCTTGATTGGCGTTGAAGACGCGCTCACTATACCGTTTGTTTAGCGTACACCATAGCCTCAAAGACACCACCGTGAGTAACGACAAGGACCCTGACGAGTTTCTCAATGCTATGCGCGGCATCAAGCCGCTCAGAAGCGACGCGCGCGTGCCTGAGACCAGGCCAAAACCGAAACCCAGGGCGAAGTTCTCGAAAGCCGACGAGCGCCAGGTTCTGGCCGAAAGCCTCGAGGACGATATTGACACCATCGAGCATGGCTACGGCGCCGCCCTGCGGTTTCATCGCCAACACGTGGGCAAGCGGACAATGCGGAAACTGCAACGCGGCGGTTACAGCGTCCAGGCAGAAATCGACCTGCACGGAATGACTGTCGACGAAGCAAGACCGCGGCTAGCCGACTTCATCAACTACAGCGCATCGCAGGGAAAGTACTGCGTGCGCGTCGTACACGGCAAGGGACTCGGCTCAGGCAATCGTGGACCAGTTTTAAAGAATGCCGTTAACCGCTGGCTCAGGAAGTGGGATTGTGTACTTGCATTTGTGTCAACGCGCCAGGTCGATGGAGGGACAGGAGCGGTCTATGTGTTGCTGCAGCGGACATAGCAGCCGACTGCAACCAGTCGGGTTCTCTCATTTTGCTATGGAATTCCGTATGACAATTCGTGTAGGCTGCCGCACCCAATTTGCGGCAGAATACTCAATCTATGATTAAAAAGTGGCATAAACGACTTGCACCTGTCGTCGCGATCTTCATGATTCTGTCGGCGGGCGCTGGGTCGGCTCAGACTCTGTTCCAGCCACCCGGCGCGAACCTGACTTTTGGGGACGTGACACACGGCATGCGCGCGCAGTCGGCGTCGACGAATCCGGCGGCGGCCGCCGCCGACCTGGCCCGCCAGGGTAACGATGCCAAGTCGGGAGCAATTGTGTCCGGGGCCGCCGGCCTGGAGTATGGGAACATTCAGGAGATCTGGGATTTCTACGACGAGGTCAGCCAGGCCTTTAAGAAAAGTGACCCGGATATCGACATCGATGCGCCGGGACAGCTGCCTGAATTAAAACCTCCTTTCGGGATCGATCTTGGTCAGATATGGGACCAGCTTGACCCGAACATTCAGGATGAACTCGACGCAATCGTAAATGAAGCAGCCCGGCAGGCCGCGATTCTGGCCCTCATAAAAACTGACGGATACGGCAAGGCCTGGATTTCTGCCGACGCGCCCATCGTGTTAGCAAAGCCGCGCTGGGGTGGTGCATGGACGATGCAGCTTAGCTGGTCGGGCGCATCACGGGCATTCGGAATCGATCAGCCAATTAATCTCAGTAGAGAAACTGCCCGTGCGGCAATTCAGGATTGGTTCGACACCGAAATCATCAATCGACCGCCTACGTTCAATGTAGGCGGTCAGGTGGAGTTGCTGGTCGATGCTCTCGGCAGGGTTTCGTTCGTTCTTCAGAACGACAGTGCGCTTGCATTCAAGTCTACTCAACTCAGTACATTGTCGACCGGCTACAGTCGCGCCGCCTGGTCGAATGATGCCGGCACTCTGTACCTCGGCGCTGAGGCGCATTTACGCAACATGCAGATGTCGAGACTTGCCGTTCGTTTTGGTGACATTACGGACTCGGAACTGCTGTTCGACTATATCCGTGACGCAGACTTTGAGAGTGACACACGAGTCAGCTTCGATGTGGGGGCACTATGGGTTGGCGATAACTATCAGCTCGGCGCGCAGCTGACGAGCGTCAACGAGCCCGACTTCCAGTTTCCCGCTGTAAACCTCGAGCCCTTCACAGACCAAGGCATAATCCAGCGCATCCAGAGTGACGGTACCTACACGATGGAGCGACAGCTAAAGCTGGAAGCCTCGCTTTACTCGAACGATCGGCGCTGGTCCGGGCATCTAGGAGTCGATGCCAACACGGCGGCGGACCCGCTTGGAAACGACTACCAATGGCTGACAGTAAGTGCCGGATATGAAACCAGGAATCAGTGGATCCCTGGACTGCGACTCGGTTACCGGCAAAACCTCGCGGGCACTGAAAAGACCTACGCAAGCCTGGGCATGACCGTGTTCAAGTACATCAACCTGGATATTTCCTCTGCGCTCGACGTCACCAGGATTGACGGCAAAAAGCTGCCAGAGGGGCTGATGGCGAGTATTGGTTTCCAGGTCAGCTGGTAAGCCAACCGAGGCATTGGAGCGGCCTGAGGCCCGGTTATAACGCGTGGACGCCCGGCTGACTAGGCGTTTTCCAGAATTGACAAATTTTAATCCAGATTCAATTATAGTCGGGCGAAAAGGCAAATCTGGCGCAAGCCAGTGACGCAAAGCCACGGGTCCCTAAAACCTCCGCGACGCCTTTCGCGACGCCACGAAGGACCCAGGATCGCCGGGCTGCCGACACTACACGGCTATGTACAGGAGTAATGTCGTGACGGTACTCAAGAAAATCCCGGTCTCTGTTGTATTGCTCAGCATTCTATTTGCCTACTACTTCGCAACGGGCGCCATAGGATAGGCCTGACGAGCACTTGACGGGATCACATGACCCGGCGCAGCAATTGACTGCTTTCGCTCGGGCCGGGTGATACGGATCTGGAAGTCTGTGTCACTCACTACCAGCCGTTGGGCAGCGGCTGGAAAAGGCGGAGCTTTATCCTCATTGCCTGCCAGACTAACCCGCACCTGCCGGCCATACTCGCCTGTAAATACCTAGACCAGGCCCCAGAGGTGGAAGATCGCGGTCCCGGCGAACGTGCCCAGCGCATAGCCCAGTACGCCAACCAGCACACCCGGTGTAACAAGATCGTGCCAGCCGCGCGCGGCCGCAAGCGCGGGTGCTGTTGTCGCCCCCAACACGGCTGCATTCGAGGCGGTGACAAGTTCGGGTATCGTCAGCCGGAACAGGCGCCCCACGCCGAGCAGCACCACGAGGTGCACGCTGAGCAGGATCACGACAAGGACGATCAATATCGGGGCTATTTCCACCATGGCCTGCAGATTCGCTCCCGCCGCGATGGCCGCAAAGAAAACGAACGCTAGCCCAACCCCTATTTCAAAGGCCCCATGCAAACGCTCCATCCAGTGCGGGAATGCAGTTGCCGCGATCAGCACGAGCAGTGTGATGATCGCGTAGCGCAGGCTGGGCATGCCAATTGCGCCCGTGATCGCGTCACCGATGGCAACAAAACTGATCGCCGCCGCCAACGCCAGCGTGAGGCTCATCGAGGAAATCCGTTCGCTGGTCTGCTCCGCCTCCACTTCCTCGCCATGCTCATGCGTCGTGAAGCGGCGAGCAAGCCAGCTCCACCCAGGTAAGAGCGCCAGCACGCTCAGGAATACCGCACTGAACAGATTGTCTGTCGCAGTTGCCGCAGAAAAGAACGAGGCATCAGTCCGCAGCCCGGTGATCTCGCCGAGCGCGGCATAGTTGACGGAACCACCGATGTAGGTTGACGTGAACAGGCCGGCAATGCCTGCTTCACGCAATTCAGGATCAATATTGGCAGCGGTCGCCAATGCGCTGAGGTCCAACAGTCCGACTGCAATGATCACGCCGATGATTGTCCCGACACTGGCAACGAGGAACGCAACCGTCATGCGCGTCGTTTCGAACAGCATGTGCCTGAGGTTTGCCTTGAACAGGAATAACGGAATGAGTACGGGCACGAAATAGCTGAACACGAAATCGAAGGCCGGCGCCGAGTGCGGAATGATCTTCATGTTCGCCGCTGCAATCGCAGCCAGGATCGCAATCACTGCACCGGTCAAATGAGAGCCAACACGAGTCTTCTCAGCCAGGAAAGCGCCGCCGGCAATGACAAACAATGCTGCCATCAGGGCGAAATCGTTGTCAGGGCTAATCAGGGTCATGCGCGCGTTCCTCCAGTGGCATTCGTATTCGCGAGTTCCCGCAATACAGAAGTGGCGAATGCTCCACGCCCCAGCGCAAATGACAACTCGACCGCATCCTCGACGATGTTACAGGACAAATCGCCAACATTGAGCCGCAGGCTGCGGGTGCCGGGTTCAACACGTGCCTTCCCGAGCGCCACAATCCACGCATCATTGCTGCCTGTGGACCCATCCCCTGCAAGCTCGCCGGCCGGGTGAATATCCATCTCGCTGCAACGGCGCTCGATTTCCTCGTCGACATCGTCCACGTCGAAAACGCTGCCGGTGCCGTCCAGGTTGGCCTTGTCACCCGGCAAAATCCGGTTCCAGGTACCGCCTCGAACACGACCATCCAGGTAGTCATTGAACATAAAAGAACGAGCCGTCGAGATTGCGATGCTGCGTTTGTGCCGAGGAAGGCGCTTGCCGCTTGCCCAGGCATCCGCCAGTGAGACGTTGTTACCGCCTCGACCAAAGCGCTGCTCGCCAAAGTAATTGGGAACACCCTGCTCCCTGATCCCCTGTATACGCTCTTCGATTGCCGCGGCACAGTCGAGCAGGCCATCACCGCGCAAGACAATGTGGAAACGATTCGCCTTGTGGGCACCCCTGCGCAGCTTTCGATTGTGTCGTTGTACGTCGACTACTCTGACGCCTTCGACTTCGAGCGTCTGCCAGTCAGGCGCATGCCAGCGCGGCACGCTGAACCATTGCCGGGTTACAGCGTGCCGATCCTTAAGGCCCGCATACCCCACGTCTTTCGCCGGCACATCGGCGAAACGCGCAAGCTGGCGCGCCACCCACTCCGTGTTCGCGCCCGTCTTCTCAATCCACAAATAATCGTGTTCGCCGTCTCCGGTGAATTCGAAACCGAGTTCCTCGGTTACCTGGAAGTCCTGCGGTGTGGTGCGAATAGCCGCCGCAAAAAGCGGAGCGCCAAACGCTCGGGCCCAGTCAGGAAGTGACATTGAAATTGCCTAGTCGGAGGCGCGGGCGACCGGTACAACCTGGTAGAAAGTCTCGGCCTCGCCGATCATGCCCAGGTCAGTGCGCGCACGCTCTTCGGCCGCGTCTTGACCCTGCTTGAGATTGATGACCTCGGCATCGAGCGATGCGTTGCGTGCTTTGAGGGATTCATTCAACTCACGCTGCTCGGCAACGGCAGCGCGCAGTTTCATGGTCTTACGATAGCCATCGTCGGAAAACCAGAGCTCAGCCTGAAGACCGAGCCCGGCAATCGCTAACAAAACCAGTAACCAGCGTGAACCGCTCACTTAACTTCCCCAAGCTGACCGTGGCAGCGTTTTCAGGCCTTTACCGAAAACGCGCCGCGAGCCGCATACCCTGCTTCTTCGCCCAATTCCTCTTCGATACGCAACAGCTGGTTGTACTTGGCGATACGGTCGGACCGGGACAGGGATCCGGTCTTGATCTGCGTCGCCTGGGTGCCCACCGCGATGTCAGCGATCGTCGCATCCGACGTTTCGCCGGAGCGGTGCGAGATCACCGCGGAGTAACCCGCCTCGTCTGCCATAGTAATTGCATCAAGAGTTTCGCTTAAGGTACCGATTTGGTTGGGTTTTATCAATATCGAATTGGAAATCTTTTCGTCGATACCGCGCTGCAGGATCGAGGTATTGGTGACAAACAGGTCATCGCCGACGATCTGCACCCGATCACCCAGCTTTTCGGTCAGCAGGCGCCACCCCTCCCAGTCGCTCTCGTCCATGCCGTCCTCGATCGTGATGATCGGGTACGCGTCAGCCAATTCCGCAAGATAGCCCGTAAATCCTGCCGCATCGAACTGCCGGCCTTCAGACTCAAGATCGTAGACACCGTCTTTGTAGAACTCCGAACTCGCGGCATCCAGGCCCAGAAGAATATCGTCGCCAGCCTTGAACCCGGCTTTCTCGATTGCCGTCATGATCGTGTCGAGCGCCGCCTGGTTTGATGGCAGATTCGGTGCAAAGCCACCCTCGTCGCCCACAGCCGTATTCATACCCATCCCTTTCAGGACGCTCTTCAGACTATGGAACACTTCCGCACCATAGCGCAGGGCTTCCGTGAAATTCGGGGCACCGACCGGCAGAATCATGAACTCCTGGATATCGACACTGTTGTCGGCGTGCGCGCCGCCATTGATGATGTTCATCATCGGGACCGGCATCGTCGTGCTGCTGCCGAGATGACGGAATAACGAGATTCCCTTTGACGCCGCTTCGGCCTTGGCAACAGCCAGTGAGATCGCGAGCAGTGCGTTCGCACCCAGCTTGCCCTTGTTGTCACTGCCATCGAGCGCAATCATTGCGTCATCGACTGCACGTTGATTTTCGAACTCGCTCGCGAGTAATTCATCACGAAGCACGCCATTCACATTGGCGACAGCTTTCTGCACGCCTTTGCCCAGGTAGCGAGACTTGTCGCCATCACGAAGTTCAACCGCTTCGCGCGAACCGGTCGACGCGCCCGAGGGAACACCGGCGCGTGCCGTGCTGCCATCGGCAAGGGTGACATCTGCTTCAACTGTCGGGTTGCCGCGCGAGTCGAGAATTTCCCGACCGCGCACATCAGTAATCTTGATCATTATTTTTCCCAGGTTTCTATCGAGTCCGGTACACCAAGGCCATACTCAGCCTCCTGGTAACCGCGTTGTTTGACGCTCGCATCGATCGACATGAGCGTTTCCAGGAGTTGCTTCATTTTGTCGAGCGGCCACGCGTTCGGACCGTCACTCAGCGCTTTCTCCGGATCAGGGTGCGTCTCCATAAAGAAGCCCGCCACGCCCGCCGCGGCAGCCGCACGCGCCAATACAGGGATAAACTCGCGCCGCCCACCCGACGCCGAGCCCAGCCCGCCCGGTTGCTGTACCGAATGCGTCGCATCGAATACAACCGGTGCGCCGGTACCGCGCATGACCGCGAGGCTGCGCATATCCGACACAAGATTGTTGTAGCCGAACGAGAAGCCGCGCTCGCACACCATGATGTTCTCATTCCCCGTTGACCTGGCCTTGTCGACGACGTTTTGCATCTCCCAGGGCGACAGGAACTGGCCTTTCTTGACGTTCACCGGCAACCCGGTTGCCGCCGTGCGCAGGATGAAGTTCGTCTGCCGGCACAAGAACGCTGGAGTCTGCAGTACATCGACAACGTCGGCGACCTCGTCCATCGGTGTGTCTTCATGTACATCGGTCAGGACTGGCAGGTCCAATTGCCGCTTCACCTCGCCAAGGATGCGTAAGCCTTCTTCCATTCCCGGCCCGCGAAAGCCGTCGCGAGACGAGCGATTCGCCTTGTCAAAAGACGATTTGTAGATGAAGGGAATTCCCAGCTCTGACGTTATTTCCTTGAGCGTGCCAGCCGTGTCGAGCGTCATCTGCTCACTCTCGACAACACAGGTTCCGGCAATCAGGAAGACCGGTTGCTCGTTGCCAACCGCAAACCCACAAAGATTCATGCTTCAGCCGCCTTCGGCAACTCACCTTCGGCGTGCTGGCGCACAGCCCCGATGAAGCTCTTGAATAATGGATGCCCATCACGCGGATTCGACGTAAATTCGGGATGGAACTGGCTGGCGAGGAAGAACGGATGGTCTTCGATCTCGACCATTTCGACGAGGTCATCAACCGACAACCCCGAAAACAAGAGTCCGGCTTTCGACAGCTCATCGCGATAGTTGTTGTTGACCTCATAGCGATGCCGGTGACGCTCGACAATCTCAGTGCTGCCATAACTCTTCGCTGCCAGCGATCCCTCCGTCAGCGTCACAGCTTGTGCACCGAGACGCATCGTGCCGCCCATGGCTGACTCTTCGTCGCGTTCCTCGACATCACCACTGGCATCCTGCCATTCCGTGATCAGGCCGACGACCGGGTGCGGCGTCTCTTTATCGAACTCCGTACTCATCGCGCCCGCGAGGCCCGCCATGTTGCGGGCCGCTTCGATGACAGCGACCTGCATCCCGAGACAGATTCCGAGGTAGGGAATGTCATTCTCGCGCGCAAATTGCACCGCCTGGATTTTGCCCTCGATACCCCGGTCGCCGAATCCGCCAGGCACGACGATGCCGTCCATATCGCTGAGGCACTCGATACCCGCTTCCTCCACATCTGCCGATTCAATAAAATGAATGTTGACGCGCGTGCGCGTGTGTATGCCCCCATGCTGCAGGGCCTCCACCAGCGAAATGTAGGAGTCCTTGAGGTCCATGTACTTGCCGACCATGGCGACGTTAGCCTCGGCCGTCGGATTCTGCTTGGCCTCGACGACGGCGTCCCACTCCGCGAGATCCGCCTCCGGCAAATCCATCCCAAGCTGGCGCGCCACGATGCCGTCGAGACCCTGCTCGTGCATCATGGCGGGAATCTTGTAGAGATCGTCGGCGTCGTACGCCGAAATGACCGATCTTTCAGGCACATTCGTAAACAGCGCAATCTTCTTGCGCTCGTCCGATGGCAGCGGCTGTTCTGAGCGGCAGACAAGAATATCCGGCTGGATGCCGATAGAACGCAGTTCTTTCACAGAGTGCTGCGTCGGCTTGGTCTTGATTTCCGAGGAGGTCGGGATATAAGGCACCAGGGTGAGGTGCACGTAAACCACACGATCGTGACCGAGTTCTATGCCCATCTGGCGAATGGCCTCGAGAAACGGTAGAGACTCGATGTCACCAACCGTGCCGCCAATCTCCACGAGACAGACGTCGGCATCGCCGGCGCCCTTTTCCACGCTTTCCTTGATCTCGTTGGTGATATGCGGGATTACCTGCACGGTCGCGCCCAGGTAATCGCCGCGGCGCTCCTTGGCGATGACGCTCTCGTAGATGCGCCCCGTCGTGTAGTTACTATGACGGCCGCCCCTTGCCGTGCGTACAAATCGCTCATAGTGGCCAAGGTCGAGGTCGGTCTCCGTCCCGTCATGGGTTACGAACACCTCGCCATGCTGGAACGGACTCATCGTGCCCGGATCCACGTTAATGTACGGGTCGAGCTTGATCATGCTGATCGTAAGACCGCGCGCCTCTAATATCGCGCCGAGGCAGGCTGACGTGATGCCTTTCCCGAGGGAAGAAACAACGCCACCGGTGATAAAAACATAAGATGTCATGTGTGAGCTCAGGGCATCATGCCCATGTAATCAACTCAGCAATAAACGAGAAAGGGCTGGAGCAAAGCACTGCCTGGCGGTGTGCTTTTTCCAACCCTTCGAGTCTGCGCCGTCGTTGGATAAAAGACGGTATTAAAGTCTACCGAAAGGTATCAGGCTTAACAACGACTCATCCGTTTTAATGCAACGCCGGACGTTCGCTCCAGCGTATTGCAACGCCCGGCTCACTGAATGCGTCTGATGCAATCCAGAGGTCGCCAACCGCGACAAGCTGCGCGCCGGAGTAGAGCAGCGGCAGTCGCTCGCGCATCCAGGGAACGACGCCCTCATCTTGAAGCAGTTTCTTGAGTTTACGTGTATGTGCATGACCTTTAGGCTTAAATTCTTCTCCGCCCTGCCGAACGTCGAGGCGCAAACCGCGCTCAAACAAGCCATTCGACAAGCCTCCAGACGCTCCTGGCTCGAAGTGTAAAACGCCGAGCCCGGCACCTAACGGCACCTCGTGCCCCGAAATCGGGCCGCAAAGCGGTGCATCAGCCAGCACCTCGGGAAGCAAATAAATACCATTTCGATAGCGCCTGACTGACGCGCCCGGCCACGTGACATGCGGCTGCGCGTCCTCACGCGCAGGCAATACCTCCTTGAGGATGCGCTCGAGTTGTAATGCCGTCGGGGTTGACAAGCCAAGCAGTCGCAGCGCGTGACGCAACAGGTTCCTTTGCCGACCGGGTGTCAGTGCAAGCAGCCCGTCAATCGGCAAATGCTCGGCGACGCCGCCGAGCGCGTCGAGGTCGATTTCCGCGAGATCGGCCATCAGAGACGCCGCCTCACCGGCGTGCGCCGCGCTGCGGTGCAGACGCGCTGCTATATCCGGCCAACGCGACTTCAGACGCGGCAGGATATCGTGGCGCAGAAAGTTGCGGTCGAAGCGTCGGTCGATATTCGATGGATCTTCGATCCACTGCACTTCACGCTCAGCGACATAGTCGCGCAGGGATGCACGGTCCGTATTCAGCAAAGGACGTGCCAGCCAACCGGGCCCGAAACGGCGGATCGCGCCAATGCCCGCGATGCCGGCCGGACCGCTTCCCCGCACCAGGTTCAGCAACAACGTCTCAGCCTGGTCCTCGCGGTGATGCGCGCTCAACAACCAGTCTCCGTGTTGCAGTTCGGCATGCAAAGCTGTGTAGCGCGCCTCTCTCGCGGAGGCTTCCGGCCCCTTGCCGGACTCAAGCTGAACCGTAACAACTCGGCTGCGGTACTCAATACCCAGTTCCCTCGCAAACGCCTCGCAGTGTGCGCTCCATCGTGCCGATTCGTCATGCAGGCCATGATCGATATGGACTGCAACAATGGGAATGCCGGGACTGCTCGCGACCAGCGCATGCGCTAGCGCGGTCGAATCCAGCCCGCCGCTGAAGGCGATCACATAGCGTGAAGGTCTGCCGGCATGTTTTTCGAGCTCCGCGAGTTGCTCCCGCAGATACCCGGACGTGAAGGTCACGCTTCCTTGAACTGTCCGAAGCTCGAAAGTCGCCGCTGCCGTTCTTCGAGTAAAGCTTCGGTCGACAATTGATCGAGCTCGTCCAGGTTCTTGAGAAGGGCGTTGCGGATAATCTCAGCTGCTTCCTGTGGATTGCGATGTGCCCCACCGAGTGGCTCTTCAAGTACTTCGTCTACGAGGCCAAACTCGTTCAGGTTTGTCGCCGTAATACGCATGGCCTCGGCTGCATCCTCCGCCTTTTCGGCACTCTTCCAGAGGATGGAGGCGCAGCCCTCCGGCGAAATTACGGAGTAAATGCTGTACTGCAACATCAACAGACGGTCACCGACACCGATTGCCAGGGCACCGCCGGAGCCGCCCTCGCCAATAACAACACTGATGATCGGCGTCTTGAGTCCCGCCATCAGGTAAAGACTGTACGCGATTGCCTCGCTCTGGCCACGCTCCTCGGCCCCGACACCGGGATACGCGCCTGGTGTGTCGATCAACGTGACCACAGGTATTGAGAATTTCTCGGCCAGGCGCATCAGACGCTGTGCCTTGCGATAGCCCTCAGGCTTGGGCATGCCGTAGTTACGGCGAACGCGCTCTTTC
>Ga0316201_10001357_pt1 | contig 16308 bp, 18 predicted proteins | sample CS6wburrow_MG_FD_204516 | JGI IMG/M metagenome (GOLD analysis project Ga0316201, IMG submission 204516) | Coastal sediment microbial communities from Delaware Bay, Delaware, United States - CS-6 worm burrow | ecosystem: Environmental > Aquatic > Marine > Coastal > Sediment | place: USA... | reverse complement strand
AATGATAAATCGAAAAGTATTTTTGCAGTTTTTTTTCCAATTTAATGAGAGGACTTTTTCTAAGGCGCATCCATACAATATCCAAAATTTTAGAAATATTATAAAAACAATCTTCAATTGAAGGCTTGAATGTCGTAAAGACATAAATTATATCGATCTTCATTTAATACAGTTTTACATTTATGAAATTGTTAGCTATTAAATTTTTAAATTCATTTTTATAGAGTTCTTTGACATGGAATTTGTTAATATAATTTCTTTTATCTGAATAGTATAATTTATTGGGAGTGGAAATAATTAGCAATCCATTTTTCTTAAAGACTCTTTTTAATTCTTGCAACATTCCTTGATGATCTTCTAAGTGTTCTAAGGTTTCAAAACTAACCGCAACATTTATCATATTGCTTTCTACGGGAATGGCATTCGCACTTCCTGATAAAAACTTTATATTTTTGTTAATATATTTTTATCGAGCAGTTTTTATTGTATTCTCATCAATATCTACAGAATAAACATCAGATGCAATCTTACTCATTAAATGACTACCAAAACCCTCTCCATATGCAACATCTGATTCAACTTTATCTTTAATATTATCTAAAGTAATGGCGTTTCTATGCAAATGTTCAACTGAATCGCCAGAAATTAAAAAGGTTTCTAACCTCTCACCTGTCCAATTCATATTCATTCGAAAAGTTTAAATCAAGTATTAATCGTGTAATATTTTAATTTATGACAATAAATAATAAATCAATAATTACTTCAATATATTTTTGGTTTTCTGGCATAATTTAAATCGAAAATAAATATCTACTAAATATATAATATAAATCCACAAAATAAACTTCGGAACACTCGAAAAATTGAATAATATCTTTGTATTAAAGAAGGAAATTCCACATCTTCTAAAAAAGTATTTCTGCTTATATTAATTATTATTAGCGGAGTCTTAAAAACTTAGCACTGCTTAGTCTTGAATTCCTATTCGATATCTATTACAAATGATTTTTATGTCCAAAAGTTTTATAGACTTTATTCCTTGTTTGATTTAAGTCTTATTTCTTTTAGAATAAAATACGATTTGTAACATTGATTTATCCAATGTTTAGGATTTGTTCGTATATCCTCAAAATATATTGTTTTTGGCATGTTTTTTAATTTAGGCAAAACCAACATATCCTCTTTATTATTTTGAATGGCTTGGTATCTATTTTTCATTTCTTTATCATAGCCATAAGCACTTCCTCCCAATAAATCTGAATACGCTGTTCTAACATTATTATTCTCACCCAATCGAATTAATATTAATATAAATGTTAAGTACTTAGCCCATTTTGAAAAATTCAAGAATTTCTCATTTTTTGATTTCATCCTAAAATATAAAATAAAAGCCAAATAAATCAAACCTACCAAGAAGAAAAAATAAATCACATTTACAGCCCTTAACGGAACCCACTTTAGACTATAATAGATAGGGAAAAAACCAATAAATGGAAAACTAAAAATTATTAAAGAAGGAACCCAAAGCTTTACATTAAATATCTTGGGTGTTTTTAAAGAAATGTTTTTATTGAAATAATCAAAGAATATAAATAAGAATAAAATTATTGTTGGTATCCAATCGCCTACATAGCTTTTAGTTGCAGAGAGTGTTTTAAAAAATGAATATAAAAACTGTTGATTATTTGGATAGGTAGTTACTCTTGATGCAGATCCAGGCGATTTAACAACTATTAATGAGAAAGCCGCCATAAAAATTATAGCAACCAATAATTCATAATTTATTTTCCTTTGCTTAATTGATGTATAAATAAAAATCATACCAAAAATAAGATCAATAAACATCATGGAAATTTCGTTTGTACCAATCACTAAAATAGAAAACAGCACAGAAATCATTAAGTATTTTTTCTTGAGTGTCTCTAAATATTTTATGAAAAACGAGAACATAAAAACCGACAAAATTATTGACAACTTATATGTAATTGAACTTGCCAACCAGTAAAAACCTTGCACAGCCGAAGGCATTTGGATTAAATACAATAATATTATTAAAAAAGTTAAAATATATTTTTCTCTTTTTGATAAGGAAATAAATATTGAAGAACTTAAATGATAAATAGAAATACTAAAAAGAGTTAATAAAGTTACAGGTATTATTTTATAGGTTACGAAGGGGAATGAAACAAGTGCTCTAATACTCATGATTGCCGTAGATAAATATCTTCCAGTCCAACCATTGTAAGCTTTAAATAGAGTTTTTATATACCCATTGTCCCGACTGATTGTATTGTAACAAAAATCGTCTGCCGCTGGATGATTGAATACCGTTATTACCAAAAAAGGCAAAATTGATACAATCCCAATAAATATTATAAAATTACCACTTTCAAACAACTTTAATACTCGTGATTTTATAATCTCTATTTTTTGCAACATACTGGTTTTTAATTTAAGATTCTTTTTTAGAATCTAAGTACTGTTTTCGGTTTATTTAAGTTACGGCTAAATGTAGTGGGATTTAAAATTGATTATTAGCTATTCATTCAAAAATAGATAAAATTATAAATTTTCAGTATACAACCAGTCATTGTCAAGTTTAATACACAGCCCATTTTTATTATTAAAAACCTGCATGACACTAAATTTATATGGAAAAAAATGAAGATGTAAATCAAATGTAAAACGATAGGGCCTCTGTTTTGGAAGTACAACGATTAATCTTTTTGCACATACTCTTCTGAGCTCTTTAATACTCTTATCCAAACTAAGTACATGCTCTAGTGTATGGGTACAAATTACCATATCAAAATAATTATCTGGATATTTTATATTTTCTATCACACCTTTCTCAAATTTAGGATTAGTGGTGTCTTTCAAATTTTCTTGTATATTGAAATCTATTCCTGTAACTTGATAATCACCTTCTTTTCGTATTAAATTAGCAAGATAGCCTCTTCCGCAAGCGATATCAAGAATTTTTTTCCCTTTAAGATTAGATAAAATATATTCAATAGATTTAGTATTGAGATCTGTTTCCCGTTGAATATGAACATCTGCCAACTCTTTATAATAATCTGACATCTGATGCGGATCGTATTGCCAAGCATTTTCTTTAAAATCCAAAAACAATTTTGCTTTTTTTTTAAATAGAAACCAAAACAAAGGAAACATAAATAATCTTGAATCTCTGGCAAAAGGCGGAATCAAATTATCAAGGATCCAATTAATTTTATTGGTAAAATTCCGATTTAATTTCATTTTATTTATTTGTATCTATGTGTGAAATGGTATCTAAATGGTATAGCCATAATGTCTATTAACATGCTAAATGAGTCCCTCGCTAAACTTATGGTAGAAATATCATTACCTACAAATGACACAGGTATTCTTTTAATATCATATTCATTTTTAAAAGATAGATATAAAACTTCCACATCAAACCCAAAACTATTAATAGCAAGTTTAGGAAATAAATGATCTGCAGCACCAGATCTAAATCCCTTTAACCCACACTGTGTATCGTTGATACCAGTAACCACAAATCGAGATGTAAATGCCGTAAAAATGATACTTGATAATTTTCGCATAAAAGATATTTTTGTAAAATATTTGGAATGTATTGACTTTCTGTTTCCAACACACACATCAAATTCCTTAAAATCAAGATAGTGGAGTATATTATCTATTATTTCTAATCCATATGGAATATCTGCATCGGTAAAAATTTTAAATTCACCATTAGCATCAATCATGCCTTGTTTTACCGCATATCCTTTACCTTTATTTTTTTTATAAGATATCAGTTTAAGGCTTTGATTAAAATTATTAATATAATTTTCAATTTCAGTTTTTGAATTATCTGAACTACCATCATTTACTAATATTACTTCCACAGGATATTCAATCGTTTCGATCCATTGAGATATAGTTCTCAGAGAATCAACTATAAAATCTTCGGCATTAAAAATTGGAATTATTAGACTAAGTCGTGTTTTCACTATATATCAAATGTTTTACGAAAAGTTAAATAAATTAAATCATGTAACGACTTAAATATTTTAATCATATTTATTTTGAAAATAAGAGTTGAAACAACCATTTATTCAATATTAATTTTTAGGTGTAATCCCGTTTAGTTACTCGTATTGTTTTAATTTTTTAATTAATTATTTAAAATGACAAATCTTAAAATTTATTTGGCTTTTTAAAAATAAATTTTATTGAAAAGAAATATCTCATGGTTGCATAATAAAGATCAACAAAAAGATCCCTGAATAGTCTAAAAAAATTGGTTAGATATCCTTTTGAAATCTTAAGAAAACTTATATCCTGATGCCAAAGCTGATAATTACCTATTAGGTCGTTTTTAAATCGGAAATAATATTGACGTTTAGATCTCTTTATTTCATAGCAAAAAATGGATTCAACAAAATCGATTTCAAAACCATTTTCCAGAACTCGCTTGGTCCATTCCTTGTCTTCAAACGTTGCAACATCCTCTCTAAAGGGATGCTGTTCCCATACTTTTTTACTAAAAGCTGATCCAGAAAAGATTAAGCCAGATTTATTGGGATCTGATTTTGCAGATACTTTATTAATGAAATTTCTATAGTCATTTGAACTATGAAGGCATCGTAAACCCGCTAATTTTGGATTTTCTTTGAATTTTTTCTTTATTAACTTGAAGAAATCATGACTAACCGGATAAGAATGGGCACTAAATATGACTATGATTGGGTTGGTAGCTTGTTTTGCGGCAAAATTGGCACTTCCTCCATAGGAAAATTTTTCTACGGATTCAAACCTTGAATTATATTTTAAGGAAACTTTTCGGCTATTATCTGTAGACAGATTATCGATAACTATAATTTCTGAAATGTCTTCACTGTATCGTTCGGTTAAATTCCTTAAAAGAAACTCTAAGGCTTTGTCTTGGTTTTTATTTCGTACTACTACTGAGATCATGATAGTCTTAGCTTGATTTATCTCCTACTTTAAACAGTTTATAAAAAAAAATCAAAGGATCACAAAGTATTTTTCCAAGTTTATATTCTTTTGAATACTTATACTTTGTTTCCGAATCCCTGTAAAGATTTACTAAATAGAACATATAGCTTATGGTATTCTCGAATTTTTCTCTATAAATTTCTTTATGTTTATTAATGACATATTCTAAATTCTTGATTCTATAATTCTTTAAGGTATCACTTAGCATAGACTCTTTTGTTCTTCTGTAATAAAACAAGAAATCCTCAACTATTTTAAAATGATGGCCCAATTTTGTAATTGCTACCCAAAATTCCCAATCTTCAAATCCATTTTTCATCTGCTCATCATACCCGCCTACTTCTTCCCAACATGACTTACGAAATAATGAAGTTGCTATAATGCTGTTTTCAAAAAGTATATCTTTAATGCTTGAACCTTTAGGTTTGGACTCGTGTACAATATTATCTATTTTTTTTTCAAAAAATTTGCTGTAACATGAAACAATAGCTAGTGATTCATCTTTTATCAGTATTGGTAGCAATTTTTTCAAATAATCCCGATGAATAATATCATCTGCATCAACAGGTAAAATAAATTCACCTTCAGAAATTTTAATTCCAGCATTTCTCGCACTAGACAGGCCTCCATTTTGTTTTTTTATATATTTGAAACGATTATCTGTTTCACACCATTTATTTGCTATTTCCTTAGTATTATCTGTGCTTCCATCGTTAACAATTATACATTCCCAATCTTGAAAAGTCTGTGTAATAATTGAATTAAGAGTTTGATCAAGATAATGTCCATGATTAAAACAAGGTACTATTATTGATACAATTTTGCCCATTTAAAATTTATTTAAAAGTCCGAGTCTAACCATTAATTTTATAATTCTCGATTTTCTCAATGCATTAATTAATTCTCGCTGAGTAATTACATCTTCCAGATCCTGACTATAGACTTGATATTCGGTTTTCAATACTTTTTGCTTTTCAGCAACAATTTTTGATCTGTTTTTAGAATCAGAACTTAGCCCATCCAAATAGAATGTAGATAAAACTGAATCTACTTTCTTATACGTTAGATTATCCTTACAGATTCTGTCCATAAAAAATTTCCAGTCGGCTACAATACTCAGACTTTCATCGTACAAACCAAAATCATCAAACATTTTTTTCTTAATGAAAGTTGCCGGATGAGGTAATGTATCTTTTACAAAATAAGAGAAGGATAATTTCTTAGGATACTCTTTAATAAATTGTTTGTTCTCATCAACAACTTTAAGATTAAAATATATAAAATCGCTGTTGTCCAAAAAATTGATGCTGCTTTCCAGAACTTCATTGTTAATAAAATGATCACCACTATTTAAAAAAAGAAGATAGTCACCTGTAGCTTTTTTAATCCCTTTATTCATAGCATGGTAAACACCTTTATCAGATTCACTTATCCAGTTATGAATACTTTTTGTATGACTCTTTAAATATTCAACGCTACCGTCAGTTGATCCACCATCTATCACAATATACTCAAACTTATTACAGGTTTGATCGATAACACTTTTTATAGTCTTCTCTAGACCCTTTAGATTGTTATAGTTAATAGTTATTATGGATATTTTTGGCTTCAAAAAAAAATATTTTTAACATTTGAGTATAAAAATGGGAAAAGTTTTTGTCTTAATCTAAACACTGGAAAATATTTTATAAAAAACATAGATAATATTGTTTGCGGATGCCTGAAATTAAATCCTATCCAATAAAATATATAGCTTAATAATGAACTGTTTTCTCTTAATTTAATTAACCAAAGCCAATGTAATACACTATCTATTTCATTTATTGAAGCTCCTTGTTCGTAACACCAAGATAGTAAGGACTCATATAGCTTAACATTCCATTTTTTATATAAATCCTTATCATCATAAATGTTTTCATCATGAATCCCTCTAATTGCAACTGGAGTATCAATTAATCCTGCTTTAAATTTGCATTTAAAGCCCAGTTTAAAAATGAAATCAGAATCCTCAGCAACTGGCAAGGCTTCGTTAAAAAATCCTATCTTTTCAAAAACTGATTTTCGAACGGTCAACCCATTTAAATGTAAATAGCCATATTTACTTGATATTAATGCTTTAAAAACATCGTTTTCCTCCAAGGGTTTAGAAACTGTATTAAGTTTTTTAAAATTTTCTTTCTCTTCATCTTTTAATTCTCGATAAAAATGATATCCTACAGCACTATAAACAACTTCAGTATTTTCAACTTTTTCAAAGATAGCCTTATCCCTTTTAAATCTACTCGGTAAATAAAAATCATCTGAATCCAGAAAAGCCACAAAATTGGCTCTTGACTTTCTAATTCCTAAATTTCTTGAAGCAGATCGACCTCTATTCAATCCATTTTCATGATGATACACTTTAATTCTAGTAGGATTTTGGTTTTGAAGTTTGTTAAGAATATATTCGGTTCGATCAAAACTCCCATCATTTATCACGACCACCTCCAATACTTCAGGCTCTTTTAAAGCTGAAGCAACAGTTTTTTCTATAAATCTCTCAACATTAAAAGCTGGTATAATAACAGAAACAAAGAAATTCATAAAAATTTTTATTAATTGTATAAATATGGAAAAAGGTTTTTTCTTAACCTTATTAAAGGGAAATATTTAATCCCTAAATGGCTTAAAAGCAACCTAGGTGATTTTAAGTTTAATTGGATCCAATAAATAATATATAAATATAATTTCTTTTTTTTACGAAATTGTATAATCCAAATCCTTTCAAGAAATCTTTCTATAGTATTTATATCAATATGTTTTTTTGAACTCCAAACATATAATGACTCGTACATCTTTAAATCATAAATATCATAAAGTTCTGTTCTATTAAAAACGTTTTTATCATGAACGCCTCTTTTTGCGACAGGTTTGTCCAAAATCCCTGCTATCAATCTACATTTTAATGCCATTTTCCAAAATAAATCTGTATCCTCAGAAACCAATAAATTCTCATTAAATTTACCAATAGTTTGGAATACTGATTTTTTTAAAGTCAATCCATCAATTGAAAAATAACCATACTTTCCAGAAATCAACGCTTCAAAAAGATTTTCGGGATCAATTTTTTTATTTATGGTAAATAATTTAAGTTTCTCAAACTCCTTGGTAGTAGACTCTCTATAAAAATGTGCTCCAATAGCATTATAGACACCATCTATTGTGCTATGAAGCTGAAACAACTTTTTATCATTTTCAAATCTATTTGGTAAATAAAAATCATCTGCATCTAAAAAAGCGATATAATTTCCTGTTGCATTTTCGATTCCAAGGTTTCGAGAGGCTGAACGTCCTTGGTTAGCATTATGTTCATGATCATATATTTTGACCATAGCATTTTGATTTTGTATTTTCTTAATGATATCTCCTGTTTTGTCTGTGCTACCATCATTTACGACTATTACTTCAGAGACTTCATCTTGCTGCAATGCAGAATGTATTGCCTTTTCAATAAATTTTTCCGCATTGTATGCTGGAATGATGACTGATACACGAAAATTCATCTAAAAGTTTAAAATTTTTCGATTAATCCTAATCTCACTAACAAATTGATCTTTTTCGATTTTCTTAAATTCCTGATAACTCGATTTAGTCTGAAGTTTTCCTCCACATCATTCATCAAAATAGGAAATTCACTTTTTAATACTAATTCCCTCTCTTTTTTCATTGCCTCAAAACTTCCCTCTTTTGAACTTATTCCTCCTTCGTAAAAGGTTGAAAATGTTTCATTAACATGTTTATATGTAGCGTTATATTTAAGTAAAACAATAATCAAAAATTTCCAATCTGCCACAATTTTTAAACTCTCGTCGTAATAACCATACTTTTCAAATAGACTTTTGTGCAAAAAAGTTGATTGATGAGGAGGTAAATCATTATATAGGTAGTTGAACGATAATTTATTTGGGCATTCTTTTATATAAGATTCTCCAATCGCTACAACTTTAATATCAAAATAGACAATATCCTCGTTAATCAAGTGAACAACTGCGTTTCGTATTGCATTTTTATCATTTAATTTATCACTACTATTCAAAAAAAATAAGTAGTCTCCTTTAGCTACTCTTATCCCTCTATTCATAGCATTGTAGATGCCCTTATCCGGTTCGCTAACCCAATAGCTTAAACTAAACTTATTTGCTTCGATTAATTCTTTACTGCCATCGTTAGAACCTCCATCAATAATAATGTGCTCAAAATTGGTGAAGGTTTGTTCCTGTACACTTTTAATGGTGCGCTCAAGCCCAATTTTGTTATTATAGTTTATTGTAATAATTGATAAAAGCATATATTTTTGATTACTACCTAGTGCTTAAATTAACTAATTCTATAAAATTGAAAGCAAATTTTTTAATATCATTTGAATAATCCGATTTTTCTGTCATTGGTTTATCAATTAAATATTTTTTTAATGCTTGCGCCAAAAATATTTCTTCATGAGGGTTAAAAAAATCAGCATTATTAGTAATTTGCTCTTTATGGACCTTCAGATTTGATAAAATAATATACTTATTCAAAGCCTTGGCATCTTCAACTACTGTGCTCCATCCTTCAAATAGAGAAGGCTGAATAATAGCCAAAGAATTCTCCATTAAACAAAGTTGTTCATTTCTATCAATAAAGCCAAGAAATTTAATTTGCTCTTTTAATTCGTTCTTAGCTATGAATGTTGTTAATAAATTGAAATTCTCTACATTTCTATGGTCACTTTCTTTACCCGAAAAAGCTACCACAACATTTAAACCCTTATCCTTCAATAGTTTAACTGCTTTAAGAATTAGAATATGATTTTTATGAGCCCAAAATTGATTAGGGGCAAAAAAATAATCCTTAGGCAATTGATACTTTTTTAGTAAGGTCTCGATATTTTCTCTATCGAAATCCGGGTGAGTAACAGCAAATGGAAGAACAAATAGTTGGGCCTTGGATTGAGGGTAAAGTCTAATAAAATCACTTTTTGCATCTTGACTACTAAAGACAACTATATCGCTGTTTACTAAAACTTTATTTTGATTTTCTTTTCTTTTATGTATTTCTTCCTTGGAAAAAAAATGTGGTAAATGGTCTTCCTGAAAATCTGGTATCCAATTAACTTTTTTTAGATTGCCCGGAAACCCTTGAATTTCATTGGGATATAAAAAATCCAATTTGGGAAATTTTGGTAGCTTTTTAATTACACGTTTGCTCAATACTGCTTTGGTAAATTTATTGACACCTCTTTCCAAAAAAGAATATCTAGGTTGAAAAGGTATCCTACTAAATCTTAAATATGGATATTTAGTTTCTTGTTTTACTTTTTGGAAATTATCATATGAATCAGTTAAGAGTATTATCTCTGGCTTTAACTTATCCTCTAGATTGTTTAAAGCATGGATAATATTCAAAATATAGTAAGATCCTGCAACCCAATCCTCGTTATATGAATAAACTAATCCTACTCGTTTTCTTTTAGCCATTTTATGTAGCGGATTAATCCTTCTTTTAAAGTAACTTTTTGAACGTATTTCAATTCTTTTAATAACATAACGTCTGCACACCAATTTATTGGGTCACCTTTACGTTCTTCTCCAGCAAATCGTACAGATGTCCCAGGCGCATCAATTATTTCATAAAATAGATCTGTAACTGATTTAATACTAACCTCAATTCCATTTGCTACATTTACAACTTCGCTTTTAAACTCAGCATTCATGATAACACAATCTAGTGCAAATAATATATCTGATATGTGTATAAAGTCTCTAGATTCGTTTCCCGAACCAAATAATACCACACTAGGGTTTGTTTTTACTTTTTGATATAAATCCCAAAATAATTGTTTTTTTAAACCTTCACCATAGGCGGAGAATATTCGTAATGAACAACATTTAATTTTAAATTGCTTATAAAACAACTCACAAATATCTTCAGCCATTTTTTTATGTACGCCATAAGGCGAAATAGGTTGAATGGCACTAGATTCTTTAATTGGTAATTTATCCGGATTACCGTAAACTGCGGCGCTAGATAAATTTATATACCTGCAATCAGAATTGAACATTCTAATTGCATCCAGTTGCTTATAAACATTAACTGTGTTTAGCGTAAAATCTCGTTGAGGCTTAATGATTGATTCTGGTACACTGCTTGCCCCAGAGCAATTAATACAAATATCAAATTTTTGCTGTTGGAAAATTTCTTTATAATCTGCATTGGTTGCATCAACTATAAAATAATTCTTATTTACATAATCGGTAACAACATCGCACTCCCAAACATTGTGTTTTTTTGAAAAATACTTGACACAATGCGAGCCTATAAATCCTTTAGATCCTATTATTAAAATATTTGACATTAATTTTTATTAAATTCTACACATGCAATTGCTCTACTGTGAGCAGCAAAATCATCTTTTTTACCTTTTCCTGTGTGAGGATTGAATGATTCCGATTCTGAAACTTCATTAATTTTTGCGAAATTCCAACTATCATTTTTGTATTGAAAAAAAGTAATACTATGATTTCCTTTATTTTCAAATAAGCCTAAAATTTTATTAAGCATTTCAGTATCAAATTGTTGAAAAAAACCATGATTTTCAAATTTCCCAAATGGAAAAGTTAACAACAAAGTTCCTTTACTTTTCAGAACTCTAATCATTTCCTTAACAGCAATTATATATTCGTATGATTTACAAGTATTATCTTTATTAAAACTTAATTCATACCCATACATAGAGTTATCCATGTCGATGTGCTCAATCGTTGATTGAGAAACAACAAAGTCAAAAACATTATCTTTGAATATCATATTCCTCAAATCTCCAAAAACATATGAAATTTTTTTATGGCAAAAGTTATTCGCTTCAGGAGCGAAAGTAAAAATAGTTAAATCTTTGTTTGCTAAAATTGGATGATTGATAATATAATCAAAATTAAAAGTTGAACCAGCATCTAATACCTTTCCTTCTTTTTTAAATAGTTTAGAAAATATCCATGGATATTCAATTACTCTTTCATCTAATCTATATCCAAAAACTTCAGGAACTTTATTGTTATTAAGAAGTTCAAATAAATCATTATCACAAATATTTTTTGTAATGGCTTCTGTTTTAAATTCATAATAACCTTTCGACCATGGAATATATCCATTTTTTATGAAATCTTCCCTTTCTTTTTTAAGAGTCAATGCTTTGTTCTTTTTCTCTATATTTTTTAAGACCCTGTTTAAATATCTAATGATCTTACTTAGCATTGTTTAGTGTTTTTATTTGTTTCGCTGGATTACCAGCTACTAATGTCCAATCTGGAACATTTTTTGTAACCACTGATCCAGCCCCAACTATGGCACCTTCCCCAATAGTAACTCCTTTTAATATGGTTGTTCCAAAACTTATCCAGGCATAATCTTTAATTATAATTGGACTTGTAATAATATTCCCTTTTGTATCCCAATGACCATTGGATATTAGTTCTTTATACCTTTCCGTTCTCTCCAAAAAATTAATTTCATGAGAATTCGTGTCAATTATATTAACATTATGAGAAATTAAAACGTTGTTACCAATAAAAATAGATTCTCCAGACCAAATCCTTGTACCCTCGCCAACATAACAATTTTCTCCAATTAAAATTTTTCCGCCATATTTGAATATTAGAAGTTCTCCTCTAATATGAGTATTTTGGCCTAAAACCAAATTTGATATGTCATTTTGGAAATTGTTAACTACTGCGGTTCCATAAAACCGTGAATCTAATGGTTTAGAAACTTGAATATCACATTTCGAAATACAGTTTTTTTCAATTTCAGTTTTGATTTGATCTATATCTAGATAGTCTAAAATATTTTTACGACCAATTATTTTAAGAAGAAACTTCGAAATAATATTTCTCATTTATTTAATAATTAAACTTGCCAATTACAATCTAAAACAACACATCCATAATCGTTTCCTTGATATCTATGCATTTCTGAGCCCGTTTCCTCAATTTTAAACATAACAGCATCTTCTATTAATGTAATGATCTCTTTATTTGGAACATGATAACCTATTACTACTCTATAATCATTAGGCACCAGTGTTGCTATGGGTAAATTTGCACTAAGACTTGCTATTCCGGCTTTATTTAAAACTTCATTTATTGCTTTTTCCGAAGAAAATATGACTCGTTCGTATTGGTCTTTTATTCTAAAACCAATAACAGCGTTATTTAAATAATCTGAAGTTATCTTTAATTTTATCAAGAGTTTAATTTGATCTTCAAAACCAAATATACCCGAAACTTCATTATCACTATTTAAAACCTTTATTTCTAAAATATCTGAGGATTTGTTAGGCGATTCATTTATATAAATGGATGATTTATTTTGCACATCATTTTTTAAGTAATAGTCCACTGCATTATTGGTATCACCTTCAAAAACTGTCCTGCCATTATGTAAAACCATCGCTCTGGTGCATAAATTTCTGACAGCTGCCATATTATGACTCACGAATAGAACAGTTCTACCCTCTCCACGAGAAATATCCTGCATCTTACCGATAGCTTTTTTCTGGAATTCTGCGTCTCCTACTGCTAAAACCTCATCAATAACTAAAATATCAGGTTCTAAGAAAGCTGCAACGGCAAAAGCCAATCGAACCGTCATCCCGCTGCTATATCTTTTTACCGGAGTGTCAATGTATCGTTCGCATCCCGAAAATTCAATGATATCATCTATTTTAGAATTGATCTCTTTTTTGGTCATTCCCAATATGGCTCCATTTAAATAGATGTTTTCACGACCTGTCATTTCTCCATGAAATCCGGTTCCAACTTCTAATAGTGAAGCTATTCGGCCTTTGGTTTTTATTTCACCTGTTGTTGGACTCGTAACCCGGGATAGTATTTTGAGAAGGGTCGATTTTCCAGCACCATTCTTCCCAATAATACCTAATACTTCACCTTGCTGAACTTTAAAATTAATATCCTGTAAAGCCCAAACATATTCTGAAGTACCCTTACTACTTCTATCATTCACATCACCAACCTTCAAATAAGGGTCTACTTTACCTCTTACTTTGTGCCACCATCTATTTAAATCATGACTAATGGTACCTGTTCCTACCAAACCTAAACGGTATTGCTTAGATATATTTTGAGCTATTAATATAGTATCCTTATTCATTAAACGGTATCAATAAAACTTTTTTCTGTTTTGTTAAAAATTACCAACCCTATTAAAAATATTACAATACTTGTAACTATTACATAGACCATACCTTGCAAAGAGAAATCACCAACTCCAAGTGTCATATATCTAAACGCTTCTATCACAACTGCCATAGGATTATATTCTACTATCCATGATAAGTTAGGTAATTTTTCTTTAAAATATGACAATGGATACATCACAGCCGAGGCATACATTAATAATTGCACTCCGAAGGATACCAAAAATGTTAAATCGCGATATTTTGTTGTCATGGATGATATTACCATACCCAATCCCAGACCTAAAAGGGCCATTACAATAATTAAAATCGGTAATAAAATCATACTTCCTTGTGGTATCACATTAAAGGCTTTATCAGTAAAGAAAATAAAGTAAATATAAAACCCTATAAAAACTAAAATTTGGATTCCATATTTTATCAAATTAGTTAAAACGGTAGAAATTGGCATGATTACTCTTGGAAAATAGACTTTTCCAAAAATGCCTTGATTTTGTTTAAAGGTATCACTGGTTCCGGATAAGCAATCCTTAAAATAATTCCAGGATGTAATTCCCGCCAGGTTAAACAAGAATGAAGGCACTCCATTTCCGGTTGGTATGCTTGCTAGATTATTAAATATTAATGTAAATATTATTGAGGTGAATAAGGGTTGAATAAAATACCACAGAGGCCCTAAAATAGTTTGTTTGTAAACTGTTATGATATTCCGCTTTACAAATAAGAACAGAAGATCCCTATAACCCCATATTTCTTTAAAATTAAGGTCAATTAGTTTTCGCTTTGGCGAAATAGTGTATAACCAGGTATCTTCACTTTTAGTGTTCAATTAATTTTTAGTTTTAAAAAAATCCCAGGTTATTTTTAAACCTTCACCAACTGTATATTTTGGATCATAATCTAAAAACTTATTGGCTTTTGAGATATCTGCCAAAGAATCCCGTACATCACCACGTCTTGGAGGTCCATATATTGGTTTTATTGTTTTATACGCCGCTTTTGAAAGTGTATCCCATAAATAATTTACGCTTATACGCTCTCCACATGCTATATTGAAGACTTGATTTGCAGCCTTCTTATTAGCAAAAAAACCCTTTACATTGGCCTGAATGGCATTTTCTATATAGGTGAAATCTCTTGTTTGCTCGCCATCGCCATTGATTGTCGCAGATTTATTGCTGAGCAGGGCATCCATAAACAATGGAATAACAGCAGCATAGGCTCCATTCGGGCTTTGTTTAGGGCCAAATATATTAAAGTAACGCAATCCGATGGTATCTGTATTATAAGTGGTAGCAAATACATCTGCATACAATTCATTGACATATTTAGTGACTGCATAGGGAGACAAAGGCTTGCCAATATTCTCCTCAACCTTTGGAAGTTCTTTACTGTCACCGTATGTGGAACTCGAAGCCGCATAAACCATTCGCTTGACTGATTTACTGTCTTTCAAAGCGATCATCATGTTTAGGAATCCTGTAATATTGACCTCATTAGTTGTTGACGGATCATTAATTGATCTTGGAACAGAACCCAAAGCTGCCTGATGGCTTACATAATCAATACCATCCATTGCGTCTTTACAGGTTTGTAGATCTCTAATATCACCTTCTATCAATTCGAAGGCAGGATTGTTTTTAAACTCGTCTAAATTTTTCTTATAACCATTAGAGAAATTGTCTAACACTCTGACCTTTTTGGCATTATATTTCAGTAAATATTCTACTAAGTTAGATCCTATAAAGCCTGCTCCACCAGTCACCAAAAAACTATAATCTTTTAAGTCTATCTCGTGGTATTTTGTTGTGTACATCATAATCTTGCGTCAACTAAGTGTTTAGGAAATAAGGATTTTACGTCGAATATTACTCCGCACTTTGATTTCATTTTTGTCAAATCCAAACTCAAAAACTCCTTATGAGAAACGGCCAAAACTATGGCATCGTAAGTTTCTTTTAAAGAACCTGTCGATGTTTTCAGATCCAAACCATATTCGTGTTTCACTTCTTCATCTGATGCCCAGGGATCATAAACATCTACATTGACATCATATGATTCAAATTCTT
>Ga0316201_10001356_pt1 | contig 16316 bp, 16 predicted proteins | sample CS6wburrow_MG_FD_204516 | JGI IMG/M metagenome (GOLD analysis project Ga0316201, IMG submission 204516) | Coastal sediment microbial communities from Delaware Bay, Delaware, United States - CS-6 worm burrow | ecosystem: Environmental > Aquatic > Marine > Coastal > Sediment | place: USA... | reverse complement strand
CCGAGGCCTTGATCTCGTTCAACGTGTCGGACAATGTGGCGATCACCGTTTCGCGGATATCCCCGGCAACCACCAGGAGCATGACGTCGTCCCCCACCGCGAGATCGCGGTCGGCATTGATCTGCACTAGAATTTCGGTGATCCCATCCCGGGCCTTGTAGTTGTCGATGGTTTGCGCCAGCTTTGCCTGGTCTACGGCCACCCGCAGTCCATTGACCTTGCGACCGTCCCGCGACGTGCCCCGCACCACGCCGTTGTGGCATAGGATCATCCCCACCTGCGCGTAGTCCCGACGCTGCTTGACCTTATCCAGCATTTGCTTTATGTCCATGGAGGCCTCCTCCGGGGCGCTTGCCCGAAGTGTTTCGTGATAGCGTTGCCACTGCACCGGCACCTTCGGAGGATACCTTATCTGTTTTTGGATGGAAAATAAAGACGCGAATCCATGGAGATCATTTCACCCGGCAAAGTCGGACCCGAGCTGACGGAAGGCATTAATCGGCTGCTTGCGCAACTCACCGGAGCGCCCAAAACGGTCTCCGCGCAGCAGATCGAAGCCATACTCGGGTCGGAAAACAGCCACCTGCTGGCGGCGGTGGACCAGGGGCAGGTACTGGGCATGCTCACGTTGGTCGTTTATGCCATTCCCACCGGCAAACGGGCGGTGATCGAGGATGTGGTGGTGGACAACGCGGTCAGGAGAAGAGGCGTCGGCCGGGCGCTCCTCAGTCGCGCCATCCTGCGGGCCGGGGCCATGGGTGCAACCGACGTCAACCTGACGTCAAATCCTTCCCGCAAAGCCGCCAATCGACTCTATCTGAAAATGGGATTTGAAGCGAGAACGTCTAACACCTATCGATTGCCGATACCAGCAACGGAGAAACCAAAATGAAAGAATTGACAGCTAGACTGCTGGAAGCCGTTCGTTCCACAGCGCCACTGGTCCACAACATCACCAATTACGTGGTTATGAACTCGTCCGCCAATATCCTTCTGGCCGTCGGGGCATCGCCCGTGATGGCCCACTGCGAAGCTGAAGTGGAGGAGATGGTCGCCATTGCCGGGGCATTGGTGCTCAACATCGGAACACTGGAGGATGAGTGGGTAGCGTCGATGCTGACCGCCGCAAAGGCCGCCCGTAAAAAAGGTATCCCGGTGATTCTGGATCCGGTGGGTGCGGGAGCGACCATCCTGCGTACGGAAGCCGTCCAGCGCATCATGGAAACCGCCGCCGTATCGGTCCTGCGGGGCAACGCATCGGAAGTGCTCTCTTTGGGATCGGACTCGGCAACCACGAAAGGCGTGGACGCCTCTGTGGGCATTACCGATGCCGTGGTGGATGCCGCCAGGGAGATTGCAACAGAGCAGGGGTGTATCGTGGCAATTTCCGGCGAACACGATTGCATCACCGACGGAACTAAAGTGTACCGCGTGCACAACGGCAACCCGCTGATGGCACGGGTAACCGGCACCGGCTGCGGACTGTCGGCAATCACCGGCGCTTTCTGTGCCGTTGCCGATGGCCCCCTCCTGGAAGCCACCGCCGCGGCGTTTGGCTATTACGCCGTCTGCGGTGATCTGGCGGCCCGGATTAGCGACAAGCCCGGCAGTTTTGCGGTCTCCTTCCTGGACTGTCTCTACGCCGCCGGCCCCAATGAAATCAAGGCATGCCTGTCCGTCAGTTGACGGAACCGGCAGGTATTGCCATGACCGATATCTCCTTGCCATTCCCTTAAAGCCTGATATAACAATTGGAGATATCAACACATCTGCCAACCCAAACAGACAGGCGGAAACATGGGCGAAGCCAAACAGATTCTGGACAGCGTCGAAATCGACCGCATCCTTAAACGGATGGCATGTGAGATCCTGGAGAATCACAGCAGAACGGTAAATCTGGCATTAATCGGGATCCATACAAGGGGTGTTTTTCTGGCCCATCGGCTTCGACAGCACATCAAGGATTTCGATGGTGTAGAGCTGCCGGTGGGGGAGATCGACATTACCCTTTACCGGGACGACTGGACCCAGATGAGCGCTCAGCCGGTGGTTAAAACCACGGATATCGCATTCACCGTGGACAACAAGCAACTCGTCCTGGTGGATGATGTCCTGTTTACCGGCCGAACGATCAGGGCTGCCATGGACGCCGTCATCGATTTTGGCCGGCCATCGCGAATCGAGCTGGCCGTATTGGTGGACCGCGGGCACCGGGAGTTGCCCATTCAAAGCAACTACACCGGGACCTGCATTAATACCCGTCGATCGGAAATGATCAATGTGCTGATGACCGAAAGCGACGACCAAGACCTGGTTACCCTGACCGAAGCCGCCTGATGCGGGGAAGGACGAACGACCAGCATGGGCCACCATGAACATCGTGCCAATACCGCCGGATCCCTCGATGTGGCGGTGTTGAGCATATCGACGACCCGATCCCTGGAGACCGATGAAAGCGGCCTGTGGATTGCTCATCGGACCGCCGAAGCCGGTCACCGCGTGGTAGCCCACGAAGTGGTCACCGATGCCGTCGATGCCATTCGGCGACGCCTGAGGGGCATCATCACCACCCACAGCCCCCACGCTTTGATCACCACCGGTGGAACGGGTATCAGCCCGCGGGATGTCACCATTGAAGCGGTCAAACCATTGTTTTCAAAGGAACTGACGGCTTTTCCGACACTGTTCGCCCATCTCAGCTATGCGGAAATCGGCGCTGCCGCCCTGCTATCCCGGGCAGCGGCCGGCATCATCGGGGGAACCGTTGTGTTCAATATTCCGGGCAGTTTGAACGCCTGCAGGCTGGCCTGCACGGAATTGATCTTCCCCGAATTGGGCCACCTGATCCGGCACACCTTGGAGTCCTAGCGGATCCATGGCGGGAAATGACGTACCCGGTGACCGCACCGCCGGTGCCATATCAGATCGGCGGCGCGATGGTGACCAGCACGCGCAAGTCCGTTGTGGCCCGAATACCGTGTGGTTCGCTGATATCCGAAACCAGGACATCGCCGGGTTCGGCTGCGATGGTGGTGCCTTCGGCACCCATGAAAAATCCGCTGCCGTCGAGAACGACAATACTCAATTGACCCTCGATATCATGGGAGTGGATTGGTAGTTCCTGGCCGGCTTTGAAATTAAAGCTGATCACTTTCATGTAGGGCGACTCGTGAACCAGGACATTGCTCAGCCGCTCTTCTTTGAAGCTGTTTTCCTTGAACACCTCTATTTTTTTCAGCATGCCGCACTCCTTTCTCGATCCATGCTGCCCTGTGAGGCCGGCAAAATGCCATTTTCACAGGGGCATGCAGATTTGGAAGGGCTTCAAAACCACGTCATCGACCATTCCATTTTCAGGAAGGATAGCCAATTCGAGGCCGGGTGTCCTTGACCTAGGTCAAAAGGCCATCCATTCGGACCACTGCGCACCACCCGTCGGGAGAGGGGTTCTGAACCATGACGCCGCTGACACCCCTGTTTCCAATGACCGATTAGAGACAGGAGCTGTGCGCGATAGCCTTTTCGGGGCAGACCTCGACGCAGGTGCAGCACTCGACGCAATCATCGATTCGCGCGGCTGCGGCTTTACCGTCGACAACATCGTAGACCTCACCGGGACAATTGTCCGCACACGCGCCATGGCCCTTGCAGCGAGCAGGGTCGACCGTGATGGTAAGAGCATCGTTTTGCCAGGTGTGGATTGCCATCTTTCCTCCTCTTTGAATCTTTCCTGGACCGATTCATTCCCGTGCCGACAACGGTTTTTCCTCATGAGCGCCATTGGGGAATGAGGCGGTCGTTGAGCGCCGTCCAAAGAGGGTCGTCCATGGCACGCGCCGTCTGGTCGACGGCACTGACAGGCACTGCCCCCATGAGGGCATTGGTGGCCAACAGCTGCTGGGCCGATAGGAGCGCACCGGGGGCCACCTTGCGCGATATGACGGTATAGCCCCACGATACCAGCACCCGGCATGCAGCATCCGCCATGACGCCGGGAAGTACCGCCGGAGATTCAGGACGAATCACCTCGCGATCATTAATCAACAGTAAATTGGCGGTATTGGTCTCGGAAATAGATCCATCCGGGTTGAGGATCAGCGCTTCATCGAAGCCATTTTCCAGGGCCCATTGGGCAGCATTTAGGTAATACAAATAATTCAAAGTCTTATGGTCAGCCAGGGGGGTTTGGCGCGGGTGGGGATAGGTTCCCAGCCGGAGTCCACCGCCGTTGTCCCCTGCCAACCGATGGGAATAGGGCCGGGCGGATACGAGCAGGCAATGGTCCCAGGGTGGCATGGTGCGGCTGCCCCGGGTGACCAGAATTTTTACAGCAGCGCACTGTCGGTCCAGGTCATTGGCTGCAATGACCTGGCCAATAATCTCGCTCCAACCCAGTTCGGGAACGGGACTGGGCATCAATGCCCGCCAGGTGCGGATGAATCGCGCCAGGTGGTCGGAAAGCAGGGGAATGGTGCCGGCATCGACACGTAGGGTTTCAAAAAAACCGTTACCGTACAACAGGCCCTGGTCGGTCACCGGAACGGCAGCGGTATGGGCGGGCACCAGCCGGCCTTTGAACCACACCACCGGCAGTGATGCATCCCTTGTGCCTTCGGCGCAGGCCGCCGTCAGGGTCCTGCCCTTGTGCAGCGTCTCTTGGTACTCTGCGGTGGGATCGGAGTCCATGACAATGCCACCGCCAACCGAAAAGAGGAGGGTCTCGTTGAGCAAAATGGCAGTGCGGATGGCGATGGAAAGATCCATGGTATCGTGAAAACTGAAATAGCCGATGCTGCCGCAATACACATGGCGCCTGACACTTTCCAGTTCATCGATGATTTCCATGGCGCGCACCTTGGGGCAGCCGGTGATGGATCCGCCCGGGAAGGCTGCTTCCACTAGATCCACCGCATCTTTGTCCTGGTCCAGCCGTCCTACCACCAGGGAAACCAGGTGGTAGACATTCTGGTAGGCTTCCATGCGCTTATGTTCCGCCACGCGCACCGAACCGGGAGCGCAGACCTTGCCGATGTCGTTGCGCAGCAGGTCAACGATCATGGACAGTTCGGCGTCGTCTTTGGCGCTGCCGGCAAGGGCATCCCGCATGGCCCTATCTTCGGCGTCGTCTTTTCCCCGTGGTCGGGTGCCTTTGATGGGTCTGGCCTCCACCCGGGTGCCGCAGCGCTGCAGAAAGCGTTCGGGGGATGTGGAAATAATCTGGTGATCGCCAGCCTGAACATAGGCAAAAAATGGCGCCGGATTGCGGGCATAAAGCCGCCGGAACAGTTCAAATCCCTCTCCGCGAAAGGGCACTTGAAAGCGCTGGGACAAATTGACCTGGTAAACGTCGCCGGCGGCTATGTAGTCGATGACCCGGCCGACGGCCACTTCATATTCCTCCTGACTGAAATTGGACTCGGGGCCCCGGTCGCCGCCAACCGCGCAGGCGCGGGCCGGCAAAGGCGCTTCCATAATGGCGTTGAATCGGGACAGGGCCGCGTCGACAGCGCTGTGATCCTGTCCCCGTTGGGGTACCATCAGGTGGGTGGTGCCGTCGATTTTATCGTGGACCACCAGCACCGAGGGAGCATACAACACCATGGCGGGCAGGTGGAGGTCGTCGACACTGGTGCTGGGCAGGCGTTCCAGGCAGTCTTTCAGATCGTAGGATAGATAGCCCATCAACCCGGCCGCCAGGGGTTGGGGCAATTGCCCGTGTGGTATTCTATAATGTTCCAGCACTGAACGTAAAACGGCGAACGGACGTTGCTCCACTGTCAGGATATCGCCATGCGCTTCGAGGGTGGTTTCATTGCTTGTTCCGTGGATGGTCATCCACGGCAAGGCGCCCATCAGGTGGTAGCGGGAGCAGTCCTGCTCCCCGCCGCTGAGCAGAACCACCGTTCCCGTCAATTCGGCAAACCGCCCCGCCATATCCTCGAATGGATCGGGACGCTGCAGCGGCTCGACATGCACCCCGGTGAGGGCGGCGCTGCCCGAGAGAAAATCAGCCAGTGCGTCGGCACGCATACGCTTTTTCCATTGGCCCCAGGGACAAAAAATTCTCGACCAGGGTGAAACCGTGGTCGGTCAGAAAGCTTTCAGGGTGAAACTGGACGCCGTGAAGGGGATACCGGCAATGGGAAATTCCCATGATGATGTGCTCCTGAGTGCGGGCCGTGATAATGAGCTCTCCCTGCAAGGCCGCCGGATCAGGCTTGATGATCAGGGAATGGTACCGGGCGGCGCGAAACGGGGATGGTACGTCCCGAAAGAGCCCCCGGCAGTTGTGGTGGACGGCGCTGGTCTTGCCATGCAGCGGCTGAGGGGAGCGCAGCGTCTGCCCCCCGAACACCTCGTTGATGCACTGCATACCAAGGCACACCCCCATGAGGGGGACCCTTTTGTACCACCTCTCGATCAGCGGCATTGAAATACCCGCATGTTGCGGATCCTTGGGCCCGGGGCTGATCAAAATGTAGTCGGGAGAGAGGGTCTGCACGCCCGCCAGATCGATTTTGTCGCTGCGACGCACCTGCACCTCAAGTGGGTAGCGGCGAAACATCTGCACCAGGTTGTAGGTAAACGAATCGTAGTTGTCGATGACCAGCAATCGTACCGTCATTGTACCCATCCCCGGAAAAAGAAAAGCCACCCCGAGCGAGTCTGGGTGGCTGAGCCTATTGCATAACTCACACCGGCGCCGGCCGAAGGCCGAAGCGCCGTAATGCTGATTTGTACATGACAGATAAACAAAAACTGCCGGTGCGTCAAGGAGGTTTTTGTCCGGCGTGTACAATATCTCGCGGTTATGGTATAAGCGGCTCACCGTCGACAGCAAACCATTCACCATATTGTCCGGCACACCATGACATTCGCTTCAACGCCGCAGCGGCAACTGATTCTGTTCGGTCGCTACCCTGTTCCCGGAAAAACCAAAACCCGATTGATCCCTGCCCTGGGCCCTTTAGGAGCCGCAGCGCTGCAGCATGCGTTCACCAAACAGCTCCTGGCCACCGTACGCAACGGCAACCTGTCCGCGGGCGTGACGTTCTGCTATTCCGGCGGTACAGTGCAGCAGGTGGAACGATGGCTGGGGCGCTGTGCCATCGACCTGCGCCCCCAGAAAGGAAAGGACCTGGGCCAGCGCATTCACAGGGCCTTCCAAGAAACGCTGAAAAGGGGATGCACCCAAGCGGTATTGGTGGGTACCGACATTCCCCAGCTTTCGGCGGCCGATCTTCGGGAGGCATTCAAGGCCCTTGACCACAATGATCTGGTGATAGGGCCAAGCCGGGATGGCGGCTACTGGCTCATCGGCTTGACCAGAAATGCCGATCTGTTCGATCAGATCGACTGGGGAACCCCCAGGGTATTGTCCCAGACCATGGCAGCCGCCCGAAAGTCCGGCCTGTCGGTGGCACTGGTGGCCGAGCGGAGCGACATCGATACGGTGGCGGATTTGGAGGCATGGCAGCCCGGCAGACCATGGCGGCGGCCCTATCTGTCCGTCATCATTCCGGCACTCAATGAAGTCGGACGGATCGAGACAACCATCGCGGCAGCACAATCGGCGGATTGCGAAATCATCGTTGCCGACGGCGGCAGCGCGGACGGTACTGCCGATCGAGCGCGTGCGGCAGGCGCCAGCAGGGTTATCTTAACGGGCCGGGGCCGGGCGCTGCAGCAAAATGCCGCAGCTGAAGCCGCCCGGGGCAATGTCCTCCTTTTCCTGCACGCCGATACCATTCTGCCCAACCGCTATGGTGAACAGGTATTTGAAACGTTATTGGATCCGACCGTCGTCGCCGGGGCATTCCGGTTCAAAACGGATTGCCGCCGACCCGGTATGCAGCTGATCGAGCGGGGGGTTCACCTGCGATCAACGTTGCTGCAAACGCCCTATGGCGACCAGGCCTTGTTTGTCCCCAAACCGGTTTTTTCCGACGTCGGCGGTTTTCCTGATGTGGCCATCGCCGAAGACCTGGCCCTGGTTCGGCGCCTCGCCAAACGGGGCCGCATCCACATCGCGCCGGGCACCGCGGTGACATCCGGTCGCCGGTGGGAGGATATCGGCCTGTTGCGGGCCACCATCATCAATACGGTGATTGCCGCCGGTTGCCTTGCGGGTGTGGCGCCACACCGTTTGGCGCCGCTCTATAGGCTCTGGCGAAAAAGGGGCGACAGGTGAGAAAGTGACGAAACACCAGGTATTCAAATCCATAGCGGCAGTTGTCGCCAATGCCAGCGGCGAAATCTTTGAATTGCCCGGATATGGTGCCGTGGGCGCATGCGGCGCCCTGCTGGATCAATTGGGGGTGGAAGGAACCCGAAACCTTCCCCACGGCAGCGAGTTGATGTTTCTGCCCGACCGGGTTCCCCTGCTGTACGACCCCCGGATGCATTGTGTGGTTCCCATGGCGGAAAACCCCTACGAACCGGGTGAGGCCCTTTACCCCGTGGCGGCGTTCAATTCCCCGGGGTTTGTGCTGACCCACACCTGTGCCTATGAAGAACTCGAAACGGCCGGTTTTCTGCCCCTTTTTTCTTATGGCGCAGTGGGTTGGCACCGTGGGAAATTCCGCTCTGCCGTCATTCAGGTGGATCGTGAACCGCGCCAGGATCTACGCCAGATGCCGGAGGAAAAGGTCCGGGCGGGCATCATCGGCATGCGCAAACGGCTTCCGGGCAACCGGCTCCGACAACATCTGGAGACCTGTGCACTGACCTATGGGTGCCCGGCCGGCAAAAATTTTTTTCTGGGACGGTACGAAGCCCCGCTGCCGACTTCGAAAGCGTGCAATGCGCGCTGCCACGGCTGTATCTCCCTGCAACCCGAGGTGGACATCCCCTGCAGCCAGAACCGCATCTCCTTCACCCCCAGCCCGGAAGAGATTGCGGGGGTGGCACTGGAGCATATCCGCCGAGTCCCTCAAGCGGTTGTCAGCTTCGGTCAGGGGTGCGAAGGTGATCCGCTCATGGTCGCCGACACCATCGCCGAAGCCGTTGCCCGAATCCGTCGGGCCACCGATTCCGGCACCATCAACATGAATACCAACGGAAGCCTGCCGGACAAGATCACAATGCTGCTGGCAGCCGGACTCGACAGCTTACGGTTCAGCATGAACAGCGCCCGGAAACCGTGCTATGAGGCCTACTTCAGGCCCAGGGGGTATGCTTTTGAACAGGTGAGCGAGAGCATCGATCTGGCCCTCGGCCACGGGGCCCACACCGCCATCAACTATCTGAATTGCCCTGGATTTACCGATACGTCAGAGGAGGGGGAAGCGCTGGATGCCTTCATCGCAGCCCATCCTGTCCAGATGATTCAGTGGCGCAACCTCAATTTCGACCCCCGGCGGTATGTTCAAATGATGAACGAAATTGCTCCCCACGGCAAAGCCCTTGGAATGCAGGCACTCCTGAACCGCGTGCGGCGTTCCCATCCCCGAATGCGCCATGGATATTTCAATCCGCCCAAGGAAAAATTTGCCCGGAAGTCCCCATAACGCTTTTGGGATGCGATGATTCGGCCACATTGACAGAAAACCCCTTGGTGGTATAGATTGTATTTATAATTGGTTGCAGGCTTTTGATCTTCTTCTCCCGATTTGCCTCGATATTCAAAAACCTGTTTACCGCTGAGCCGGGAGGTCGCCATGAAACCAACACTTTTTAAATCCGCTTTGCTCATTCTTCTTGTCCTGCTGTTGTCGGCGTCACCCTGTTGGGCCAAAGCCAAGGGCTATTGCTTTGTGGTGGGCTACTCCTACAAACTGAAACAAGCCTTTTTTTCAAAGGTCTTCTCCCAAGATGTGCGGGACGTCTCCTACAGCGACGAAGAGTACACCACCGATGTAGTGCTGATCCAGAAGATGGAGTCCCAATTCCAAGCCTATCTTTCCTCAACCCAAAATGTCGAGTCCACAAAGTACACCATCACCGCCCGAGGTGCTTATAAAGACGAGAGCATCGCCATGCGGCGCCTGGTTACCGAACGGGATAATTTTAAAAAGAAGGGTTTCAAAACCGCTGTTCTACAAAATTTCACCCTGCGATAGGACCTCCCGCCGCCGGTGTTGTAAAACCGGCTGAGAGTGTGGCGGTTCCTGCCTGCCAAACCAAGGATTGAGCGCCATCCACCTGCACGCTGGGCGACCGTCCAAACCCGGAACTGCCCATGAAATGGATTGAAACCAAGATTACATTAGACTGTGAGGAAGCAACCCTGGCGGTTGATCTGGTTGCCGATATCTTCCACACCCTCGGCGCCAGAGGTGTGGTGGTGGACGACCCCCTCCTCGAACCGGCGGAAGAGTGGGGAGAAAACGCCCTCCCAAGACCGGCCACGCCGGCCGTGACAGGTTATCTGCCGGACGACGAGCGCTTGAAGGGCTGCCGCTGGATACTTGAAAAGAAACTCGCAGAGGTGGCTCAGCATCTGGCCATGACGTTCAGCATCGCCACCGCTGCCGTCGATGAAAAAGATTGGGCCGAGGCATGGAAGGCCTTTTTCTGGCCGGAAGAGATAACACCCGGGATCGTTGTCAAACCCACCTGGCGCGACTATACACCAAAAGCGGGTCAACTGGTCATCGAAATCGACCCCGGCATGGCCTTCGGCACCGGCACCCATCCCACCACGGCCCTGTGCATCCGACTCATCGAAAAACACCTCCGGGCCAATCAGGCAGTTCTCGATGTGGGCACCGGATCGGGCATATTGCTGATAGCAGCGGCCAAGTTGGGTGCCGCAACGCTGACGGGCATTGATCTGGATCCCCTGGCAATCGAGATCGCCCGGGAGAACCTGACCCTGAACCAGGTTGACCCCGGTGCCATTACGCTGAAATGTGCCGACCTGGTCGATTCCGTGCCCCTATCCTTCGACCTCGTGGTGGCCAACATCCTGGCGGAGGTCATCCTTGATTTGCTGGAGGATGTGGGCAGGGTTCTCAAGCCAGGGGGGATATTGATCTGCTCCGGCATCATTGAGGCGCATCAACGGCGGGTGGCGGATAAAATGGCGGCCAATGGCTTTGTCTTCCTCGATATTGAAAAAGAGGGCGATTGGGTGGCCTTTGCGGGAAGGAGCGCCACTAGTGCTGGATCGTGTGGGCCTCCAGCAAGGCCATGATCTCTTTGGTGCGGGGACCCGGCCGGCCGCTGCCGATGGTGGTTGCGTCTACCTGCACCACGGGCACAAGTCCTTTGTTGGTGCCGGTAATAAATACCTCCTGGGCATTCAACAGTTCCGAGCGCGGCAAGGTCCGAATCTCTGCGTCAAACCGTGCTGCCGCAATCTCCAGAACGACCTTGCGGGTGATACCCGACAAGATGCCCTCCCCGGGGGTGACCAGGCGGTCCTTTACAAAAGCAAAGAGGTTGCTGGTGGACCCTTCCAGGGCATTTCCCACAGTGTCCACGTAGATGGCTTCGATGGCCCCCTGGTCTTTTGCCTGGCGCAGCGCCAGGGCCGCCGGCAGATAATCGATGCTTTTGGCACCGGGGATATTGCGGGTAGCGTCCATGGTGACGACTTTTACACCATCGCGGTACCACCAGTTCGGAAGTTTGGGCAGGGGCGTAACGAGCACCAGGAGACGCGGCTTTCCAGCCGGGGTGATAAAATCGGAGCTGGAGCCGCCGGTCACAATGATCCTGGCATTGGCCTCTTCCATGTCATTTTTTTCCAACGTTTCCAGAACCACTCGGCAGACCTGATCATGGCTCCAGGGAATCGCCAGGTTGATCTCCCGGGCCGAATTGATCAGCCGGGTGACATGCTCCCGCAAAAAATAGGGCTTGCCGTTATAGGTCCGCAACAGATCGAAAACACCAATTCCCCGCAGGATCGCCAGATCATCCACGGGAATCACCGCTTGATCAGCCGGCATATATTTTCCGTCTACATAGTATATACGCATCGTCACCACTTCATCGTATACATGACAGGGTCCTCATACCCCAGGTAAGCCGGCAACTCAAGCCTCTCCTTTTCCAAGGCGTGATAACACGATGGATCAATGGTTGGGGCGGAGCGTCACCAATTTACAACATCACTAAATGGGGAGCTCGATAAGGGTTGCTTCTCAAAAGAAAATGGCGTTAAAATTCTAGTCTGACCTTCCATCACCCCCATTTTGGGAAAATTATCAACCCTTGGTAAGGAGTCACAATGCCACACCCGCTTTACCCCCACCTGCTGGAGCCGCTGGATCTGGGGTTCACATCACTGAAAAATCGCGTCCTCATGGGATCCATGCACACCGGATTGGAAGAGGTCCCGGACGGATTGGAACGGATGGCTGCTTTTTACGCCGAAAGGGCCAAGGGTGGCGTTGCCTTGATGGTCACCGGCGGCATCGCCCCCAATACAGAAGGGTGCGTGGCCGATCACGGGGCAAAACTGACCAGCAGCGAAGAGATGCGGCCCCACAGGACCGTCACCCGAGCCGTCCATGACGCCGGATCCAAGATTTGTCTTCAGATTTTGCACACCGGCCGCTATGGGTTTCACAAAACACTGGTCGCTCCATCACCCTTGCAGGCCCCTATCAATATTTTTAAGCCTGCAGAGTTGTCCGACCAAGCGGTGGAACAGCAGATTGATGCCTTCGTCCGCTGTGCGTGCCTGGCCCGCGAAGCCGGGTATGACGGCGTCGAAATCATGGGCTCCGAGGGGTATTTGATCAACCAGTTCATCGTCCGGCGCACCAATCACCGGGTCGACCGATGGGGCGGGAGCTATGCCAACCGGATCCGCTTTCCCTTGGAAATCGTGCGTCGGACACGTCAGGCAGTGGGATCCGATTTCATCCTTATCTATCGCCTCTCCATGCTCGATCTGGTAGAGGACGGCTCCTCCTGGGATGAAGTGGTTCAGCTTGCCCGCCACCTGGAAACCGCCGGTGTCACCATTATCAACAGCGGCATCGGTTGGCACGAAGCCCGCATTCCCACCATTGCCGCTATGGTTCCGCGGGCCTCCTTTGCATGGGTGACGGCTAGACTGAAAAGCGAAGTCCAGGTGCCCCTGATTACAAGCAACCGCATCAACACACCAGAGGTCGCCGAAGCGGTGCTGGCGGATCAATCAGCCGACTTGATCTCCATGGCAAGACCGTTGCTGGCCGATCCCAACTTTGTCGACAAAGCCGCGACCGGACGGGCCCATTTGATTAACACCTGCATCGCCTGCAACCAGGCCTGCCTGGATCATATCTTCTCCGGCCAGATCGCCTCATGCCTGGTGAACCCGCGGGGGGGGCATGAAACGGAACTGGTTCACACCGCTGCCACCGTCGCCAAACGCATCGCAGTGGTGGGCGCTGGACCGGCGGGCCTCTCCTTCGCCGTCACAGCAGCCCAACGCGGTCACTCCGTTGTCCTGTTTGAACAGTCGGACCGCCTGGGGGGCCAACTCAATATTGCCGTTCAGATTCCAGGGAAAGAGGAGTTCCAGGAGACCCTGCGCTATTTCAGCCGACAGGTGGAATTGCTCGGCATCGATATCCGGCTGGAAACCCGCGCGTCGGCGAACCATCTGCGCCAAGGGGATTTCGACGCCGTCGTCCTGGCAACGGGAATTAAACCGCGTCGGCCAGCCATACCGGGAATAGAGCACTCCTGTGTTCTATCCTATCAGGATGTGTTGACCGGCCGGGAACCGGCGGGGTCCAAGGTTGCCATCATCGGGGCCGGCGGGATCGGCTTTGACACCGCCGTTTTCCTCTCCCATGACAAAGCCGTCGACCCCCAGGACAAGGAAGACTTCTGCCGAACATGGGGGATCGACCCCTTTCTTCACCACCGGGGGGGGCTTGCACCGGAGGGACCCCAGCCGTGCCAAAGCGCACGGGACATCTATCTGCTTCAACGAAAAGGAAGCAAGGTGGGGGCCGGTCTGAGCAAGACCACCGGCTGGATTCACCGTACCCAGCTGCGCCGCCAGGGAGTCGCCATGCTCAACAGCGTGACTTACGAGCGCATCGACGATCAAGGATTGCATATCATCCGGAAGGGTAAAAAAATGGTGCTCACCGTTGACAACGTGGTCATTTGCGCCGGCCAGGAGTCCAATCGGGAGCTGGCCGAGGCGCTCAACGGTTGTGGAATGGAGGTGCACGTGATCGGTGGTGCGGACGTAGCGGCCGAATTGGACGCCAAACGTGCCATCGATCAAGCGGTACGCCTGGGGGAGGCGATATGAGGTTCGATCTCTATGCTATCGGCACCATCCGCCTCGGAGAAAACAGCGCCGCCATCGATATCGACCCGCGCTACGCAGATGCGCTGCTTGGCCTGGAAACGTTTTCTCACATTCTGGTGTTCTATTGGTTCCATGAAAACGATACGCCCGAAGGGCGGCGCGTGTTGCAGCTGCACCCGCGGGCCGACCCTGAAAACCCATTGTGTGGCGTCTTCGCGACGCATTCGCCCAGGCGCCCAAACCTGATTGCATTGACCACCTGCCGGATCCTTTCGATCAGGGGGAACACCATCCGTGTCGAGCGGATCGATGCCAAAGACAAGTCACCGGTCATCGATATCAAATGCTACATCCCGGAAGAAATTGATGCGGCTGATGTGACGCTGCCGGACTGGGTAGTGCAACACGGCGCCGGCAGCCCATCGCGTTAAGCCTCGCCAGAGGAGCAACGCTGGATACGGGCTGCCAGGTCCAGGGGCACCGTGGGGCTCTGATGGTCGCATCTACTCGATGGACTGGAACTTGCGCATAAACCGCCGATCGATGGCGTCCTTAATGGTGAATGCCAGGCGTCCTCCCAGCATAAGGCCACTTTTGTAGAGCAGACCGGTCCTGTCCCCCATATTGAAGATCAGCAGGTAAGCACCGCCAGGGTCGAACACAGTCAACGGTTTGGACTCCAGGGAGGCCATCAGGTTCTGGAAAAGCACCGGGTTCTGACGCACGGCGTAAACACCGACTTTGTCCAATGGCCTGTCCCGGAAGTAGATACAGTCCCCGCCGCCGAAAATTTCAGGATACACCGTGTTTTGAAGGTAGGGGTTGACCAGAAGCCCCCCGTCCGGGCCTGTAGGCAGACCCGAAGCGCTGAAAATGCGGGAAGGCCTGACACCGGTGGCCAGGAAGACAAAATCCGTTTCGATGCTGCTCCCCGATGCCAGTTCGATGGTCTGGTCGCAAACGCGCTTTACGGAAGTATTTTCGGAGACGCCGATGTTGCGCTGCAGCATTGCGTTTCGTGCAGCGGCACGCACCCTTTTCGGAAAACGGTTAAGAACGCCACCTTGGGTGTACAGACCCACTTTGAAGCCATGGCGATTCGTATGGGACAAGAGGGACCAGACATTGCCGGCCACCTCCACCGCCGCAGCTCCTCCCCCCACAACACCAACGGTCACCGATTTCTCTTCAGCCATGCGGACGAGTTCCTGCCGGGCGGCCATGAGATGTTCGATGGGCTTTACCGAATAGGTTCGATGGCGTTTTCCCTCGACAACCGTATCAGGCACATAACTGCCGGCATTGAAAGACAGGACATCATAGCGGCAGGTCGTGCCGTCATCACAAACCACTGCCTTGCGGTCCGGATCGATGCTGGTCACTTTAGCCCTGACGAAAGCGCCGCCGTGTTTTTCAACCACGCGTCGCGTGGCAAATCGAATCTCTTCGGGCTTGTAGTTCAGACCGAGCATGCCCGGCCCCATACCGGAGTAATAATGGTAGTCGGAAGGGCCGATAACGGTGACCCGATGGCCCCGTTTGGCGAATTCGCCGAGGTTGGCCAATGTAACCATGTGGGCGTGGCCGCCGCCCACGAGAACGAGGTGCTTGCCCATGGTGGCTCCTTTGTTACAGGCGATCGATCCGTTCTGCCGGCGCATTCAACTGCGCCCGCGCTTCAGCGGCAATGTCGTCCAGCACATATTTGGTGCGGGCTTCCGCAACGGAGCCGTTCCCAGCTGGTAGAGGTCCAACGCCTGTGCCGCGATGGAAACGGCCATTGAACACAGATCCACAGGATCGCTGAAATCAGTCTTGAAATGGGTCAGGTACTCCCCGGCGGTCATACCGCCTTAACACCCAATGCAAAGGAGCTGCGCTTCGAGAGCAGTCCGGGTCATCGACGGAATCCCATCCTGGTGACAAGCAAGACGGTCGAACATGCTGCAAGAGTTGTCCCGTATCACCTTCATGGCCTGATTTCAACTGCTCCATAACGCGATAGAGAGCAACACGCGGACCATTTCCTTGACAGGCAGGTCCTGTTGACGATACTAGCCGGTGCCAAAAGCGAAATAACCCTAAATCTATAAAAAAGCGCGAA